>JGI12635J15846_10000036_pt1 | contig 77425 bp, 72 predicted proteins | sample BlaSpr_A8_OM2_M2_FD_15846 | JGI IMG/M metagenome (IMG submission 15846)
TCTCGCACTCAAAAAAAGGCGGTGCGGGGCCACCTGAAGGTGGCCGCTACAAAAGGCGAAGGCGCCCGCCTCGGAAGGCGGCCGCTACAAAGACCGAGTATTTGTGTGACAGATGGGGTGAAGTTGCGGCGCGGGATGGGGAGAGAGCGATTGACAGGGAGAGGAGAGAACTTTAGAGTGGCGGCTCACTTCGGGTAGAGGGGAATGGGTTGATCGAGCGAATTTTCAGGTTGCAGGAAAATCAGACGACGTTGCGGCGAGAGATGCTGGGCGGGGTGACGACGTTCATCACCATGGCGTACATCATCGTGGTGAATCCACAAATATTGGCGCAGGCGGGGATGCCGGCGGAGGGCGTGGTGTTTGCGACGTGCCTGGCGGCGGCGGTGGCGACGCTGGTGATGGGGCTGTACGCGAATTATCCGATCGCGCTGGCGCCGGGGATGTCGCTGAACGCGTATTTCACGTACACGGTTTGCATCGGGATGCATGTGCCGTGGCCGACGGCGCTGGGCGCGGTGTTTTTTTCGGGCGTGCTGTTCGTGCTGCTGACGGTGACGCGGGTGCGGGAACAGATTGTGAATGGGATTCCGCTGGGGTTGAAGCATGCGACCGCGGGCGGGATCGGGATGTTCATCGCGTTTGTGGGATTGCGCAGCGCGAAGCTGGTGGTGGCGAATCCGGCGACATTTGTGAGCCTGGGAAATTTTGCGGACCCTTCGGTGCAGGCGGCGTGCGTGGGGATTTTGCTGACGCTGGCGCTGATGGTGCGCCGGGTGAACGGGGCGATATTGCTGGGAATTCTGGGTACTGCGGTGTTTGGAATTTTTCGCGGGCTGGCACATTTGCCGGAACACTGGATGGCGCTGCCGCATCCTTCATCCACGTTTCTGAAGATGGATTTGCGCGGGGCGCTGCATTTGGGACTGGTGGAGATTATTTTTATTTTTCTGTTTGTGGATCTGTTTGACAACGTGGGAACGATGGTGGGCGTTTGCGAGCAGGGCGGGTTTGTGAAGGACGGAAAAATTCCGCGCGTGGGGCGGATGCTGCTGGCGGACGGGATTGGCACGATTTTCGGGGCGATGACCGGGACGTCGACGGTGACGAGCTACATTGAAAGCGCGGCGGGCGTGGCTGCGGGGGCGCGGACGGGATTGAGCAACGTGATGGTTGCGGCGCTGTTCCTGGCGGCGATGTTTTTTTCGCCCGTGGCGGCGGCGATTCCGGCGTTTGCCACGGCGCCGGCGCTGGTGCTGGTGGGCGCGCTGATGACGGAATCGATAGCGCAGGTGCAGTGGAAAGAATTCACGGAAGCGTTTCCGGCTTTTGTGACGCTGGTGGCGACGCCGTTGACGTTCAGTATCGCGACGGGATTGAGTTTGGGAGTGATTACGTACACGGCGGCGAAATTGGCGGCGGGGAAGTGGAGAGAGGTTAGCGTGTTGCTTTGGATTTTGACGGGGTTGTTTGTGGTGAGGTATGCGGTACTGGCGGCGGAGTGAGGAGAGGTGACTGGTGAGTAGTGACTGGTGACTGGTGAAGAGGAGCTTCGAGGTTGAATCGGCGTCAAGACGCTACGGTTGAGGTCCTTCGCCTATCCTTATCGGATAGGCCCAGGATGACAAATTTTTAAAGACGCAGTGATCTTCTTTAATGGTTGAGTTGGTCGGGGCCGCCACGGTGGCCACAGGATTTCTTGCCACTAGTCACCAGTCACCAATCACTTGCTACTGGGCGTCGACGATGCAGCGGAAGCCGATGGTGGCGGCGCGGTCGCGGCTGGGGGCCATTAGCAGGAGTTTTTCGTGTTCGTCGAGGCGGTAGGTTTGGGGGAAATACCAGACGGAGCCTAGTGGTTGGTAGGCGGCGGCGCCGCGGAGAATGGCGGCGCGGGTGTGCTCGTCACGAAATTCGTCGGTCCATTGCGAAACATTTCCGATCATATCGAGAAGGCCGAAGGGGCTGGCGCCCTGCGGGTGTGCGTCGACGCTGGAGAGTGGGGCGCGCGTGTGGCCGCGGTCGGCGGCGGGAACGTTGGCGGCGTTCCACTCGTTGCCCCAGGGGTAGAGACGCGCGTCGGGGGATTGCGCGGCGTATTGCCATTCCCATTCGTGCGGAAGGCGCTTGCCGGCCCAGGCGGCGTAGGCGCGGGCGTCTTCGAGAGAGACCCAGGTGACGGGCTTGGCGTCCCAACCGGCGAGGAAATTGCCGTTAGACCAATCGCGCAGGAAATTGTGATCGTCGGCGGGATGGTAGTGCGTGGCGTCGAGGAACTGCTTAAACTGTGCGTTGGTGACGGGCGTGCGGTCGATGTAATAGGCGTGGAGATGCAGGCGGTGGAGATGAGAGCGGCGGGGGGAATTTTCCCAGGGATATTGGACGTCGACGCCGGGGTCGTTGCCGCCTTCGATTTCGATGCCGCGGACGGAAAAGTCGAAATCGCCTTCGGGAATTTTCAGCATGCCTGGAGGAGCGCTGGCTGCGGGTTTGGTGGACGGGATTTCGACGATGGTTTGCGGAACGGCGGACCAGGTGCGGGGAGATTCGCGCAGGGATTTTTTGGAGCGCTCGGCCATGAAGGGGAGGAGCTCGCGGAGAGAGGAGGAGTTGGCGTTTTCACTGGTGGCGAGGATGGCGCCGAAGCCAAGGCCTTCGAGTGACAAGCTGAGCATGGCTTCCTGAGCGTTGATGCGCGGCTGGAGCTCGACGCCGTGCCAGAGATCGTAGTAGTGGAGGCCTGCCCGGTAAGGGACGCGGAGTTGGGGACCGTCGAGATCGAATTCGTTGCGATTGACGATGGTCCAGAGAGTGCGCGCGGGAAGCGGAAATTTGCTGGCGAAGACGCCGGACTGCAGCGTGGGCACGTGCGGCTGCCAATCGGGGCTGACGAGATTGGCGGCGAAGGCGCGTTCGATGCGGGTGAAGCGGAGAACGGCTTCGGCATCGCGGGGATTCATGGGATACCAGAAGCCCCAGAGATTTTCGAGCGAGGCGTAACCTTCGCCGTTGAAGAAGGCGTGCTGGAGGCTGTCGGTTTTGTCGCGGGTAAAGCGGTCGGTGACGTTGATCATGTGGCGAGGCTCGAGCCAGCGCGTTTTGCTGACCATCGGAGTGAACGGGTAGGCGACGTCTTCCCAGGTGACCCAGTCGTTCCAGCCGAGAGTGCTCCAAGCGACGGATTCGTCGCGAATTTCGAATTGCGGTTCGAAAGCCATGCGGTGTCCGGCGGCGATGGAAGCGGCGCGGAAGTCGGCGGGAACGCTTTCGAGAGTGTCGAAGTTGATGCCGTCGGCGCCGATTTCTTTCAGGAGTTGCGTGAGCGCGACCCAGGGAGGGGCGGATTCTTCGCGGGTGCCGGAATCCCAGGCGAGGACGGGGAAAAGAACTTTGACGTTGTGGCGGTGAAAATCGTCGACGAGCTTTTTGAGAGCGGGGAGGCCGCCGGGAAGATCGCGGAGGAGATCGAACTGGTTGCGGTCGTCCACGCCGATGTTGGGATAGACGTGCCAGAGGAGGACGGCGTCGATGGGGCCGAGGCGGCGCTCGGTTTCGGCGAGGAATTTTTCGGGCGTGTAGCGGCGGGTTTCGGGATCGTAGATGGAGCGGTCCCAGACGAGAAGCTGGACCTGGGAAAAAGTGCGCTGGGTCCAGGCGAGATCGGGATTCGTGTAGTCGGATTCATCGAGGCGGAGTTGGGTGCGGCGTTCTTTGCGCCAGGCCTGGAGGCCGGCGAGCCAGGACGGATCGGAGGGATCGGCGGGGCCGGCGAAGAAGACTTCGGAAGGAGAGGGAGGAATGGTGAGAGTCATGGTGCCGTTGGGAGCGACGAGGGCGTGGCGGGCTTTCCATTCGTCGGAATGAAGAGAAACGGCGCAGGTGAGGAGGAAGATTAGAAAAAAAGATGCCGGCCAGAAACGCGGGGGACGAGGAAAGAAGGGCATAGGGAAGAAGAATACGCGAAGAACGGAAAGAATTCAGCGGGGGAATTGGAGGTGCAGCTGGCGAAGACGGAGAGAGCAACTTGGGGAAAAGAGAGATGGTGCCCGAAAGAGGACTCGAACCTCCACGACCGTGAGGCCACTAGCTCCTGAAGCTAGCGCGTCTGCCAATTCCGCCATTCGGGCACGGGGGAAAACACTACAGGCAGGTCTTATTTTGGGGCGGGAGAGGGTGTTTGTCAACGAAGGGCAGCCCCGGATAAGGGCCGGATAGGCGAATGTTGATTGGACACCGGGTGGCTAGCATTCTAAGACCAGAGTGTTATACTCCGCCTGAAAAGCTCTGCCTACAGTTGGGGGTAGGCACCGCGGACGGGTTCCAACGGAGGTTGCAATGAATGCCATGGAATCGGCGTTTTCGGGGCCACTGATGTATCTGCTGATAGTCTGGGGAGTCGTGACCGCCATCTTTCTGCTGTTGATTGCGTGGCGCAGCGTGCTTTCCAGCCATGAAGACGATCAAATTTTCATCGACGCAGCCCAAGAACATATGGCAAGAGAGCAGCGCGAGTTGATCAAGAAGATCGAATCGCTCTCGAGGCCGGTCATGATGAGCGGGATCACCTCGGGCGTGCTGCTGCTGGTGATTGCCGGGTTGTTTGTGTACAACGGCCTGAAGAATTTTTAGCATCAGGCGTGGCGACGCGGAGCCGCGGGGGCTCAGGGCTTTGGTGGTGTAGCCGCAGGAGGCTGCGTTGCCGGGGTGGCTACCTGGGTAGCCTGCACCAGAGAAGTATGATTGTGCACGATCAGCCAGTTGTCGTTGCGCTTTTCAAAGACCAGCGTGGTATGTCCAAAGGCTGACGCCGGGACTCCATCCACCACCGCCGTAAACTCCCACTGATAAGAAGCCCAGGCCGTGTTGCCGGAAGGCGCAACGCGGATGAGCGTGTTGCTGCGGTCCAGGCGAACCTGCTGCGCGCGGGCGCGCTGCGACTGGTAGCTGGCGAGATAGCTCGGCCAACCGATGACGGGCGGCGCCCACATGCCGTTCACGACGTCAACGTCGTCGGCGTAGTGGGAGTGAAGCTTCTCGATGTCGCCGAGTTGCCAGGCGCCAAGCGTTTCGCCGATGGCGTTGTCGATCCTCTGCTCGTCGGGAAGCATGACGGCGGGCGTGGGATTCGGCGTGGTGTCGCCTTTTTTCTTTTTCTTTTGCGCCGGGGTGGTGGAAGCGAGTGACAGGGTAAGAAGCAGGAAGAGAGAAAAGAAAAAGGCGCGGCGCGCGGCGATGTGGATGCTTGAAGGGTCTTTCCAGAGTTTCATGCTCGATTCACTCCCCAAATTTCAGGCGCGCTTCCGTTCCTTATGGAAGAAGCGGCGCGGCGATAACCATTGTGCTGGACAGTAGAGAGCATAGCGCAGGGCGAAGGGCGGCGCGGAGGAATGTGCCCAGTTGGTTTACTGGAGGTGATCGAGCCGAGGTTCTTGCAATTGATCGCGATTGCCACTGCCCCGCGCACTGTCGTCCTGAGGCTATCCGACGAGGATAGCCGAAGGATCTCAACCGTTTGGATTTTGCAGGATTTATGCATTGAGGTCCTTCGGGCCGCAAACGGCGCGGCCCTCAGGATGACAAGTTTTTTGATTTTGAGCCGCGGACAAAAATGTGCACTGTCAAAAACGCGCACCCTCAAAAAAGTGAATTAATGCGCTGCTTGTGACGCGCTGAGCAGATTCACGAAGAGCCGGTAGGCGCCGGGGACGCCTTCGGGAAGTTCGCGGAAGAAGGCGAGGCCAGTGTAAATGTAGACGCCTTTGCCGAGGTGCGTGTAGACGAGGCCGCCGTTCAGGTCTTTTTCGCCGGGGTCGTGCATGGAGAGCAGCGGCGTGTATTTGGCGTCGAAGTCGCTCCAATAATAAAGGCCGCGCTCCTGGACCCAGTTCTGGAAATCGGCGGCTGTGATTTTGTTGGGCGAGTTGAGCAGCAGGTCGTCGGGCTTCAGGAATTTCACCTCGGCGTTTTCATCGGTGATGCGCGGCGTGGGATTGCCGATGGTGGCGTGATAAGGGGCGGGGAGGAATTTGTTCCAGATGAAGTCGCGATTGTACTGGACGACGAGCGTGCCGCCATCGGAGACGTAATCGAGGAGGCGCTTGTTGGCGCTGGCAAGTTCGGGGCGGAGTTCGTAGGCGCGCACGCCGACGACGAGGGCAGTGTATTTCGAGAGGTCGCCGAAGGTGAGGGCGTTGGCGTCGAGCATTTCGACGGAGATGCCGAGACGCTTGAGCGCTTCGGGGATCATTTCGCCTTCGGCGGAGATGTAGCCGACGCGGAGGTTGGCGGGGACGTTGATGTCGAAGGCGTGGACGACGGTTTGCGCGGGCTCGCTCCAGAGGATGGATGGCATGGTCGGAAGAGGCTCGAGCGAGGTGGAGAATTTTTCGTCGCCGCGCTTAGCGTAGGCGGTAATTGTGAAATTGCCGGGCGCAAGTTTGGCGGGCGGGGTGACCGTGAGCTTCGCGTACTGGTCACCAACGCCGTCGAATGATAACTGAACGGGTGCGCTTGAGGTGAATCCGTCCGGCGTTTCGAGGCCAACGGAAACATTCGCGGATTTTGTTGAGTAGGAGTGCACGCGGAGATAAACGTCAAACGGCTCGTGATATTGATTGAGAACTTCAACTGCCTGCGTCGGTTCAACGGCGATGGTATAAGCAGGAACGATACGCAACGGAACCCTGCTTACCTGCGTGGAGGTCGTCGCTATGCTCGTGACGGGGAACGGTCGGTAGATCTCTGTCCCGGCGATCACGTTGCCACCAACTCCTTGCATGACCTCCAGAAGAGGGCGAGATTCGGGTAGCAGGCCCTCCAAAGGGGACAGATCAGCGGAAGAACTCTGAACTTCAACCGAGTAGTCTTGTACTGTATCGGAGGCTTCTTTCTGTTGAATCCTTATATCCTTCGGTACCAATAGGAAGCCTACCCTAGGACACTCGATGCCGCTGCGACACCGCTGAGTGATACGCACTCCGAAGCTCTCTCCCAACACAATGTCGGGTTTGTCGGCAATTGCATCGACTTGTAATCCGTCCACCAATCCTTGGGCGCTTACAACGTGACTCCGTATGTCTTGCAGGGAGGTTTGAAAACGCTCGGGCAGCTTGAGCTTTGGTGGACGGACATCTCCAGGCAATAGTTCAGTTAAGCCCGCTTGGGCTTGCTTCAGCGATTTGGAAGCCTTGATCCAGTTCAGTTCCAAAGCAGCTTGCCTTGCCTCAGACAGTTTGACGTCGGCGAGCTTCAAGTTTTCGCAAAGCTTGGGATTTTTGTCGCAACCAATGGATTGTGCAAACGCAACGAGGTTCTGGTTGAGTGTGGCGGGATCAAGTTTGGTGCCGGCCTCGGGGATTAGGGCCAGAGGACGGCGGAGAAATGGAGAGCTGAGGAAGGCGGAGATGCCCTGGCTGCGGTGATTGCTGAAGGCGTCGATGCCGATTTCGCGCCAGGATTTTCCGTAGAGGGGAGAGACATCGTCGACGGGGAGGATGTAGCCCTTGGGATTGTCGCTGCCTCGTTCGACGTCGAGAATCTGCACGGCTGCACCGGAAGCGTCCCATGGGGGGAGGCTTGGATTGAGAAGATATTTTGGATCGGCGGCTAACTTTACGGCTTTCGGGGTCCAGATACCGGAGAGTTGGTGGTGGCCGTGGCCGGTGTGGACGCCGCCCCAGCCGTTGATGACGATGTTCGGGCGAAACTCACGGATGACGCGGACCATGTCTTCGAGGACCGGGTCGCCCCAGATTTTTTCGGTTTCTTCGGGAGTTTTGGAGAAGCCGAAATCCTTGGCGCGGGTGAAATAAAGTTCGACGCCGTAGCCGCGGGTGGCGGCGAGAAGTTCCTGGGTGCGGATGAGGCCGAGTTGCGGAGCTTGTTCGGGGCCGAGTGCGTTCTGGCCGCCTTCGCCGCGCGTGAGAGAGAGAAGGGCTACCTCGGCGTGGAGGCCGCGGGCGAGATAGGTGAGGATGGCGGAACTTTCGTCATCGGGATGCGCGGTGATGTAGAGGATGCGCGTGGTGACGCGGGCGTCGTCGATGGCCTCGATGGTTTCGGGGAGGCCGGGTCCCGTGCCGGGGGCGGGAGGGAATTGCGCGTGAGAGCAGAGTGGGAGGAGCGCGCTGAAGAGTAAGAGTGTTGCCAGGCGGATGCGGTTCAAAAGGCCTCCAAAAAATCGTCGATGCTCGACGCCCCTCCAGTCCCGGAGGGGCGAAAGAATTTAGCCCAGGAAGTAAGTCCTGGGATCCTTGCGCAACGTATACCGAGCGCCGGAGGCGCGGCAGATTTCCTCATGAGTAGAACTATCTGCCGCCCCTCTGGGGCTCGCCCTGGAATTACCGTTGGTCCCACCGCTTACACAGTGGGCTAATCTCTGCCGCGCCTCCAGCGCTAGTTCGCTGACGCTTCTTCCTTGGCCGGGGCGAAGGGCCATTCTCTCATTTCGCGGGCACGAATTAGAAATGCTGTTGCGCCTAACACGATTTCTAGGAGGCCCCACTTGCGGGCCGGGCCGGTCTGCCAGAAGAGCCAGGCCCAGCCGAACATCGTGAGCACCGCGGGCACGGGATACAGCCACATCTTGAACGGCAGCTTTTCCGAGCCCAACCGGCGGCGCAGCAGCATCACTCCCACGGCTTGTCCGATGAACTGCACGATCAGGCGCATGGCGAGAATGCCGGCGATGGCGGTTTCGAGCTTCAGAATGATGCTGAAAAGGAACGCCAGCGCCCCCAGTATTAGAAGCGAAATGTGGGGAAAATGTTTCGTCGGATGTACTTTGGCGAAGATGGGGAAGAAGTTGCCATCGAGCGCGGCGGAATAGGGCACGCGGGAGTAGCCGAGGAGCAGGGAAAAGACGGAGGCCATGGCGATCCAGAGCACCATCCAGGTGACGAAGTGCGCGGCGCCGGTGCCGTAGAGGCGTTCAACGAAAAGGCTGGCGATGAAAGGAGTGTTCTGGGCTTCGCGCCAGGGGACAACGCCGAGCAGGCTGGTCTGCATGGCCAGATACAGAACAGTGATGCCGAGAATCGAAAGGAAAATGCCGCGGGGGATATTTTTTTCGGGATTGCGGATTTCGCCGCCGAGATGGCAGATGTTGTAGTAGCCCCAGTAACTGTAAACGGTGTTGATCATGGCGGCGCCGAGTCCCGCGAACCAGAGGGATGAAAGATGGAAAGCGCCGGGAGGAAAATCGAAAGCGAGTTTGGGATCGAAGTGGCGAACGCCTCCCCAGATGAGCCAGAGCATGGTGCCGACGACGCCGAGCCAGAGAAGAACGGAAATTTTGCCGATGGTGGTGATTTTCCGGTAGAGAAGAATCACGAGAAAAATAACTAGGCTGCCGGAAATGGCTTTGGCTTGCCAGAGCGTGAGCGGATGGAGATATCCGGCGTAGCGCGCAAAGCCGATGGAAGCGGAAGCGACGGAGAGCGGCGCCTGGACGAAGGTTTGCCAGACGAAGAGGAAAGACATCAGGCGTCCCCAGCGGCCGGGGCCGTAGGCTTCGCGAAGAAAGACGTAGGTGCCGCCGGCTTTGGGCATGGCGGCGCCGAGTTCGGACCAGACGAAACCATCGAGAGTGGCGAGGAGCGCGCCGGCAAGCCAGGCGATGAGGGCTTGCGGGCCGCCCATGGCTTTGATGACGAGGGAGCTGACAACGAACGGGCCGATGCCGACGATCTCGATCATGTTCAGCGCGACGGCTTCCTTGAGGCCGAGGCCGCGCTCGAGGGATGGCTGCGATACGCCGAGTTGGGGAGTTGGCGGGGCAGTGGACATGAGCAGCGAGAATAACAAAAGGGCGGGAATCCTCCTACGGAGAGGAATTAGGAATTAAAAAAAAGATTGAGGCTTGCCGGGCTGAAGCCTGGCGCCTACAAAGGGCGATTTATTTTGCGGCAGTGCGCGCGGACGGCTTACACTCGTAATCAGGAGAGCGCAGGCCCAGCGCGGCTCTCCGTTCAACCATGAAACGAGTTTTCCTTTTGCTGGCGCTGGGCGCGTGCGCGTTGCTGCTGGCGCCGCGCAATACAACCGCGGAAAATCTTCCGTTGCCGCCGGGCACCGACGCGATTCTGGAGCACATTTATTCGGGACGAAGCGATCTGGCGATTCCAGAGGCGCAGGCGTTGGAACGCGAACAGCCAGACCATCCACTGGGATATCTGCTGGAAGCGGAAGCGCGCTGGTGGGAGATCTGGTGCCTGTCGGCGGAATACAAATACGGGATGAACCTGCCGCGCCACAGAGGAAAAGTGAAGGCAGACCAGGTGTATCTCGATGTAGTGGCGAAGGCAGAGGCGCTGGCGGAAGCAGGTCTGGCGAAACACGAATCGGCTGAAATGCACCTATACGCCGGGATGGCCGGGGGCTTGGCCGCGCGGATGTACGGTTTGCGCGCGGAAAACCGGGCGGCGGCGCGCGCTGGAGTGCGTGCACGAGAGCATTTCTTGCGCGCACTTGCGCTTGACCCATCGCTCGCCGACGCCGACATGGGCCTGGGGCTCTACAACTATTATGTGGACACGCTTTCGACGATTGCGCGGGTCCTCCGCTTTTTCATGGGCATCCCGGGCGGATCAAAGGAAGAGGGCATCCGGCAATTGCAGCAGGCCATGGCGCATGGGCAATTGACCCCTGCGCTGGCGCGATACTACCTGGCGGTCTGCCTGCACCTCTATGATTTCAAATACGAGCAGGCGTTGAAGGTGGTGACGCCGCTGGTGGAAAAATATCCGGAGAATCCGATCTTCCGGCTGGTCCGCGGCGACTTGTACGGGAAGCTGGGAAGAAGGGCGCTGGCGATTGCGGATTACCGCGCGGCTGCTGAGGTGCAAATCGCCGATGCGGGCTGCCGGAAGAAGATCGAGCAATTGGTGCGGGAGTCGCTGGCGGCGCAGGGTGCGGCAGAGGCACGCGCCGAGGCGCAGTAGCGGGGGCGAGTCTGGGCTTTGTACAGGGGACGGCCTGCGGCATAATAGGGGCCTGGGTTTGTGGGCAGGAGTAAGGTACCCGAGTCCCAAGGGGACCTACGGGGGGCCGGTCAACGCGGCTACGCTTTTTCGCATCTCAACCCAAACAGTCAGGCAAACGTCGTTTCTCCAATCTGAAGCGAGAAACGGGCGCGCAAGTGAGTCTCGGGCGAAGGAGTTTCCATGAAGCGGTTTTGGACAGCGATGGCTGTCGCAGGTTTCGCGTTCGGCTGGTTGGCCGGATGCAATGACTACAACAACTCGATCCAGTACAACACCGGGGCAACTCTGACGAACATTTCTCCCAACGGGTTGCCGGCGGGGACCAGCCCGTTTCTGCTTACCGTGAACGCCAGCGCCGCAAACGGGTTTAACAGCACCAGCGTGATTCAGTGGAACGGGCAGAAGCTGGCGACGTCGACGTTTGTGGACGCTACCACGCTGACTGCCACGGTGCCGGCGAGCATGCTGGCCAAGCCGGGAACGGCGTACGTCAACACCCTCACGGCACAATCGGGCACCGGACAAAACGGACTTTCGAACACGCTGGCGTTCAACGTTTATGGAGCGCCGAATCCGCTGCCGACGCTGACTTCGGTCACGCCGGGGACAGCGCCCGCTTGCGGGACAAGTTGCACGAATGCTTCGGTGACCATCACTGTAGTGGGAACCAATTTTCTGCCGGCGTCCAATAACGGCGGCTCGCTGGTGACGCTCGCCGACAAGTTGACCCCGATGCAGCAGCCGGCGTCGCTGACGATCAAGAGTTTTTCGGACACACAAATACAGGCGGTGATTCCGGGTGCGTATCTAGCGAATCCGGACACGGCGATCATCCAGGTGGTCAATCCGCCGAACGGGCTTTGCACACAGCCCAGTTGTTTGCCCCTGGTGGGGGGCGGACCCAACGATCTTAAACAAAATCAAACCTTCATCATCGGCGGCGGTGCGGCGGCAACGGCGGCGATTGCGGAAGAGACGCCGGCAATCAGCCAGGACGGGCGCTATGTGGTGTATGGCTCGCAGCAAAACCAGTTGAACCAGATATTGTTGAAGGATACGTGCGTGGGTATTTCGAACGGATGCAGCGTGAGCACGCGCGTGGTTTCCGTCGCGGCGAATGGGACGGCCGGGAATGCGGACAGCCACAACGCGGCGGTTACTTCGGACGGGCGATACGTTGCGTTCAGTTCGGCGGCGACGAATCTGGTGGAAGGCGCGCCGGCGGGGCGGCAGGTCTACGTGCATGATACGTGCATCGGGGCGGATGGCTCCTGCAAGACCGCGACGACGCTGATTTCGACGGATTCGCAAGGCGCATTGAACGGCACGGAAAGCATCTTGCCTTCGATCAGCTCGACGGGGAGATTTGTGGCGTTCGTTGCCATCACTCCGACCAACACGCCGAAGATTGCCGGCGGGGCCGCGGCGAATGTGCAGGCTTCTCCGAACAGCGGGTTGCGGCAGGTATTTGTGCGCGACACCTGCCTGGGCGCGGCGAATTGCACGCCGAAGACGACGCGGATTTCGATGGTGCCGGGGGATACGCCCGCGAATGGAACGAAACCCGCGGGACCCGCGATCAGCGGCGTGGCCAAGCAGATTGCGCTGGCGGACGGGAAGAGTGCCACGGTGTTTACGCCGACGGTGGCGGTGGACGAGGGCGTGGTGCTGGCGGTTCCGAAGGAGCAGTAGAGGCGGGGTGCTACTTTGGAGTGCGGCAGCTCTGCTGCCGCTTTGACGATCTCAACCCTGCTACCCAAACGAAAATTTGTACAACGGATTTAAGTTGAGGTCCTTCGGACATCTCCGGTAAAAACCACCGGAGTCCAAACACCGGACCTTATCGGATGTCCTCAGGATGACATCGTTTTTGTTTAGCGACGAAGTAGCGTCGCGTCCTGCCTGGAAATATGCCCGAAATAAAAACTAGTTGAAGCGGACCTTCAGGTCGGGGCGCTTTTCGAGGCGCACCGAATCGACGAAGCGGACCTGGCGTTCGTCAAGCGTCAGAATCATGGAAGAGGTGCGAATGCCTTCGCCGAAGAAGCGCACGCCCTTCAGCAGGTTGCCGTCGGTGACGCCGGTGCAAGCGAAGATCATTTTCTTGCCGGGCGCAAGATCCTCGGTGTCGTAGATGCGCTTGGTGTCCGTAACGCCCATTTTTGCGAGGCGCTCCGCGTCCTGCGGCTTGCTGATGACGAGGCGCGCGAGAATCTGGCCGTTGAGACATCGCAGGGCCGCGGCGGTGAGGACGCCTTCGGGAGCGCCGCCGGTGCCCATCACCATGTGAACGCCGGTGCCGATGACAGCGGCGGAAATGCCGGCGGACAAGTCGCCGTCGCCAATCAGACGAATGCGTGCGCCGACCTTGCGAATCTCTTCGATCATTTTTTCGTGGCGCGGGCGGTCGAGGACCATGACGACGAGGTCTTCGACGTCGCGGTCGAGACGCTTGGCGACGGATTTCAGGTTGTCGGCGACGGGGGCATCGAGATCAACAGCGCCCTTGCACGAAGGGCCAACGATCAATTTTTCCATGTACAGATCGGGAGCGTGGAGCAGGCCGCCTTTTTCGCTGGCGGCGAGCACGGCGATGGCATTGGGCGCGCCGGTGGCGCAGAGATTCGTGCCTTCCAGCGGATCGACGGCGATATCCACGGTAGGGAAGAGGGCCTTAGGGGCGTGCGTCGCGAGGCCGACTTTTTCGCCGATGTAGAGCATGGGGGCTTCGTCGCGCTCCCCTTCGCCGATGACGATGGTGCCGTCCATTTCGACCTGATCCATGGTCTTGCGCATGGCTTCGACGGCGACCTCGTCAGCTTTGTGGCGATCGCCGAAGCCCATGGTGCGGGCCGCAGCGATCGCGCCATTTTCAACGACGCGCAGGAATTCGAGGCTGAGTTGTTCTTCCATGTCGGCGCCCTCCGCGGAAGCTAATCTTAGGGCAAAGTGCGGCTTAAGGTCGATAGGGGTGCTGGAAGCGATGGAGCGAATCCGACAACCGTATAGGGCAATCACACACCGATAGTGGACTCATTGTACTTGTTCTTTGCCCGGAAGTGGACGTATCAGCGCGTTGATGAGGTAGGGATCCGTAAACTCGGTGCGCTCGCCGGCGTGCTTGCCCGCCACGGGGAGCAGGCGCGCGGAGAGCGGTTTGTTCCATTTGACGGAAAGCGTGGCGACATCGCCGATGATGCGGGCCAGTTCTTCGACGCTCGTGTCGCCGGGAAGGGGAATCGTGTCGAGGCCAGTGGCGCAGACGGCGGAGTAGCTGAGGAGTTGGTCGAGGGAGAGGCGGCCCTGGTTCCAGCGGTCGGCGAGAGTGGGGTCTTCGAGGACGGGAAGCATCACGCCGGAATAACCGGTGCGGCGCGCGCCGATTTCCTTGAGTGCGGAAGTGATGATGCCCACAGCGGTCATGGTGCCACTGGAGCCAAGCGGTTGTTTGGAGATGGCTTCGATGGCCGCGCCGATGGAAGCGTCCTGCGAGGAGGCGGGAGAGAGGTCGAGGCCCAGGTAGATCCAACCCTGTTCGCGATCGATGCGCTGCGCGGCGTCCTCTATGTCGAAGCTGGCGTTGAAGAAGGCGTCGATGATCTGGCGGCGCGCGGCGGGGAGATCCGGAGCGTTTTGCGCGGCGGTGGTGACGAGGCCGGCGGAGGCGAGGCCGATGGCAAACTGGTGCCCGCCGCCGGTGTGATACGCGCCGGGGAAAAAGGGAGAGTAGGGCGGGACGCTGGCGTTGGCGGCGAAGTGGAAATTGCCCTCGCTGTGGTCGGTGGTTTCGGAAAGTTTTTTGATGACGCGGGCGGCGGCGCTAACGGCGGGCCAGTTGATGCCGGCGTCGTTGGTCACCGTGAGGCTGCCGAAGATGAACTTTGTGTTTTGCAGGACGGCGGCGAGGAGATCGGCCTGGGCATCGCCGTCATTGCCGGCGAGATAGGCAGAGCCGATGGCGAGGCGCACGTGATACTGATCGGCGAGGCCGTCGAGATTCTTGAAGAAGCGGACGGCGTCATCGGAGGAAAGGCCCTTGGTGTATTCGGGGAAGGGCTGCGTGACGATGCGGAGCGTTTCGACGGTGTAGCCACGAGACTCAAAAACGGTTTTCGCGTAGCCGAGGAACTTGGCGGTTTCGGCGAACTGCAACTGATATTGCGAGCGATCCAGATTGATGAAGGCGGTAATGGTGCGGACGTGCGGCTTCGGATTAGCGGGAGCCTTTGCCGGGGCAGGCGTTTGGGAAAAAGTGCATTGGCTGAAAATGAAAAGCGCGAGAAGATAAGGAGCGGCTAATTTTTTAAAGTTTTTCATAAGAATCAGACAAACGCGGAAATACCGGTGATTTTTTCTCCGATGATGAGTTTGTGAATGTCGTTGGTGCCTTCGTAGGTGTAAACGCTTTCGAGGTTGTTCATGTGGCGCATGATGCAGTAGTCGTCGACGATGCCGTTGGCGCCGAGGATGTCGCGGGACTTGCGCGCGGTTTCTAGCGCGATGGCGACGTTGTTCATTTTCAGCATGGAGATATGCGAAGCGTCGGCCTTGCCTTTGTCCTTCAGGCGCCCGACGTGAAGCGCGAGCAACTGTCCTTTGACGATTTCGGTGATCATCCAAGCGAGCTTTTCCTGGACGAGCTGGTGCGAGGCGATCGGCTTGTTGGCGAACTGCTTGCGCGTCTTGGCGTATTGCAGAGCGGTGTCGTAGCAGGCCATGGCCGCGCCGAGGGCGCCCCAGCCGATGCCGTAACGCGCCTGGTTGAGGCAACTCAGAGGGCCGCGCAAACCGGTGACGCCTGGAAGAAGATTTTCCTCGGGGATGGCGCAATCGCTGAAGGAGAGACCGGAGGTGACGGAAGCGCGCAGCGACCATTTACCGTGGATGTCCCAGGCCTTGAAACCCGGCGTGCCTTTTTCGACCAGAAATCCGCGGATTTTTTCGTCTTCCGCTTTGGCCCAGACGACGGCGACATCTGCGAGCGAGCCGCTGGTGATCCACATTTTTTCGCCGTTCAGAATGTACTGATTGCCCTTTTTCATGGCTCGGGTGAGCATGCCGCCGGGATTCGAGCCGAATTGCGGCTCGGTGAGGCCGAAGCAGCCCACGGCGTTGCCGGATTGCAGGCGCGGCAGCCATTTGTCTTTTTGCGCGTCGCTGCCGAAGGAGTGGATTGGGTACATCACCAGCGCGCCTTGCACGGAAACGAAACTGCGCAAACCGGAATCGCCGCGCTCGAGTTCCTGGGTCATCAGCCCGTAGGCGACGTTGGACATTCCCGCGCAGCCGTAACCGTGAAGATTGGCGCCGAAAAAGCCGAGTTCGCCGAGCAGCGGGATCAGATGCTTTGGAAAAGTTCCTTCGCGGCTGTGCTTTTCGATGATGGGGATAATTTCGTTGTCAACGAACTGGCGGGCGGTCTGGCGGACAAGTTTTTCTTCGTCGTTGAGCTGGGAATCAAAGTCGATGAAATCGACACCGGGAAAAGAGGGCATGAAAGAATCCTTCGTCAGGCAAAAGGCGCGACGCAGGAAGTGTAGCAAGGCGGTTCAGGCAGCGGCAAGAAAACGAGGGGGGATTGAGGGGAGGTTTTCGCTAGTGCAGACAGAGGGAATCCTGCGGGGACGCAGGATTGGCCATATTCGGCAGAGAGTGCTTCGCCAGGATGGTCATGAAATACGGGAAGATGCGGCGAAACGTCATCAGGGCGCTCCTTTTTACGAAAGTAGGGACCCAGGGACCGCGCTTCGGAAAACCGATGCGCTGGGTGAAATGTAGGCGCGTGTTTGGGAGGACGCAAACGCAAAGAATCAATGGAATGCATCAAGAAAGATGAGGGGCTCCGCCGTACTCCACGCTTCGCGCGCGCAGGAGTTCCAGACACCGATGCCCCAGCGAAAAAGTGTCATCCTGAGGGCATCCGATAAGGATGCCCGAAGAATCTCAACGTATGCTCCGTGCGCGTAATTTAAGTTGGGGTCCTTCGCCTATCCTTATCGGATAGGCTCAGGATGACAATTTATTTTTCGAGCGTGAACAAACGGATAATTCGCGCAGGCAAAAAAAAGCTATGTAAGAGAACGGCGAGGATTATGCGAGGGCCTGTACACTAGAGTGGAACTGGAAAGGACGAGGTTCGTGGCCAAACGAGCGGTGAAGAAGGTCAATCCGGAGATTCTGATTTTTGACGTGGATGGCGTGTTGATTGATGTGAAGGAGACATTTTGGCGGTCGGCGCTGCTGACGGTGGAAAAGCTGACGGGGAAGAAAGCGACCTGGGCGGAACTGCATAAGTGGAAACGCCAGCCGGGAAACAACGACGACTGGATGATGGTTTCGCAATGGGTGACGGCAAGCGGCGTGCCAACGACGTATGAAGAGGCGCGCGAGGCGTTTCAGCCGTTTTATTGGGGAAGCAACGGGAAGCCGGGAAATGTGGCGAAGGAAAAATGGCTGGTGACGCCGAAGCTGGTGGAAAAGTGGGCGCGGCGGCGGGAGCTGAATTTATTTACGGGGAGAACGCGGCCGGAATTTGCGTACTCGTTCGAGCGATGGCCGGCGGCGAAGCATTTCCGCAAGGTGGTGACGATGGACGATGCGCGGAAAAAGCCGTATCCGGACGGCTTGCTTGCAATTCTGAGAAAACGCGATCCGAAGACGGCGTTGTATCTGGGCGATAACGTGGATGATGCGTTGTCGGCCAAGGCGGCAGGCGTGCCGTTCATGGCGATTCTACCGAAAGGCGCGTATGACCATCGGGAGCGCGCGAAGAGATTCCGCGAGCTAGGAGCACTGACGCTGCTGGAGCGGGCGCGGGACCTTGATCGCCTGCTTGCTTGAGAAGCCGTCTTACGTCACAAAAAATCAGGGACGGGAAGTTTCGAGCTGGCGCTGGGTGTCGGCGCGAATCTGTTTTGCGGTGTGGCCCTCAGGGCTGTCTGGATCGAGCCGGATGTAGGCGTCGAGATCGGCGAGCGCAGCCTGATAATTTTTCTGCCGGAGATGGATGAGCGAAAGCAGCCGGTAAACCTTGGGCTGCTGCGGCGCCAGAGATTCCGCCTTTTGAGCCGCCTCCAGCGCGGGTTCGAGATGCATGCGATAGAGTTCCAGTTTTCCCAATTCATAGTAACCAGCCCAGGAGTTCGGATTGAGCTCTAGGCCGCGGCGCAGGAGCGGTTCGCCGTCCTCGGAATCGTGGCGTCCGAGAAGAAGAATGGCCAGAGCGAGGACGGCGTCGGGGTAGGTTTGGTTGCTGAGTGAAACGGAGGTCTGCAGATTTTTTTCGGCGTCCGCCGGTTTTTGCAGCGAGAGGCAGGCCATCCCCATCTGATAGTAAGCCTCGTAGTAACCAGGGGCTTTTGCAATAGCGGCTTCGAAATCGCGTACGGCGCCTTCGGCGTTGCTGCCGGCGTAGAGTTTTTTCTTGCCGGAATCCATCAGCTTTCTCGCGGGGGCAGGCATGGAAAGTTCGTGGGTGGAGATCGAAGGCCCGGCCGGCTGCTCTTTCGGAGATTTTCCCTCGGGCTTGAGGAAGACGGAGATGCCGTGCTCAGTGCCGAAATTCACGTCCACGTTCATTTCCAGGGGAATGAAACCCGGCGCGGTGATTTTCAGGATGTAAGCGCCCGCGTGTAGTCCCGGAAAGGCGAACTCGCCAGTGTCGGTGGTCACCGATTCTTTCATGCGAGTTCCGCCGTCATCACACAGCCACACGGAGGCGTGCGGGATGCGTTGATTTGTGGCTTCGGAATAGACGACGCCGACGAGATTGGCGGAGGGGCTCGCGGCAGCGGACGCAAGTCCAGCCGCGAGCGCGGTGAGGAAAGCGAGTATCGGGAGAAAGGCTCGGAGCACGGTTCCCTCCGACCGGGGAAAGGCGAATTCTACACTGGCAGGGAGTAAGATGGTCCTTGAAACGGAGCGGAAGGAAGCCAGACACAACCTGGGAACTTTAGTGCGCGTCTGAGGGAATGAATTCGGTGGGGTTCCGCGACACGGACCCATTCAGGAAAGAAGACCATGAAGCAAGTTAGCAAATTACTGAGCTTGGGCGGAGCAGGTCTATTGTTCGCGAGTTTGGCGTTTGCGCAAGCGCCGCCGGGGCCGATTGCGCCGGTTGCATCGCAACGGTCGGCAGGAGAGCCACCGCCTCCGCCGCCCGTGAAGATTGTTCCCCGGAAAAACATCTTGGGGGCGTGGAAACTGAATCGCGACGAAAGCGACGATCCCAAGGCGAAATCCAACCAGCGCAAAGTGAATGATCCAAATGGAAATCACGGCGGAAATAGCGGGCCGCGTGTGAGCTGGCCTGGCGGAGGAATGGGCGGCCCCGGAATGGGCGGCGGACAGCGCGGGAATAATGGATCGCAGAAGGACACTACTGAAGACCGCCAACGCTATACCGAATTGATCGATCCTTCGGTCCGGCTGAAGCTGGAGCGGAAGAACGAAAAGGATCCTATTGTGGAAATGTTTGGCGACCAGGGGCGGAAGACGATTTTTTATACCGATGGACACAAGCCGGACGCGCCGGCGGGAGTGGGAACGGACGTGGTGGAAGCCAAGTGGGACGGCGATAAGCTTGTAAGCACTTCGCCGCTGCCGAAGAAAGGCTCACTGACGAGGACCTACGAGGTTTCGCCGGATGGATTGCAGTTGTTTGAAGAGGTGGAGATGGTGATCGGGAAGGATAAGAATCCGTCGAGGTTCCGGTTTGTGTATGACGCGGTGGCGCGGGAAGAGTAGGCTCGATTAAGCGCGCAATTTTGGAAGGGCTTGCTCGAGATCGGCGATCAGGTCGGTGGTGGATTCCAGGCCGATGTTGAGGCGGACGATGCGGTGATCGTAGGGAGGCCGGCCGGGAATGCGGCCGATGTTGTAGGCGACGGCGAGACTTGTTACTCCTGCCCAGCTGTAACCCACCTTGAAAAGTTTCAAGGCGTCAACGAAGGCGAAGACCTGCTCCTGCGTGGGGCCGGGCCTGAACACCAGCGAAAAAACACCGGAAGAGCCGAGGAAATCGCGCTTCCAGAATTCGTGGCCCGGGCAGGCTGGGAGCGCAGGATGCAGGACGAGTTCGACTTCGGGGCGCTCGGCGAGCCATTTGGCGATGGCGAGAGCGGAGTTTTCGATGGCCGATAGGCGCACGGCGAGCGTTTGCAGGCCACGGAGAGCGAGGCTGCAGTCGTCGGGAGACACGGCGAGCCCGAGCATTTGCTGCGTGACGCCGAGGCGCTGGTAGATGGCGTCGTCGCGGACGGTGACGGAACCGAGCAGCAGATCGCTGTGGCCGCCGATATATTTTGTGATGGCTTGCATGGTGATGTCGACGCCATGGGCGAAGGCGTCGAAGAGCACGCCGGCGGACCAGGTGTTGTCAAGGACGACTTTGACGTTGCGCGCGTGGGCGGCGGCGACGATGGCGGGGATGTCTTGGACCTCCATGGTGATGGAGCCGGGGGACTCGGTCCAGATGACGCGCGTGTTTTCCTGGATGAGCGCGGAGATTCCGGCGCCGATGAGCGGATCGTAAAACGTGGGGGTGACGCCGAAGCGCGAGAGGAGTTGCGTGGTGAGTTTGCGGTTCGGGTAGTAAACGCTGGCGGGGACCAGGATGTGGTCACCAGCCTGGAGCAGGGCGAAATTGATGAACGAAATGGCAGCCTGGCCGCCGGGAGCGAGGATGGTGTGCTTGCCGGATTCGAGTTCGCAGATGCGCGCGGCGAGTTCTAGGGTCGTGGGCGTGCCGTAGAGGCCGTAGGTGTAGCCGACTTTGTGCTGGTCCCAGGTGTCTTTGACGGCTGCGGCGGAAGGAAACACGGTGGTGGAGCCGCGATAAACGGGCGTGGCAAGGGATTTGTAGCCGGTGGGAATTTTGGCATCGGAGTGGATCAGTTTGGTTTGCCAGGTCTTGGTCATGGAGACTCCCGCGCGCCAAAATTGCCGGTGGGACGCGCATTCGAAGTGCTTCGGAATTATAGCGGGGAACGAGATTTTGAGCTTCCCGCGAGCGCTGCGATTCGTTGACGGAGAGTCGCGGTGAATGATATAAATTATTGTTCCGTAAGGCGGCGCAAGGCCAACCGTATGCTCCTACCGGGTCGGGGAGCCGGCGAGGCTGCCTTCCTGAAATTTTAGGCGAAACAATTTCATGTCTGATTTGGTTCACCAACTAGGCGAACTGTTCCTCCGGGCTGTGCCCGTAGCGGTCATCGTCCTGCTTTTCTACATCATCATGCGGTCGATTTTCTTCCAGCCGTTGCTGAAGGTGATGGCGGAGCGCGACGCGCGCACGATCGGCGCGCAGAAAGCGGCGGAAGCAGCGCAGGCTGCGGCGGCGGAAAAAGTGCGGCAGTACGAGGAAGCGCTGAGGCAGGCGCGCGCGAAGGTATACGCAGAGCAGGAAGCCGACCGCAGGAAATTGACGGAAGAGCGCGCCGCTATCCTGAAAGACGCGCGAGGCAAGGCGGAAGCGGAAGTGACTGCGGCAAAAGAGCGCATGGCCGGGGAGTTTGCCAGCGCGAAAAAAGAGATCGAAACCATTACCGCGCAACTTGCGGCGGAAATTGCGCGCCGCGTCCTGCAAGCGCCGCCTGCGCCGGGCACCCCGACGAGAGAGGCTCGATGAAGCCAGTGCGCACCGTTTACTACAGTCTTGTTGTGTGTGCGCTCGGGTTGTTTTCAGCCGCAGCCACTTTCGGAGCGGAAGTAGGCGGGAGCCCTGCGGAACATTCCGCCGAAATGATTTTCAAGTGGATCCACTTTGTAATCCTGGCCGCGCTTGTCTACTGGGTATTTGGGAAACTGCTGCCGCCAGTGTTTCGCCGGAATGCGGACAGCATCAGTTCCGCGATTACCAAGGCGACCGCCGCGAAAGTGGAAGCGGAGCGCAAGCTACAGGAAGCGGTTACGAAAATGGGCAGCCTGGAGCAGGAGATTGCGGAATTCCGCGTTCAAGCACAGCGCGAGGCGGCGGCAGAAGTGGAACGTCTGCGCGGAGCAACGGTTTTGGACGTGGAGAAAATTCGCGTGGCGGCTAAGGGGGAAATTGAAGCGGCTGAACGCGCGGCTCGCGTGGAACTGAAGGAATTGGCGGCGAAGCTGGCCGTGGACGGCGCGGAATCGCTGGTGGCGAAGCTGATGACGCCGGCGGTGCAGGAAGCGATGATCAGCAGCTTTGTGCAGAGCCTGCATGGGAGGCCGAATTGAGGTCGGCGAGCCTGCAATACGCGACGGCGCTGGCGGATATCGCGCTGGAACAAGGCGCGGCGGAGCCAGTGAAGAAGCAGCTTGAAGATTTTGGCGCGGCGTATGCGGAGTCCGCGGAATTGCGCAGCGTGTTAAGCAGCCCGGCGGTGGAGCGCACCGCGAAGCATGGCGTGATTGAGAAACTGTCTGCGAGGCTGGGCGCGAGCCGCATCGTGCGGAATTTTTTGTTCATCGTGGTGGACAACCAGCGGACGCATTTGTTGCCGGAAATTCTGCAGACCTTTGAGGCGGTGATCCGGCAGCGACAGGGCATGGCGGAAGCGGAAGTGACCTCGGCGGCCGAACTGACCGCGCCGCAGAAAACCCAACTGCAGCAGACATTGGAAGGCCTGACAGGAAGAAAGATTCAAGCGAAATATTCGCTGGATCCGGCACTGCTGGGCGGCGCGGTGGTGCGTATCGGCGACACGATTTATGACGGCTCGGTGCGAAACCGGCTGAACCAGATGCGGGCACGGCTGTCCGCGGAATAGGCATTCGGGAACGGAGCAGGCATGGCAAATATCAAAGCAGACGAAATCAGCAAAATACTTCGCGAGCAGATCGCGAACTACGAGCAGACGGTATCCGTGGACGAGGTCGGCTCGATCATAAGCGTAGGCGACGGAATCGCGCGCATTCATGGACTGGAAAAGGTGATGGCCGGCGAGATGCTGGCGTTTCCCCACAACGTTTTTGGGCTGGCGCTGAACCTGGAAGAAGAAGAAGTTGGCGCGGTGCTGCTGGGCGAGTCGTCGGAGTTGAAAGAAGGCGACGTGGTGAAGCGCACGAACACGATTATGTCCGTGCCCGTGGGCGCGGAGCTGATTGGGCGCGTGGTGAATCCGCTGGGCCTGCCGCTGGATGATAAGGGGCCCATCACATCGAAATTGCGGAATCCGCTGGAAAAACTGGCGCCAGGTGTGCTGGACCGGCAACCGGTGCGCGAGCCGCTGCAGACCGGTATCAAGGCGATCGATTCGATGATTCCCATCGGCCGCGGACAGCGCGAGCTGATCATCGGCGACCGTCAGACGGGAAAGACCGCTGTCATTCTGGACACGATCATCAACCAGAAGGGCAACGACATGATCTGTATTTATTGCGCGATCGGGCAGAAACGCTCGACGATTGCACAGGTGATCAAGGCGCTGACCGATGCGGGCGCGATGGAGTACACGATTATCGTGGCGTCTTCGGCGGCGGAGCCGGCTTCGCTGCAATATATCGCGCCGTACGCGGCTTGCGCGATGGGCGAATATTTCCGCGACAACAAGCGCCACGCGGTGACCTTTTACGACGACCTTTCGAAGCATGCGCAGGCGTACCGCGAAATTTCCCTGTTGCTGCGGCGGCCTCCGGGACGCGAGGCGTTCCCGGGCGACGTGTTTTATCTCCATTCGCGCCTGCTGGAACGCGCGGCGAAATTGAACGACAAGCTGGGCGCGGGCTCGCTGACTTCGCTGCCGGTGATTGAGACGCAGGCGGGCGACGTTTCGGCGTACATTCCGACGAACGTGATTTCAATTACCGACGGGCAGATTTACCTGGAGTCGGATTTGTTCAACGCCGGCATCCGCCCCGCGATTAACGTGGGTATTTCGGTCAGCCGTGTGGGCGGCAACGCGCAGATCAAGGCGATGCGGCAAGTGGCAGGCAGCTTGCGTTTGGACATGGCGCAGTTCCGCGAATTGGCAGCGTTCGCGCAGTTCGGCGCGGACCAGTTGGACAAAGTGACGCAGGCGCAGTTGCAGCGCGGCCAGCGGCTGACGGAAGTGCTGAAGCAGGACCAGTTCGTGCCGCTGTCGGTGGAAAAGCAGGTGCTGGTATTGTATGTGGCCACTAGCGGCGGGCTGGATAACATTCCGGTCGGCGAAGTGCGGCGGTTCGAGAAGGAGTTCGTGCAGTTCGCGGAGACGAGTTACGCGGGCGTGCTGAAGGATATTGCAACGAAGAAGGCGCTGGACGACGGCATTAAGGCGACGATCAAGACCGCGCTCGATGGATTCAAGGAGCGCTTCACGGCCGCGCTGGCGGCGACCGCGAAGTAGGTGCCAGGCTTAAGCAGAGACCATGCCCACATTACTCGATTTTCGGCGCCGCATCCGCTCGGTGAAAAACACCCAGCAGATTACGCGCGCGATGAAGTTCGTGGCTGCGGCGAGGTTGCGGCGCGCGCAGGAGGCGGCACTGGCGGCGCGTCCTTATGCGAAGGAACTTGTGCGCGTGCTGCGTTCGACGATGGCGAGGATTGAATCCCCGGAGCATCCGCTGCTGGCGAAACGGCCGGAGGAGCGCATCCTGGTGCTGGTGCTGGCGGGGGAACGCGGGCTGGCCGGCGCGTTCAACACCAACATCTTGAAGAAAGCGGCGGAATTTTACCGCAGCAAGGCTGGGAAAAAGATAACAGTGATCCCCATCGGGAAAAAGGGCCGCGATGCGCTGCGGAGGGCGGGATTCACGTTTGCGGGCGAGTATGTGAACGTGTTGTCGCGCGTGGACTTTGGAATTGCGCGCGAGATTTCGAAGCTGGTGACGGACCTGTACGTGGAAGAAAAAGTGGACGCGGTTTACATGGTGTTCAGCGAATTCCGAAACGTGATTTCCGCGGACCTGACGGTGGAAAAACTGCTTCCCGTAGAAAAGATTTCGATAGGCGAAGAAACTGAAGCTGAGGCCGCGTCGTCGCAGATTGATTACATTTACGAACAGCCGGAACAACAGTTGTTGGCGCGGCTGCTGCCGCGTTACGTGGAGACGCAGGTGCTGCGCACCATGCTGGAGTCTTGCGCGGCGGAGCACGCGGCGCGGATGACGGCAATGGAAGCGGCAACGAAGAACGCCGGCGAAGTAATCGAAGGTTTGACGCTACACATGAACAAAGTCCGGCAAGCGGCGATTACGAAGGAAATTATTGAGATTGTCAGCGGAGCTTCATCAACTGCGTAGTGACTGGTGATTAGTGACTGGTGACTGGTGAAAATCAAAAGTTTTGCCGAGTTGCAGGTTTGGCAGAAGGCTCACGAGCTGACGTTGGAAGTCTTTCGAATTTCGGAGAAGTTTCCGCGGAGGGACATGTTCGGCATCGTTTCGCAGATGAGGCGCTCCTCCAGTTCGGTGTGTGCCAACATTGCCGAAGGGTTTGGCAGGGGAACCACGCGAGAGTTTTTGAGGTCCCTACAGATCTCGCGAGGCGAGCTAGAAGAGACCCGGTATTTTCTGTACCTGAGCCGGGATTTGGGAAGAATAGCGCTGGAAGACTTCGATAGATTGAATGAGATTTGTGACTCGGCTGGGCGCTTGCTGAATGCACTCGGCAGTTCGCTGCGAAGGCGACTGGTTGCGAATGACCAGTCACCAGTCACCAATCACCAGTCACGCAATACATTGAGGCACTAGAGGAGTTAGAAATGCCAGAGCAACAAGTGGGACGAGTGATCCAGGTCATCGGGCCGGTCCTCGACATTCAGTTTGAGCAGGGGCATCTGCCGGCGATTTACAACGCCGTGCGCATTACCAGCGACGGATTCAACGTGCCGGAGCCGCTCGATGTGACTGCGGAAGTGCAGCAACACCTCGGCGAAGGGCGCGTTCGCACGGTGGCCATGGAGCCGACCGAAGGCATGGTGCGTGGCATGAAGGCTGTGGACCTGGGCGAGCCGATCACGGTGCCGGTGGGGCGCGCAACGCTGGGGCGCGTAATGAACGTGCTGGGCAAACCAGTGGACCAGTTGGGGCCGATCAAGAGCGATACGAGATTTTCGATTCACCGGCCATCCCCGGCGTTGGACCAGCAGTCCACATCGCTCGAGATGTTCGAGACGGGCATCAAGGTTGTGGACTTGATCCAGCCGTTCTTGAAGGGCGGAAAAATCGGGCTGTTCGGCGGCGCGGGCGTCGGAAAAACAGTTTTGATTCAGGAATTGATTCACAACGTCGCGATGCAACATGGCGGCGTGTCGGTGTTTGCGGGCGTTGGCGAACGCACACGCGAAGGAAACGACCTGTGGCTGGAATTCCAGGAGTCCGGCGTCGTGGTTCCGGGGAATTCGGAGAAATCGCGCGCGGCATTGATTTACGGACAGATGACCGAGCCGCCAGGAGCGCGCTTGCGCGTGGGCCTGACGGGCGTGACGGTGGCGGAATATTTCCGCGACCAGGAACACCTGGACGTGCTGCTCTTCATCGATAACATTTTCCGCTTCGTGCAGGCGGGCTCGGAAGTTTCGGCGTTGCTGGGACGCATGCCCTCCGCGGTGGGTTACCAGCCGAACCTCAACACGGAAATCGGCGAACTGCAGGAACGCATCACTTCCACAAAGAGCGGTTCGATCACTTCGGTGCAGGCGATTTACGTGCCCGCCGACGACTACACGGACCCCGCGCCGGCCGCGACGTTTACGCACCTGGACGCGACGACGAACCTGAGCCGCCAGATCGTGGAGCGCGGCATTTATCCCGCGGTTGATCCGCTGGCCAGCTTCTCGCGCATTCTGGATCCCCGCATTGTGGGCCAGGAACATTACAGCGTGGCACGCGCGGTGAAGTCGGTGCTGCAGCGCTACAAGGATTTGCAGGACATCATCGCGATTCTGGGCATCGAGGAATTGTCCGACGAAGACAAGCGCACTGTGGCGCGCGCGCGCCGCATCGAGAAATTCCTTTCACAGCCGATGTACGTGGCCGCGCAGTTCACGGGCCTCGAAGGCAAGTACGTCAAAATCGAGGATACCGTGCGCAGCTTCAAGGAAATTGTGGAAGGAAAGTACGACGAAATTCCGGAGCAGGCGTTCTATATGGTCGGCACGATCGATGAAGTGCTCGAGAAGGCCGAGAAGATGAAGGCGGGCGTTTAGGACTTCCATGCTTCCTGAATCCATCCAATTGATCGTCGTGACGCCGGAGCGGCAACTGCTGCGGGAAACCGTGGTGGACGTGGCTATCCCGGGGCTGGACGGTCAGCTGGGGATTTTGCCGGGGCACGCGCCGCTGATGACGGAATTGGGGATTGGGGAGTTGTCTTACCGGACGAGCACTTCGAGCCAGCCGATTGTGCTGGCGGTGATCAGCGGATTTGCGGAAGTGCTGCCCGATCGCGTGACCGTGCTTGCGGAAACGGCGGAGCGCGCCGAAGAGATCGACCTGGCGCGTGCGGAAGAAGCCAAGGCCCGGGCGGAGAAGCGGCTTTCGGCCGGCGACCCGAACATCGATTGGGATCGCGTGAATATCGCGCTGCAGCGCTCGTTGATCCGCATTCAGGTTGTCAGGAAATACCGCGGCGTCCCCGTTGAATCTCGTTAACCCCGTGCGAATCTGGCCCTTAGTTCGGCGATGCGACGCAGGTGTGCCCTGCCACATCAAATGCGGTGGAGTGGACGATGGAACCGATCACGATTTATAGCGCGGGATGGTGCCCGGACTGCCGGCGGGTGAAGAATTTTCTGAAAGAGCGCGGCGTGGAATTCCGCGAAATCAATATTGAAGAAGATGAGGAAAGTGAAGAACTGGTGCTTCGCGTGAACAACGGGAAGCGGAAGATCCCGACGCTCAAGGTCGGTGAGCGCTATTTTGCGTGCAGCCCATTCAGTGCGTCGCAACTTGCGGAAGAGTTGAACATCCAGCTGAACAAGTAAGAATCCAGAGCGGATTCCTTAGTGCGATGTTTCCAAGCGATCCCTAGTTGCTTTGGCCGCGGGTCCAGGTTTGCGTTACGTGCAGGCTTTCGTCGAGCAGCAGGATGTCGGCGTCGGCGCCAGGGCGCAGCGAGCCTTTCTTGAATTCGATGCCGAGCAGGGTGGCGGGATTCAGCGTCAGCATGCGAAGGGCGTCGGCAAGGGGCACGCCGAGATTCACGATGTTGCGGAGCGCGCGGTCAAGCGTTAACGTTGACCCTGCCAGTTTTCCCTCAGAATTCCTGCATACCCCACCGCTTACCGCGACTTCAAATGTTCCGAGGGTGTATTTTCCGTCCGGCATGCCGGTGGCGGAGATGCCGTCGCTGACGAGGATTACGCCGGCGGCGCCTTTGGCCTGCAAGAGCAGGCGCATGGCGGTTTCGTCGACGTGCACACCGTCGGCGATCAATTCGGCGGTGATTTCCGGGGTGGTGAGCACCGCGCCGATCACGCCGGAGTCGCGATGCGAGAAGGGGCGCATGGCGTTATAGACGTGGACGGCGTGATGCACGCCGCGGGCAATGGCGGCGCGCGCCTGTTCGTAGGTGGCATCGGTGTGGCCGATGGCGACGACGAGGCCGGCCTTGCACGCGGCATCAATGCAGGGCATCGCGCCCAGAAGTTCCGGAGCGATGGTAAGAATCTGCGCGTGGCCTTTGGCGGCGTCAATAAACTTTTCGAGCAGGTCGACGGAAGGAAGTTTCAGGAATTCTGATGGATGCACGCCGCGCCGTGCGGAGCTGATGAACGGGCCTTCAAAATGGATGCCGAGGACATCGGCGCGGCAATCGTCGGACTGGTGCTGGCGGGAAATGTAGCCGGCGATGCCTTCCGCGCTGCGGCAGATGGATTCGGGGCTGGCGGTGACCGTGGTGGCGACAAAGGAAGTGGTGCCATGCGTGGCGATCATGCTCGACACGGCTTTGAGCGCGTCCTCGGTGGCTTCCATGACGTCATGGCCCCCCGCGCCGTGAATGTGCACATCGAGGAAGCCGGGGACGGCGATTTTGTCCGTGGTGATGATTTCGCGCGCGCCCGCGGGCAGGGTCACCGCGCCGCGCGGCCCGACGGATTCGATTACGCCGTCGCGAAAGAGAATCGCGGCATCGGGAATTTCCGTGGCAGGAGTGAAGGCACGGGCAACTTGAAGAAGAGTTGTGAACATGGCGAACTTTTATCGTAGCGGAAATTCCGGCCGCCGCAAAAACAAAATGGGCAGGAAGCGCGTTCCTGCCCATCCGGAAAATTCTGTTGCGAGCGGCTATTTGGCCATTTCGATGCTGGCGAGCTTGAGGGCGCTGCCGTCCACGGTTCCCTTTACGACAACGTGGTGGCCTGCGTGGGGCGCGACTTTGTCCTGCGCGTCAACGCTGTAGATCTTTTTGTCGCTATCGTTCACGAAGACGTATTTGGCGCCGTGCTCCTTTACGCACCTGGAGGCGCATTCCGCTCCTCCTTCCTGGCCATTTTTCGCGCCGCACATGTCGTCGGAAATCCAGCCGGTCCACGAACCGTCGGCGGGCGAAGCGATGAAAGCGGCGAGCAAGGCCAGGACGGGTAAAAAGAAAAATCGCGATTTCATGGGGGAGACCTCCTCAAAAGTGTCGTATCAGTCTCGGCGCGGACAAAGTCAGGCTCGCACAACGCGCAGAGCGTGTCCAGTCGTTGAATTGCTGCCACTCAGTCGGGTTCAGAGCGCCCGGTCGTTGCGCTTTAACCGCCATCGCGCCGGAAAACCACGAACATCTGCGCGGTTCGCATAAACGGCGAACGTGCCAGGTCGAAGGCGGCCGTAATCGCACAGATAACGGGGTAGAGGGTGTGAGAATACAGCGGGCGCTCCGCGGATATGTTCAACCAGCCATTCAGGCCGAGAATTCCCAATACGCTACATGCCCACTGGGGAGCGCCCTGAGTGTAGCTGGTCTCCGCCGCCTGCAATCCGCACCGGGCTCCCAAACCTAGCAGCGACTCCCGGTTGAACAAAACGAAGTGCCGCGGGCAATGGAAGCCTCCCCAATTATGGTGCCGAAAAATCCGGCAGTCGAGCGTGTCCACATTGGGTGTCTTAATCAAAATCAAGCCCCCCGGGGACAACAGGCCCTGCATTCGCTTGAGAATCGCACCCGGGTCGGCAACATGTTCGATCAAATTCAATAACAGGATCAAATCGAAACTTTCGTTCGACTGAAAATCTTCGACCCGTCCGCAGTGGAACACGTGCCCGGCTGCCTCCGCCTCCGCTCGAGCGCGTTCATTGATGTCAATTTCATGGGTTTCGGCGACACGAGGAGAAACCCTCTTCAGAGTCGACAGCAGCCAGCCGGACCCGCCTCCCACATCCAAAATCCGCAGTCGGTCGCCCGGCAATTGTCCCAGCAGTTTTCTGAAGAGCCTTGCGTCCAGAAAAGCTTTAACTCGCTCTGTGAGGGAAGCCAGTTGTGGGGAGGGAGCATACGAATAATAGTTCGCCGGATAAATCTTGCCCAGCTGGTCCGCCGGAGGTTTTTCCAGGAATACGGACTTGCATTGCCCGCATCCCAGATAAAGATAAGTCGTGTCGCTGGTGTAATACTCCACATCGCGTGCTTTCGCGAAGGAAGTGGTCGCCGCGCTTCCGCAGACCGGGCACTCCTGTTTGCTGTCAGGCGAGGTCACGCAGCGCTTTCCTCGCGAGCAGAATCAAGTGGGACGTGTAAGTCGTCTGCGATTTCTCAATCTGCGCCTCAAAGCGCGTCCCTTTGAAGAAACTCTCCATTTCGTCAAAGCAGGTGTACGACACGGTGGGATCCCAATGGTGAAGCAGGTGCCGGTTAAACCCCGCCGCTCCATAAAATCGTGAGAACAGATTCTTGCCAAACATCCGGTTGACTGGCCCGTGAGCCACTTCGCGGTAGTTCGTGGCGCAATGCGCATCCTCGGCGCGGTGTTCCAGGAGTTGCCGGATCGTCGCCAAAAATGGAAACATCAGCGCCACCCCGGCCAGCCAAGTCACGGACGTCGAATAACAATGGAAATAGAGGGGCACACCGATGAGTACGGTATGTGTGGCGCCCGCCCTGGCCACGGCCAGAAGCTGTCCCAGCCGCACCGCGTGACTAGGTGTACTCTGAGGCGCCACCACCAAGTTCGGTTTCGCTCCTGCGCCCTGGGAATAGCGCGCCATCAATTCCAGCAGATAGATACCAGTAAGCGCCCGGCTAAGAAACCAGGGTGACATGCAATTGTGATACGAGATTTCCGTATCCTGCGGATCTCCGAGATGCAGATGGTGCTGCCAGTGGCTCTTGCGGTAACTCTTGCTGGACTGCGGGAAGAATAGCCAAATGCTCCAGTCTGCCAATGAATCATTGCGTGATTTGCTGGCGGACAGATTGTAGTGGGCAGCTTCATGGCCGAAGGTCAGTATTGCGTTCAACCAGAAGCCAAGCCACGCCGCGAAGAGAGGCGCAGCCACCATGCCTGCAAGATTACCGAAATGCCGCGCCAAACCAAAATGCGCCGCGTATCCGCCCAGAAGCATCGCCAAGCAAAACGAAATCTCCGCCCATGCGCGCCAATACTTTGGTTTCAAGGTCGCCCGGAATTTTCGCCAACTGCCGATCTTCGAATGGGTCAAGTCGCGGAGGTCCGGCGAGCCCGGCAAAGTTTCCCCAGGCTCCTCAGGAGCACGCAGTTTTTGTTCGGACAAAGGCAATCCGGTAGATAGGAAAACATCTTCCATAACCCAATTACTATAGCGCTCTCAAGGGAGACTTTTCAGCAGCTTCCAAAACGGGACTTTTGGCCCGCCTGGCTGGCATAGTATGGAAGTAAACAAAGATTGATTCCCTCGGCATTACTCATTGACGAACTTTCCCTTATTAATCCTTGCACCTATCTACTGGAATGCGGCAAATTGTATTTGAGAACAACCGCGCCACGAGCTTGATTTTTCCCTCCCTCGATTCGTGACGATCCCCTTTATCGGAAATCCTTGAACGCCCTTGCGGCGGAGGAATCGTCATGTTCAATTGTGCAAAGCATGCCGGCTTGGTCAGGAGATGTGCCCGGCGCATTCGCATCTTTTCCGGCGCAATCGCCCTACTTCTGGCTTTCAACCAGATTGTGCCTGTCTCAATTTGCGCGGGCGATCAGCCGTCCAAAGCCGAAGAGGAGGCGATACGCCGCATGAACGAACAGATCCAGGAGTTGCAGGCAAAGGTGAAGGATCTCGAGGCAAAACTGAACGCACTAACCTCGAGCATCCCGGCCCGAGCCGTTGAAAGCAGTATTCCCGCAGCGGCAATTTCCTCTGTAACCCCACCGCCCGCACCACCGTCGCCAGCTCAGGAGCCCCAGGAAGACAAATCGATTCCCGGCGTCAAGTTGCGAATGTTCGGGGATGTGGGATACGAAGCCAGCAACCGGAAGGGTGAAACCAATTCCTTCAACATCGGCACTTTGGATCTTTTCATGACCGGCGCTCTTACCGATCGCGTCGCCATCTTGGGAGAAGTGTTGTTCATTTCCGATCCGAACAACAGCATCAGTGTGGACGTTGAGCGGTTACTTCTGCAGTACAAGCAGAGTGATTACTTCAACTTTGCGATCGGACGCTATCACTCCTCCATCGGCTACTACAACACGGCGTTCCACCAAGGCGAGTGGTTTCAGACCACCATCGACCGTCCCTTTATGTACGCCTTTGATGATCAAGGCGGCTTTCTCCCGCTTCAAGAGGTTGGTGTAACAATTAACGGCCAGATTCCTTCGGGCAAGCTTGGACTCAACTATGTGGCCGAGATGGGCAATGGCCGCGTCCATTTGCTTGGGGCGGAGCCAGCGCAAAATTTCCAGGACACGAACAATGGGAAATCCTTCAATTTCGCTTTTTATTCACGCCCCAGTTGGATACCTGGGCTGCAGACGGGATTCTCCATCTATCACGATCACCTCACATTCTCCGACAATATCAATCACGGCGAGCTTATCTCGACGGCGTATGTCGTCTACACAAGCTCAAACTATGAGTTCCTAAATGAAGCCATGTTGGTTCGTCACACGGGGGCCGCGACCGGCGGGCCAGGAGTATTCCATACGCCGGGCTTCTATACTCAATTCTCCCGGCGATTCGGCAAGTACCATCCCTATTTCCGTTATGCCTACGTCAATGCAGGCGTCGCGGAACCTATCTACGGGAATCCTGCCGACGGCCCGATCGTCGGGCGGCGGAATGGCCCGTCGCTCGGAGTGCGATACGACCTGAACGACCACTCCGCCTTCAAGATCCAGTACAACCATCTTGCACAACGCGGGGAGAAGAGCTTCAACGAGTTTTCAACGCAGTTCTCATTCGCCTTTTGAGCAGGTAAGCCGCGTTATGCACAAGCTAATCCTTTTTATCATTCTCGCGCTGGCGCTCCTGGCAGGCGTCGCGCAGGTTCGAACCGCCGGCGCTGGCTTCGCCGAGGTCGATATCGTGGTCCCCATGTCAAACAACGCGGGCCCACTCTCCACTGAGGACGTTCGCAGAATTTTTGTGGGCGAGAAGAGTTCGTGGGGCGGCGGGAAACACATTACCGTCCTGATGCTGGCGCCTGGCCAACCTGAACGCGCGGTCATTCTACGGGAGGTGTTCAAAATGAGCGAGTCTGACTACACGAAATACTTTCTGCAAGCGGCCTTTACCGGCCGCGTGCAGGCGGCTCCGAAGGATCTTTCATCCGCAGAGCAAATGAAGGCGCGCCTGGCCGCGAATCCAAACGCCATTGGTTACCTAAGGAAGGAAAACGTGGACGACAGCGTCAGGGTGCTGCTGCGGCTTCGTTGACCCGGGCCCACAAATCCAAAACTGCCAAGAATCGGGAGCGCTTCGTTGACGAAAAGTATCCTCAAGGGTTTAAGAGTTCAAATATTTGCCTTGGCACTTGCCGGGATTTCGATCTTCATTTTCGTGGTCGTCCTTTCGCCGTATACTCAAACCCGAACCCGGCTGAAGCTGCTCCAATCGCAAATTCGGGCAGCTATCGCCGCCGAACGCTTCCTGCGTTATTCCGCTTTGGAGATCAAGGAAGGCATTGACTATTGTTTGATCGATGAAGGGGAGGATCGAGCTGAAGAACTGCAGAATATTATGGGAGATATCAATCAATTTCGGTTAGAGGCCACCAAGGCCCTATCGGATTTGCGCTCCGCGGTCGAAGCCGCTGGGAAAACCTCCAGAACGCAGCAAGTCCAGGATGATCTGATGGTCATCACAAGACTCGAGCGGAACTATGCGAACCTTTCCCGCATCGAGCAGCGCCTTCACGACATGGCCGCTCACTCCGCCTCAAGGGCGCAGATGGCAGCACTTGTGCGGGCGGAGTTTATTCCCTCGGCTACAGCCTTCTCTTCCGATTCGAATCAGATTGTTCAAGATCAGTTCGCGAACATGCAGTCGGGAATCTCTCGACTTTCAGGAAGCCTCGACGGCATTGTGCTCTATTCCGGAAGTGAATTGCGCGCGCGCGCAGAGGGCATGAATGAGACGGCGCTGAAGGAGGTGCTAGCCGGCTTGTACGCCCGTCTGTTTACCAAGGCTCTCCACAATCTCTCCGAGTTCCTGTTGACCCAGAATCAGGCAAACGTACCCAAGATTCGTAGCCTCGACCAGGAGCTCCAGACTATACAAGAATGGAAGATCGCGGACGGCAAGGATCGAGAACCCCAGCGATCGGCCGAGCTCAAGCAACTGCAAGAACTTGAGCAGTCGTCGACAGAGTTCCATGAATATGCTGACCGGGTCATCGAGATGGTGCGGCAGGGGCACAGGGACCGGGCCATCAACTTCGTTGAGAAAACTTTCGAGCCGCTGATCAATACCCCGCTCCTGAAAAACATGAACGAGCTGACCGCAACCGAGGAGACACAACTCTCCATCGACTCCGAGTTCATTGGCCGCCAGCTTGTCACTTCGATTTGGCTGACGAGCATAGTGGTATTGATCGTTCTTCTGGTTGCCGTCGGCAGTCCACTGCTTTTATCGCGCTATGCCAAGGCGGTGGAGGAAATTGATGCACGCAAAAAAATCCAGGCCGAGCTCGAGCAAGCCAAAGAAAGAGCCGAGGCAGGAAGCGAAGCGAAGAGCACGTTTCTGGCGACCATGAGCCATGAAATTCGCACGCCGATGAACGGCATCCTTGGCATGACCGATCTTGTCTTGGACACGGATCTCACCGCGGAACAGCGCGACAGCCTCGGGTTGGTCAAGCTGTCGGCCGAGTCGCTTCTGAGCATCATAAACGACATCCTGGACTTTTCGAAAATAGAAGCAGGCAAGCTGGATATGGAATCGATTCCTTTCGAGCTGCGCGAGAGCTTGGGAGAAACCATGAAGGCGCTGAGCTACCGCGCGCATCAGAAAGGGCTTGAACTCATCTACGACGTGCAGCCCGATGTGCCGGAGGCGCTCGTGGGCGACCCCGGGCGCATCCGCCAAATCATTGTCAATCTGGTGGGCAATTCCATCAAGTTCACAGAGCACGGAGAGATCTTTGTCACGGTTGAACAGGAAAGCGAAACGCCCGACTTGGTGCGCTTGCATTTCGCGATCAGGGATACCGGGGTTGGAATTCCCGCAGACAAACAGAGCAAAATCTTCGAGGCGTTTTCCCAAGCCGATGGTTCCATGGCGCGGAGGTACGGCGGTACCGGGCTCGGGTTGACAATTTGCACCCGATTGGTCGGAATGATGGATGGACGCATTTGGGTTGAAAGTGAGCTGGGCAGAGGCAGTACCTTCCACTTCCTCATTTCACTTACCATTCTGCAAAACCCCACTCCGCGGCCCAGCTCTCTCCAGCCTGTACAGTTAGCCGACCTGCACGCGTTGATCGTCGATGATAACTTCACGAATCGGCGCGTACTCCATGGAATGCTTAGCCGTTGGGGCATGAAGCCAACTGCTGTGGATGGAGGCCGCGCCGCGCTGCAGGCAATTGAGGTGGCGCAAAACGCTGGACGCCCGTTTCCGCTGATTCTCCTGGACGGCCAGATGCCTGAGATGGACGGTTTCACGCTGGCGGAGCATATCCAAAAGGATTCGCAGTTGGTGGATGCCACAATCATGATGCTTACTTCAGCTGGTCACTTGGGTGATGCGGCGCGATGCCGCGAGCTGGGCATTTCGGCCTACCTGGTTAAGCCCATACGTCAAGGGGAACTGCTCGATGCAATTTGTCAACTGCTTGACAAGACTGCGCAGAAGGAACCGGCGCCCTTAGTGACGCGCCACACTCTGCGGGAGGAGAAGAATCGCACGCGCATATTGCTTGCCGAAGACAATGCCATAAACCAGACTCTTGCCGTTCGCCTCCTCGAGAAACGCGGATATTCGGTGACTGTCGCTCCAGACGGCAAGGCCGCCGTCGACGCGTATCATGCTGGAGGATTCGAACTCGTGTTGATGGACATCCAGATGCCCGGAATGGACGGGTTTGAAGCGACTGCTGCTATTCGCGAAAGTGAGAAGCTGAACGGCGGGCATATTCCCATCGTTGCGATGACCGCACATGCCCTGGTAGGCGACCAGGAGAAGTGCCTCGTTTCGGGCATGGATGGCTATGTCTCGAAACCCATCCGACCGAGCGAACTCTTCGGGATCATCGAGCGAATGTTAGAGGGCAAGCCCAAGAGCGAATCTGCCGAAGGCGCAAAATCTTTGAAATGGTGAAATGTCCACAAACGGCTTTAGGGGAACAATGGGCGGAGTAGCCTGCTGTTTAGACCTATAATATTTTGAACCGAGGCTTAGCCGCTAGCGGGAGCGGGAAGCCGAAAATTTCCGTGCTTTCGGGCAGACCGGAGCGGAGCGGCTAACGTCGAAAGCTTCGCTATACAATCAAGGCGCATGCGGATTACGCCCTCCCGTACCCAGCAAAGAGGTCACGGTACAATTCGCTAGGCGTGATTGTGTTGCTCGGGATTTTGTATGGCCCGGGAGGCGACGCTCGCCAGGGAGTTCTTCAGGAGGCTCATGCTGCCGGTAGACGGACCCGAAATGAATGAACTGCGTATTGCCGCGGGAATGGCAGCGAAGACCCGGATTGCCGGTGAGTCGGCGTGCCGGGAATGATGAATCGCGGCGGAATGCTGCTGATTGCGGCGCTGGTGGCGACGGCGGACGGATGGGCGCAGGGCGTGGCGCAGGGGCCACCGCCGCCTCCGACGGCGAAGACGATCAAGTGCAAGGACCGGGCCGTTCCGCAATTCGAAGACATCACCGAAAAAGCGGGCATTCGCTTTTCGCACACCTCCGCGCCGGAGAGCCGCTACATCATCGAGTCCATGAGCGGCGGCGTGCTGCTGCTCGACTATGATCGCGACGGCTGGCTGGATATTTATTTCACCAACGCACCGACGGTGGAGATGGCCCTGAAGGGACAGCACGCGCGCGGGGCGCTTTATCACAACAATCACGACGGCACGTTCACCGATGTAACCGACAAGGCGGGCATCGGGAAGCCGTGTTTTGCGATGGGCGGCGCGGTCGGCGATTACGACAACGACGGCTGGCCGGACATTTATGTGACCTGCTACGGCGGCAACGTGCTGTACCACAACAATGGCGACGGCACGTTCACCGACGTGACCGCCAAAGCCGGCGTGCGCGACGGGCGATTTTCCACAGGCGCGGCGTTCGGCGATTACGATGGCGACGGCTATCTGGACTTGATGGTCACCAACTACGTGGATCTGGACATTCATCACCCGCCTGCTTTCGGCAGCAGCGTCACCTGCAAATACATGGGGATTGATGTGCAGTGCGGGCCGCGCGGATTGAAGGGCGCGGGCGATTCGCTGTTTCACAACAATGGCAACGGCACGTTTACCGATGTATCCAAGAAAGCCGGCGTGGACGATCCCAATGGCTACTATGGACTGACGACCGTGTGGGCGGACTTTAACAACACCGGGCGGCCGGATATTTATGTCGCCAACGATTCGACAGCGGGATTTCTTTACCGCAACGATGGTAACGGAAAATTCACGGACATTGGACTCGAATCCGGCACGGCGCTCGGCGAAGACGGCCACGAACAGGCCGGCATGGGCGTGGCGCTTGGCGATTACCTGCACACGGGCCGACCTTCGCTGGTGGTGACGAATTTTGCGCTGGACAATAGCCCGCTCTATCGCAACGACGGCAAGTGGGACTTTCAGGATGTTTCCTACCCGTCGGGAATCGGCTTGCCTTCGGTTCCGTTTGTGAAATGGGGCGTGGCGTTTGTGGATCTGGACAACGATGGCTGGCTGGACCTGGTCACCGTGAACGGCCACGTCTATCCGCAGGTGGACACGCTGCAGACCGGCGCGCGATACCGCGAGCCGAAACTTGTTCAGTACAACCAGGGCGACGGCACATTTTGCGATGCGAGCGAGCAGTCCGGCCCGGCGATTAGCGAGCCGCGCGTTTCGCGTGGGTTGGCAGTCGGCGATCTTTTCAACGATGGCAACATGGATCTTGTGGTCGAAGATTTGCAAGGTAGCCCGATGGTGCTGCGCAATCCGGGGCTACCGGGGCGCCATTGGGTCAGCTTCGAGTTGGCCGGGACGAAGAGCAATCGCCTGGCAATCGGCGCGCGGTTGAAACTTGTGGCCGGCGGCATCACGCAGACTGACGAGATTCACAGCGGCGGCAGTTACCTTTCGCAAAGCGATCTACGCGTGCACTTCGGATTGGGAAGCGCGACGAAAATCGAGAGACTGGAGATTCGCTGGCCTTCAGGTGCTGTGGAAACGCTGAAAAATCTGGAGGCCGACAAATTTTACAGCGTACTCGAAAGCCAGGGAATCGTGCCGGCGGAGAAAATCCGGCCGATGGGGCCGGCGAGGAGGCCATAAACCCGCAACAACTCACAGCATTCGTCTGCGATAGAGGAACTCAGTTACAATGCTTGACGCCAGCGCCAGATCAAACCTTTAATCGAGAAAAGGAAAATTAGATGAGAAAAGCGGGAATTGTTGGATTTGCTTCACTACTGGCTTTCGCTGCGTGCATGTTTGTTCACAGGGGAAGAACTCATGCGGCAAGCGCCGCGGCGGCCGCATCGGGCTATAAAGTTTCCGGGAAAATTCCGGTGGGCGGGGAGGGAGGATGGGATTACCTGCTGGTAGACGCCGATGCGCGGCGACTGTATCTCTCGCATTCCACGCATGTAGTGGTTTTCGACGTGGATTCTCACGCCGTGGTTGGGGATATTCCAGACACGCACGGAGTGCACGGGATTGCCCTGGCGCCAGAGCTGGGACGTGGTTTCGTCAGCAGCGGCCGCGCCAACTCAGTGACCATTTTTGATTTGAAGACGTTGAAGACGATCGGCACGGTTCCCGCGGGCACAAATCCGGACGCCATTCTGTACGACGGCGTCACCAAGCGCGTGTTCGCATTCAACGGGCGCAGCAAGGATGCCACGGTGATCGATGCGGCGGAAGGAAAGGTGCTGGGCACAATTCCAGTGGGCGGCAAGCCGGAATTTGCCGCGGCCGATGGCAAGGGCAGCGTGTACGTGAACGTGGAAGACACCAGCGAGCTGCTGCACATTGACGCGCAAAAAATGACGGTGCTGCACCGCTGGCCGCTGGCTCCCTGCAAGGAGCCCTCAGGGCTTGCGATGGACACGAAAACGCGCCGGCTCTTTGCCGTTTGTGACAATGAAATGATGGCCGTGGTGGATGCGGACTCCGGAAAAGTGATCGCCACGCCCAAGACGGGCGAAGGGGCCGACGCGGCCGCGTTTGATCCGGGGACAAATCTGGCTTTTTCATCCAACGGGGAGAGCGGCACGTTGACCGTGGTGCACGAAGACGCGCCGGACAAATATTCCGTGGTGGAAAACGTTCCAACGAAAAAGAGCGCGCGCACCATGGCCCTCGATCTGAAAATGCATACGTTGTACCTTCCCGCAGCAGACATGATTCCCCCTGCCGCGGGGCAAAAGTGGCCAAGCGTGAAGCCAGGAACGATGGAGCTGCTCATCGTGTCGAAATAACCGAGAGGCCAGGTTCTGCCGGTTTCCCCGGGTTGTGCGCCGCGAAGGGAACCGGCAGGCTGATTTTTGTCGCCGATTGAGCAAGGAGCAATACCATGGACGAATCCCTCGATGCCCCCGGCGGGGCACCGAAAGCGGACGCCGCGCATACGGTATCGCGATTCAAATGGATAGGCTGGTCCAGCCTTTTCCTGGCCGTGGTGCAAAGCGTGTGCACGATCTTCGTGGCGCTCAGCGGGTTGCGACTGTTGCTCGGAGCCGCAGCATTCGGCGCGGCAATCGGCGTAATGAAATTCGCCGACGAGAAAATTCACATTGATGCAGTGCGAATCCCGATGGTGATGTTCGCGCTGGCGGGCGCTGTGTTTAACCTGGTGGCACTTTGGCAGGTGCGCAGGTTGCGAGGCCGCGCGGCTTCCGCGTGGAGGCAAAAAGCAATTTCGCGGAGCAAGTTCGCTTCAGAGAAAGTGCAGTTGACCTTATCGGTGTTGACGCTGATCCTGCTCGCGGTGGAGTCGTTCTATCACCTGCAACTGACGCATCATTTATAGCGCCCAATCCGCGGAACTTTACGCGGAATCGTTCCTTGGTTTTGCTGTTTCACGAATCACCTTTTCCAGACGCGCATGCAGCCGTTCGCTATAACCCACCGGAAGTTCATAAGTGCGATCATCCGCGGTCAGAACCAGGATATTCCGCGTGGAGTCCAGAATCGCCGAGCAGACTTCACAGTTCTCCAGGTGCTTCTCGATGTCCATGAGCAGCTTGGGGTCGAGCTGCTGGTCCAGATATTCGGAGATGTGCTCCCAAACGTTTTTGCACTCCCGCGTCATTGAAACATCCTCCCGAAGAAACCCTTCCTCGCCGGAGCAGCCGCACTCAGATAGGGAGCGAGCATTTTTTGCAGCATCATCCGCGCCCGGTGCAACCGCACTTTCACGAGCGTAATATTGATGCCCAATGCGCTTGCCGTTTCTTCCTGGTTGAGTTCCTCAAGGTCCCGCAGCACCAGAACCTCGCGGTAGATGGGAGGCAGTTGTTCGACGGCCTCCCGCAATTTCTGGCGCATTTCTTTTTTCTCCAGCGCCTCGGATGGAATCTCGCGCCAGTCGGTCAGCACCGCGGGCGTGAAATCACCTTCGCGGTCTTCCTTGCTCTCATCCAGCGATTCCAAGTGAACCGCCTTGGCTTTGCGGAGGCGTTGGCGTCCTTCGTTCATGGCGATGGTCACCAGCCAGGTGCTGAACTTGGCGTCACCCCGAAAACTTTTCAGATGGCGAAAGGCATTGATCATCACTTCCTGGGCGGCGTCTTCCGCTTCCTGCTGGTTGCGCACCATGGTGAGGATGGAGAGATACACCATCCGCTCGTAGGGGCGAATCAGCTCGTGGAAAAGGTTCGTTTCACCCGCAATGATCCGGGCGATGAGCTCCTTCTCCCGCTCGAGCGTGGCCGGCATGTGTGTACGCAGGGCTCCCTTCGGCTTCTTATGTAGGAGTGATGGATCGCCCAAAGGTTACAGGAGTTTTCCTTTCGAATGGAATGGTTTCTGGAGGGCTTCCAGTTGAAGCGACCGGGCGCCGATTACATCAGAGGTGAACGGAAGATGCGCTATTCCCCCGGAAACCCTTGCCAATCCACAGAATCACCGGGAGTATGGAGCATCCCGGCGATGGCGCAGTTCCCATCGCGCGGGTAATTCACCGGCTCTCCCGAAACCTTTGAGCCGTGCGGGACTCTCATCCACCGAGACGCTCCCGAGAAGGATCACCATCCATGAAAGATAAGGTTGTTTTTATCACCGGCGCCAACGGAGGACTCGGCTCTTCGGTCACCAGGGCGTTTCTGCAACGAGGGGCGCGCGTCATCGGCGGTTCGCTGCGCATCACGGCGGCGGATTTCCCGCAACCCAATTTCGAAGCGATGGCGATCGATTTCAATAAATTGGACGAGATCAAGCGCGGGGTCGCGAAAATAGCTGAACGCTATGGGCGCCTGGACGTCCTGGTGCACGTGCTCGGAGGATTTGCCGGAGGGTCTTCGGTCGCCGAAACCAGCGACGCCATGTGGGAACAGATGCAAAACATCAATCTCACTTCGGCATTTCATGTTTTCCGCGAAAGCATTCCCCACCTGCGAAAATCAAAATCCGGACGGCTTATTGCGATCGGCAGCCTGACGGCCGCGCAACCCCACGCGAATCTCGGAGCTTACGTGACCTTTAAGGCGGCGCTCGCCATGCTGGTGCAAACCGTGGCGCTGGAAAACGCCGACGCGGGAGTGACCGCGAACGTCATCCTGCCGGGCACCATGGACACGCCGGCGAACCGCAAATCCATGCCCAATGCCGATTTTTCGAAATGGGGGAGGACCGACGACGTTGCCGAACTGGTGCTTTCGCTGGCGGACGAGCAGGCCCGGCATCTTACCGGTCTCGCCATACCGATTGAAGGCGGCCGTGGCTAAAAGCGTTGCAAGCTTCGTGGTTCGCGCCTTGAATGCCTATTCGCTGACAGGCGGCCTGCGGAATCCAGGTTCTTCCCTAGTTCCTCGGTTCGAGATTTCCTGAAACTTCTGCGCATTTTGCGACTCTCACCTGATGGACAGGTCTCGCGCGCTCTGGCCACCCGGAACCGAAAGGACACAGACCGTGACGATGAAGTTCTCGAAATCTCCTTTCTTGTACGCCACCGTCGCTGGCGTGGCGGCCTTGATAGTCATTTCCATTTTCGGGCGGAGTGAAGGCGCGGCAGTGCCACGGCAGTCGGGAAGCGCTCCGCAGCCCGTTGTAGTGGAATTGTTCACTTCGGAAGGATGCTCGAGCTGCCCACCCGCCGACGCCTTGCTGAAGCAGTTAAGCGAGCAACAGTCCGTGCGAGGTGTGCAGATCGTTGCCCTCGAAGAGCATGTGGACTACTGGGACCATCTCGGCTGGAAGGATCCATACTCCTCGAGCGAGTTCTCACAACGCCAAAGCGAATACGCGCAGGTGTTTGGCACCGACGGCGTCTACACTCCGCAAATGATCGTGGATGGCCAAAACGAATTTGTGGGGAGCCGCAGCCTGGCGGCCAAGGAAGCGATCCGGAAAGCGGGCAATCAACCCAAAGCGGAGATCGTCCTTGTTCCCAGCGCAGCTTCCTCGCCCGACAAACCCGCCTTTGAAGTGCAGGTCAAGAGCCTGGGTGGAGTTTCGCCGCGCGATGTAACGGAGCTCTGGGTTGCCGTAACGGAAAAGGGCCTGCAAACAGATGTAAAAGCGGGAGAAAATTCGGGCGAAACCCTGAAGCATGCAGCGGTGGTGCGCAGTCTGCGAAAAATAGATACCTTGCACGATCCAGCGGGCTACAGCCGCCAGATTCAAGCTGCCATTGATCCCGGATGGAAAAGAGAAAATCTGGTGGCGGTAGTGTTTCTCGCGGAAAAAAGCTCACGCAAAATCATTGGGGCTGCGGCGATTCCTATCGACCTCACCCGCACACAACAGTAATCCGTAAGCGGTTGATCCGCCGAAATCCAGTTTTTCCACACTTTGCGTATTAAGCGCACTCTTACAGGCGAGCGGTCAGTACCGGGCAAGTGGATTGGCGAACAAGTTTATAGGCGATTGCGGACGGTAGCTGTCCGGCAATTCTAGCCGAGGGTGGCTTCCAAAACTTCGCGCAGGAGTTCCTTTTTTTGCGGGGTGAGCTTTGCTCCCTGCGCCGTCAGGTAGAAAACGTCGATGGCCTTCTGGCCCTCGGTGTCAATCAAGGCCACGTCAATGTTGCAGCCCTGGCGGGCCAGCGCGGAACCCACCTCGTACAAAAGCCCCGGGCGGTCCTGGGTGACTACCTCCATCAAGGTTGAGTGATCGGAAGAGCCGTCGTCAAACTGAATGGAAGTCCGGAACGTAACTTTGGGCGGCTTCGCAACGGCGGCGGCGAGCCGGCCCTTCAGCAAGGGTTCCAGCGGTTGCTTGCCGTTCACCACATCCGCGATGCTTTGTTGAAAGCGCGCCCGCTCGCCGGGGTTCAGTTCGAGTGTGTGGTGCATGTCAACGAAGTGAAACGTGTCCAGCACGACGCCGGCGGAATTCGCAAAGGCATCGGCCTTCACAATGTTCATGCCCCAGGCAGCAAGGGCTCCGGAAATCGCCGCGAAGAGCGCCGGGCGATCCGCGGACAACAACGTGAGTTCAAAGGCGTGATGACTTTCTTTTAAATCGGTCTGCACGGGCTGTACACCGAGTTTCTGGTAAAGCGCAAAGTGCAGCGCCACTTCTTCGGGCGAGTGAACGGCGAGATACCGCCGCGGGAAGCCTTCGAGGAAGCGCTCGACCTCTTGTTTCGACGCGGTTGAGGATTGGCGGCTGACCTGATCGAGCAGCAAAGCCTCGTCGGAAACATGCAGGCGGTCGCGGTCCACGGTGCGGCTGAAATGGTTGGAAGTGGCCACGAACAATTGCCAGAGCATCTCCGATTTCCAGGGAGTCAGCGCTTCCGGATTTACGGCATGAATATCCGCGTAGGTGAGCAGGCAAAGACGCTGCAGGCGTTCCTGTGAACCGACGACGGCGGCGAATCCGGAAACCGTCGATGGGTCGAAAATGTCGCGGCGCTGCACGGTGGCGGACATGTCCAGATGGTGCTCGATCAGGAAATGGACTTCGCTCTTTTCTTCCGGGCTAAGTTTCAAGCGGTCGGCAGCGGTTTCAAGCGCCTGCAAACTGCCGGCCACGTGGCTTTCCACTGGCATGCCCTTGCCGACATCGTGAAGAAGGAGCGAGAGGATGAGCAGGTCGCGGCGATCCACTGTTTTCCACAAAGGAGCAAAGTGCGAGCCGCGCATGTCCGGCGGCGCGACGAGTTCTTGCAAGTGCTCGATAGCGCGCAGCGAATGCTCGTCCACGGTGTAGCGATGGTAAAAATCGCGCACCACCAGCGAATCGATGGTTCGGAATTCGGGAAGCGCTTCGGTCAGCAGGCCCAGGCGATGCATCGGGCGCAACGCCAGGGAAGGGAACGCGCCGCCAAGGATTTCGCTCAACGCCGGCCAGGTGATGCGCGTATTCCGGTGCTGCAACTCCGGATGCATCATGATGTACGCGATGCCGCGTTCGGCGTCGCGGCTCAGCGGGATTCCGAGCCGCGACGATTCAGCCAGCAACGCATAAATCGTTTGCCGGTCCGAAAACGCCTGCTCATTGGTCAATTCCAGCAAGCCATCGCGCACGGCAAACGCTCTTCCGCTTCCCGCTTCGATCCTTCCGCCCGGCATGGCGTTCATCAGGCGCTGGCGCAGGGAAAGCTGCGTCACCTGGCGCTGCTCCATGTAGCGCAGCAGTTGGCGGTTCAGCGTGCGCGCATGGCGGAAATACAAACGCATCCACTCGGCGGCATTCCGGCGCAGGTTGTCGTCAATGCCCAGCGAATGTTCCGCGGCTTCAGCCTGCAGTTCGTAGGTGAGCGTGTTGTCGTTGCGCCCGTTGCTGTAATGGAGGAAGCATCGAATGCAACTCAAGAATTCCACCGCGTTCCGCGTGAGTTCATCTTCATTCAGCGGGCTGATGCGCGGGTCGCGGCGATCGCCGGCAAGCTGGCGCATCCAGAGCGTCGCATGGTAATCGCGCAGGCCCCCCGGCGCTTCTTTGACGTTTGGTTCCAGATGAAAGATCGTGTTGCCGTAACGCGCCAGACGTTCGCGGGTGAGGCGCTGGAGTTCGGAAAGCAGCAGTGGCCGCGCCTGCTTCTCGGGTCCCAGCAAAACTTTGGCGTCCAATTTTTCGAAGAGTTGCGCGTCGCCGTCGAGAAAGCGGCGATCCAGCATCGCCAGATGAAATTCGGAATTGGATTCTTCGATGTGCCGGCATTCATCCAGAGTGCGGCCGGCGGAGCTGACGCGAAAGCCGAGATCCCAAAGGGTGCGTGAAAATTCAGAGATGAGCGGCCGGAACTCTTCCTCGGCCTTTTCGTTGCCGAAGAGAAACAGCAGGTCCAGATCCGAGTAGGGGAAGAGCATCTCGCGGCCGTAGCCGCCGAGGGCGAGGAGCGACATCCCTTGTGCCGGGGCGCTGCGAACACGCAACAATTCGCCGAAGACTTTCTTGATCGTCCCGTCCGCCAGTTCACACAACTGCCGGAGCGTCTCGCGAGCGCCGGCGCCGCTCTCAAATAGCTTACGAATCCGCTCCCGCTGAGCTTCGCATTGCGGCCCCAGCTCAGAAAGCGGAGTGACCTGCGGTTCTTCCATCATTTTGCTTTTCGTGCGAAAGCTTGGAACCAGACCTGGACGAGGAGAGGACATCGGGATCCTTACAGAGCGCTTTCGCCGCGTTCCTCGTTGCGGATACGGATTGCTTCTTCAACCCGGCTCAGGAATATCTTACCGTCTCCGATTTTTCCTGTCTTGGCGCTCTTCAAAATCGTTTCCACGGCGCGGTTCACCATGCCGTCGGGCAGCACCAGCTCCAGCTTGATCTTGGGCAGCAGATCCACGGTGTATTCACGCCCGCGGTAGATCTCCGTGTGGCCTTTCTGCCGGCCGTGGCCGCGCACTTCCGTCACTGTCATGCCGTCAATGCCGATTTCCAGCAGTGCGTCCTTCACCGATTCAAATCGCGACGGCTGAATGATCGCTTCAATTTTCATCATACGGATCTCTGCTCCCGCCTGGCGTTATTCCTGAATACCATCCTTGCTTTACGACTCCAGGTTGTAAGCTTCTTCTCCATGTTGCGTGATGTCCAGCCCTTCGATTTCCTGGTCTTCGGTCACGCGCACGCCGGTGACCGCGTCAACGATTTTCAGAATCACGATGGTGCCAACGATGGCGAAGACCCACGCCAGCAAAATACCGACCAGTTGGTTCCCCACCTGGCCCCAGTGCCCATCGAAGCCGCCAACGGCTTTCCCGTCGCCATAAATCGGATTGATGACCATGCGCGCGCAAACGCCCGTCAGCAGCGCGCCGATGGTGCCGCCCGCGCCGTGCACGCCAAAAGCGTCGAGGGCATCATCGTATCCGAAAATGGCTTTGAATTTCGTGACCATCCAGTAGCAGAAGGCTCCCGCGACGAAGCCGATACCCAGCGCGGAGAGCGGGTCAACAAATCCCGCGGCCGGCGTGATGGCCACCAGTCCGGCGACTGCTCCCGAGATCGCGCCTAGGGCGCTGGCGCGTCCGTTCTTCAGCCATTCCGCCGCGCTCCAGCTTAATGCTGCTGCGGCGGCTCCGAAATGCGTAGCCACAAACGCGCTGCTTGCCAGGCCGCCAGAGGACAGCGCACTGCCGGCGTTGAAGCCGAACCATCCGACCCACAGCAGGCATGCGCCGATGAAGCTCAGCACCAGGCTGTGCGGCGGCATCGGCTGCTTCGGATACCCCACGCGCTTTCCCATATATAGCGCGCAAACCAGCGCGGAAACGCCAGAGGTGATATGCACCACGGTGCCGCCGGCAAAATCCAGCGTCGGGAATTTTCCGCCCAGCGAGGCGTTCAGGAATCCACCCTTGCCCCAGACCATGTGGGCCATGGGCGCGTAGACGATCAGGAACCATAGCGTCATGAACAGGCACGTGCCGGAAAATTTCATGCGTTCGGCGGTTGCGCCGGTGATCAGCGCGGGAGTGATGACCGCAAACATCAACTGGTAGATCATGAAGGTCAGTTGCGGGATGGTGGCGGCGTAATCCGCGTTCGGAACCACGCCGACGCCACGCAGCATCGCAAACTGGAAATTCCCGATCACCGGCCCGCCATCGCCGAAGCACAGGCTGTAACCCACCAGCGCCCAGAGTACGGTGATCAGCGCCATCAGCGCGAAGCTCTGCATCATGATGGCCAACACGTTCTTGTGGCGCACCAGTCCGCCGTAGAAGAGCGCCAGGCCTGGCCCGGTCATCATCAGCACCAAAGCCGCGCTGACTAGCATCCAGGCGTTATCAGCGGAGGATTGCGCCGCCGTCACTCTCTGGTCCAACTGGTTCAGCTTATCCGCGATGGCTTTTGCGGCACCCGGGGAGGAAGTGCTGGCGGCGGGCGAAGTAACCGGTGAGGAGGCGGGGGGCTGTTGTGCGCGAATGGGGAGGGAGCTCAGGACCAGGGTCAATATGCAACAACACAAAATGCCCATGCGCTTCATCGATAAGTTCTCCGGAGCGAAAGGTTTGAGCCCGCCCATTACCGGGTCAACCGCTGATTGTTTCGGGGAATGTTCACTTGACCGCCCAGATTATACGCATGGGACTTGGATGTCGGCGCTTGAAATTTAGCTGGAAAAGATTCGTTTTTCGGATGCTTGGGCTTCTAAGGTCTTCCTTTTTATTTCGCCTGCGAAGTGGTCGGCGTCCCGGGTGGGCTGCGGAATCCGGTAGCCGCTGGTCACCGCAAGGGTTAGCCGGATCGATGTTTCGAGGCTCACTCGATGGCCCTGCGAGACATAAATTGGCCGTACTCCCGATCGAGTGCGTACAACAGCCCCGATCCGCTCGCCACCCGCTCTCTCATCGATCAATGGCGTCCAGCTCCCGGCCTTTTGCGGCAGTGCCTTGTGCGTCCCGATCAGCAGGCTCTTGGCGCACCCGATCGAGGGGCGGTCCAGTATCACGCCGAGGTGCGACGCCAGACCCATCCGGCGCAGGTGGGCATAGCCCTGCGCATCGCAAAACAACAAATCCGGCATCGTCTTCAATTTCCTCAGGGCAGCGAGCAAGGCGGGAATCTCCCGGAAGCTCAACAAACCGGGGACGTAAGGAAAATCCAAAGGCAGAATCGCGTAGGCGCGTTCCAGCTCTTCCATTTCGGGAAAGCGGTACATCACCACGCAGCCGATTGCCCGATTCGCGTCTCGAAGACGGTTCCAGCGGCCTGCGGGTTTGCTCAGCGCTTGCGATCCGGTTAGGACAAACGAAGCATCGAGGCCAGCCACCGTGCGGATTGGGCCAAACGCATCCTCGCCCTGCCAGTGGGTTCGCAGCTCCTCCTGGATTTTGCGTGCCTCGGCGGGAGTCACATCCCACCGGTGGCGATGTACAACCCCAATTGGCTTGTCCTTCATCCTTATCATCGTATAATGCAAAGGCCGCCAGCACCCGGATGCCCCGCGGCCACCCGGTAACTCTGCAAACCTGGAACTAAGGGAACATTGCGATGACTCTGCATCCACCACTGGAAATTTCTTCGCGGGAAGCCAACGGCATCCACTTTGTAGATGTGCACGGACGGCTGACCATCGGCGATCCCAGCGAACATTTGAGCACCTTCATGCAAAAGCTGGTAGCCGAGGGCGCGCGCAAGGTGATCATCAACCTGAACGAAATTCCGCAGATCGACAGCTCGGGCATCTCCGCGATCGTAAAGCTTTCCATATCATTAGCGCGACAGGGCGGCGGGCTGCATCTCGTCTGCGGTGAAGGCCGCGTCCGCGATGCGCTCACGGTCACGCGCCTCGTCGAAGCCATTCCCACCTACGAAAACGAAGCCACCGCCCGCGCCAGCTTTTGATTCCTTCAGATTAGTACTCGCCTCTGGTTTGCGAGAACCCACCGGATTTAGCGTCCCTGAAAGCCGAGATATTTGGTCGGCGATGTGGGGAGCTGCTTTTCTAAAAACCGCTGAAAAGGGCATACCAATGAAGAGAATGAGGCACCGTGAGGCGTCAAAAATTGTGGCAATCTGGAATTGAGGAGGGCACTCAATGAGTGAAATTGTTATTCCTGCTAAGGAACACGACCGCATTGAGGAATCACCCGATGGTTCCTTGTCGGTAGAGATGCGTGATGGCACAAGGGTCGTGGTTCCGGCTCTTTCTTGGCGAAAAGACTTGAATGGTTGGTACGTGCCGGAGAAGCTTATGATTGGTTTATGGACAAAAGAAGCGAACAAGGGATAGCGTAATTTAGAAAGTCAGGCGGGGACCCCCCGGCATTTCACGCCGATTGCAGAACGATGTGTTCGGTCTGAAGGGCCGCGTACTCAATGGCAGCGAGGATATCTTCCCGCTCTAAAAAAGGATAGTCGGCGAGAATCTCTTCGAATGTCGCGCCAGCACTCAGCAGATGCAGAACATCGGCCACCCGGAGTCGCAAGCCGCGAATGCATGGCCGGCCTCCGCATTTGCCAGGCTCGATGGTGATCCGCTGAAGTAGTTCCGCGTTGGCCATTTGAGGTACACCATGCCACAAACCGATGGTCCGGGCAAGCAAACGTCTATCCGCCCTTTTTGAGTTCGGCGAGGACCATTTTGGCTAGTTCTTTCAGGGTTTCGAAGACGCCGGTGCCATTGATGGCGATTCCTTCAATAATCGGCTCGCCCTTTTTCTGCAACTGCTTCTTCAATTCATCCACCGTCATTGCATTCGGCAGGTCGCGCTTGTTCAACTGCAACACGTAGGGAATTGTGTCGAAATTCAGGTTGTGTTCCTTCAGGTGCTCGTGCAGGTTCTCCATGGTCTCGAAATTCGCGTCCAGACGTTCTTCCTGCGAATCGGCCACGAACACCACGCCATCCGCGCCTTTGAGGATCAGCTTGCGGCTGGCCTCATAGAACACCTGCCCGGGCACGGTATAAAGGTGGAAGCGGGTCTTGAACCCGCGCACCGTCCCCAGGTCCAGCGGAAGAAAATCGAAGAAAAGCGTGCGATCGGTCTCCGTGGCCAGCGAAACCATCTTGCCCTTCAGATTCTGGCCCGTGTGGTCATAGATCCACTGCAGGTTGGCGGTCTTTCCGCCGAGACCCGGACCGTAATACACGAGCTTGCAATTTATTTCGCGCGCAGGAAAGTTTATGAAAGGCACGAGTCGTTAACCTGACTTACATCTCAAACTTATAGCACACGCCTGCAGAGCAGGCCAGCACTCCGCCATGCTCCCGCTGATGGAAAAGACTGCTACCAGTGTCGTGGAGAAGCGCCTTTTTCTAAAAGGTTATTTTCGCCGCTGCTCCCGGTCGGTTAAGGCTGTCAAACACGGCACGCGGTCCGTTTGTTGTGCATCTCCTGCCTGCATTGACGTGCGGCAAAGCCTCTGCTAGCATTCGCGCCATGGCGAAAGTGCAGAAAACCTCCTCCGGCTCCTCCAGGCGATCCAAAGCCTCCTCCAAGAACGCCCCCAAGTCAAAGAAAAAGAACAGCTTACCCGCTCCTCCCCCGCAGCGTGGTGGAGTCGAAATGGTCGATCCCCTCGTTCGAGCGCAAATGAAGCTTTACGAAGAAGCTATGGGATTGTTTCACCAGCAAAAATTTCAGCGTTCCAAGCAGGAGCTTGAGAAGGTTCTCGAAGGCCCCAGCAAAGAACTTGCCGATCGCGCGCGCACTCACTTGCGCATTGTCGAACAGCGCATGAAACCTTCCTCCGAGCAGAATCCGAAATCTCCCGAAGAGCACTACCAGCGCGGCGTGGCCATGATGAACCTGGGCCGCTGGGACGAAGCCCGCGAAAGCCTGGAGAAGGCTCGCAAGCTGGCGCCCAAGGCTGACCATATCCACTACGCGCTCGCCGCGCTCGATTGCCTCACCGGCGAAGCCGATTCCGCCATGGCCAACCTGAAGATCGCGATCGATCTGCGCCCCGCGAATCGCTTTCATGCGCGCAACGATGAAGACTTCGCCTTCCTTCAGGAAGACCCCCGCTTCACGGAATTGCTGTATCCTGAAAAAGATGGTTACGCCGGGTAATCCCGCTCGCCCGGTTCATCAGGCAATCACAAACAGGCTTTCAATACTTATCGTTTATCGGTGTCTCTGGCCGCCAATTAACCGCGATGGAGCGCAATCGACAAGTGATGTTCGGCACCCGGCCGGAATTGTTCGATAACTGAGCTGCTCGTGAAAAAAAAGTCAGGTAAAAAAACCCAACCGGTTCGCGGCCTGCGCGTTGTCGCCCTGGGCGGCGGCACGGGGCTTTCCGCGCTTTTGCGCGGCCTCAAGGAACACGTGGTCCGCGGCTCGGATCAGGCGCCGACCCGCGAGCGGCCCATCTCCGATCTTACGGCGATCGTGACGGTTACCGACGATGGAGGCAGCTCTGGCAGGCTGCGCCGCGAGAATCGCATGCTGCCGCCCGGCGACATCCGCAACTGTATGGTTGCGCTGGCCAAGGACGAAGCGCTGCTCAGTCGCCTGTTTCAATACAGGTTTCAGGCGGGCCGCGGCCTGATTGGCCACAATTTCGGCAATCTTTTCCTCGCCGCGCTCACGCACGTCACCGGCGATTTCGCCGAGGCGGTCCGCGTCTCCAGCAAAGTTCTCGCGATTCGCGGGCGCATTTTTCCTTCCACGATTTCCAACGTCCACCTGGTAGCCACGCTGGTTAATGGGAAGCGCATCCAGGGTGAAACCAGCATTTCACGAAGCAAGATCCCCATCCGCAAAATTGAACTCATCCCGCGCGGCGCTCGCCCGCTCCCCAAGGCCATCGAAGCGATCCAGCAGGCCGACCTAATTTTGATGGGCCCCGGCTCGCTCTATACCAGCGTGATTCCCAATTTGCTGATTCCCGAAATTGCCCAGGCCGTGGTGCGCTCGCGGGCGCCCCGCGTGTACATTGCGAACCTGATGACGCAGCCCGGCGAAACCACGCATTACACGCTCAGCCAGCACCTTCGCGCGATTGAAAATCATGTTGGGAAACGTGCGGTCAACTATGTGGTGGCGAACCGCAAGGCGGTCTCTCCCGGATTTGCGCGGCGTTATCGCGCGGAAGGCGCGGAACCAGTTATGATCGACAGTCCGAATGTCGCGAAGATGAAAGTCCGCCTGCTTGCGGACAACCTACTCGAGGAGCACGGCGTGATTCGCCACAATTCACCGCGTCTCGCCAGCCTGCTGGTCAAGGAATTTCTGCGTTCGTGACCTGCTGCTGATTTCGCGGTTCCACTCTGCATTCAAGCGTAGCGAGCTACCAAGCAAACAAAATTCGAGCTAACATTCTTCGTGCACGAAACGAAATTTCACGGAGCGAGTTCATGTCCACTTTTGGCCTTATCGAATACAAAGACGCCAATCCCGCCGTCAAAGCCGTCTACGACGACATCATGGCCACTCGCAAAACCGATTACATCAACAATTTCTGGAAGGCCATCGCCCACGATTCCGCGCTGCTTAAGCGCACCTGGGAAGATCTCAAGGCCATCATGGGCCCCGGCGCCATCGATCCGCTGACGAAAGAACTCCTCTACATCGCCGTCAGTGTCACCAACAATTGCCAGTATTGCATCGCTTCCCACACAGCGTCGGCCTTCGCCAAAGGCATGACCCCGGAAATGTTCAAGGAGCTCCAGGCGGTGATCGGCATGGCCAACGAAACGAACAAACTGGTTACCGGCTACCAGGTCGCCGTGGATACCCGCTTCCAGCCGCCTCTGGAGATCAACAAAAAGTAGCCGATTTCGAATTTCTTTGGGCGCAGCCAAACCGCGCCCGGCGAACACGTTTCGTCCGCTTTTCAACCCAGCAACCCACCTTCACTCTTCGCGCACAATGTGCCCACAGTAGTACGCAAGTACTATATGGCCCCCTACCCGGCAATCCCACCATATAGAGGTATATCCGGGGAGCCCGCGGTACGGGCCTGTGCGTACAAGTCCAGCTTAAGTGAGTGGTTTATGACACCCATCGTGAAAGACCCAGAGAACGCTGCCGTTCCAACCGCTCCCGGTATCCCCGCGCCCAATGCGTCCGCGCGCCCACAACCCGTTGCGCTCGAAGTTTCTGTCACCGTGAACGGCGCCCGCTCCGTCGATGGCTCCGACAAGCGCGAAACATTTTCTGAACGCTCGCAGACCGTGCTGGTCTTTGGACATGGCGCGGTACTTCGCATTTCTGCCCTGCTCGCTCCCGGGCAACTGGTGTTCCTCACCAACGAAAAAACCAAGAAGGAAGTCGTCTGCGTGGTCGTCAAGTCCAAGACGGACGGCAACGCCGTGGGCTACGTCGAATTGCGTTTCACGGAACCCGCCCCCGGGTTCTGGGGCATGCGTTTTCCTTCGGACACGGTTCTACCGCAAGCGGCGGCGCGCCCTGCCACGCCTGTGTCCGTTCCTGCCCCGCCCAAAGCTGCGCCGGTTGCGCCGCCAGTGGCCTCGAAGCCCGTACCTCCAGTGTTGCCGATAGCTCTTAAGCCCGTCGTTGCTGCGCCGTCAGCCCCGGTTGCTGTTTCGCCGGAAATTCCCAAGGCCTCAGCGCCTCCCACGCCGTCTGCTGTGCCATCAGCGCCCGCCGTTAAGGCTGCTCTCCCGAGTAGTGCGTCCACGCCCATCGTCGCTGCGGACCCGAAGCCAGTGATCTTGCCCGCAACCGGCGCGACCTCAGCGCTCGCGAATCAATCGACGGACGAGTTGAAGCAGCAAGCCGCTCGCCTGCAGGAGCAGCTCAGCGCTCTGTTGTTCGCCGAGGCGCCGAAGCCGGCAGAATCTACGCCGACGCCCGCACTGGAGAGCACAACCGCACCTGAATTGGCGCAAAAAGTTTTGGACCTCACGAATTTTTCTCCAGAGCCGGTACATAGCCAGCCCGTGAAGAGTGTTCCTCCTCCACCGAAACCCGGGCCGTCGTCGCTTGAGGTGGAAGAGATCAAGATTCCCTCGTGGCTTGCGCCCCTGGCCCGTGAATCGGAAACCTCGACTGCCACGGAAAGCTCGAGCGTCGAATCGAATTCGTTCGCGGAATTGGAAGCCGTGATTGCCGATTCGCCGGGAAGTGGAAGCAGTTCAGAGGGGCAGGAATCCTCACGGCGTCCTGAGGTTGCGATCTTCGGCGGCCAACTTCTTGGAGAATCTTCGCTATCCGCCGATGCGGCTCCTTCAAGCTCAAAAACGGGTCTCTTTCTCGGCATTGCGGCTTCACTGCTGCTGATCGCCGGGGGAGTTTGGTATTCGCGGCAGCCCGGCAACGCGATTTCCGGCCTGCTCGGTGGAAGCACCACTGCTTCGCAGCCGTCGGTTTCCGCGGCACTGGTGCCGGAACCTGAAGTAGCCAAGCCAATTAGGCATTCGCAGGCTGCGGCGTCCAGTTCATTGCTAACTCCAGCTCCGGTCAATCCCCCGGCTCCGGTTGTTTCCGCCGCAGTGAAGAATCCGCCGGCAGCACCAGCTCCCCGGAACACGAGTTCGATTGCGACTCCGAGTTCCACCCCGAGTCCGCGCAGCACGCCGCCGGTGGAAGAGCCGAAGAAGCCGGCCTTGGGCGACGTCCGTCTGGCGACTCCGGTCATCAATCGCGGCAAAACATCTTCTATGCCGGGCGAGTCCGAGCCCTCTCTCGACGTAACTGCAAGCGCGAATACTGCCGCGCCTCTCTCTGGTTTGAGCACTTCTCATCACAGCGAGCCGGCCGCGCCCGTACCGATTGGCGGCGACGTGAAGCCCGCGAAGCTCCTCAAAACCGTTCAACCGGTCTATCCGGCCATGGCCAAGTCCCAACATGTCTCCGGGAACGTTCAGATTGACGCATTGATTGACGAGACAGGGAACGTCAGCGCAATGAAAGTGCTTTCCGGCCCGGCGCTGCTTCGCGAAGCGGCACTGCAGTCCTTGAAGCAATGGAAATATCAACCGGCCGAACTCGACGGCAAACCCACATCCATGCACCTGACGGTGACGCTGCAGTTCCGCGCCCAATAACTTGCCTCGGCAACGAGCAAGCGGCACGCTACTTCGCCGCAAGCCGCGGTGCAATCCCTTCAAAGGCGCTCTTGGAGCTGGAGATCACTTCGTTGGCCCCAAGCGTTTCCAGAATTTCCGCGAAGTCGTCCATATAGCAACGCACGATGATATGCGCCTTGGAATTTTTCTCTCGCGCCTTCTTGGTCACCAGCAGCGCGGTTTCGACATTGTTTGTCGCCACAACCACGGTACGCGCGTGCAGGATACCGGCGTCCAGCAGGGTCGAGTCCTGCTTCGCGTTGTCCACCACGACTGGCTCGCCCAGGCGCACCAGATCGTCCACCACAGCGGGGTCGCGGTCCACAAGCACATAGGGCAAGCCGGCTTCGCGCAGGTGCTCCACGATGCGCGCTCCCAGATGCGTATACCCCACCACAATTACATGATTCCTCAGCTCGCCTGCTAGCATGCGGCACCCCTCCTGTGGGTTGTAACGCTGCAACGCCTGCAAAAAGAAAATGGAAATCACAATCCCGAAGAGCACGCACTGGCCCCAGAACGAGTACAGCTCCCAAATCTCACCGGCGCTCTTCTTCAGGTAAACGGCGTTTAGAATTGCGTCCTGAAAACGCAATCCCCCTACATAACGGAAAATAAGGGTTCCCAGCAGAAACCAGGTTCCAATCACGGCAAATCCCCAGCGGGCCTGCCGCAAAAACAGTCTTGCGCGTATCCAGAAATGTCGTTTCATCGTGTTTTGCAAATCCTATTGGTCCATTTGCCTGCCGTCAGCGTTGTGTTGGTTTATTCGCCACCAATCGTGCCATTTCTTCGGCCCGGTCGCCTTGCGGTCTGAGTTTCCCCTTCGTATACTGGCCTCCCGGCCAATTTTCGGGCCCGGCGGGTGGGTAGCCTGCCAGGGACCTTCCTTTTGGCCTCACTTTTCACGCCTGCGCGACTCATACAGGCGAACTATGCTGCAAAGCCGGCCGCTCCATGAGCTGTCCTGGCAAAGGAGAATTTTGCATGCCTCACACGCCTGCACCGGAAGAGATGAATGTCTACCAGAACGCCGAAGCGCGTTTTGAGGTGGCTGCCAACAAGCTGGGACTTGAGCAGGGAATCTATCGGTATCTCAAATATCCCGACAAGGAAATCACGCTGTATATCCCGGTGGGAATGGATAACGGGCAGCTTGAAGTTTTCACAGGGTATCGCGTGCTGCACTCGACTGTGCGGGGTCCGGGCAAGGGCGGCATCCGGTTTGCGCCGGATGTCAGCATTGACGAAGTGCGCGCTCTCTCCGCCTGGATGACGTGGAAATGCGCCGTGGTCGACATTCCGTTTGGCGGCGCCAAGGGCGGCATCATCTGCGACCCGCGCAAGATGTCGCGCGGCGAACTTGAACGCATGACCCGTCGTTACACCGCAGAGCTCTCCGATTGGCTGGGGCCCGAGCGCGATGTTCCGGCGCCGGACGTCGGCACCAACGAGCAGACCATGGCGTGGGTGATGGATACCTATTCGATGCATGCCCGCCAGGCGACCACCGCGGTTGTTACCGGCAAGCCCATCGAGCTCGGCGGCTCCCGCGGACGCCGCGAAGCCACCGGCCGCGGCGTGATGATCTGCGTCGACAAAGCTCTAGCCAAGCTGGGGATGAAAAAAGAGACCGCCCGGGTGATCATTCAAGGCTTTGGAAACGTCGGCTCGCTTGCGGCGGACCTGATGAAAAAGGCTGGCTACAAGATCATCGGCCTCGCGGACATTGGCGGTGGCTTGTACAACGAAAATGGGTTTGACGTTCCCAAGGTGATCGAATGGGTTTACACGCAGAAGAAGCCGCTGCAGGATTTCCCGGGCGGCGGCACCAAGATGAGCTCGCGCGAGGTCCTTTTCCAACCCTGCGAGGTGCTCATCCCGGCCGCCATCGAGAACCAGATCACGGAACAGAACGCTCACCAGGTGCAATGCAAGATTCTTTGCGAAGGCGCCAACGGGCCCACTACCTGGCAGGCTGATGCCATCATCGACGCCAAGGGAGTCTTCACCGTTCCGGATATTCTCGGCAACGCCGGCGGCGTCACGGTCAGCTATTTTGAATGGGTTCAGGACCGGCAGGGTTTCTTCTGGCGCGAAAGCGAAGTCAACGAGCGGTTACTAGACGTCATGGAACGCTCTTTTGACGAAGTCGTACGCTACGCCGAAACGCACAAGGTGAACAACCGCATCGCTGCGTATATGCTGGCAATTGACCGCGTGGCAACCGCGCTGAAGCTGCGCGGCATTTACGCATAATTTGCTCTTGGCTTTCTCGGCCACTCGGCGTACTCTCTCTGCCAGAAGTCACGGGATATTTAGAATCCGATTCGGTTCGAACCGTCCCTCGGCCGAGGAAAGGGTCCGCCAAGTGGCCACGGACTCGACCCCTGAAGTTTCTGGAAGACTTGAAGAACAATACCGGCGCGAGATATGTCTCGTGGGCCGCTGGATGTACGAGCGCAGCTACATCGTCGCCTGCGAAGGCAATCTTTCGATCCGCCTCGACGCCAACCGCATTCTCACTACGCCGACCTGCATGAACAAAGGCATGATGTCGCCGGAGGATCTGGTCATCATGGATATGGATGGCCGGCACCTGCAGGGCGACCGGAAAATTTCCTCGGAAGCCGGAATGCACCTGCTGTTTTACCGCATGCGTCCGGACGTGCAGGCGGTTTGCCACGGACATCCGCCGACGGCGACGGGCTTCGCGGCGGCGGGATTGGGACTCGACCAGGCGCTTCTGCCCGAGGTCGTTGTTTCGCTGGGGAAAATTCCGCTGGTGCGCTACGCGACGCCGGGCACCCCCGATCTGGGCGCCGTCCTTGAACCTTACGTGCCGCACTACGACGCGCTGCTGCTTGCGAATCATGGCGCGGTCACCTGCGGTCCGGATCTGCAGACTGCGTTCTTCCGCATGGAAACGCTCGAGCATTTCGCCAAGATTGCTTTCACCGCGAAACTCAGCGGTGAACCGCAGTTGCTTACCACGCGTGAAGTCGCAAAGCTGATGGCCGCGCGCGCCCGGTATCACGTGAGTCCTCCCCCGGGCGGCGGCGCGGAACTTCCGGAAACGTGCGACGGCGGCGAAAATGAAACCGACGAAGTCACCTTGACGCGCTCTGAACTGGACGCCTTGGTCGATGAAGCCGTGCGCAAAGATCGCGCCCGCCGCTGATTTCTGCGATTCTTCTTTTTGTCGGGTGCAGACACCCCATCACTCTCGAATCACATCCAATTCAGGAAGGAGGATGATTCTCATGACAGCTCGCCTGGATTACCGTAAATTCTCCAAAGAACCGCTGAAGGCCATGCTCGACCTGGAAGCGTATCTCGCGCAATGCGGCCTCGATTCGAAACTTCTCCACATGATTAAACTTCGCGCGTCGCAGATCAATGGCTGCGCCTTCTGTATTGACATGCACTGGAAGGATGCGCGTGCCGCCGGCGAGACCGAGCAACGGCTCTATGGACTGGATGCCTGGCGGGAATCTCCTTACTACACCGATCGCGAGCGAGCCGCGCTGGAGTGGACGGAATCGCTCACGCTGATTTCAAGCACGCATGCGCCCGACGAGGCCTTCGCTGCAGTGAAGGCGCAATTCTCGGAAAAAGAAATCGTCGACCTCACTTACGCTATTTCGACGATTAATTCCTGGAACCGGATTGCGATTTCTCTTCGGGCTGTGCCGGGCCATTACCAGCCGCAGCAGAAATCTTCGGCGGCCAACTGAGGTTCCAGCGTTTCTGTTCCGTGTGCGCTGCCCTTCGCCCGCTCGGATCTTGCGGCCTGCCCTGACGGCTGGCCAGGAGAGGTTGCGATATGTCCGAACACAAGGCTTTCTTCGAAGCGATACGCTCCGGCGATCTTGCAGCGGTGAAATCCCTTGTCGGCACCGATGCCTCGCTTGCCTCAGCCAGGAATGACTCCGGTGTTTCCGGGGTCCTGACGGCTGTCTACATGGGCCGCGGCGAAATACGCGACTTTCTGGCCGCCAGTGGCGCCGTGCTGGAATTGCCGGAGGCCACCGCCGTCGGAAATCTTGCCCGCGTCCGGGAACTCATCGAAAAAAACCACGCTCAGGCCAATTCGTTTTCTCCCGACGGGTTTCCCGTCGTGGCCCTCGCTGCTTTTTTGGGACATCGGGAAATTGTCGAATATCTGGCTGCTCACGGTGCGGATATCAACGCTGTGGCCACGAATGGCTCGGGCTACAACGCCCTTACCGGCGCGGTTAGCAGCGGCCACGCTGCCGTCGTTCAGTGGCTTCTGGAGCACGGTGCGAATCCCAATTACCGTTACTCCGCGGGCTACTCGCCGCTGCTTACCGCTGCAGCCAATGGCCGCCTCGACATCGCCAGGCTGCTTTTGGCCCACGGCGCCGATCCGCACGCCACCACCAGCGACGGCAAATCCGCACTTGACCTTGCCATTGAACGCAACCATCCTCAAGTTGCGGCGTTGTTTCAGGCGCGCGCCGCATCCTGACGCAATCTATCTGAGGAGAGGATCGAAAATGAAAAGCCGCATTTTGATAGTTGCCCTGTTCTTCACCGCTGTTGGGGCGTTTGCGCAGGATAAAGCAGACGATCGCCTGAAAAATTCCTACACCGTTCTGAAGGAAATTCTGGCGACACCCGATCAGGGAATTCCCCGCGACCTGCTCAACAAATCCCTGTGCGTCATCGTCTACCCGTCGGTTCTCAAGGCCGCCTTCATTGTCGGCGGCAGCTACGGGCGCGGCGTCATCACCTGCCGCACCGGCGAAGCGCACAACGGCCCGTGGAGCGCTCCGGCGATGTTTGCGCTCGAAGGTGGCAGTTTCGGCTTGCAAATCGGCGGCCAGGCCACGGATTTCGTGCTACTGGTGATGAATGATTCCGGGGCCAATTCCGTTCTTTCCAGCAAAGTAAAGCTTGGCGCGGACGCCTCCGTCGCTGCCGGCCCGGTTGGCCGCGATGCCTCTGCGGAAACCGACATCGTGATGAAAGCTGAAATTCTTTCTTACTCGCGAGCGCGGGGTGTCTTCGCCGGGGTCTCGCTCGAAGGCTCCACCATGCGCTCCGATGATGGCGCGAACAAAGCCCTCTATGGCAAGGAACTTAGCGCCAAGCAGATTGTTCAGGGCGGTCATGTGAAAATCCCGGCCGCTGGACTTTCGCTGATCCACCTGCTCGACAAAGTCTCTCCGCATCACGTGAAATAATCCGCCGGCCTTTCCCGCGTTGACACCGTTGCGCCCGCGCGGCAATACTTGCATTCGATGATCGGACTCCTTCGCGGTCGCCTCCTCGAAAAACGACCCAACCAAGTCATCCTCGACGTCGGCGGCGTCGGCTATCTGGTTGCCGTGCCCCTTTCAACATTTGCCGCCCTCGGCGATCTCCACGCCGAAGTCACCCTGCTGATCCACACGCACGTGCGCGAAGACGCCCTGGCCCTCTACGGTTTTCTCTCCGCCCGCGAAAAGCATTTCTTCGAACTTCTTCTCGGTGCTTCCGGCGTCGGGCCGTCGCTCGCTTTGAAAATTCTTTCCGGCATGAATGTCGAAGAGCTTGTCCCAGCCATCCGCACTGGTGATCTTGCGCGGCTGACGAGGATCCCCGGCGTCGGGCGGAAAACCGCCGAACGCATGGTCGTTGAACTCAAGGACAAGCTCGAAGCCGTTGCCATCGAAGCCGAAAGGCCGGCTCCCTCTTCGCCGGCTGGCGTCGAAGCCGATGTGAAATCCGCCCTGCTCAACCTCGGCTACGATGAGCGAACCGCCGACGCCGCGCTCGCCGAAGCCAAGCGCGAAGCCGGCACCTCCAATTTCGAAAAATTGTTGCGCGTCGCGCTGAGTGCCTTGAGCACGCCGCAATCCAGATGAAGGAGAATAGCTATTGTAGTGGCCGCCTTGTGTTATCTGCTATCTGATCGCTGATCGCCACGTGCTGATTAGTGTTTGCTGCTATCCTCTTATCCACATGCCCGACTCCACTCCACAACGCGCACCCGTCCGGCACCTCGCCGACGCGCCCGATCGCGCCGAGCGGATCGTCAGCGGTGCTCCGCTCGACGATGATGCGCGCCTCGACGCCAGCGTGCGACCTAAAACGCTCGCCGAATACATCGGCCAGAAACGCGTCAAGGAAAACATTTCCATCGCCATTGAAGCGGCCCGTAGCCGCGGCGAAGCCCTCGACCATGTCCTGCTCTACGGGCCTCCCGGGCTCGGGAAGACCACCCTCGCGCAAATCATTGCCAACGAACTCGGCGTCGTCATCAAGACCAGCGCCGGGCCCCTCCTCGAGCGCAAGGGCGACCTCACCGCCATCCTTACTTCGCTGGAGAAAAAAGAAGTTTTCTTCCTCGACGAAATTCATCGCCTCCAGCCCGCCGTGGAGGAAGTTCTGTATCCGGCGATGGAAGATTTTCGCGTGGATCTCGTTATCGGCCAGGGGCCAGGCGCGCGCATTCACCCGTTCCACCTGAGCCAGTTCACTCTTATCGGCGCCACCACCCGCGCTGGGCTGATCACCGCGCCCCTGCGCTCGCGATTCGGCATTGTGCACCGCCTCGATTTCTACGAGCCGGAAGATCTGCTGATCATCCTGCGCCGCTCGGCGAAAATCCTGAACATCCAGATGGACGAAGCCGGCGCCGTAGAAATTGCCGGCCGCTGCCGAGGCACGCCGCGCGTTGCCAACCGGTTGCTCCGCCGCGCCCGCGATTTCGCCGAAGTGCGCGCCGCCGGGCGCATCACCCGCGAAGTGGCCCAGGAATCCCTCCGCATGCTCGGCGTGGATGAACACGGCCTCGATGAAGTGGATCGCAACCTCATGATCGCCCTGCTGGATAAATACGCCGGCGGGCCCGTCGGCGTCGGCACGCTTGCCGCCGCCCTCAGCGAAGAAGAAGACGCGATCGAGGAAATGTACGAGCCTTACCTGATGCAGATCGGCATGCTCGACCGCACGCCCCGCGGCCGCGTCGCCACTCCGCGCGCCTACGAATATTTTGGCCGCGAACTGCCTAAGCGCCAGCCGCGCCTGTTCTGAACGCCATGCCGTCCCCCGGCCTCGCTTCTCCTAAATCATCATTGACGCCTTTGTGGTCTCAGAGTAACTTTCCCTCACGTTTACATTTGGGATGCCTTTGGTCGGAGGGAAATCATGGCTAGGCGCAAATTTCTCGCTCAATTATTGGGGCTGCCATTCTTACCGATGGCGGTGAAAGCCGAAGAGTCTAAGAAATCACTGAAGATTATGATGAAGAGTGCTTGGGGCACCGATGACCCCACGCGCGCTTCGTTCGTTTTCTCGCACGGCTACACGCTCAGCGAGGCCGGTCACGATGTGCAGATTTTTCTTCTTGGGGAAGCTACCTATCTGATGCGCAAGGCCACGGCAAGCTCCGTGCTCCCCGTGGGCTGGCCGCCGCTAGCGGAAACGCTGGAAAAAATCGCGGCCAAGCACATTCCCATCTTTGCGTGAGGGGCCTGCAGCCGGGCGCGTGGCGTCACGGAAGTCGACCTCAGCAATTGGGGAGCAAAGTTTGGAAGTCCCGCGATCTTTGTAACACTTGTCGAGTGGGCTGATCGCATCATCGTCGAGTAAATGCGGCTGCGGACACAATTAGATCATTCGATTTGTACCCGGACTCCCTCCAATCTTCGTCCTACCGGCATTAAGGGAATGCCACTTAACTCTTGCGGCGATTCCGGGGAGTGAATCCATCATGCGGACTGAGAGGCTTGTCGGTTTCGTTTTAGCTTTTGTCTTGACGACGGCAGGAAGCGGTGCCGTGGCGGGGCAGCAACCCAATAAGCCGCCGTCGGCGCCCATCCCCGCACCCATTTTCACTGCCAAGAAAGTTTTCATTTCCAACGCCGCAGGAGGAATCGTAGCGCCTTCGAGCGCTCCGGAATTAGCGTACGACGAATTCTATGCAGCCATGAAGAGTTGGGGACGCTTTGAACTCGTGTCCGCACCTAGTGATGCCGACCTGATTTTTGAAATCTCTCTTAATTATGCATCGGAAAATCCGTATCCTCGGATTTGCTTGTTGATCCTCGATCCTAAGACGCATGTCGTCTTGTGGCCAATCCTGGAGAACGTCAAAGCATGGGCACTGGCAGCGAGCGGCCGCAAGAACTTCGATCAAGCGATAGCAAATGTTGTAGACAGGCTTAAGAAACTGGCGGTCCCGCCCCCCGTTTCATCGGCCAACCCGGGAAACTAGATCGGTCGTATCGCGATTTCCAGTTCAGTTGTGCTTCAGGAACTCGCCCTTGCTGCCGGTGAGCGAGTTGTAGAGCGTCTCGATGAATTTGTCCGCGTCGAGGAACTCTCCTGACCATTTGGCCCACGGTGCCAGGATTTTCTCCTGTTTCATTTGGTCGACCGTCTTGTGCTCGTCAATCGCTTTCTGCACCACGGCCGAAGTTTCCTTCAACATCTTCGTAAACGCGCGAACGTCATCCAGATTCGAGAGTGCCCCGTGGCCGGGAATTACCTTCACGTCCGGAGGCAATTGCGTCGACACCTTTTCCATGGCGGCAATCATTCCTTGCACGCTACCGCCGCTGGACACATCGATGAACGGAAATCCGTAGCGCACGAAATCGTCGCCCATATGCACCACGTTGTTCTTCGGAAAGAAAATGATGGCGTCGCCATCGGTATGCCCGGCGGGGAAGTGCAGCGCGCGAATATCCTCCCCATTCAAGTGCACGGTCACATCGTGCTCAAACGTGATCACCGGCAGCGCCCCTTTCGGCGCGGCCTTGGTCTCCATCTTTATTGAACTCCCATTTCCCGCGATTCCAGGGGTCTCCAGCCGCTTGCGCACATTGTCCTGGGCAATCACGGTTGATCCGGTGTTCGCGAACGGTTCGTTTCCGCCCGTGTGGTCACCGTGATAGTGCGGGTTGATCACGAAGCGCACCGGCTTGTCGGTAATCTTCAGATTTTTCAGGGCCGCCTGGATCTTGTCCGCCAGCGGCGCATACTGGTCGTCCACGATTACGATTCCGTCTTCGCCCACGGACGCGGCAATGTTTCCGCCTTCGCCCTCCAACATGTAGATATTCCCGGAGACCTTGGTTACCTTGATCTCCACCTTTGAAAAGTCCTTGTTCTGCGCTCGCAATCCCTCGCAAACTAGAAGAGTGACACCCAGGATGAATGCCAACTTTGACGACAGTGCACCGTAATTGATCTTTTTCATGTGGTTCCTTTGGCCTCCCCAATCCTGTGGAATTCTATCACTGCCAACTGACATAATCGGTTAAGACGGAGGCGAGTAGTAGATTCACGGCACACTCGCTCAATTCGCAACCGCCTGCCCTTTTCCGGTAAGGTATCTTCAATCTACAGAAACTTTAATAGAAAAGAGCCGCTCCGGCGCGTCTGGAAACTTTCTTGACTGATTCTGCTGCCACCCAACCCGCACCCGCGAGCTCCCGGCGATTTGCCTTTCTTGTCGCGGCGGGAATTTTTCTAAGCCGCGTTGCTGGCTTGATCCGCGACCGCGTGTTTGCCCACTACTTCGGGAATTCAGACGCGGCCGATGTATTCAAAGCCGCCTTTCGAATCCCCAATTTTCTGCAAAATCTCTTTGGCGAAGGGGTGCTCTCCGCTTCATTCATTCCGGTTTATGCCAGTCTGCTTGCTCGCGGCGACAAAGAAGAAGCGCGAAAAACGGCCGGGGCGGTCGCGGCACTTCTCACCCTCAGCACTTCCATTCTTGTTCTCCTTGGCGTGCTCACCGCGCCGTGGCTGATTGAAGCCATCGCCCCGGGTTTCCAGGGAGAAAAACGCGAACTAACGATCCTCTTGGTGCGCATATTATTCCCCGGCGCGGGACTCCTCGTCGGCTCGGCCTGGTGCCTTGGCGTTCTGAACAGCCATCGCAAATTTTTCCTTTCTTACACCGCACCCGTGCTCTGGAACATCGCGATGATCGCGGGCATGCTCGCCTTCGGCGCAGGCCGCGCGCAGAATTCGCTTGTCGTTATCACCGCCTGGGCTTCGGTCGCCGGAAGCGCGCTGCAAGTTCTGGTGCAGCTTCCGATGGTCTTCAACCTCCTCGGCGGCCTGAAGCTTTCGCTCGCCCATCAGGCCGAACACGTCCGCATCGTCATCCGCAATTTTTTCCCCGTGTTCATCAGCCGCGGCGTGGTGCAGATCAGCGCCTACATTGATGCGTTTCTCGCCAGTTGGCTGCCAACGGGCGCCGTTTCCGCGCTCGCCTACGCGCAAACGCTTTATACATTGCCCGTCAGCCTGTTCGGCATGTCCGTCTCCGCAGCGGAACTCCCCGTCATGAGCGGCGCGCTCGGTGCCGCCGACGAAGTGGCGGGTATCCTACGCACGCGCATGAACTCCGGCCTGCGACAGATCACGTTTCTCGTCGTGCCGTCCGTCATGGGATTCCTCGCCCTGGGCGACGTTATCGTCGCGGCCATCTATCAGTCCGGCCGGTTTACTCACGCGGACGTGATCTACGTTTGGGGCATCCTCGCCGGTTCCACGGTCGGACTCCTCGCCTCCACGCTCGGGCGCCTGTACTCCTCCGGTTACTACGCGCTGCGCGACACCCGCACGCCGCTGCGCTTCGCCGTTGTGCGCGTCCTGCTGACCACCCTGCTCGGCTACCTGGCGGCGCTTCCTCTGCCGCGTCTCCTCGGTATCGAGCCGCGCTGGGGCGTTGCGGGACTCACGATTTCGGCGGGCATCGCCTCTTGGGTCGAATTCACTCTGCTGCAACGCGGCATTCGCCGCCGCATCGGGCAAGTGGGTGTGCCGCTCGCGTTTTTGGCGCAAGTGTGGGTGGCGGCGCTGATCGCGGCGGCGGCGGCGCGTGGCGTCTTGATCGCCATCGGTCATCGCGGGCCGATCATCCTCGCCGTCCTCGTCTTATCGGTTTACGGCATCCTCTTTTTTGGTGTATCAACACTCTTGAAGCTTCCCGAGGCCCAGTCCATGCTAGGCATGCTCCGCCGCCGCGCCGGCGTGAAATAGTTTTCTCGGCTGCAGTCTAGAGCGTCCCCAGGAAATTGTTCGATGATCACGGTCTACATCGCACTCGGCACCAACATAGGCGAACGCGAAGCCAATCTTCTCCAGGCGCTTCAGCTACTCCCCGAATCAGGCGTGCAAATCCGGCGCGTCTCCAGCATTTACGAAACCGAGCCGGTGGACTATCTCGATCAGGAATGGTTCCTGAACGCGGTTCTCGAAGCGCAAACGGAACTCGACGCCCTTGATTTGCTGAGCGCTCTGCGCGTCATCGAAGCCCGCATGGGCAGCAAGAAAGCCTTCGCGAAGGGGCCGCGAAAGATCGATCTGGACATTCTGCTCTACGGCAACGAAACGATGGACACACCTGAATTGCAGGTTCCTCACCCGCGCATGCTCGAGCGAAAATTCGTGCTCATCCCACTTGCGGAAATCGCTCCGAATCTTCGTCACCCAAGCTGGAAGTCCGGAGTTGCGCATCTTCTCGCCGCCACGCCCGATCGTAGCGCCGTCAAAAAATTCCATGACGCTCCAAGCATCTAGTCTTCTCTGTAGCGGCCGGTCTTCAGACCGGCCGCTCTTCCTTTGGAGTGCGGCAGCCCAGCTGCCGCTTTTACGGGGTAATCCCAGCCGACAAACGCCGACTCAAACTCAACCTCCCGCCAAAGCATGCTTTTCAGCTCGTCCGCCGAAGCACCAACCGGTGCAACGTGAACATTTTCGGCTCCAGAGCATCCAGCTCAATTTGCGACAACCCACCCTCGTTGATCTCCCGCCAGCGATACACGCCCGGCTCGGATTCCATCTGCTCCCGGCCATTCAATCGTCGCAGGAATTCCCGCGCATCGTCCGCGGAAGCCTTCTCGCGAAGCGTCGGCCGCGCCACGGCCTCCACCGCATAGCTTCGCAGCAGCTTGCTCCAGTAATGATTGAACAGGTCGTCGGAAGCGAAGATATCGCTCCACGCCACTTCACCGCCATAAGCAACCACCACGCCGACCACGCGCTCTCCCTTCAACCCGGAAGTCTCCTTGCGGAAGCGCCGCTGAATTTCACTGACCACGGTCTCCACGGATGCGCTCACGCGGCGCGATTGATAGATTTTGGAATACGATTGCGTTGGCGCTTCGTCCTGAATCGTCACTTCCAGATCCGCGCTTCCCACTCGCGGCGCTGGACTGGCCGGAGCTCGTGGGGCCACCGAACCGGCGGTCACTGCCGCCCACACATCTCCCTGCTTCTGCTTAACCGCGGCCTGCTCGCGCACGCTCGGGTGCACGATCGTCTTCGCCTCATCAAATTGCGAACCGGAAGACCAGCGCCCGTGTTCCACGCAGAAAACGTTGAGCGGCAGCGGCTCTCCAAACGGCGCCACGATGCGATCCTTGCCAATCACGCGGTCCTGCTTTCCGCCGCTGACCAATTCACCCGCAAGAAGCAGCAGCGGCCGCTTGCTGTGGTTCACCAGCACCAGTTGATTCACGGAAGGCCCGCCATAATTCTGCGTTACGGGACGCGAGCCATCCCGGTTGCGGTAGATTGCGTCCGCGCCCTGCTCCCGCACGGTCACTTCTCCGCTCGACAACCCGTCTTCGAGCGTCAAAAACGCGCTGGTGTCATACTCGGAAGAGCTGACCACCGGAAATACGGTGAGGTTTTCATAGCTCACCGGATCCAGCAGCCTCCACTCCCCCTCCTGCTTTCCCGGAGGAGTCGCTCCCGTCGGGGAATACCAGAGAAAGCCAAGCGTAGCCATCCCCAAAGCCGAGAATCCCAGCAATCCGTGCCCGAGCATACTGATCAATATGCGGTTCATTCCATCCTCCTGCGCGTGCCGCGAGTGCACGTTTGGAGTTAGAACGCAGGCTGGGATTTTTCTTGCAGCCGAAAATGTAGGGGGGTAAGGCAGTCAGAGGGGCTGGTATTTTAGGGTGAGTCGTTGCCTCTTTACTTCGCTACTTCTTTGCCTCGCCGTTTTCTATCCTCGCGGATTACCGAGGTTATTGCGCGATTTGTTCTTTCGCGACAAGGAGGAGGTTTCCGCCTCGTGCTTTTCGTATTCGGCGAGTTCCTCTTCGGTATACGAATAGGATTCGCGGGAGGCAAACATTGAATTGGTTTTATTGGCCGCCTTCTTCTTTTTGCGGGCGGCGCCAAATTCATACCGCGTCATGCGCAGCGGTCCTTCAATCGCTTTGACCTCCACCAGCAGGTCGCTCACCTTCTCCAGAAAATCATGCAGGTGGAATGGCCGCAGCACATAGGGCAGGCGGGCTTCTTCGATCACCTGGACAAACTGGCTGCCGCTCATCTCCGGCACCACGAAAAGAACGCGCAGGCGGGCGCCGTCTTCCACGCTCACCGAAGCCAGTTCGCGAAGGACCTGAAACAGCGCGGATTCGACGCCAACCATGGCAATATTGGCAATCAGCAGCGAATATTCCCCCGTCTTCAGCTCTGCTTGCAACATCTTTGTGTCCGGGACCACACGCACGCGCCAGCCTTCGGAATCGAGGATCTGGCGAAGCGCGGCCCCGCTGTGCAGGTCATCCTCAAACACAAGAATGCCGACTTGCGGCGACTGCGGGGTAGGAGATGGCGCCATCCCCGAAGTATAGGTGGTTGGGGTGTCAAGGTCATTGGCCACAGAGGGTTAGCGACGTAACGGGCACCTGTACGGTAGTACGGGCGGGTGATTCATCCCGTTTAACCCGCGGGATGGAGCAGAGTTGGCGTTTTAGGGTTTCGCGGCGTCCACGGGTTTGTCGAGGATGCATCCCTTCACGAGCATTTTTCCGTCGCCGTCCGGGGTGTCTTCCTGCAGGAAACCGGCGTCGCCCTTGCCCCACCAAAGAACCTTGCCATCGGAATAGCGGTTGCCGTCGGCAGAGGCCGTCTGTCGCATCATGTACACGTGGTCATGGGTGCGCACTTTGGCGGTGGTGTCGTGGAGGTAGATCGTGATTCTAGTGCCGGCTTCGCAGGTATAGTCAAACCGCTTCCATTTAATGGCCGGGCGCACGTTGTTGGTGGGGCCCGGAGCAGCGGCTGGCTTCTCAGGAGCGCCTGGTGTGGAAGGCGCTTGCTGGGCGCAGACAACTCCAGTGGCGAATAGGCCGAATCCGGCCCACGCAAGCAGACCCACCATGCTCCGGTTTCGCCGCGTTGTGGTCGTCCTCATTGGGCCCCCTCTGTCCCTTTGAGTTTAGCGCGTTGCTCCATCGGGAGGTACACGACGTCAAGGAAGGAGAAGGAACGGAAGAAGGTGGATGAGCGCTCGGAAAAATGAGGCAGAGCCAGCGGCACCGGACTGCTCAGGCCGCAGTGTCCAAAACTAGACAGACGCGGTTCCCCCGGTGGTGGAAGATTGCTTGGCAGCTTGGGGTGCCCTCTTTGCATCCGGAGAATTGTCATCATGCAGTGTCCAGAGTGCGGCAGTAAACGAATCCATCTATCAAGGCGTAAGGGACTCCTGGAAAAAGGAATACTGGCCAGGGTTTTCCTCAGGCCGTTTCGTTGCGAACGGTGCGACTTCCGGTTTTTCCGCTTGTCGTTCACCAGCCACGCCGGTCCTAACCGGACGGCAACCACCAACTAAACCGGATTTGTTCGGCTGGATACCATTTACCTGATCGACGCGAATTTTCTTCTTTCCTTTGGACTTTCCATTCCGTCGTCACCTGCGCATTGGATTACCGTGCAGGCGATTGCGCTTTCCGGACACACGAAATTCACCGATAAGATTTGAAAGTGTCTCTATGTGTACAGATATGGGCCATCGCCCCTGCTTACCATGGTGCCCGTGGTGGCGCTAAGGCGACGTGGACGAGTCGACCTGCTGCTCCGCACGCAAGGACAGGAGAAAGTTTATGAACTTCTCAGAAGTGGGCCCGACACAAGTGCTGATGGTCGTCGCAGTCATTCTGCTTTTGGCCGCCGGCACCGCGATTTGGGCGTTTTCGCGCAAGCGCCGGACGCAAAGATTGCAAGCTCAATATGGCAGCGCGGAATATAACCGTACGGTAAGAGCGGGCGGTAGCCGTCGTCAAGCGGAATCGCAGCTCGACAAGCGTGCCCAACGCGTGGACGGCTTGAACATCCGGCCGCTCGCACCGGGCGATCGTGCTCGATTTGTGGAGTCCTGGGCCAGGGTTCAGGCGCGGTTCGTCGACGGCCCCGGAAGCGCAGTAACGGAAGCCGACCAATTGCTGGGCGATGTCATGTCCACCCGTGGCTACCCGATGAGCGACTTTGAACAGCGTGTGGCGGATATCTCCGTGGACCACCCGCTGGTCCTCGACCATTACCGGGCGGCCCATCAGGGCGCTCTTCGCCAGACGCGCGGCGAGGCCAGCACGGAAGATTTGAGAAAGGCCATGATTCATTTTCGGACGCTGTTTGAGGAGTTGGTCCGCGAGCCAGAGGCGGCGCAATCCTAAGGCGCGGAGATCCCTCTGCGAAGTACGAATAAGCGCAAATCGAAAGTCGCTTCGGAATGGTGGACTTGAGGAGTTGACCCTGCCTCCATCCGAAGACAGGAGGAACGAAATGGAAGCCGCGAATACAGGAAATGCAATGAGCACTACGAAGGCCGTGAAATGCGCACACCCAGTTTGTTCGTGCCTGACGACCTCGGGCAAATACTGCAGCATCGAGTGCGAGGCCATGGAAAAGATGCCGGACATCGATTGCCGCTGCGAACACTCGGACTGCAAGGGCCACACGCACTCATCATCCGCCAGCGGCGGGTGAGATCCGGATTCTAATTCAGCAAAGGAAGTTCCAAATGAAAATGCTTCGACTGTCCGCAAACATCATCACTTTACTTGCCGCCGGAATTCTTGCCGGGTGTTCCGGCACGTCCGCATCACCCGATGTCGCCAGCAGCATTCGTAAATCGCTCGATGAGGCAGGTTTCAAAGACGTCTCCGTGAGCCAGGACCGCGAAAAGGGCATCGTGACCCTCGGTGGAAAAGCCGTCAACCAGAACGACAAGTCGCAAGCGGAGTATCTTGCGAAGTCGCTTGCCGGCTCCCAGGTTGTGGCCGATCAGATTGCCGTGATTCCCATCGGCGCGGAAAGCGATGCCAAGGCAGTGAACTCCGATCTGGATTCCGGCATCGAGAAAAATCTGGACGCCGCACTCATTCAGAACAGGATGCACGACCTTGTGAAATTCGTTGTGAAGAGCGCTGTAGTCACTCTGACCGGCGAAGTCAACTCCCAGCTCAGGCGTGAGCGCGCCGAGAAAGTCGCCGCGGGAGTGCCCAATGTGCGGCAGGTCGTGAACGACTTGCAGGTGAAAGATCAAAAAGCCAGTTCCTCACAGTACTAGAAGTCAACTCATAAATGGTTTTCAGGGGTCGGAGCTTTAGCTCCGACATTTGGAGCCCTAATAAACCGGGCTTTAGCCCCTGAGGACACTCTTCGATCATCCGAACCCCATTTATGGGATGGGTTCTAGCAAAGCATTGGCCCGCCGCGCGACAAGCTAAGGGTGCGCCCAGCGGCGGATGCGTGGATAATGTGGGGCGTGGCGCAACTTGAAAATTTCCGGCTAAAGGTGTTTCGCACCGTGGCGCAGCACTTGAGCTTCCGCAAGGCGGCCGAGCACCTCTTTATCACGCAGCCGGCGGTGACGCTGCAGATTAAGGCGCTAGAAGAAGATCTGGGCGTGCGGCTGTTTGACCGGAGAGGAAACCAAATCTTCCTGACCGCGCAAGGAACCCGTTTGCTCGGATACGCCAAACGGATGGAAGCCCTGGTCGCCGAGGCGGAGCAAGACATCGCCGAGGGCGAAGGCCAATTGTCGGGAGAACTGTCGCTGGGAGCGTCGACGACGATTGCGCAGTACGTGCTCCCGCGGCTGATCGGTGCTTTTCTCCTGGAGAATCCTCGCGTGCGGCTGTCGTTGCAGAGCGGGAACACCGAGCTGATCGTGCGGCTGCTTTTGGACGGCGTGATTGCGCTGGGACTGATCGAGGGGCCGGCGCGGCATCGCGAAGTGCGCACAGAGCCGTTCCTGGAAGACGAAATGGTGCTGATCGCGCCCGCAAACTCGGAAATGGAGCGGCTCTCTGGCGAGCATCTGCGCTCGACCAATCTTCTGATGCGGGAACAAGGCTCCGGCTCGCGCCGGGTGATCGAAATGGCGCTGGGAAAAGCGGGCATAAAAACAAAGAATTTTGCGCGGGTGATGAACCTGGATTCGAGCGAGGCCATAAAGTCCGCGGTGGAAGCGGGGCTTGGCGTCGGCTTTGTATCGCGCTGGGCGATCGCCAAGGAACTGGAACTCGGGATCCTGAAAATTGTGGAGGTTCCTGGGCTGCGGGTGACGCGAAGCTTTTCGCTGGCGCGGCGAACCGGCCCGGTGCCGCAGGGGCCGGCGGGCTGCTTCCGCAGCTTTGCAATTGAGCGGGTGCGCGCGCTTTCCTCCGGTTTGAAGAGGTCCGGGCGCCCGGGCCGATAAGGCGGGCTAATGTCCGATTAGGATTGCTGCTTGGACCGGCCTTCTCTCCATCTGTCAGACTCCGCCCATGAACAAGAACCTCTTCTTTGCAGGGATCATCCTGGCGGCCAGCGGATTTGTTTCCCCGCCCATCGCGCTGCTGGGCGGCCTTGTTTACGGCCTAACCGTGATTCACCCGTTTCACGTGGAGAGCAAGAGCCTTTCCAAATTTCTGCTGCAGGCTTCGGTGGTGGCGCTCGGCTTCGGCATGAATCTTCACGAAGTGCTGCGCGCGGGGCAGTCCGGGTTCGTGTATACCGCGCTGAGCATCACCGGCGCGATGTTGCTGGGGCTGGGGCTCGGTTACCTGATTCACGTGCAGAAGAAAGCGTCGTTTCTGATCACCGCGGGCACGGCCATTTGCGGAGGCAGCGCGATTGCCGCCGTCGGTCCCATCGCCGAGGCGAATGAAGAAGAGATGGCCGTGTCGCTGGGAACGGTGTTCATCCTGAATTCCGTGGCGTTGTTCCTCTTTCCAGTGATCGGGCTGGCGCTGCACATGAGCCAGACGCAGTTCGGTTTGTGGTCGGCGCTGGCGATTCACGACACAAGCTCCGTGGTGGGCGCAACGGCGAAATACGGCGCGGCGGCGCTGGCGGTGGGGACCACGATCAAGCTGGCGCGGGCGCTGTGGATCGTGCCACTCTCGGCGGTGACCGCAGTCTTTCTGAAAAGCAAGGCGCGCATCCAGTGGCCGTGGTTCATCCTGTTTTTCTGTTTGGCGGCGCTGCTGAACACGCTGCTGCCCGCGTACAGCGGAACGTTCGGCGCGCTGAGTCACCTGGGCAGAATCGGTTTGACGGTGACCCTCTTCCTGATCGGCACGGGCCTGAACAAGAGGACGCTCGCCAAGGTGGGGGTTCGCCCGCTGCTGCAGGGCCTGATCCTGTGGGTGATCGTGGGCAGCACCACACTGGCGCTGATCCTGGGGAATTGGATACACCTCTGAAGCAAGTGGCCAGTGGCCGGACATATTCGCTTGTATGCACTGGTAGGACCAAGCCACCTCCCCCTCCCCCTGCGGAAACATAACAAAACAAAAGAGTTGTAGGGATGGTGCGCAAGTGTTGGAAAGAAAGGACTTGGGGGAGCGAGACAGGCCGATGGCGGATAGGCGTGAACCTTGAGCCGAAAGCGAAGCAGGGAGTCCAACGCCGAGCACACCGAGAGCGCAGAGCAGGATCCGGAATGGAGACGGGACGCAGACATGGGCGATTGAGCAGAGCGGCGCCGGGAGTGGTGGTTGGGAGCGGAAGGATTGGGAAAGAAAGAGAGGGAGAAGAGCCCTTCGGCAGGCTCAGGGTGGACATCCTTTGTCGGATGTCCAGAATAATTGGACTTAACTGAGGAAGGTTTTCGACCGAGAAGGGGCGAGGTGTGTACCAGCCGGTAACTCCCCCTCCCCCCTGTTTTTCGTAAGTGACCGAAATGATGGAGTTGAAGCGGGATTGTACACTTCACGCAAGGTAGGCGCATTAATGCCCGCGTGCGGAACCAATTCCCCCAACTCAAAGAGTTGGCTGCTAGATATTCCCGAGTTGCAAGAACATTCCTCGCTCGCTCGCAACGGGCGATCACCTCTGTTGTGGTTTGGCGGATTCCGCAATATGGCCGGCGTGCACTTTATACTCAAGCAGCGGTGGTCATCGGAGCAGCATACTTTCTCCAATCGTATCCACTCATCCCCGGGGTTGCCATTGGCTTACTCGGTTTTGTGGCAGCTCTCATGAGTCTTGAGGTATTTAACGCCAGAGAAAGACTAGTATGGACCATTTTCATATTCGCTTTATTTATGTTGGAAATGCGAGTTATATACGCAGATCGCACCAAATTCGAGAACGAACAAGCAGAACTTCGCATAAAAGAAGACATTGCTAGAAAGTCCGAAAGAGATAGCTTTGCTGCGCTCTTAATGCAAGGAAAGTCTCTCTTCGAGAATGAAGAGCGCCTTTCCGAAAAGGAAAGAAATCAAATAACGGGCGGCAATACCTTTTGTTACTTGGATTTTGCCCGGGGGGTGGGCCCAGAACTGTTATATACCTTTTAAAACATGGCGAATATCCGATATATGACGTGAAAATGAAACTGTACGCCATTGCTTTTGCCGATACATCAGGTCAAGGGTCGGGCACGTCATCCTTCTCTGAAAGGATTAATATTGGTGACATACCTGCCGGAAAGACAATAATGCTCCGGGAAATTTCCCTGACTCGTCTTAAATTTAATGAACAGAATAGCGTCAAATTAGTTGTGCGGTTCGAGGCAAGAAATGGTACGTGGGATCAGATATTGTATTTACGAAACATTAAATCTCAATGGTTAAGGGCAACCGCAGTTTTTCGAGTCTATGGACCTATAGCACTCGGTCGTCAAACAAAGAAGAGCCTTGCATTCATAAAGCGAGATGACGGTTTTCCTACAAAGGGCCTTGAATGGATTGATAGTTTAGACGTAATAACCGATAGCCAATTCGATTTCTTCTTTCTGACGCCACCAAATTAAGCTGCATCCTGCACTTTCGCAGTCAAATCCTTATATTCCAAGTTTGGCGGGTGGCGCATTCAATTCGCAAAAACCTCTTGGGTGGCCTTCCCTTTCGGTTTGAAGCTGTGAAAAAACCTATTTGCCAATGTTTTTGAGGGTTTTTGAGGTGATACAAAATCTATACCCAAGCGTGAATGATCGTTCCTAGCGCCTCTAATTGAGAAATGCATTTGAGGTCATTTTCGAATTAGGGTTAATTCACAGATTCTTTTGGAAAGGGTGGGCCACTCTTTTCCTTTCTCCCTCTGCCCGGTGGCCGGGGTTCGAATTGATACCCGAGTCCTGGGGCCGCTTCGGCTCTTCACTTTTCTCTGGACACTCAACCTTTAACTTTTGAGGTTCAACTTCCGATCCCCGACCGTTACTTTTTCAGCGCAAAATCGTTCCAGTACTACAAAATACTATTGTCCAGTTGTTACTAACATGCGATAATGGGTCATGCTCGCGCGGGCATTGGTTTCTCTACACACCCCGCCTCTTCTCGGTAGAAAACCCTCCTCAGCTAAATCCCGTGTTTCCATCACTTCAAAACTGATAGAAATCAAAGGACTTCAACTCCAGCATTTCGGTCACTTACGAAAAACAGGGGGGAGGGGGAGTTACCGACTGGTACATACCACGCATCATCCCGTCCGAAAAAGCCCTCCGTTAACCCATGTATTTCCAATACTTGCGCCCCCACCATCTAACTATGTCATTTTCAATAACCTACATGCCATAGGGGTGGGGGCTTGGTCGTACCTATGATAAGGGAATATCTATTGGATTATTCGGAGGCGGAGGCTACGAAGTGCTGGGCGGGAGCGGGGAGTTTTAGATGGACGGACTGGAACGGGCGGTCTTCGGAGGCGACTAGATCGCGGAGCACGGCGACACCGAGATTGGATTGGGAGTCGCGGAGCTTGAGCTTGGCGTCGAAATAGGCGTTTGGCGGGACGTAGCCGATCAGGATCCACTGATAGTGTTCGTCGGGATTTCCGGCCTGCGATTGCTGAGGAGCCGAATTTGCTACAGGCTGCCAGTCCCTGAAGTCCCGGTCGCCGTGGAATTTCAAGGAAGCGGCGATTGCGGTGAAATCGCGCTTGGGATAGACGACGTAGAATGGCCGCAGGACTTGGAAGGAATCATCGTCGCCGGAGGATTCCCATGCCGGTTCAGAAAATTCGCGGGACTCGAACAGCGTGAGACGCGGCGGAGAATAAGCACGCTTCAGGAAGGCAGGTTGCGTTTTGTCTTTTCGCAAACTGCTTGCATCCAAATCCTGCTCCGGTTTTCGGACGTGGTGAGGACCGTGAGGCACCAACTGGACGGCCACGACGAGCGCGACGGCAGTGGCGACGATCAGAAGCATACTTGGGGCGACTTCACCCTTGCCGAGTTGGTAGGCGGCGAAACCGGCGACAAGCAAGACCGCGATAGTGCGGACAAGCGGAGAAAGAATAGGGTACCTGCGAAGTGTATTGGTGATATCCACGCGAACCCCCGAAGAAGATGTCAGGGGCCCGGGTGCCACCTGGGAGATAAGAAACTACATCGATAAGATTGTTCGGACGTAATGGAACAGTCAAGCGAAAACTGCAATTGAAATGAATTGAACGTGCGGAAGGAGCACAAGGCGTCCCGGCCAGAGAGTTAGAGAAACTGAACTGAGATTTTGATCGAGTGCGGACCCACCCTTATGCCTGCCTGCGCCGGCCTGCGGCATGCAGGGCGGGCAGGCAAACAGCGCAAAGGGTTGATTGCATAAGAGCGAAGGCTCCGTTCGGAACCGAGTATGCTTCTGTTTGGAGAACCGAAGCTATCGGTAGGAAGGAGCCTTCGATGATTC
>JGI12635J15846_10000037_pt1 | contig 77341 bp, 52 predicted proteins | sample BlaSpr_A8_OM2_M2_FD_15846 | JGI IMG/M metagenome (IMG submission 15846)
GGAGTGCGCTATCACGGACGAAGAGAACCGACTGGTCGCGAAAGCAGCTTCCACGTGTATGGCGCTTCGCGGCGAAAAAGCTACAGGGCGGTAATCTTCTCGCGTTGTCGGTTCTTTAATGTCTTTCACTCTGTTAGAGAATTAGGTCTCTCAGTTTGGCCCTCGATAATCCTGGGCGTTCGTTCGAACTCGCCAAACGTATTTTATTTTGTTTTCTCCGCGACCCGCCCGACTTCCATCGAGTTCGACCAATTACCCTCAAATGGCTCTCAACCGTTTCACAAACGAAGCAGCTAAGTCCCCGCCTTGATGGATATCGAAATTAATATGCAACCCGCAACGCTTATGAGTGATCTCAATTTAACTAGGTCAGTTCCACTGGCTGCCGCTCAAAATGGGTGCTTCGCCAGATTGCATACAAGAGCGCTCCGCTTGTCGAAGTAAAACGCGTAACTGGCTATACCCATGGTTCGAAAGAAGAGATACAGCTCAGCAAGGTTGTACCGTTTCTAGTTGAAGATGAACTTCTACAGACTGGATTATGTACGCGCAAGTGCTTCGAGTTGCTTTTCTGGTCTGGTCCGGGTTTTGCACACTGCTACTGCCGGCCTACTTGCAGGGCCAACAGCCGGATGAAACTCTCGGCGGCCCAGATAGCCACGAGACGGGCCAGGGCCCGCACGGCCACCTCTTCGGTCAGTGGGACAGCGAAAGAACACGGTTGGAGCAACGCGGTGTCCATTTCGATTTTCAATATGTCAGCGATTCGCTCGCTAATGTCGTGAGCGAACGGAAGGACCGTTTTGCCAGCTGGGATCGTTTTCGTTGGACGATCGATATCGATTTCGGTGCGCTGGCGGAACAACATGCGTTGTATTTCCATGCGACAGCGCTATGGCAAGGCGGAGGCAATCTCGGGACTTACCTAGGGCTGTTGACCAGCCCGAGCGGCATGTCCAGCATGAATACGTGCCGGCTTGATTCCTGGTGGATCGAGAAGCGGTGGCTGGACGAACATCTGATCGCGAGGGTGGGTCAATTCGCAGGTCAAGACTTCTACGGATCGCAGCATTATGCTGCGTCCTTCATATTCGAGCCGATGGGGTACGCGTTGGGGAATCTTTTCACAGACTACGAGTCTTTCGACCCTCCTTCTACGCCTGCAGCGGAGGTGCGCGTGGTTCCCATTCACAACCTTTACGTCAAATCCATGGTCGAGGCTGAGGACCGCGATCCATTTGCTCATAATCCAACCGGATTCGTCCCACAGTTTCGTGGGGTACCGGTAAGCATCTCGGAAATTGGTTTTACTCCAGGCCAGAAGGCGACGGGCGTACGGGCCTTCGACAATGTCGAGAGTCGGAAGGGGTACTCCGGACTCTATCAATTTGGCGCGTCCTATAATCCTTCAAAGTTCACGTCCGCGTCGGGTGTACCCCAGCCAGGAAACTACCTCTTGTACGGGATGGCGAGCCAATCGCTCTGGCGCGTTGACCCGAGAGGCGCGAGGGGATTGGACGGAACCCTTTCATACGACTGGAGCCCGTCAAACGTAAACCGCAACAATACTATGCTCACCGCAGGGCTGCGATTCAATGAACCGTTTCCCTTGAGGATTCACAACACGATGTCCTTAGGCTACGTACAGAATCGCTTGAGCCAGGAATTTGTGCCGCAAAATACGCGACCATGGAAGCCAGAGCACGCGGTTGAATTCAACACGCTTCTGGATCCATTGCCAATGCTTCTTCTTCAGCCGGTGGTGCAGTATTACGCGAATGTAGGCGCAAGAACGGGCCGTGCTCTAGTTTTTGGATTCAGAACCAAGGTGGAATTCTAGAACGAGGCACACGGAAAGAGGTTGCGGCAAGCAGGACAGAAATGGCTTTTCCGCAAAACGATGAGATAACACAAATCAGAGTTTAAACCGCAGGCTCCGGCTTACAGCCGGTAGAAAGAGAGAAATATATGACAGACATTCGCAAGGAAACCGATAGTCTCGGCGAGGTTGATGTTCCGGCCGACAAGCTTTGGGGAGCGCAAACGCAGCGCTCGCTCGAACACTTCAGCATTGGGAAAGATTTAATTCCCAGAGAAATGATCACGGCCTATGCCATTTTGAAGAAAGGCGCGGCCAACGCAAACTTTGCCGGTAAGCGCCTCGATCAGAAGCGCCATGATTTGATCGTTCAGGTCTGCGATGAGATTTTGGCAGGCCAGCATCACGATATGTTTCCGTTGCACGTTTGGATGACGGGCAGCGGCACGCAGTTCAACATGAACGTGAACGAAGTGATCTCGAACCGTTGTTCTCAAATTGCGGGGATGCCGATAGGGAGCAAGACTCCGGTTCATCCCAACGATCATGTCAATATGTCGCAATCATCGAACGACTCTTTTCCGTCGGCCATGAATATCGCTGCTGCGGTCAACGTGAAGCAGCGGTTGGTCCCGGCGGTGAAGCAACTGCATGATGCGATCGCCAAGAAGTCGCAGGAGTGGGACGATATCGTAAAGATCGGCCGCACCCACATGCAGGATGCCACGCCGCTCACACTTGGGCAAGAGTGGTCCGGCTACGAGGGCGTGCTCGCGGACGATCTCGACCGGATCGAAGATGCGCTGAAGGCCGTCTATCGTCTTGCGCTGGGCGGTACGGCGGTGGGCACGGGGATCAATTCAGCGCCGGGCTTCGCCGAGGCTGTCGCAGCCGATATCGCGACACTCACGAACCTGCCTTTTGTCACTGCGCCCAACAAGTTCGCTGTGCAAGGCGCTCACGACGCTCAAGTACAACTTTCGGGCACGATGCGAACGCTAGCAGTTTCACTCTACAAGATCGCCAACGACATTCGGCTTATGTCCTGCGGTCCACGAGCAGGGTTCGCGGAACTGAATATTCCAGAGAACGAACCTGGCTCTTCGATTATGCCCGGCAAAGTGAACCCAACCCAGGCTGAGGCTCTCACGATGGTTGCTGTTCAAGTAATGGCGAACGACACAGCCGTGGGCTTTGGCGGTGCAGGTGGTTACCTTGAAATGAACGTCTACAAGCCCCTGATCATTTTCAATGTAACCCACTCCATCACCATTTTGACTGATTCATGCACAAATTTCCGGAAGTTCCTGGTGGAAGGGACCAAGCCCAATCTGAAAAAGATCAACCAATACGTCGAAGAGTCGCTCATGCTGGTCACTGCGCTTTCGCCGGTGATCGGTTATGACAAGGCTTCCAAGATTGCCCATTACGCGATGGACAATGACCTCACGCTCAAGGCAGCAGCGCTAAAGCTCGGCTTCGTGACGGAGGCTGAATTCGATCGTGTTGTCAACCCGAAAAAAATGGTCCGACCCTATGTAGCTTCACCCGTTGCCGCGTAGGAAAAGGGCATTTCGCAGAAGCCCATATGCTAATGGTTGGAGCCGGCTCACTTCTACAGCCGGCTCTACTTCAACGATGTGGGGATTTGGAGGTTTAGATGACTCCAGCTATTGTCAATCCGCGATCAGTAGGGGAAGGTTTGACGCGCGAGGAGTGTTCGAATCTAATTCTCGCGTTTGCTCGAGTTTTGTACGTCAACGGCGAATCCACGCAGCAGACCTTGCGCTCTGCCAAACACCTGAGCAACTGTCTGGGATTTCGCGCGACGATCTTTCTGCGCTGGGGAGAGCTGGAAGTTCAAACCGAGGATAGCGGCGGCAAATTTATTTCGACAATTGAGGCCGCGCCATCGGGGGTGGACATGGATCGGGTGGCTTCGACTTTGCAAATGATTGAGGAGTTGTGTGACGGTCGGCTGGCTGTGGCCAATCCGATGGAAGCAATCAGCAGAGTCGCAGACGCCCCACCTACGCCAACGTGGCTATTTACTCTAGCGGCCGGAGTGGGCGCTGTGGCTTTAGCGGTGCTCTTCGGCGTCCGACATCTGACTGCATCGGCGCTTATATTCGGGAGCGCGGCGGTTGGTGCAATTCTGCGCCGCACGTTGGCACGTTGCAGCACAAATGCGTTTCTCCAACCATTCAGTGCGGCGTTGGTCGCGGGCATTATTGGCGCGCTGGCAGTTCGGTATGACCTGAGTTCATCGTTGCGCCTGGTTGCGGTTTGCCCATGCATGGTGCTGGTGCCGGGGCCGCATTTCCTCAATGGCATGTTGGACTTGATCAGGGGGCGCATAAGTCTCGGAGCGGCGCGGCTGATCTTTGCCGTGCTCATTGTTGTGGCCATCTCGATAGGGCTGCTGCTTGGACTTGACCTTCTTGGCGCTTCCTTACCCGTAGACCCGGATGCCAGGGCTGTGCCGCTTTGGAATGACGTTTTTGCTGCAGGAGTGGCGGTGGCTTGTTACAGTATTTTCTTTTCTGCGCCTCTCAAGATGCTCCCTTGGCCGGTGGCCGTCGGCGCGGTAGCCCATGCTCTAAGGTGGGTCGCCCTTACCGCGCTTGGGGCCGGCGCGGTAACCGGCGCTTTCGTTGCGTGCCTCGTCGTTGGCGTAATCCTCGCACCGGTGTCGCGCCGTTGGCACATGCCGTTTGCGGCTATAGGCTTCGCCTCTGTGGTTTCCATGATCCCCGGAGTCTTCCTGTTCAGGATGGCAAGCGGACTGGTGCAACTTACTAGTAATTCACAAAAAACGTGGGGACTCTTGAGCGCGACGCTTGCTGACGGATGGATCGCCATTCTCATTATTTTCGCGATGAGTTTCGGCCTCATCGTCCCGAAGTTAATCATTGACTCAGTCAGTGAAAATTGACACGGTTGCGGGGTAACTCCGCCAGACACGAGGACGCTCCCCGTTTCAAGACGCGAATGCAAGGCGAGAGGTCGGTCGGTATGGAAATATTTCTTGTAAGCTGCGATCCAATCAGTAGCGATGTCGCGTTGGGCTGTGGATAAATCCAGCTCACCACCACAGACCATCTCGTGCAGGCGTTCTTCCAGAGCGTCCTTAACGTGGGCATTCCACGGCCGGGATGTGTAGGGTTCCGGCCATAGATTATGGATGTCCTCTGCACCGCCCAACCCCGGAGCGATCAAATAGTCAACCTCGTAGTCGTCGGGATGAGCATTCACGATGCCGTACTCCCGAAAGACCTCTTGACGAAGTGGGGATGACACCTCTCCCACTACTTCCTCATGAGCCATCGAACAAGCTTCGCCGATCGTAACTCCCCGCGTTGCTCCTGGTGTAAGTCTGCGGTCCGGAAGGGCGCCACGTTCCAGTCCGGCAACCGTCGAGTTTTCTACATGCCGCGCCGAATGGCGGAGCAAGATGCCGCCAACCACCGCAGCAATGAGAAATGCGGTACATAAAAATACTGCGACGCGCGCGGCCAAAGTGAAGTGCAGTGACCGCCGCCACGAATTAGATTCTTGCTCCGATGCTAGCTCAGCCAATCGCGCTCTTAATAGTGCACGCGGGCCCTCTGTGGGGGGCAATTGAGGATCGAGAGTCTGGCGGTGAGCTCGCGCGAAATCGGCAATGGTCGCTTCGATTTCCGCCATACGAGCTCGACAGGACCAGCACTGAGTGAGGTGTTCATGAATCTGGGCGGCGCGGCGGGTTGGGAGTTCGCCATCCACCGCCAGAAGCATTTCCTGATCCGACAAGTGCGTGTCGGACAAGTGAAATTCTTCGCTGAGCATAGCTCTATCTCCCTTCGGCACGGATCAATCGTGCCAGTGATCGTGTCAGCGATATCGATACAGCTCCCAGAGACATCCCGAGTACGGCTGCTATTTCACGGTAGCGGAGACCCTCGGCACGAAGGCGAAGGCAACCCTGGTCCGCTTCCGGAAGAGCATGAACAACCGCCAGCCACCGGTGGCGCCTTTGAGCCGACGACAACTGTTCTTCAGGACCAGGCGCTGGATCAAGTTGCTCTGTCGCAATGGTCCAGTCGTAGATTGTCTTGGCGTGCAATCTCTGGTTCGTGTAAAGCTGTTTCAGTGCGAGATTATGAGCAACGCGAAAGATCCAGCCGCGAAGGTTTTTCCGAGATCTACGTAATTGCAGATGTCGAAAGAGGGACAGGAACACTTCCTGGACAACTTCTTCAGCATCATGCACCGAAATGCCAAACGAGAGCGTATAGCGAAGAAGCGGGTCGCGAAACTGCTCAAAGAGTTCTATAACCTCGCGCTCAATCTCCGAGGGCTTCGCCGAATGCGCCGTGTCGGCGATGGTTGGGAAAGACAGCCCGTTGATCGCATCGGTGGGAGACATAGCTCGGATCCCTAGCATGTATATTCTATTTTCCCCCCTTTTGTTCAAGTGTTTTCAAATACCTCTTTTTTGAGAACTCGCTTCATTGCCTTGAAAAAAAAACACTGAACAAAACGACCAGAAATGGAATTTTATAATTAAGGGACGGAAAAACTGACCTTGCTCCATCCGAAAGTAGCTATTCCAACTGGGCAACAATTAAACATGAAAAAGTTGCTGATAATGGCCATACTTCTGTGGGCTCTTCCCATGCTGGCGCAAAGCTTCACCGGGGAATTGCGTTTAACCGTCTCCGATCCCACTGGAGCAGGCGTGAAAAGCACAGTTGAACTCATCAGCCAGGCCAACCAGTATCGCGCTACCTTGACCACCGACGATCAGGGCAATCTCGATGTCAAGCGACTGCCTTACGGCATTTATGAGTTGAAGATTGAGGGGCCAGCCTTTGCTAAGGTTTCCGAGCCGGTGGACATCCGTTCCGCTCTCCCCTTGGACCGTACGATTCGGCTGAAAGTCGCTTCCGTTTCCGAAACGGCGAATGTCACCGCATCCGCCACGTTGGTTGATCCCTATCGCGTAGGTTCGGTCAATGAAATCGGTGTACAGGCGATTCAGAACCGGCTGACCGCGCTGCCCGGCCGTTCCATGCAGGATCTTGTGAACTCCGAACCGGGTTGGCTCTACGAAGGCAATGCGGTCCTCCATCCTCGCGGATCGGAATATCAGACGCAATTTGTCGTGGACGGCATACCTCTTACCGACAACCGTTCTGCCAGCTTTGGCCCAGAGCCTGCCGAAGCCGATGACATCGAATCCATCAAAATTTATACGGCAGGCATGCCCGCGGAATTTGGCAGAAAGATGGGCGGCGTGGTCGAGGTCAATACTCTCAAAAACCAGGACCCGGGATTTCATGGCCAGCTCACCATGTTCGGCGGCACTTACGACACGGGCGGAATCAATACTCAGGATCAATACACGTGGGGCAAGAACACGTTTGGCCTGAGCGCCTCTGGCAACATGACCGGCCATTATCTCAACCCGGTAGTCCCTGAGAATTACACCAACAACGGCACGGTCGCTGATTTTTCGGCGAGCTACGAGCGCGAACTCACGCCGAAGGACCGCCTCACCATGATCGTCCGCCATGAGCTCGCGCGCTATCAAATCCCCAACGAACTGGTGCAGCAGAACGGGGCATATCTGCCGAACGCCAACAACACCGTCGGCTGCCCACCCGTTCCCCCGGGAGATGAACCCAGCGATTGCGTTTATATTCCTGGCGGGCAGCTACAGACGGGCGATAACTTTGAAACCATGGGGAGCATTTCCTTCCAGCACATTTTTTCTTCCGACGCGATCGGCGTGGTCCATGGAATGTCCCGCGATAACTCCACCGACTTTTATTCCAACCAGAACTCCTGGCCCCTCAATGCCACCAATCACAACGACTTCAAGGAAATCTATTTCAACAGCAGTGTCTCGGTTCATCGTGGCCGGCAGGAATTTAAAGCGGGTATCGAAACCGATAACATATTGCTGCACGAAAACACCAGTTACGTAATACCCGACTGCGCAAATCCTAACGATCCTCAATGTCCTATTGATCTGGGAATCCTGGATTCCGGCGCGATAAGCTTTGCCTTCCAGGCTCACCGTCCGGATCTCGAACAATCGGCCTATATCGAGGATGCCATCCGGCTCGGCAACTGGTCGATTGATGCAGGGCTGCGGTGGGACCACTACCAATTGCTGTTGAATCAGAATGCTGTGAGTCCGCGTCTCGCGGTTTCGCGCTACTTCCCCTTCGTCGGCATAAATGTTCACTTCTCCTATGATCGTATCTTCCAGACGCCATCCTTCGAAAACATACTCTTAGCCAGTTCGCCGGCTGCCGAGGCGATCGATACCAGCATTCCCGCAGTGCAACTGCCGGTGCAGCCTTCTCACGGCAACTATTATGAATTGGGAGCGACGAAAGCATTCCTCGGGAAGCTGCGGTTTGATGGGAATGTGTTCCGTCGTCAAGTGAGCAACTATGCCGATGACTCCCAAATTCTAAGTACGGGGATCAGTTTTCCCATCGCATTTGACCACGCCATCCTCTACGGGGCGGAGGCCAAGCTTGAAGTTCAGCAATGGGGACGATTTTCCGGCTTCGCCAGCTATTCCTATATCGTAGGGAATGCTTGGTTCCCGGTAACGGGTGGATTGTTCCTGGGAGATGATGCGATCAACCCGACCACTGGGCATTTTCCCGACTCGCAGGACCAGCGGAATACCGTGCGCGCTCGCGTACGCTATCAGGTTGCCGGGCGCTTGTGGGTTGCCCTGGGAGCCGATTACAACACCGGACTGCCATTTCAACCCGATCTGACTCCGCAGCAATATGCCACGGAATACGGTCAAGTGGTGGTGAATCACCTCAATTTTAATCGCGACCGCATCAGTCCGTACTTCACCCAAAATGCTTCGGTAGGCGTCGATCTCTACCGGCGGGAAAAATATTCGGTACGCTTTCAGGGCGACGTCGCGAACCTAGGCAACACGCTTGAACTAATCGATTTCGGAGGGCTGTTCTCCGGCAACGCAATCGGACCGGCACGCCAATACACCTTTCGCCTGGTAAATACTTTCTAGGACCGGCATTCTACGATCGGAGAATTTCATCGCCGTCACCCATCTTTCTACGTTGAAAACCGATCCCCGGCATACTGGGAAATGCGTCATAATTCATGATTATGCGTAGACAAGGATGCGTGATGCCATCAAGGATCATTTGCTTTTGTTTGTTGACGGTTATTTTAATGGCTCCGGGAAGACTCCTCGGGACAGATCCCCCGAAAGTTCCGACCAACGTGGCCTACGTAAGTGAAGAGGATGGCGGAATCAGCGTAATTGATTTGGCGACGCTGAAAGTGATTGGCCGCGCCGGATCGAGTGATCTCGCTCCCCGAGGAATCGCGGTGACTTTTGACGGGCAATATGTCCTCACTTCGAACAAGAACACAAGCGATGTCGCGGTCTTCAGTACGCGGGATCTGCGCCTGAGGAAGCGAGTTCCTATCGGAGAGGGGCCCGAATTCATTAAGATCAATCCCGCCGGTGACCAGCTTTTTGCAACTTTTGAACCTAGCTCACAGGGTGGGCCACCAGCGACTACGAAAGCCGTAGCGGACGACAGCGATAACGGGCCGCCAGCTCAGATTGCCTCCTTCCATGTTGGAGATTGGGTGCCGGGTCCGGTTTCCACCGCGGGCCATGAAACCGAAGGCATCGAATTCTCGCGCGATGGAAAGTTGATGTTGGTAGCCAATGAATCGCAGGAAACCATCGGAGTATTTGACGAACCCACTGGAAGGCATATACGGGATATCGATCTGAAAACGTACGGGATCCGGCCGCGCGATGTGAAAGTTTCTCCGCAGGGTGACAAGTACGCGGTGACGATGGAAGGCTCCGGGACGTTACTGACGATGGATCTCAGCTTCAAGGTAATCAAGTCTGTGCCAACCGCAGCGAAGCCCTACGGAGTCGCGTTCGACCGGGCGGGCAAGCGCATTTTTGTTTCTGCCGCGCAGGCAGGCAAACTCCAAGTGTTTTCCGCGGACTCTCTCGAATTGCTCGCCGAGGCTCCCACTGGGAAGAGGTGCTGGCACTTTACGTTTACGCCCGACGATTCCAAGATTTTGTTGGCCTGCGGACGATCAAATAACGTAGTTGTAATCGATGCCAATTCCTACAAACCATTAGGGACAATCGAAGGATTGAAGCTTCCCTGGGGCATCGTAACCTACCCGAGGTCCTATGGCAGCCTAGGATTACCTTAGATACGGCAATGACGAGAGTGAGCCTTTATAGTTTGGTTGGCTCGCAATGGGTGCGGCGAGTTCCGCCTACTTCTGTCTTTTCCCTCCCTTGGTGAACGCAAGGTTCCGATGGGCAAGCCGCAAGTTATATATGCACATCTCAACAATCACCTACTATTTTCTCATTATTCTCTAACTTAGTAAGTTCAACAAACGCGAAGAGCGGTGCGCACCTTGTCCGCTCTGTTTGATCCTGCAAGCCACGCTGGACGGGCCGCAGCCAAGGCATTGCTACGTCCGCCAGGGCCGCCTTGCGCCACGCAAGTTACTTATGGAACTTGATAAGTTACGAGCTAAGCAGCAAAGTGTTCGACAGTTACTCCTTCCCGTTAGTCGCAAACTGCTTAGTCAAGTTACTGAGTGATAGCAATATGGAAGGTGGACATTACGTCTACGAGGAGCGCCATGCGCAGTATATTTCGCCGAGGCAACTACGTGCGCCGTGAGGTCTTACGGTTGTTAAGTTTGGTGGAGGCGTTCGTTGCCTCCAAGCGTCGCGACCTTTGGCTATGGACGCCGCCAGCAGCCACATTTCTCGTATTGTTTCTCGTCGCCAGTCCGCGAGCCTACACGCAAAGCTGCTCGGGTACAGGCACAGGAGGTTGCGTGCAAGTATCGTGCCCCAATGGGGGCACGACTTCCATTAGCGGCACCGTCTATGCGCCGAACGGAACCGACCCGCTTCCCAATATTCTGGTTTACATTCCCACCGCTTCGATAACGGCGTTCACGGATGGAGTATCGGTAACTAACCCGACTCTTGATAGCGCGGCCAATCTGGTTTCTGGCGACCCTTTGGTGGAAACCACGACAGCGGCGAACGGTACGTTCACATTGAGTAATGTTCCTCCGGGTTCCGAAATTCCCATGGTGATTCAAGCGGGCCGGTGGCGGCGCGAGTTCGTTATCTCGTCGGTCGCCTCTTGTGCGAACACACCGCTGACAAATGTGACCCAAGGTGGATTTAGCACGCTTGAAGGTTATGGAGAGACCACTCATGTGCGCTTCGCGCAAACGCAGGGCGAGGGCGACATTCCCAAAATTGCGCTGGTGACCGGCGAAGCCGACGCCCTGGAATGCACGCTACGCAAAGTTGGAATTGCGGACACAGAATTCACTGACTACACCGTCAACGTCACCGACGACGGCAGCGGGCCCGGGCGGGTCAATTTGTTTGAGGGAGCGGGCGATTCCGGCGCGAAAGCCGGCAGCGTAACTCATACCGAAGACACTCTGGTCGGCTCGACAACCACTACCTTCAGTGATTCTCTCCTCGGTGGCTATAACGTTGTCATGTTTCCTTGTCAGGGCGATTCCACCAATTACACCACCGAAGATGGTCGAACCAATGCTATCGCTTTTACTGGAGCAGGGGGCCGCATTTTCGGCACGCATCACAGCGTCTTTTACATCGATGAGGATTCGTCTATCGATGGGGCTGCAAACTGGACCTCCGACACGACTATTGGTAGCGCCACAGGAACCATCAATACGGCATTTACGAGCGGCAACATGCTGGCTGAATGGTTGCAGGCAATCGGCAGTACAACCACCCTGGGCCAGGTCGCAATGACCAGCCTGTTTAACGATCAGACCGGTGTGATTTCGCCGACGGAGTCTTGGGCCACGTTTACTCACGGCGCTAACACTGACGTCGCACAATTGTCCTTCTACACGCCAGTGGGCTCGGCGGCTTCAAGCCAATACGGCCGTGTGATGTACAACGAATATCACGTAGATAACACAACCACCAGCGACAACATCACTTTCCCGGCTGAGTGTACGGGAACGATGCAAAAGACTCAGGCGATGAGCACTCAAGAGCACATGCTCGAGTACAGCCTTTTCGATCTGATGAACTTCGCCGTGCCCGTAATCAGCACCAACGTGGCAATCGCGATTACGACTTCGCCATCCATCTTCACCGGAGGCGACCAGGACGACACCATCACCGTCGGAGTCACTAACAACGGCACATCGACAATTGCTACCAGCCCGACAGTCACTATGGCGGTGACGCTTCCAGCAGGGCTGACGGCCATATCCATGACCGATCCGCTGGGCAACTGGAGCTGTAGTGTGGCTACCTTGACCTGCACACTATTAAACCCACTGGCCATCAGCGCCAGCAATTCTGTAACCCTGACTGTCAGCGTGGCGGCCAATGTTTCCGTGGGAACTGCTCCCATAGGGGCCACCGTGTCGAGTCCAGGGTTCGCCGCCAGCACCACAGGCAATGTTTCACTGGATGTGGTGCCTGCACCGGCGGGAACCATAACTGGGCCGGTTGATACCACGTTAGCTCCAACCAGCGTGGGTTCAACCGCGACGTCCCCGGCCACGCTCACTTTTGCGATTAGTGCGGGCACGTCTATTGCTTCTATTCAAGTAGTAACCGAAGGATTTACTGGCAAGGACTTCACGAACGCGGGCAGCGGAACGTGCGCGGTACAAACTTACGTCTTGGCCGCAACCTGCACCGTGGTCGTAAACTTCTCACCGCTTTCCCCGGGATTGCGTAAAGGTGCCGTCCAGCTCTTCGGCGGCGCAGTTTTGGGAGATAACCTTCTCGACACGGCGTATATCTCCGGCATTGGTGAAGGGCCGGAGGCGATCTTCCAACCCGGAACCCAAAGCACAATCGACACCCAAACCGGTTCAAACCATTTCGATGATCTGGCCGTGGACATCATGGGCGACGTATACGTGGTCGACTACACCAATAACGAGATAGTGAAAGAGACACTGTCTGGCACTACCTACACTCCGAGTGTTGCATTCAGTGGCGTAGGCAATCCCAAGGGAATGGCTATTGACGGAGCGGGCAACATCTACATCGCCGCTCTGAATGCGGGCGCCGTATACAAAGAAACTCTGGTGAATGGAACTTACACCCAGAGCACGGTCGCCGCGGGACTCGGTCCGGACGGCGTGGCGGTTGATGCCAATGGCAACGTTTACATCGCCGACTCGGCCAATAATCGGGTATTGGTGGAAACGCTCTCCGGCGGCAGCTATATACAGACCGTAATTGGCAGTGGGATGAATAATCCCTGGCGGGTCGCAGTGGATGTGAACGGAAACGTCTACATCGCCGATACCGGAAATAATCAGGTACTGCTGGAGATGCTCTCCAACGGAACCTACACGCAAAGTACGATCGTGGCCGGACTGAACTCGCCGCACGGCGTAGCCGTGGATTCAAACGGAACGGTGTATATCGCCGACACCAGTAACAACCGAGTGATTGAGGAACAGCTCGTCAGTGGCAGCTACGTGCAGACGGTTCTGGTCGGCAGCGGGTTGAATGCTCCGCGCTCGGTTGTACTCGACCAGCTCGGGAATCTCTATATCGCCGATTTCGGCGACAACAAGATTTTTGAGGAAAATTACTCCACTGTGCCCAGCTTGAGAGTTTTGCCAGCACTAGTGAGGGCACCACCAGCAGCGACAGCCCGCAAACTGTAACCTTCGGAAATTTTGGAAATACGGCGCTGTCAGCAGTCGCGCCGGGAATTACGGCACCGACTGATTTCCCCCAGGTCACGGGGAGCTNCACCGACTGCACCAGCAGCTTCTCGCTGGCCGCAGCAGCGAATTGCGCGCTCCGGATCGAGTTCCATCCCCTGACAACCGGTTCGCTGGCGGAATCGTTCGTGCTGACCGACAACAATCTGAACAGCAGCTCAGTCACGCAAACCATCGCGGTGAGTGGCACCGCAACTGCATCGGTCTCGATTGTTATTTCACCGTCTTCGCTGACTACCCCCGTGATTGGCACGCCATACAGCCAGATTTTTACAGCGACCGGAGGCACAGCTCCATACACGTTCGCACTTACGAGCGGAACTTTACCGCTGGGTCTTACTCTTAGCGCGAGCGGAGTACTTTCAGGGACGCCGACCGCCGTTGGCCCATCTGCCTTCACCATTCAGGCGACCGACTCGACTACCGCCACGGGCACGCAGGCCTATAGCTTTAGCGTTGCTGCGCCGACCATTACTGTCTCACCCAGCACTTTGCCTGCTGGAACGGTGGAAACTGCGTATAGCCAGACGGTTTCAGCCAGCGGAGGAAGCGGCAGCTACACCTACGCCGTGACCGCTGGAAGTCTTCCGGGATGGTTGTCGTTCAATAGTTCGACAGGCACTTTATCGGGAACGCCGACCGCCGCAGCCACATCGACCTTCACCATCACAGCGATCGACACCGTGATCACCGGATCCGGTGCGCCGTATACAGGGAGTCAGGCGTATTCGCTGACCGTGAACAAGGCCACGGCAACGGTGACATTGAGCAACCTCACCCAAACGTATACCGGTTCGCCGCTTGCCCCAACTACAACGACCAGCCCAACGGGATTGGCCGTTGTCATGACCTACAACGGAGGCTCGACGGTACCGACCACAGCAGGAACCTACACCGTAGTGGCCACGATCAGTAGCGCAAACTATGTGGGCACTGCAACCGGTACTTTCACTATTAGCCAGGCACAGCCCGCCATCACCTGGGCGCCTCCCGCGGCCATCACCTATGGGACAGCACTAGGGGCGACGCAACTGAATGCCAGCGCGGGCGCAATCGCCGGTACGTTCGCCTACTCTCCAGCGGCAGGCACAGTGCTGAATGCAGGGCCGAATCAAACGCTGTCGGTCACATTCACCCCCACCGATGCCACCGACTACAACACGGCTAGCCAGACTGTGCAGATCACGGTCAATAAAGCACAACCCGCCATCACATGGGCGACTCCGGCGGCCATCACCTATGGGACGGCGCTCAGCGCAACACAGCTGAACGCCAGCGCGGGCGCAATCGCCGGTACCTTCGCCTACTCTCCAGCGGCAGGCACAGTGCTGGCTGCAGGAGCGAATCAGACACTCTCCGTAACCTTCACCCCCACGAACGCCACCGATTACACCATCGCGACTCAGAACGTGCAGATCACGGTCAATAAAGCACAACCCGCTATCACGTGGGCGGCTCCGACAGCCATCGTCTACGGGACGGCACTCAGTGCAACGCAGCTGAATGCCAGCGCGGGTGCAATTGCCGGAACATTCGTCTATTCACCAACAGCAGGCACAGTGCTGAATGCAGGCGCAAATCAAACACTCTCGGTGACCTTCACCCCCACGAATATCACCGACTACGCCACCGCAGTTCAGACCGTGCAGCTCACGGTCAATAAAGCACAGCCCGTCATCACTTGGGCGGCTCCGGCAGCTATCGGCTACGGTACCGCGCTCAGCGCGACGCAACTGGATGCCAGCGCGGGTGCAATCGCTGGTACATTCGTCTACTCACCGCCAGCAGGCACAGTGCTGAATGCTGGTGCGAATCAGACACTCTCGGCGACCTTCACTCCCACTAACACTGCCGACTACATGACGGTGACTCAGACCGTGCAGCTCACGGTTACTAAACCACAACCCGTCATTACCTGGGCGACTCCGGCGGCCATCACCTACGGCACGGCGCTCAGTGCAACGCAGCTGAATGCCAGCGCGGGTGCAATTGCCGGAACCTTTGTCTATTCGCCGTCAGCAGGCACAGTGCTGGGTGCAGGCGCGAGTCAAACACTCTCGGTAACCTTCACCCCTACGAATACCACCGACTATGCCGCAGCTACTCAGACCGTCCAGCTCACCGTGAATCGGGCGAGCACCACGGCCACTTTGGGAACGAGCGTCAATCCCGCTCTATTGCAGAGCCCGGTTACATTGACCGCGACCGTCAGTTCTTCGATGGGCACCCCTACCGGCAGCGTGAACTTTATGAACGGAACAACGCTGCTGGGATCGAGTGAGCTTTCCAGCGGGGTTGCCACTTTGACAACCTCATCCCTGGCAACAGGATCTGATCCCATCACCGCCGTGTACAGCGGCAACACAGACTTCACCGGCTCATCCAGCAGTTTGATTACGCAGGTCGTGATCAACTTCGCTGTCGATCCAGTTTCCGGGGGCGGTGGAGGAAGTGGAAGTAGCACTGCATCGCAAACCGTCCCTCCCGGAGGAACAGTAACAAATACGATTGCTATCGTACCGACTAGCGGCACGAAGTTCCCGACGATTAGTTACCTGAAAGTAACCGGCCTGCCTCCCGGAGGTACAGCAACTCTCACAACCAGCGGATGGACACAGCTAACGAGTACTTCGTGGTCCTTGCCGGCCTTCGCACAATTGAGCGACGTAACTCTATCGTTCCACGTGCCCGCGTCAACAGCCAGCAGCGTCAACCACGGCGCATCTTCGGGCAAATTGCCACCGGCGTTAGCGGCGTTCTTCTTAGCGCCGTTCGGCATGATGCTGTTCCACTCCCGCAAGCGGAAGGGCTGGGCAGTTTCCATATTGTTCCTGGCCGTGAGCTTGGTGACTATGTTCGGCCTGACCGGATGTGGCAGCAGCAACGGATTCTTCGCGCAACGGGAAAAGAGCTACGTCGTGACGATAACCGTGACCACAGGTTCAATTTCGCACTCCACTAACGTCACGCTAAACGTGGAATAAATGACTAATGACTAAGGGGATGAAATGCGCATAGGAATTTGCGGAAGAGCGCTTCTGGCGGGCGTTTGCCTGATGGCAAGTAGTTGGACATGGGGTCAGTCCACCGAACAAGTACCGGCTCGTTTTGACGTAGCCGTCACCTACAACTCGCTTCTGGCAAACGTTACCACGGGCAACGAATTCAGCATGGAGGGCGGCAGCGCGCAGGTGCAGGCCCGGCTTTGGCACAGATTCTGCGCGGTGGCCGATGTGGCGGGATTCCACGCCGGCAATGTGAATAAATCAGGAATCGGGCTCGATTTGATTACCGCTACATTTGGGCCGCGGTATGTATGGTCTCCATCACAGAGCCGAGTAGTCTTTTTCGGGCAGGCACTTCTGGGGGAAGCACATGGCTCAAACAGCATCTTCCCTGCTGCTACTGCCTTGAATTCGAGCGGTAACAGCTTCGCCTTGGAGGTTGGCGGCGGGATCAACTATCTATTGACTCCCCGTTTTTCGGTGCGCGCCATTGATGCCGACTGGCTGCGAACTCAATTGCCTAATGCAACCACCAACGTGCAAAACAACCTGCGCCTTGGTGCAGGCATCGTTTACCGGATCAAATGAGAAGCTCTTCAAGGTTTACCCGATGCCGCGCGCGGAACGTCACCCGACTGGATGTTTTGGCGGAGCCAGCACGATCAGGATTATACCGACGATAACCAGCGCGGGGATGTCCCCTAGCAGATGTCCGTGTTCGCTGGGATGCTGGAATGCCTGAACGGCCATAATAGCGGCGTGAACCAGGCTCGACCATGCCGTGAACGCGATCAGGCTTCGGTTCGCTGTTGGGTTACGCGCTGCGAACAGAAGGAAAATTCCCAGCGTGGCATACACGCCAAGGATCATCTGCTCGTATTCCGGCTGGTTAGGTTGCCATCGCCATCCACTCGACCACAGAAACATCATCAACGGGTAAACACCAACCAAGAAGATCAGTCCCACCAATACCAAAACAACCTTCAAAGCCCGTTCCTGAGTCATGGTGTTCTCCTTTCACACGAATGAGCGAATATACCCTTAATTAAAGATAGAAGGTAAATACGCCCCTGCGGCTTCGTTGTAAAGCCCATTCGTTATCAATCCCGCCCGGCTACCCCAAAAGCCGTTCTCCGTTCTCGAAACAAGAACGGAACCTGGAATAATTGGGCTGTCGAAAGGCCCTATCTATTGCGTAACTCACAGAATTCACAGGCTCAGTGCCGCTCCGCGGTCACCAGCCCCCCGCGGGGCAACCGTAGGGAGAAACCCGCAGTCTAATGCTTGGCATTTGGGCCCGGTTTTTTCCATCAGATAATGAGGTACCTAATGAGCGCCGCTCCTCGCCACTGGCTTCCGATTTTGTTGTGTGCCCCCGTTCTTTCACTCGCCGTCACAGGGCTGGGATGCCAGGGCATGCAAGGATCTTCTCCCTCGAGCACGAAGACTGTGACCGCCATTGCGGTTACACCTTCGACCATGAGCGTGAAAATCGGCGCCACAGAGCAGTTCACCGCAACCGCTACTTACAGCGACAAATCTACGGCAAACGTAAGCTCCACGGTCACGTGGACGTCTTCTTCCCCAGCGGTTGCCACCGTGAATACTACCGGCAACGCCACTGCGGTTGCAGCAGGTTCGAGCACCATAACCGCAACGCTGAGTGGAGTGACTGGAAGCGCAACGCTCACCGTGCTGCCGAAGTCGCTGACCGCGATCGCAATTTCTCCCAACGCGCCATCCGTGCAATTGGGCGCTACCCAACAGTTCACGGCCACCGGCACCTATAGTGATGGTTCCACTGCCAACATAACTTCATCCGTAAGCTGGTCCTCTTCGGCTGCGGCTGTCGCAACAATCAACGCCGCCGGTCTGGCGACCGCTGTCACCACAGGTTCTACCACCATTACAGCAACCCTCACCGGCATCAGCGGGACTGCTACCCTGACCGTGCCGAAAGTGCTCACCGGTATTTCAGTGGCTCCCAACTCGGCAAACCTGGCGATTGGAGCCACCTTGCAACTCACCGCCATTGGCACTTATAACGACGGTTCCACCGCGAATGTAACTTCCCTCGCGACCTGGATGTCTTCCACTCCGACAGTGGCCACAATCAATGCAGCCGGCCTGGCGACCGGCGTCGCCGCCGGCTCGAGCACGATTTCGGCTTCGCTCAGTGGCTTCAGCTCCAGCGCTGCGCTCACCGTGGCGAGCGTGACATCCATTGCCGTCACTCCCGCCAGCCCGAGCGTCGCGGTAGATGCGGCGCGGCAGTTCACAGCGACGGCCACCTACAACAACGGATTGACCGGCAACGTCACCTCATCCGCTACCTGGACTTCCAGCGCACCTACGATAGCTTTCGTCGATGCAGACGGACTCGCTGGAGGTGTCCTCGCCGGCTCGAGCACCATCACGGCTACTTACGGCGGAGCGACCGGAACCGCATCGCTCACGGTCACAGGGAGCGGCGCCAATGTTCCGCTCTACCACTTCGACGCGGCACGCACCGGCTTAAACCCCGGCGAAGGAATTCTCTCCCCCGCCACGGTGGGTACGTCCAACTTCGGCAAACTGTTTTCCTACACGCTCGACGGCTACGTTTACGGCCAGCCTCTTCTAATATCTAATCTCATGATCAACGGCACCGCACACAACGTAGTCTTCGCGGCCACGGAAAACGACAGCGTCTACGCCTTCGACTCCGATAACTACGGCACCGGCTCGCCCCTGTGGCAGGTTTCACTTCTGCAATCCGGCGAAACCGCAATGACCAATGGTCCTATTCAACCTGTTCAAGGGGTAACGTCCACTCCGGCCATCGACCTAGCGACACATACGATCTACGTCGTTTCCGCGCAAACTTCGACTGCCGCCGGCTCAACGTTCCGGGTGAACGCGCTCGATATAACTACCGGCGCGCAACAGCCTGGCAGCCCGGTGACGATCAATGTTTCGGCAACTGGCGTGAACGCCGGCGCTCTAACCACCGCATGCATCCAACGCGCTGCGCTCCTCGTATCCAATGGGTACGTTTACATCGGCTTTGGTGGTTGTCATGACGGATGGTTGCTGGCATACGAGGAGCAAAACCTAGCCGCTGCACCCGTAACCTTCAACTCAAGCCCGAACCTCACAGGCGAAGGCGCGTATGCCAGCGCGGGCGGCGTTTGGATGGGCGGTGGAGGCCCGGTCGCGGACGCCAGCGGAAACATCTATATCAGCACCGGAAACGGCCCTTGGTCTCCCACGCAATCGTCCTGGAGCGATTCCGTCCTCGAGTTCAGCCCCGCCAGCTCTGGGAGCTCCACCCTTACCATGCTCAGCTATTTCACCCCTGCTGCCTATGAGTTCATGGACTGCTCCGACGCCGATCTCGCAGCCGGCGGAGTGCTTCTTATCCCCGGCGCCAACCAGGTTGTGGCCGGAGGCAAGATTGGAGAACTTTTCCTGCTCAACACAACCTCTCTTGGCGGGGAGAGCACCGGCGATACGGGCGCCGCCTATACCACCTTCTTCGATCAGGGTCTTACCGGGGACGGTCAGTTCTCCAAGAGCTGTACCGACGCTAATAACAACACGTGGACGACGGATGTAAGCCCCTACGAAATCTTCGGCACCGCTTCCTATTTCAATGGATCGGTGTATCTGGGCATCACTCCCACTGCAGCCTTAAGCACTCCAGCCTACATTCGACAGTTCCCATACGACCCCAGTTCCAGCCCTCCCTTGGGTCTGGGAGCCTACGTTGCTCCCAACATTTTCGAAGGCAGCTATGGCTACACTCTAGCCATCTCCGCCGATGGCACCTCGAATGGCGTCGTCTGGCTGCTCGATCACGGCCAGGCGATCCAGGGCAGCGGAGTCGTTACGCCGACGAGCGCCAGCCTTATCGCCTATGACGCTGCGCTGACCACCGAGCTCTATAACAGCGCATCCAACTCCGCCGACACTCCGGGATACGGAATCAAATTCTCCGCCCCCATGGTCGCGAACGGCAAAGTCTACATCGCAACCGGACACGACACCGCTGGCACCGGAGAACTCGACGTATACGGATTGAAATAAACAAGACAGAAATGTCGTTGCCCAATTGCTTTTATGAAGGTATGAGTGAATGCCGGGCGGGCCAGCAATATAGCTACACTGTGGCTTGCAGGGGCTGACTGTCTGCGGAAGGGGTTTCCCGGGGCATGGGGATGCTGACGATCACAGAGGTGCCCAAACCATCCGATTCGACTCTCATTTCTCCGTGGAATTGACGAATACGCTCTCGAATTCCTCTAATCCCAACGCCGGAGCCGTGGGATTGAATCTCCAATAAGCGCTCGGGCGATATGCCCTTTCCGCGATCCCGCACCTCGGCTCGGACATTTTCTCCTTCACGAGCTACTCGGATAAAGGCAGTCTTGCTGCCAGAGTGGCGGTGGATATTTGTTAAGCATTCCTGCACGAGCCGGAAGATTGTGAGCTCCATATCGCTCGGCAGCCTTCCAATATTGTCGGCAACGTCCAGCGTGATGGCTACGTCACTGCGCTCTGCCAACCCCTCTACGTACCAGTTAAGCGCGGACGGGAGACCGCTTTCGTCCAGCAGCGGCGGATGTAACAGGTAAGACGTTGTGCGGATCTCGCGATGTAGTTGCTGAACCATCGCTTCGATCTCTTTTCCTTCTCTTGCCAACTCCGGCGAAATGCCCTCTGCCCGGAGACTCAATTGCGCGAGGCTCATGCCGAGCACCGTCAATGTTTGGCCAGCACTGTCATGTAGTTCGCGGGCAATCCGCCTTCGTTCTTCATCCTGCGCCTTCATCAGACGCGTGGTGTCATCCGCAATCCAAACCTTTTCTGCCGCCTCTTTCTGGTCATGAATGTCAAGGCAACCGCCGACATATCCTTCAAACGATCCATCTGGCGCATAGCGAGGCACACCTCGATCCAGTATCCAGCGATATTGCCCGGTGTGATGTCGCATCCGATACTCCATCTCAAATGGACGACGAGCATCGAAGTTGGCAACGTAGATCTGCAGACAGCGATCGAAATCCTCTGGATGCACATTCTCAGCCCAGCCATTGCCTGACTCTTGTTCGAGAGTGCGTCCGACGAAATCCAACCATCCTTTGCTGAAGTAATAGCAAAGCTTGTCTGTCCCCGACATCCAGACCATGATGGGCGAAGCGTCCGTGATCACGCGAAAGCGTTGTTCGCTCTCCCGCAACGCTTGCTCTGCCTGCTTTTGCGCCGTAATGTCCCGCGCCACTTTCGAGGCTCCAATTACATGCCCCGATGAATCTCTCACCGGAGAGATCGTCAGTGAGACATCGCGCAGGCTGCCGTCCTTGCACCTGCGGATGGTGTGGAAATGGTCAATCCGCTCGCCTCGCCGGAGACCGTCGAGAATGTCCGACTCTTCGCTGTGGCGTTCTGATGGAATGATTAAGGTGATATGTTGCCCGAGGGCTTCTTCGGGGGTGTAGCCAAATATCCGTTCCGCACTCTTATTCCAACTGGTAATGATGCCATCGAGGCTCATGCTAATAATGGCATCATCAGAGGAGGCTACGATAGCAGCCAACAGACCGGATATTTCTTCCGCTTGATTTCGCCCGCTCATATCCTGTGGTGACGAGCTAACCGCACTCGGTTATCGTCGAATACCGAGCGAAAATGTTCGATCCGAATGCTAAGCCCCATGTGATGAAGAAAGTGGTATTCCCGCCAATCGTCGCCGGTAGTGGCTTTTGCGAGAATTACCAAACGTATGCTAGCCATTTTGTCCAACAATACCAAATACAGTAAACACTGTAGACTCTTCGCTATGCTGAATCGAATAGAAGCCTCATCTCTAGAGCTCCTCTCTTGAACTCCTGGTGCAGCGCCATGCGTGTGAAGTCGTAAAAACGGTACAGACCGAAAGCCCGGAACTATTCGACGCTGAGCTGATGTGCATGCTCTCATCGCGAAAGACCCAGTTCGTGCCTGCGGCACCCGCAACCGCTTAAGCGTCCTGCCAATGGCTATAATGAAAGGAGGTATATTTCGGGGAAATGCCCGCCAGGTCAGGGCTGAAGCGAAGGCTGCCCAAAATCATCAAAGGGACATGACGAAAGCCCATCAACATCCGCTGGAAAAAATCCTTCACAGTCGAATCGCCATCATCGACGGAGCCATGGGTACGACTATCCGTACCTATGGGATGACGGAAGCGGATATCCGGGGGGAGCGTTTCAAGGATTCAACGAAGAGCCTTTTAAACAACGGTGACCTCTTCTCGCTGACCCAGCCGGAAATGATTGGCGACATCCATCGCCGGTTCCTGGAAGCTGGGGCGGACATCATCGAGACAAACACCTTCGGGGCCACCAGCATCACCCAGAGTGAATTTTTTGTCGAAGATCCGCGGGAGCGCGGCGGCCGCAAGGATCCCGCGTTCTATCAAAAAGTCATTGATGATCAATTTCTCGGAACTTTGACCTGGGATATCAACGAGCAATCGGCACGGCAATGTCGTGAGTGGGCTGATCGTGTCGGAGCCGCAACGTCGCGTCAGCGGTTTGTGGCGGGAGCGATCGGACCGCTGACCGTTTCTCTCTCGAACTCGCCCGACGCCGACGATCCAGGCTTTCGCGTGGTCACTTTCGATCAAGTCAAAAACTCTTACGCACAACAAGTACAGGCTCTCATTGCCGGTGGCGTAGACCTGCTGCTGGTGGAGACTATCTTCGACTCGCTGAATGCCAAGGCCGCACTTGTTGCCATTCGTGAAGTGTTCGATAAAGATGGCAAGGAGTTGCCGGTGATGATCTCGGCAGCGGTGGGGCGCGGCGGCGAGACGATGATCTCCGCGCAGACCACTGAGGCTTTCTGGACCGCAGTACGGCACGTAAAACCGTTGTCGGTGGGCCTTAACTGCTCGCTCGGTCCGGATCTCATGTATCCGTTTCTTGAGGAGCTTTCGGAAAAGGCGGACGTCGCGATCTCCTGTTACCCCAATGCCGGTCTGCCAAATCCGTTGTCGGAAACCGGCTTTGATCTGGGACCGCCGGATATGGCGCGTTATCTGCGCGACTTTGCACGCGGAGAGTTGATCAACATCGCCGGTGGCTGCTGCGGAAATACTCCCGAGCACATCGCCGCGATCGCGAAAGCGCTCGATGGCCAGCCTCCGCGAAAGTTTGGCCCAACCCACGCTGAAGAATCCTACGCCGGCCAGATTGAGAGTCCCGCGTGAGCGAACCGGACTGCGCAGTCGCGTCCCAGCCTGCAAAGCCAAAGCCGCTCCGACTCTCGGGATCACAGCCCTTCACCCAGCAACCCGGCGTCTACATCATGATCGGGGAGCGGACGAATGTCGCCGGTTCGCCAAAATTCGCCCGCCTCATCAAAGAAGGGAAATACGAAGAAGCGGTAAGCGTAGCCCGGCAGCAAGTCGAGAATGGTGCAAACGTCCTCGACATCTGCATGGATGAAGGCATGATCGACGGCGTCACCGCGATGACCCGCTTCCTGCAATTGCTGGGGAGTGAGCCCGAAGTCGCCAAGGTGCCCTTCATGGTGGATTCCTCGAAATGGGAGGTCATCGAAGCCGGCCTGAAGTGCATGCAGGGTAAGGGCATCGTCAATTCAATTTCGCTGAAGGAGGGCGAGGATAAATTTCGCCAGAACGCGGCGAAAGTCCTGAAATATGGTGCAGCAGTGGTCGTGATGGCCTTTGACGAACAAGGTCAGGCTGCGACTTTCGAAGCTAAAATCCGTATCTGTGAACGCGCCTACCGCATTCTCGTGGACGAGGTTGGGTTTCCTCCCGAAGACATCATCTTCGATCCCAACATCCTCACCGTGGCCACCGGCATGGAGGAGCACAACAACTATGCGGTCGATTACATCAACGCCACACGTTGGATTAAGGCTAATCTGCCGCACGCGAAGGTGAGTGGCGGTGTTTCCAACATCTCATTCAGTTTCCGCGGCAATAACAAAGTCCGCGAAGCCATTCACTCTGCATTCCTTTATCACGCCATCGCAGCCGGCATGGACATGGGCATCGTGAATGCCGGCATGCTCGAGGTCTACGAAGAGATTGAGCCAGAGCTGAAAGACCTGGTCGAGGACGTGTTGCTGAATCGCCGTCCCGACGCCACCGAGCGACTGGTGGATTACGGCGAAACATTAAAGAATGTTGGCGCGGTAGTCAGCGCAAAGAAAGCTGAAGAGTGGCGCAACGGCACGGTCGAGGAGCGTCTTGCTCACGCGCTGGTCAAGGGCATCGACGCTTTTATTGAAATCGACGCCGAGGAAGCGCGCGTCAAACTGGGCCGTCCTCTACTGGTTATCGAAGGCCCGCTCATGGCGGGCATGAGCGTGGTGGGTGATCTTTTCGGAGCCGGCAAGATGTTCTTGCCGCAGGTAGTCAAGTCAGCCCGAGTGATGAAGAAGGCCGTGGCCCACCTCACGCCGTTCATGGAAGCCGAGAAAGAGGCCCGGGTTGCGGCAGGGGAAGTGGTCAAGGCACAGGGAAAAATCGTACTCGCGACGGTCAAAGGCGACGTTCACGACATTGGCAAGAATATCGTCGGCGTCGTGCTTGCCTGCAATAACTACGAAGTGATCGACATGGGCGTAATGGTGCCCTGCGAAAAAATCCTCGAGCGTGCCAAAGCGGAAAAAGCCGACATGATCGGACTCAGTGGCCTCATCACGCCGTCTCTCGACGAGATGGTACATGTGGCTCGCGAGATGGAACGGCAAGGCTTCAAACTGCCACTGCTTATCGGCGGCGCAACCACCAGCCGGGCACACACCGCCGTCAAAATCGCGCCGCATTATAGTGAGCCGGTAGTCCATATCCTGGACGCGAGCCGCGCAGTGCCGGTCACGACCAGCCTTCTGAGCGACGATGGTAAGTCCGCGTTTGTGGCACAGCATCGCACCGATTACGAGGCGCTCCGCAAGGCCCACTCCGCGCCGAAATTAAGTGTGGTNTCGCTTGGGGAGGCCCGGAAACGGCGGACTCCAATCGAGTGGCGTGCGGACGACTTGCCCGTGCCTTCGTTCACCGGCGTGCGCGTGCTGAATGATTTTCCGCTGGCGAAGCTGCGCGAATTCATTGACTGGAGCCCGTTCTTCCATACCTGGGGATTGAAAGGAATTTATCCCCGGATTCTTGAACACCCAGAGCATGGTGCGCAGGCGCGCCAGGTCTTCAGTGAGGGCAACGCTCTACTCGATGCCATCATTGAGAACAAATTGATCACCGCGCGAGGCGTATACGGTTTGTTTCCCGCCAGCGCAATAGGCGACGATATTGAGTTGTACACGGACAGCAAACGCGAAAAAATTCGCGAACGATTCCATTTCCTCCGCCAGCAAGCAAACAGAGAGGGCACCGAACCGTGCCGGTCTCTTGCCGACTTCATCGCACCCAAGGAAGTTAGTTTGCACGATCATATCGGCGCTTTCGCAGTAACCAGCGGAATCGGACTGAAGGAACTGTGCGACCGGTTCAGGGCCGAGAACGACGACTACAACGCAATCATGGCGGAAGCCCTCGCTGATCGCCTGGCGGAGGCTTTCGCTGAAAGCCTGCACAAACGCGTGCGGTGTGAATGGGGTTACGGTTGCGCGGAGGGCCTGAGCAATGCCGACCTCATTCAAGAAAAATATCGCGGCATCAGGCCGGCCGCAGGTTACCCGGCGTGCCCGGACCACACGGAGAAGGGTGCGCTCTGGCGATTGCTCGATGTACAGGCGAACACCGGAATGCTGATCACGGAGTCGTTTGCCATGTGGCCCGGATCAAGCGTGAGTGGACTCTACTTCGCTCACCCCGAATCGCGCTATTTCAGCCTCGGCAAGATTGACCGTGACCAGGTCGCCGACTACAGCAAACGCAAGGGAATGAGTGTCGGCGAAGTCGAACGATGGCTCGGGCAAAATCTGAATTACGATCCCGCGGAGTAGCCAGGGTTACGCGATTATGTTTAGCGTGTACACATTCCTCGGCGCTTGTGGCGGATCGTAAAGCAACTCCGAGTTGTTCGCCGCCGTGGCAAAGTATTCGATGGCACCGGCGTCCGCCTGAAAGGGTCCAAGCTTCGCGGTATATACACTGCGCCCGGCATGAGTGGCAGCCGAGGTCTGCCAATCGTGTGCGGTCTGGCGCGCGGTCTGCCGCCGCGTATGCAGGTTGACCGCGCCGACTTTTACTTGGCCCGGGGCAACAATGAAGATGCGGAAGCTTTCTCCGGGTTTGAGGAGCGAAGGCCGGGTAGGAAGGAAGAGGCGAGTCGGATTGGCAGCTTCGGGTGAGACTGCGGCAGCATAAGCTTGATCCATCTCAGGCGGCAGTTCGTTAAGAAACTCCTTGATGGAAAGCCTGAGCCGCTCTAGCGAAATCCGAACGAACTTGTTTTGCATGGAGGCAAGCTGACCCAAATCGTTGCGTGTAGCAATGACTGCCTGATATTCGATCATGGCATTTCGTACCATGGGCGCCATGGCGAGCCATAGTGGGACGGCGTGTTGGGCGACCTGTGCACGTGCGGCATCGTCCTCGCCCTTAGCCCGAAGATCGACTGCTTCTTTAAGGACAATATTGAGCTGGTGGGCTTTTTCATAGGCGTCGCAATAGGGCACCATGAAGCCGACAAAGCCAGCAAAGTAGCCGATACGTTCCCGTTCAAGAGGAGATGTCGCGCTCGATGCAAGTTGGCGGAACTTTTCCGCCATGACACGTTGAGTTGGCAGGACAGCGAGATCAGGTTCTGATTCGGCATAGTCAAATGCCTCATCGTAGTCGCCTGCAATTTCGGTTCGATTTGCGAATCCTGATTGATCGTAATTGCCGACAAACGTTGATGAAATGTCGCGATCGCGATCGCAGTGGTCGAACAGCGTTGCCAGTTCCGCGGCGCGCGCGCCCGAAGCCAGTGGAACGCAAAAATTACGGTAATGAGTTGTAGCGGAAAGTTGGCTGTCCCAGCTGGCACGCGCAAGATATGTAGCGGTAGGGTCAATAATGCGGTGCCGCCAATGAATGCCGAGCACACCCTGGCAGCCAAATTCCTGGGCCCGCTGCATGTCGGACTGAAAGCGGCTGGCACGGAACTGGGGGAACCACATGGAAGGGTCATCTTCGATCCATGGGATGGGCCAGCGTTCGCGGCTTCCAAGCTTGCCGAACACTTCATTAACTGGATCCCACCCCAGAGAATCGTTTAACCCGGCAAAAATTATGTCTTCCGGCAGCCGCTGATGCAGAGACTCGAACTGTCGAGTCACTCCGCCCCACCCGGCGAGCACCAGCCGCTTGCCGGGCGCGTGCCGTCTCAGGAAGTCATGTGCTTGAGCGAAGGGTGTAATTGAGAGCGGCACATTTTTAGTGCGGCTGTCCCAGTTCGCGCCTTCGTCCTGCCACAGCCATACGTGATCCACCATGGGGTAGCGTTCGAGAACGTCGCCGAGTCGCCGATCCAGAAGATCGTGCGCCGTTTGAGACTCAATGAAGCCGCCGGGATGCAATAGGGCTTCTGGGGGAAGTGCGCGCACAATTTCCGCCGGATTCTGATAGGGCTCAAAGCCGATGCCGGTACGAATGCCGAGCTCCCTGGCAAAATCGAAAGCGTTGCTCAACATTCTGGTCGTACGCTCGGCAATGTCCCAGGTATCTGCGCCCATGCGCGTGGCGTCGGAACCAAAGGTTTCGCCATCGAAAAACTGGGCGGCGCCCATCTTGAAAGCCGAGGTACGTTGCGGCAGATAGCCCCAGCTGGTCATCGTCGTGTCTTCGAGAGCCGCCCTGTGGCCAGCGCCGGCAAAGTCAAACGACAAATAAGACTCCGCTAAAGGACCGGGATCGTTTTGCGTGTAAACGTGCATGCCAAACATGTTGAAGCGCATGCGCAACATGGCCGCGAAATATGCCCTGAAATCTTCCTCATTGAAAACGCTGATGCAATTTAAGAAATCTGGCCAGGGCAGCAGTCCGCGCACCGGAAAGCGCGGCGAGCCGGTCCAGGGCTGACCTGGCGCTGGCAGATGTAATCCCGTCGAAGGATCAATCGGAGCCGTGGTTCCATCAATACCGAAGACAATTCCCTGCCGCTCCAGGAAATCGAATACTGCATAAAGCAGAGCTTGTTCGCTCGCGGCGTGAAAAATTGTACCGTCACCTGAGGCTGCGATTTCGTAATCTTCAATTCCCTTGAAGCGTGAGGAATCGAGAACAAGCGTAAGTAAGGTTGCATTCGTAATGTGATCGTCACTGGTTTGAATTACTTCAGGCATGCCATTCAGCATGCGCAGTCCGCTGATCAGCTCTCGAGTTGCAAGTCGCATCTTCAGACTAGCGGCGGCGAGCGTACGGATAGCTATTTGTTTCGGTTCGGTCGTTTGCGCCGNGGCGCTCTTGGGCAGAACCAAGCTCCCGGTCGAAGCCAGTGCACTAATTTTCAGAAACTCTCGGCGGTCCATGATCAATAAGATCTCCTATNCGTTGCTCCACNAAATCCAGCAAGTTTTTGAGAGAGCGGTTCCGAAATTCTGCAGGTGGCTCGCCGAAGGTAACGCTTAGATCGGACCTATTTGATTGGCTTGATAGGCCGCGAGCCGGTAATGAGAATATCAACGAGTCTCCTTGCGCTCTGCTGCCAGTCAGGGCCGGACGCAACGTGGGAGACGCCGATCAGTGCCCGAAGCAGATCGAATGGATCAAGATCTGTACGTATGTCTCGATTCTTAATCGCGCGCTTCACCAGTGCATCAATTGCTCCCTGGACCTGAGCACGGGAACCTTCATACAGCTTCGATGCACCTCCGACGTACGCATTCAGCGCAGGAGCGATGATCTGCTTGGTGGCTATGTAATCGACAAATAACAACATCCAAGCTCGCAACGCTTCAATTGGAGGCATAGCCTCAGCGAATCTTCTTTCGGCTGCGGCTAACTTTTCCACCTCAGTCCGATAGACCGCTTCGATCAGTGCATCGCGTGTGGGAAAGTGGCGATATAAGGTCCCGGGGCCCACGCCCGCGTCCCTCGCGATGTCATCGAGGCTGGCTTCTGCGCCCGACCGGGTAAACGCCTCCTTCGCTATCTCAAGAATGCGCTCACGGTTGCGCTGCGCGTCGGTGCGCGGTTTTCGCGGGGCAATTTTCCTTTTTTTCGTCGGCATAAAAAAGTTGCATCCGGAGATAGTCTCCGGTTATCTTATCCATTGATGCGGAGGCACCCTCCGTTTTAGTCGGAAACGCGGCATAGTCTGTCAATAGCGTGTTCCCGGATTCGAGAGGTGAGGAATATGAATGTAATTGCTGCTAATCGACCGTTGAGGAATTCCGATCATCCTTGCCCCGACCTCGCGACGATGGCGGAGCGGGAGTTGTTGGCATTCTTCAATGCGGTTACACGGTCATTCGGGTCAGAACAGGCGGAGATCTCGGCAGACGACTGGCTACGGGAGTTGCTCAAAATCGATGACCTGCCCACATCAGCCCGCGAATGGCGACTGATCACTGCGAAGGCTTCTACTCGCCTCGCGACTCGGCTGGGCAGTTCTTCCCTGTCGTCGTCCCTATTAACTGAACTACAAATTGCATAGGAGGAAAAGAATATGCGTGTTTTTGTAACCGGTGCTACAGGCTTCATTGGTACGGCAGTTGTTCGGGAACTAATCAACGCCGGGCATCGGGTGATCGGTCTCGCGCGGTCGGATGCGGGTGCCAAGTCGCTTAGCGGCCTGGGTGCCAACGTTAAAGTGCATCGAGGGGATGTTGAAGATCTGGAGAGCTTGCGCAGTGGAGCGGCCGATTCGGAGGGCGTGATCCACACAGCTTTCGTCCATGATTTTGCTCGAATCAAGGAAGTCTGCGAGATTGACCGGCGCGCCATTGAGACGCTCGGTGCCGCGCTCGCTGGCACTGACCGACCTTTGATTGTCAGCTCCGGAACGGCTGTTGCCCACACGCCGGGCCGACTTACTACTGAGGAAGATGCGCCTAATTCTCCGTTTCCACGCGTGGCTTCGGAAGAGGCGGCGGCGGCAGCGGCGGCAAAGGGGGTGCGCGTTTCGGTCGTGCGGCTTTCGCAGATCCACGACCCAGTCAAGCAAGGGCTTGTCACCTACCTGATCGCTGTTGCGCGCGAGAAGGGTCTCTCGGCATATGTGGGCAACGGGCTTAACCGCTGGCCAGGGGCGCATCGACTTGATGCCGCACGTCTCTATCGGCTCGCGTTGGAGAAGGCGGCCGAAAAAGATCCGAAAGGAGTCCGTTATAACGCGGTCGGAGAAGAGGGCGTGGCGTTGCGAGAGATCGCAGAGACAATCGGTCGAGGCCTGAACCTGCCGGTCGTCTCCAAGTCTCCTGCGGAGGCGGGCGAGCATTTTGGTTGGCTCGCGCACTTTGTGGGCAGCGACATCCCGGCTTCGAGCGCGCTGACCCGGCAATGGCTGGGATGGCGACCGACGGGCCCGGGGCTCATTGCTGATCTCTTGGCGATGAAATATTTCGAGCAGTCCGCAGAAACCGTGGCTTCGCGCGGCTAATGCGTAAGCAATCGTGAATCCTTATTGAGAGCTGTCAGTACAAGGAGGGAAAAATGACGGACGTACTTGAAACGACCTTATTTGGAGCAACCTCGACCACAGACGACGTTTTGTCCGGCGTGAATCTGAAAGGCAAACGGATTCTCGTAACGGGTGCTTCGGCCGGCCTCGGCGTGGAAACCGCGCGGTCCCTGGCCGCGCACGGTGCGCAGGTTGTGGGCGCGGCGCGTGATTTGAACAAAGCCAAAGCTGCAACCGAGCAGGTTCGAAAGGACGCTGCAGCCAACGGCGGAAGCTTCGAATTGATTGAACTCGATCTTGGCAACCTGAAAAGCGTGCGCGCCTGCGCGGACCAGCTGCTAGCGAAAGGGAAACCATTCGACGTGGTCATCGCAAATGCCGGAGTGATGGCCACGCCGCTTGGACATACCGCCGATGGCTTCGAAACCCAGTTCGGCACCAATCACCTCGGCCACTTCGTACTGGTCAACCGAATCGCGAAGCTCATTCGCTCCGGCGGGCGGCTGATCAATCTTTCTTCTCTGGGCCACCGCTATTCTAATGTCGATCTCGCGGATCCTAACTTTGAGCGCACGCCCTATGAGCCCTTCGTTGCCTATGGGCGATCTAAAACGGCGAACATCCTCTTCGCCGTCGCCTTCGACAGACGCCACCGGGATCGAGGTGTGCGCGCAGCCGCTGTGCATCCGGGAGTAATCCAAACCGAACTGGCTCGCCACGTAGACTCCAGCCAAATAGAAAAGATCATCGAACAGAGAAATCAGCAACTCGCTGCGGAGGGTAAGGTGCCGTTCCGCTGGAAGACGATCCCTCAAGGAGCAGCAACTTCCATATGGGCCGGCGTGGTTGCTCCCGCCGAAGAAATCGGCGGCCGATATTGCGAGGACTGCCATGTTGCTAATCTCGTGCCCGATAATGTGCCCGTCAACAGCATCACTGAGGGAGTGCGCGGATATGCGCTCGATGCAGACAACGCCGCGGCGCTCTGGAAGAAAAGCGAAGAACTCGTCGGAGAGTCGTTCTAGCAATTTCTCCGATTACTTTCAAGCGGGTTCGTATAAGCCTGAAGGAAGCCGAAAGCTTGCTGCGATCCTGCAGCAGGATTTTGTTTTCTCGCGCAAGGTAAATACGCCTGCGTAAAATCGAGGTTCTAGGCTTCCACAGCAACGTCGTGCTTTACCTCGATCATGGTGGCAATGTCGGCCACTCGCCGATAGGACTCAATCCTGTCCGCGTGCTCGTAGGTATCAGTAACAACAATCACCTCGTCGGCGGCCGTATCTTCGACCAACTTCTTCAACCCTGCCTTCACCGTGACATCCGATCCTACAATCGCTGCTCCCAGTCTGCTCTCCACCGCCGCCCGCTCGTTGTCCCTCCATAGCGACTCCATTGAATCGACTGGGGGCAACAACTCCACTGGCTGATTTCGAATGAGTCGCAGAAAGCGTTGCTGCGGCGTGGTGAACAACCGCCTGGCTGCGGCGTCTGTCTCCGCCGCAATCACCTGCACGGCTACCATGAAGTACGGCTTCCGCTGTGCCTCGCTGGGCTGAAACTGCTCGCGGTACAACTGGGCTGCGGCATATAGATACTCCGGAGCGAAGTGGGCTGCAAACGCAAATGGCAATCCCAGCTTCCCTGCCAATTGCGCGCTGAAGCCACTCGATCCCAGCAACGTAATGGGCACGTTGCTTCCCTGCCCAGGAATAGCTCTCACTGTTTGCCCCGGCCGCTCCGGCCCCAGATAGGTTTGCAATTCAGAAAGGAGCGCGGGAAAATCTTCGCCAGTCTGCCGTAAATCTCTTCGCAAGGCCCGCATGGTTTGGAAGTCTCCGCCCGGAGCCCGCCCCAAGCCGAGATCTATTCGCCCGGGATAGATCGCTTCCAGCGTTCCGAATTGTTCCGCTACCACCAACGGTGCGTGGTTTGGCAGCATCACTCCGCCGCTGCCCGCTCGAATCGTTTTTGTGGCTGCCGCCACATGCCCAATCAGCACGGACGTGGCTGAGCAAGCCAATCCCGGAATGGAGTGATGTTCCGCCAGCCAATAGCGCTTGTATCCCCACTGCTCTACGTGCTGCGCCAGGTTCACCGATCGGGCAATTGCACTGCCTGCGGGCTCTCCGCCTCGCATGCCGACAAGGTCCAGTACTGAAACAGCCAACCCGTTTCTCATAATCGGTTAGATGAATCACATCAGGAAGCGATGCGGACGTTGTTCAACTGACAACAGAATGGAAGCGGGCAGAGCGCAGGTGCAGAACAGCATTAACAAAGTCCCTTGAGTCATCCCCCTGGGTGAAGAACCTTATGCAGGCTCACATCGTCGCCATCGCCGCTCTTCAAACCACAGAAGACAATTGTTGACAGGACGGTCAGTATACCGAGAGCGATAAGGGCCTTATGGATTCCCTGAATCATTTCGGCGGGGTTGGCGTGAGCGCTGGGAATGAAAAACGCCGTAGCTAAACCCGCAACGGCTACTCCGAAGCTGATTGACATCTGCTGCGCGGTGCTTGCGATCGAACTGGCGCCGCTGGCGTCCTCTTCGGCGATGTCAGCGAATACGAGTGTACTCATGCTCGTATATTGGAGCGACGTCAACCCTCCATAAAGTAGTGCTAATAACACAATGGCCCACACAGGGGTTCGGAGGCCGATGGTTGCAAACACCATCAGAAGAACACCAAGAATTAGCGTGTTGGAGATGAGGACGCCACGATACCCGACACGGCTGAGAATTCGTGGCATGATGGCCTTGATGCCGATGGAGGCTACTGCCTGGGGCATTACGAGCAGACCGGATTGAATGGGGGTGAACCCCAGACCAACCTGATAGAGGAGCGGCAGGAGAAATGGTATTCCGCCTATTCCAAGACGAGTGAAGAAGCTGCCGCTCACGGCGGCGCGGAAGGTCCGAATGCCGAATAGCTTGAGCTTGAGCAAAGGGAACGGAAGATTGCTCCCGTGAATTCCGTATCCGGCAAGTAACACGATGGACAGAACCAGGAGGCCGGACATCGCGCCTGCGCCCAGCCTGTGCTCGCCGAATATCTCCAGCACATAAGACAGCAAAGCAACTCCGGAACCGAAGAGAATGAGACCGACAACATCGAGCGGAGGGGTTTCGGCCTCGCGGTAGTCCGGCAAATGCAGATAAACCAGGATCAACCCCGTAAGCCCAATGGGAATATTGAGAAAGAAAATGACGCGCCAGTGAAGATAGCCGACGATAAGACCACCGGCGATGGGTCCGAGCATGGGCGCCACCAGGGCCGGTATGGAGACAAAGCTCATGGCGCGCAGAAGATCTGACTTGGGAAAGGTTCGCACCAAAGTGAGCCGGCCCACCGGCACCATCATCGCGCCGCCGCAACCTTGCAGAATGCGAAAAGCGACCAGCACGTGGATGTTGCTTGATATCCCGCACAGAAAAGACCCGAGGGTGAATAGACCAATCGCAGATGCGAATACGCGGCGGGTTCCGAACCGGTCCGCCATCCAGCCACTGATTGGGATGAAAACCGCCAAGCTGAGCGTGTAACTTGCCAGNACGGNCTTCATGCTGAGGGGGGCGACGCCGAGNGCGGAAGAGATGGCGGGAACGGCCGTATTAAGAATCGTTGTATCCAGCGACTCCATAAAAAAGGCAACGGCAACAAGCCANGGGAGGAGCCGTTTNGAGGCTTCGGAGGGATGGAATGAAATTGGAGGCGCGGTCAACGGGACAGATGGACTCATATNAAAAAGAAAGCGCGGGACGGTTCCTCCACCAAGAACAGTCGGCGAATGTGTCTGCCTCCTAGTCTTTTGTATTGCGGTGGTGCCTTAACGGCTCAAGCCGCGTAGGTCACCGAACGGAATTATCCTGCGCCTTCCAGGAACTTAATCGTAGCAGAATGAAAAGAGCCAAGAGAGCGGCACTGTAGCAAGATTACTTTCTACGTGTGTTCAACTTGTCCAGCGCGAGCTTCAATTCCTCGAGCTTCTGTCCAGCCTCGCCAAGCTTGCCCTCCGCTGTCAAGCGCTGGTAGTCGGCAAGATCTTTAGCGGCTTCGGCGACGAGCGAGTTGAGATCGCCTGCGGGCTGGGGCGGTGCGGCGGCTGGCGCACCTTGCAGCGACTCCGGCGGCACCGCGGCTGCAGTCAGCGACGAGGCCGCTCCGCCAAAAAGCGCCGCCATCGCCGACTCGAAGGTCGGCCCGTAGGCGAGCCGATCTTGTAGCGCGAGAACCACCAGCCGCAACTCGGGCATCGGACTCCGCTCGGCCTGCAGGTAAATCGATTCCGCATACAACAGCGCTCGCCCGGTTGGAATTACCAGCAATGCCCCGCGCTGCACGTGCGAGCCTTGCTGATTCCACAGGGTCAATTGCCCGGAGAGTTGCGCATTCTGGTCGATNCNCGCCTCGATTTGCAGAGGCCCATCGACCAGTTTCGTCTTAGGAAAGTCGTACACCATCGACGTACCGTATTGTGCGCTGTCGCTGCGGCCGGCAATCCAGCCAATCAGATTATTCCGGTTGGCCGGTGTGAAGGGCAGAATCTCAACGAATTCCTCGCCGGTTTCGCCCGGCAGTTTCATCAGTACAAAGTTCGGCTGCATCACCTGAGTGACTTGCTCACCGCTCGCGCTCATGCCAACTTCGGTGGCGACGGTCCAAAGATCCTCTCGGTTGTAGAACGCTTCAGGATCCGTCATGTGATACAGGCCGTATACTTCCGCCTGCAATTTAAGCAACAACTCGGGATAGCGAACGTGTTTACGCAGCCCCGCCGGCATCATGGCAGCATCCTTGAACAGAGTTGGAAAGATGCGGCGATAGGCTGCAATGATGGGATCGTCCGGATCGAACACGTAGAACGTGGTTGTGCCGTCGTAGGCGTCTACCACCACCTTCACGCTGTTGCGCATGTAGTTGATGGGATTGCCGTCGAGCTGATAATGGGTTGAGTACGGATAGCTGTCTGAAACTGTATATGCATCCATGATCCACGACAGACGGCCGTCGTCGCCGAGCACGATGTAGGCATCTGGATCGTAGTTCAGGAACGGCGCTAACGCCGAGACGCGCTCGCGTATGTTGCGGCGCATCAGCAACCGGCTATTCTTGTTTACGTCATCGCTGAATGGCAGCTTCGCGAGATCGTTTTGATCGAGCGCGATGATCATCCTGCGCAAGAAGCCGCCAAGCGCTATGCCACCGTTGCCTTCATACGACGTGAGGTTGTTAGTCGCGCCTTGCGGGTAATTAAATTCCTGCTGCCGCGTCTTCACGTAGACGTCAGTGTTGGTCAACTCGCCGAAATAAATCTCGGGGCGCTTCACGGCTAAACTACGCACTGTGCTCTGGACGGGCATATTGCTCAAAATCAGTGTGGGTAGCCCTTCCGCCGTAAACCCGTTGACCGGGTTCATGGTGATGCCGTAACCGTGAGTGTAGATAAGCTTCTCGTTGATCCAATTGCGGCTGCTCTCCGGAAGCTTATCGACGTTCAGCTCGCGGGGCGCGAGCATTACCTCGCGAGTTGTGCCATCGATGCTGTATCGATCAATGTCGATATCGGGGAAGTCGTAGTAAGTACGGATTTCCTGAATCTGGCGCAGGGTGTCCTGGAGGGCATGCCAGTCCCACAGCCGGATGTTTTGAAGTGTAGCCTGATTGTTAGCCGGGTCGACGGCCTCAACCGTGGTTTCGGCGGGAAACTCGCGCTGCGTGACACGGTCCAATCCGTAGGCCTGCCGTGTGAGGCTGGTGTTGTAGACAATGTACGGCTTTTCGCGAACCAGTTCGTTCGGTTTGACGATAAAATTGCTGACGTACCATCCGATCCCTTGAACCGCGATGTAGCAAACCGCTGCCGGAAGGACTGCTGCGGCCAGCCCGAGCCCGCGCGGAACTCGTATGGCGTTTGCGGCCGCGATCAGTGCTCCTAGAATCAGTGCTGCGCATACGACGAGCATGCCGGTGATCGTGATGTGCGCGTCCGTGTAGGTTACACCCCCAAAGATCGTATGATCGTCGAACAATCGCTCGAATCGGCCGATATAGGCACGCATCGCAAGGATCAGCAACAGAAACGCGAACGCGATAGAGAGTCCGCGCCAAGGTAACGTGACGTGGCGACTGAGACGTCCGGCGAGCATACGGCTTCCGCCCGTAATGAGGATGAAAAATACCGCGAGAAGACAGCCCATCACCGCCAGTGTAAGCAGCCAGCCAAGGATGAGTTCCCATGCGGGCAGGGTGAATAGAAAGAAGTTCAGCGGTTTGCCAAAGATTGGGTCTACGACGCTGCCAGGTACACGGGGTGCATACCAAAACAGCGCGAGCGTCGGCCAATCCGCCATCATGCCCGCGCCGGTTGCCGCGGCAATGACAAGCGACACGCCGAGCGCGAAGAGGCGCAGGACCGGCTCAACCGGAAAGTTCACTGGTCGTCCGCCGATTAGAATCGTATGACCGCTCGGCAAATCGGCGCGATGTGCGCGCCTCAGCCCCAGGAACGACCCGTACAGAATTACGAATGTGGCCGCTGCAAAAACCGCAAAGACTCCCCACTGAAGACTGAGCGTCCTCCAGAACACGTCTCCATAGCTGAGCGAACTGAACCAGAGCACGTCCACGCAATTCGACAGGACGGCCCGACCGCCGAAGAAGATGACGGCAAGAATGGCCAGAGTGAGATAGATACGACGGCGACTACGAGGCCGCGCTGTACGGGTCGGCGGCCAGTCAATGGACTCAGGCATTGCTCGACTCCGTTTTAATTAGCTCCATATAGTTATCCGCATCATACTACCTACGCTTTTTGCACGGTGCTTCATAAGCATTGCCGTGCATTTTGTCCATTTGAGGAGCCATTCGTGCTTTATAGGCCAGGAAGCGAACGGTGATCAGTGGGCTCAGGCGTTCTTGCAGAGTGCGAGCCGGCGTTATTTACCCACATTAACGGGATGGCTTACGCGCAATTTCGATTGGGTTAGTTCCCTCACGTCCAACTGCCCCTTCTTGTCTTTGTCCAACCGGTCGAACTCCGCTTGCATAAAGTTCATCCACTCTTGCTTGGAGATTTTACCGCTCTGGTCGGTATCCATAAGGAGCAGCAATTGTTTCACCTCAACCTCTCCAAGTACCAGTTTGTCTTGAGGCTTCGGAACTGCCGCCTTTTGTGCGATCGCCGGTCCCTGGATCGTGGCGGTGGCGAGCAGCACTGCGAGAGCTAAGGCGATGTTCGTTACGATGTTCCGTTGGGGCAACATAATGGGCCTCCGCAAATACAGGGTCCAGTGGTTCTCAGGCTGCGCGAGTCACCGGTCTTATCTGCTCTGGTAGTTCGACGATCGAGTCTTCGCCAGGATGGAAGCGCAACCGCACCCAATAACCGCTTGAACGAAGCTTGCTTTCCTTGCATAACGCCAACAGGAATCGCATGTAAAACGCAATTCCCGCCGTGCATAGCATCATGATCGTAGTTTTGAGGAACATGTCTGCCCCCGGCCTCGATCCCGATACAGGCAGGATTGTTACTTGGGATCACTCGACCCATATCATTGAGCACGAAAACTCATAAATTTCGAACAAACAATTAATAATTTATTTGTAAAGAGGAGAGTGCACGTCGGGCGTGCCGCGGTCATGCCCAACGACTGCCAAGCAGGATGGCGCGATGACCGTTTTCGACCTGCGCTGGAACGTCAACTATTAAGTCAGTGTTCATCCACGGAAGCAGCAGTGCCGTCCGACCATTGGCCGATTGGAACCAGAAACAGGGTCAGCCGGTCCAGCGCGGACTTAACTCCCAGAATCGGAGAGTCTGGCGGGCCCGCGCCCCAAACCGCGGGGTCAGTGAGCGGAAGGAAAAACATCAGGTGGGGATGCCAGTGACCGTCTCGATCGTTCAAGTATCCTTGCTTTGACATCATGTAGCACATTGCGCCGCTTTCCGGCGTCGACAATTCCTTCCTATCGAAAGCGGCATTAATGGCCTCGGCCATCCGTTCTTTGGACTGTGAAGCCAATATCAACTCGGTTTTCTTGAGAGTGAGAGGAACTTGGGATCGCGCCGCTGACGGATTGAGACAGATCGGGGCCCGCAGTTTAGGATTCCAAAAATCAGGATCATCAGTTCCAGCGGTCCATGACCGCCATACCATGCACACGAAACCGTTCTTGCCTTTGACTGCGATTTCGTAACCGTGCTGTCCTAGCACCATGATTTCAGCGTCTTGCGTCGTGGACTTCGGAGCAGCGCTCCGCGCCAGCGCTATCTCTGCATTTCGCTCCATCAGGTATTGGTCTAGCGGAGCCATGCGCGGATACGGCGCTTTGACGTCTTGTGTTAGCGCCTGCGACGTTGCAGACAGCACCGCAACCAGCGCGCAGCTCCCTAATGCGATCGTCCCNAGACTTTTTCGANTCATNGCTTCTCCTGANCGGTCCGCGCCCCGCCGCACGCCGGGTGACTGAGGCATCAGATGCTCGGTTAACGCCCGCTGGGACTAGGCGACTGNCTTCGCCTGGCCGTATGCTTCCTTCAACCTGGCGATATCAAATTTCTTCATTTTGAGGAATGCTTCTGTTACTCGCGCCACTTTTGACTCGTCTTTGTCATTCAGCATCTCATCCATCGCCCGAGGAATAATCTGCCAGGAGAGGCCAAACTTGTCTTTCAGCCATCCGCACTGTTCTGCCTTCGGCTCTGCGGACAGCTTCGACCAGAAGTAGTCGATTTGTTCCTGAGTATCGCAGTGGACCATTAAGGAAATTGCTTCGTTGAAAGTGAAGTTGTGCGCATGAGCGCTGTCCATGGCGGCAAAGCTCTGACCGTCAAGCGAAAATGCGGCGTATTTTATGGTTCCCTCTCTGTCCGGTTTATGCTCTTTCCCATAGCGAAGAATGTAGCCCACTTTCGCATCGTGAAATACGGATGAGTAGAAATTGATGGCCTCCTCAGCCCGTCCGCACTGCTCGCCGACAAACATCAGCGCTGGGGTAATCCTCTGTTCGATTTTGCGATCGCCCACAAACATCACTTGCCATGAAAGCCCGTATCGATCTTGTGTCCATCCGTATCTCTCGCTGAACGGATATTCGCCGAGGCCCACGAAAGCGGAACCCCCTACGGAGAGCTGATTCCATAGCGCATCGACTTCTTCTTTCGTTGCGCAAGATACAAGGAACGACACCGCTGGAGTGAACTTAAAGAGTGGCCCGGCGTTGATGAGCTTGAATTCCTGTCCAAGAAGCTCGATGGTAAGAAGGTCCACCGTTCCCGAAGGTGTGTTGTGAAGCGTTGCAGTGTTCTTGATCCTGGAATCCTTGAAAATAGATGTATAAAACGTGGCTGCAGCTTTGGCTTCTTTGTCGAACCACAGGTGCGGCGTGATTGTTTGCATGCGGATGTCGATTCCTTTCTTGCCCCAGCAAATGGCCACAGTGATTACCGTGCTAACTCTGTTGAGGTATCCGTTCGTTAATGATCGTCCAAGACGTCCCAAACTTATCGCGTAGCATGGCAAACCGGTGAGCGAAGAATGTCTCCTCCATCGGCATAAAGATCTCACCGCGATCGGAGAGGAGAGCAAAAACACGCTCAGCTTCACCGGTGGAGTCCACAGAGAGCGAGAGGTAAACTCTGCGCATCGGCTGAAAACGATCCGGAGACACATCACTTCCCCTCGAGTCGGTCCCGCCGATGCTCATCCTGGCATACAAGATGGCGTCCTTCTGATCGGAAGGGATATCCTTCGCATTCGGCTGCTCGTCCCGGGTCGTCATCATGATGATCGTTCCGCCAAGATGCTTTCATAGAACCGGAAAGCGTGCGCGCAATTGCCGCCGTAATTGAGGTATGTATGTAGTTTCATCTTTTATTCTTTCCTTGGCACGTCAGTGCACATCCGTAGTCGCAGCCGTCCCGTCCGACCACTTCGATGTGGTGCGCTTATTTTAAGCGCAACGCTCGTGAAGTTTTGGGCCCTTCTCAACGGTGTGTGTGTCTGCATATCGACCTCCAAGCATGTAGAATACGTTGATATCAACATCGCTCCGGATTTCTTTGAACGATACGGCGAACGGTTTGATCCGCACCTAGGATAGTCCAATGATGGTGAAGTAGGCGCAGACCTCCGTTTTCTTTGGAAATGAATCTAGCTCGGCCAGGTGGGCGTACAAATCAGCCAAAGGTAAACGCGAATGCCTGTACACCCGGATCGAGGAACTCAATCTCGAATGTCCGATCTTCCACTGGCCCCTTTTGCCGGATGAGTTGGTAAAGCCGGTGGTCTTGCACGGTGCCTGAGCCGTTGCTATCGGTATCGCCGCCGTGATCGTCTCCCGGCGGCGTGCCATCCAGCTTTACCCTAAAGTGAACAGGCTTGCTATCCTTGGTGGTTCCCAGGACGAGGTGAAGATCGCGGGCATGAAAACGGAAAATAATCTTTCCGGGAGCCGTTTGAAGCACTGCGCTTTCCGCACCAACCCTCCAACTCCCACTGAGAGCCCATTGATTGAGCGAAAGTCTGGGTTGTGGCGTATAGGCGTGGGTCGAATCTTGAGCAATCGGATTAGTGGAAGCAAAGTGTTCCGCACGATGGTAGCCAACGTAGGTTTCAGGCGAACGGACATTCGCATTGTCGGGGGCGGCTTCAGCACCGGTGCCAGCCACTCTTGCCGCTGACATTGCGGTTGACGATGATATCTGCGCTCCGTTCTCCTTTAGAAGCTCCTGGATCACGACCTCGGACTCGCCGTACTCGCCTTCGCCGAAGTGGTGATAGCGAATGCGTCCCTTGCCGTCGATGAAGTAATGCGCCGGCCAGTACTCATTGTTGAAGGCTTGCCAAATCTTGTAGTCGCTATCAATGGCAACGGGGTAAGTGATCTTTAAGTCGCGTACTGCTTTCTCGACGTTCGACCGCTCCTTCTCGAAGGCGAACTCGGGTGTATGTACCCCGATGACAACAAGTCCGGCATCTTTATACTTCTGCGCCCAGCCTTCGACATAGGGCAACGCGCGCAGGCAGTTGATACAGGAGTAGGTCCAAAAGTCGACAAGCACAACTTTTCCCCGAAGGGACTTGCTGCTAAGCGGAGGCGAATTGAGCCAGGCAACGGCACCGCTCAAATCCGGCATGGGCCCTTCATCATCGAGGGATGGGTGAGCGTCGGCCGGATTTCCTGAAAGGTTCGCTGCCAAGACCGACGCAGGTTTGTTCGGACGCAAACGGTCGATCAAATGCTCTTCCGCTTTTGCCGTATTCACGAACGAAAACTTGGTGAGCAAATTTGTGTCCCAGCCCAGGCCTATCGCAACCACTCCCATGATCACAGCAACCCCTAGTCCACGCCGGATCCAGACCTCAAAGGAGAGCGAACGTTTCAGGGCTAAGAAAACTTTATTTCCGGCGAAGAGTGCAATTCCCAGCGAGGTCGCGGCGCCCAGAGCAAAGGACAGTAGCAAAAACGAAGATCGCGCACCCGGACCCTGAATCGCAGCTCCAGTCAAGATCAAGCCAAGGATCGGGCCCGCACAAGGCGCCCAAAGCAGGCCGGTCGAAACTCCCAATGCAAACGACTTTCCGATCCCGCCCTCCGACGATGGACCGCGCTGCAGTTTGCCGCCAGCACGCACCAACGGGCGAGTCAATTTCTCCGCAATGGAGGGAAATAGAAGACTGATGCCCAACACCAAAAAGATCAACATGGCCAAGTAGCGCCCGCCTTGATTCAGGCGCACGACCCAATGCCCACCGAACGCAGCTGCGACGGCTACGGCAGAAAAAGTCAGCGCCATTCCCACCAGTAAGGGCAAGCCGGACCGTCGGAAGGGCTGGTCCGCACGCGCGAATACAAAGGGCAAAACAGGCAGGATGCACGGACTCAAAATCGTCAGAACACCGCCCGCAAAAGCCAGAAGATAAATCAGCATCAGCTATTCCAGTCTTCGTTCTTGTTCTTTTTCGTGCTCTCCATTGCTCGCAACATTCTAAATACGATCCTCGCCAGGGAATTGGATTCATTCGAAACCTAAAGGTTACAGTCCTGGCTTTTACGAGGATGGCTGTCGCGAGGATACGCTCAGATCGCAGCTTGCCGGCGAGGTCGGCCCAAAATGCGGTAATCTGATTTCCTATGGAGCAATCGGAAGAAACACTCGTCGCCGGGCTGTTGAATGCTCAAAGCAAGGCCTATGCGCTATTCGCAGAGATCCAAGCGCAACGCCTGATTCGGCCAGGGGCCAAGGAAAGCGAGATTAACGAGGCGGTTTATGCACTGGCTGCGAGCATGTTCGGAATCTCGCGCTATTGGCATAAGCGCATCGTGCGTGCGGGGCGCAATACTTTGGCGCCCTATGATGAGAATCCTCCGGACTTGACGGTGGCTGAGGATGACATCGTTTTTCTGGACCTTGGCCCGGTTTTCGAGGAATGGGAGGCCGACTTCGGGCGTACTTACGTTGTAGGAAACGATGTGCTGAAGCACAAGCTCTGCAGCGACATTCAAGAGGCATTCTCCAGCGGCAAGCGGTATTTTCATGAACACCCAGAGATCACCGCAGCCGAGCTGTATGCGTACGCGCAACGATTGGCGGAGCAAGCTGGTTGGGAGTACGGCGGTCCCATTGCTGGCCATTTGATTGGTATTTTTCCGCATGAGAAAATCCCGAACGACAAGATCACGCTTTATGTTCACCCCCGGAATCACAACCGTATGCAACTGCCCGACGCTGCCGGACGAAAGCGACACTGGATATTCGAGATTCACTTTGTGGATCGGGCACGCGAGATCGGTGGCTTCTACGAAGAGTTGTTGACGATCGGGTGAACTTCCCTTCACCGGGTTAAACTGAAACGATGACGCCGACTCCTCCGATCGTGCGTGGCGTAAATCTCGACTCACAAACACGTTGTGAGCATTATCACGGACCTACTGACATCATCGCCATCAAGATGAAATGTTGCGGTCTTTACTATGCTTGCAAGGATTGCCACGACACGCTCGCCGATCATCCGATTGCAGTCTGGCCGGAAAATGAATGGAACCAGCAGGCGATTCTTTGTGGCGCGTGCCGTACGATGCTGACCATTCTCCAGTACCGGCAAAGTAATTCCCGTTGCCCGGCTTGTGATGCGCAATTCAATCCTGGATGCCGCAACCACTATCATCTTTACTTTCAGCTCCCGCAGGTCTCCGAGCCACATTCAGAAGGTTGAGAAAAAACACGGGAAGAGGTCATCGGTGAGAAAAAAGGCGAACATAACCAATCGGAAGACGATTCACATCGAGTGGGGCGATTGCGATCCCGCCCAGATCGTCTACTTCCCGCGCTATTTTGAATATTTTGATGCATGCACCGCTGGATTGTTCAGAAAGGCCGGACTCCCGAAACGGCAGATGCTCAAGACCTATGGCATTATCGGCATTCCTCTGGTCGACTTGCGGGCTTCATTCATAACGCCATCGCGATTTTCGGACGCAGTAGTGGTTGAGTCTGAAATAACCGAATGGCGCCGCAGCAGCTTTTCTGTCCGCCATCGGTTATTTAACAAGAATGTTTTGGCGGTGGAATGCTTTGAGATCAGGGTCTGGGCTGCGCCGTCGGAGGCTGATCCAGACCGAATCGAGAGCAGACCTGTACCTCGCGAGGTGATCGAGAAGTTTTCTGGAGAAAAGAACCGGCGTCCGACTCATCAGAAAACGCCGCGGAAGAGAAAATGACAATACGCACGCAGGTTGGGATTGTCGGAGCCGGGCCAGCAGGACTGGTTCTCTCGCACCTCCTGCATCAAATGGGAATTCATTCGGTTGTGATCGAGGGGCGCAGTCGGCAGCACTGTGAGCAGCGGGTCCGAGCCGGCGTCCTGGAGCAAGGTACGGTCGACCTTCTGGTGGAAATGGGTTTAGGCGAACGGATGAAACGGGAGGGTCTGATTCACGATGGCGTGGAAATTCGCTTCAGAGGGCAGGGGCATCGCATCGATTTCAAAGCTTTGACGGGGCGAGGTATCACGATCTATGCCCAGCAGGAAGTTGTGAAAGACCTTATCGCAGCTCGCCTTGGAGCACAGGCTGAGATTTTTTTCGAAGTTGAGGGCGTCACCATTCATGACTTTGATTCCACAACGCCCGATTCAACAAAACCCAAGATACGATTTCACCACCATGGCGAACCTTCGGAAGTTGTTTGCGATTTTATTGCAGGCTGCGACGGGTTTCACGGAGTGTGTCGCCCCAGCATAGAAAATGCTTTGACTATTTATGAGCGCGTTTTTCCGTTCGCCTGGTTGGGCATTCTGGCGGCAGCGCGGCCTTCGTCCGAAGAACTGATCTACTGCTACCATGATCGCGGTTTTGCGCTGCACAGCATGCGGACGCCGGAGATTACGCGCCTGTATCTCCAGTGCACTCCCGATGAAGACCTGGCGCAATGGCCGGATGCAAGGATCTGGGAAGAATTGCAGACGCGTCTTACTACTCGCGACGGGCGCAGGCTAACGGAAGGTGCCATCTTGCAAAAGGGCATTACCGGCATGCGCAGTTTCGTAGCGGAGCCGATGCANNACGGCAGGCTNTATNTGGCTGGGGACGCGGCGCACATCGTGCCACCGACCGGCGCGAAAGGTCTGAATCTTGCCGTTGCCGATGTTCGGGTTCTTGCCGCCGCGTTTGNGGAATTCTACGCCTCTGGAAAACACCAACTGCTCGACCATTACTCGGAAACATGTTTAAGGCGAGTATGGCTGGTACAGCGCTTTTCTCTGTGGATGACTTCCCTCCTGCACCGGATTCCTGGGAACGACCAGTTCGAGGAGCGCCGGCAGTTGGCCGACTTGGACTATCTGACAAGCTCTCTCGCGGCGGCGCAAAGCTTCGCCGAAAATTACGTTGGACTGCCGATGAGCTGAAACGTTTTCGTCCGCCGTTTCGCGCTAAGAATCGTCAATTCGCGGTTACAGACCCCAGATCCAATTTGCACTCACCACCAGGCCGAGCGTCAGACACGCGATTAAGACCTCCCCAAGCGCCCCCACGATGAATGGACGCAATCCCTGCTTCGACATGCGACGAAAATTTGTTTGCAGACCAACCCCTGCGAAAGTCAACAAGAACGCCCACTTTGAGAGATTTCCAAGCGACGCGACCTGGTCTTTGCTGAACGTGTGAAAGCTGACCAAAACGGATATCAGTAGGAAACCCAATATGAACTTGGGGAACTTTCGCCACAGAAACGCAGCTTTGTTGCTAACGGTTTCGGCCTGGCCCCGCCCTGCCCAGTAGATCGCATACCCCAACACAACGAAGCCAATCATGGCGTTCCGCGCGGTTTTAGCAAGTACGGCCACTTTGCCTGCTGCATCCGAATACAAGGCTCCGGCGGCGGTCGCTTCGGCAGTGTTGTCGACTCCCAACCCGGCCCACAAACCATACGCAGTGTCATTCATGTGGAGGCTGTGAGCGATGGCCGGAAATGTGAACAATGACAGTGCGCCGAGCGCCAGAATTGCGGCAATGGCAAAGGAGGAATCTTCGTCGTCCGCATCGATGGCGCCCTTGGCAGCGATGATGGCGGAGACGCCACACACAGCAGATCCGATGGCCAATAGGGATATCAGCTTCGGCTTGAGTTTGAATAGCTTTCCTAGAAAGGTCATCAACGCCAGCGAGAGCGTGATTTCGATCACGACCAGCGCCAGACTGATGCCACCTAATTTTAGAACGTCGGCGAGAATGAAGCGCGCGCCGAGAAGAACGATTCCAAGTTTGAGCCAGAACTCATAGGTGGCAATCCCAGCCTGAAAGATTTTGGGGATAGCCAATGTATTCGATATGACAAGGCCTATGAGGATCGCCCATAGGACGTATTCTATGTTGGGAAATATCCAGTGATGGACCTTAGCATATGTGTTAATGGATCGTTCCAGCATTTTAGCGGCATATCCGATCGCAGCCAGCAAAAGAACGCCGGGCACGACGCTCAGCGTATTCAGTAGCCGATTATCGGACTCCACACGCGGTAGCGACGTTGCAGATGCCATGTGCCCTCTCCACAAATCAGATTTCAGTGGCGCTTTTTGCCAGCTACCAGGAAACGTTCTTCAGAATGTCGAGTTTCACCGCCAGGGCTAACAGGAGCGCAGCAATCACGGCCCACGTGTCGAGTGAAAGCGAGAAACTGTTGTTGGATGGATTGGATTTGTCCGTTGACATTGGAACTTTCTCCGCAGCAATCACCATAGTCTACTTACTGCATCGACATTATACACATTAAAGGGTCGCAAGTCTTGAGCCGATAAAAACCGCTGCGGCCACTCTTCTTAACTCATTTATACTTAAGTGTTTCCGTGAGACAAACCTGATCGTCATGACTGAAATGCAGATTTACCTGTAGGTTAAGAAACGATTGCTCCGGTAAAGAAGCATCTTTGCGATGATTTAAACATGCCCTCTTCTCTAACCCAGGACAATAGTTCCATCCCCCGAAAGGGAGTTGTTCCCTTCCGGCGCCATGAGCCGGGGACCCAGCCGGATTATTTATATCCTGCGTATCGCTCGACTACGTTGCGGGCTCCATCTCAGCCACTGATCTACCTGCCCCACACTCTTTCTGAAGTCACCGGACCAGTCTTTGGCCATTCCAGCGTTCATCCCAACGATCAAGACCTAACCCTTCAGCACGCGGGAGAACCGCTGGGGGAACGTATCATTGTGCGCGGGCGAGTAATGGATGGGGATGGCCACCCGCTAACGAATAGTTTGATCGAGATCTGGCAGGCGAATGCAGCGGGACGATATGCCCACGCGAAAGATGACCACCCCGCACCGCTCGACCCGAACTTCACCGGGACAGGAAGAACCCTGACCGACAAGGACGGATTTTACAGTTTTGTGACCGTTAAGCCGGGCGCTTATCCCTGGCGCAATCACGACAATGCCTGGCGTCCGGCGCATATTCATTTTTCTCTGTTCGGTCCGGCCTTTGTCACGCGACTGATCACACAGATGTATTTTCCCGGCGATCCGCTGTTTGCTTACGATCCTATTCTGCAATCGATTCCTGACGAAAGAGCGCGCCAGCGTTTGGTTTCGAGATTTGACATGGAAACGACCAAGCCAGAGTGGGCGCTCGGCTATCGTTTTGACATTGTGCTGCGCGGACGAGAATCGACGCCGTTTGAAAAATAGTAATGAAGATTGGAAAAAGATAACCATGGATTGGACGCCGACGCCTTCACAGACAGTGGGTCCGTATTTGCACCTTGGCCTGACCGATAAGGGGAGCATTTCGCATGTCGCCGGCGATAGAGCGAAGGGCGAACGGGTTTGGCTCACTTTTCGTGTACTGGATGGAGAAGGAGTGGCCGTTCCCGATGCAATGATCGAGGTGTGGCAAGCGGACTCCGACGGGAACTACGCGGACCAGGACCGCAGTGCCGATGATATAGCCTTTCGCGGCTTTGGGCGATTAGCCACGGCGGAAGATGGCTCGTGCACATTTGAAACGATCCGGCCTGGGCGCGTGCCGGGGCCAGGTCAAACATCTCAGGCGCCTCACATTAATGTATCGATTCTTGGCCGCGGCATTCTCAAGCGATTGTCGACACGACTTTACTTTGCGGGAGAACCGGCGAACGCGACAGATCCTATTTTGGCCTTAGTACCGGAAAATCGGCGCGCGACGTTGTTAGCCCATCCGGATCCTGCCCGGGCCAGCAATTGGATCTTCAATGTGCTTCTTCGCGGAGAGACCGAGACGGTCTTTTTCGATGTGTAATGATTGCAGATTGAACAGCAGACCGGCATTGAAGCAACTCGCGGGGCGGAGCCGAACATGAGCGGACGATTGATTGAAAGCCTGGCCACGACGCCGGCCTTGGCCGCGCTGTTTTCCGATGAGTCGGTTTTGCAGGCAATGCTGGAATTCGAAACCGCATTGGCACGCGCAGAAGCGCGACACGGACTCATCCCGATGCAAGCTGCGGACACAATAGCGGCTGCTATACGGCCCGACAAGTTTGATACCTCCGTTCTTGCTGACGCCGCATTTCGAGCTGGAACACCCGCGATTCCTCTAGTGAAAATGCTGACCGAACAGGTACGAAAGGCCGACGCGGAGTCGGCGCGATTCGTTCACTGGGGAGCTACAAGCCAAGACCTCGCCGACACCGCGATGTCTCTAGTGCTCAAGCGCGCAGAACCAGTTCTCATCGCGGACCTGTTGCGATTGGAAAAGGCCTTGGGGGACTTGTCTGAGCAGCATAAGGAGAGCGTGATGCTTGGGCGGACTCTGCTTCAGCCGGCTCCGCCGGTAACTTTTGGACTCAAAGCAGCCGGATGGCAGGCTTCGATTGGCCGAGGCAGACGGCGTCTGCAGAAAGCGTTTCGGGTTGCGGCGGTTTTGCAGTTTGGCGGAGCCAGCGGTACATTGGCATCGCTGGGCGACCGCGGTATTCAGGTTGCCGAGACGCTGAGCGCAGATCTTGGCTTCGGAGACGCTCCCGCAGCACCCTGGCACACCCAACGCGATCAACTAGCGACGCTGATCTGTGCTTGCGGAGTCCTGACTGGATCTCTCGGAAAAATGGCGCGCGACATCAGTCTGCTCATGCAATGCGAAGTGGGCGAGGCAGCCGAACCAGCGGGCGAGGGCCGCGGTGGATCGTCAACCATGCCGAACAAGCGCAACCCCACAGCCTGTTCCCTCACACTCGCCGCCGCGCATCGAGTACCGGGATTGGTTGCATCCTTTCTCTCTGCGATGTTGCAGGAACACGAACGTAGTGTAGGCGGATGGCAAGCGGAATGGCCTGTGGTTGCGGCTGTAATCCAGTCGACCGGCGCGGCCATTGCTTCAATGGCTGAAGTAGCCGAAGGGCTCTCAGTTGATGTGTTGAAGATGCAGCTCAACATCGAGAACACGAACGGAGTGATTTTTGCCGAGCGCGCCATGATGCTGCTCGGAGCAAAGCTGGGACGAGATGTTGCGCACAAGCTGGTTGAGGCGGCCGTTCGGAAGAGTGTTAAAGAAGGCAGCAATCTTGCTGCCGTGCTTGCCGGGACTGCTGAAGTAAACACGCATTTAAGTCCTGCCGAACTCGAGCGGTTGGAAACGCCGGAGCAATATCTTGGATCGGCAGATGCCTTCCGGAAAGCTCTGGCATTGGAGTCCAATCGCGAAGACGACAACAAGGAGCAATGAATTGCCCTTCGCAACTATTCACAATGCGCGGATGTTCTACCGGCTGCAAGGAAACTCCGGGCGGCCTGTCCTAATTCTGTCGCACTCGATCGGTACGGATCAAACAGCCTGGGATATTCAGGTGGAAGACCTGCTCCCGCACTTCCAGATTCTGCGATATGACACGCGTGGCCACGGTGCTTCGGAAGCAACCGCTGGTGAGTATTCGGTCGAAATGTTGGGCAAGGATATTCTCGCCCTGGCCGACGCTTTGCAGATTTCGCAATTTGCTTTTTGTGGCCTGTCGTTGGGTGGGGCAATCGGACAGTGGGTTGCGGCATACGCGCCCGAGCGCGTCACACGTCTCGTACTGGCCAACACCTCGCCGCAGTTCGTGCCGAGGGCGAATTGGGAAACAAGAATTGCTGCAGTCGTTAAAGGCGGGATGTCGGCGGTTGTCGACTTGGCAATGCAGCGATTCTTTTCTCCAGACACGCTGGCGAAACAAAACCCCGATGTGGGTTCGATCCGCTCCGTCTTCCTGGGCACAGATCCCGTTGGATACTTGGGATGTTGTGCGGCCCTTCGTGACATGGATCACGGAAATCTCCTTAGACAGATCAAGAGTCCAACTCTGGTCATCTCCGGCGAGCGCGACGTTTCGACTCCGTGGAGTGGTCATGGTGAACGGCTGGCGCAGGAGATTCCCGAAGCAAAATCGCTTTGCCTGGCGGCGGCGCATCTTTCTAATCTTGAGCGGCCTCGCTCCTTTACCACGGCTCTGCTTGAGTTCTTGCTGCCGCAATCAAATGCCAACACGGATTCCCTGCAAACAGGGTTCGAAGTTCGCCGCGCTGTGCTTGGCGACGCCCACGTCGACAAAGCAATTGCCAACACAACAGAATTGACGAAGGAGTTTCAAGAGCTGATAACCCGTTACGCTTGGGGAACGATCTGGTCTCGTCCTGAACTCGACCGGCGCACTCGACGATTGCTGACGCTGGCTCTTACGGCATCGCTTGGAAGATGGGAAGAGTTCGCGCTACATGTGCGAGCGGGCTTGGCGAGTGAACTTGAATTTTGCGATTTGAAAGAAGTGCTTTTGCAGACCGCTGTGTATGCGGGCGTTCCAGCAGCGAATACTGGATTTAAAATTGCGGCCGAATACATTGGGAAGAAGAAGGATGATTGAACGCTGGCTTCGCTAAGAATTGATCGAGCTGACTCAGAAGTCGAGGCTTGTGCCCGTGCAGTTCTTTCTTCAAGCGGCATTAAATGGTAACCGGGTATACCCTTCGACACCGCGGAATACCGATCAAGTAGCCCCCAAGGGCGCATGCCAATTGAAAGAGACAGCTCCCGGCACTTTTTACAAGAACGGATCAACCTGCCTCATCCGTGGGGTGCCTTGCGCCAGACTTTCTCCTGTTTGGGCGGTTCCTGGTTTATAACCGGAAGGACAGGTTTCGGTAGCATGGCAGATTCATATTTCGCGAGGCGCAGTGGACCGCTCGTGTCGGGCAAAAGTGGTGGCCCCGCGAATGCATTTTGAAACCTCAAAGCCGAACTCAGGCTGCCGAACGTACTGCGTCGCCACTCACTGATATTGGGCTCCCGGACGCCGGTAAACTCCTCCAGGAACCGGAGAACCGAAGTGTGATCGAAGTTCTGGCTGCACACATACCCTCCCGTTGTCCAAGGGGACACGATAATGCAGGGCACGCGAAAACCGCCACCGATCGGGAGCCTATCCACAAATTCATCAGGCGCGTGCAAGGGTGGCACGGGCGGTGCCACGTGATCAAAAATTCCGTCGTTTTCGTCGTAGTTGAGAATGAAGACGGTTTTTCTCCACACCTCAGGGTTCGCGGCAATCGCGTCGATCTTGCTGGCCACAAATGCTGCTCCATCGGCGGGCATGTAGTCCGGATGTTCCGATTGATAACTGGTCGGGATGACCCAGGAGACCGCGGGTAGTTTGTCATTGACCGCGTCGTATTCGAACTGTCCTTCCGGGCTGCGCAGCATGCCCTTTGTATACAAGGCCGATCCTGTAGGCGCAGCGCGGAAGACCCTGAAGGTTTCCAGAAGGTTACAGCCGTAGTTATCTTCTTGCTGGTAAACTTTCCAGCTTATGCCAGCATTCTCCAGCCGTTCGGCATAGGTGGTCCACGTGTATCCCCGCTCAGGCGCCGTGTTATTGATGATGGGTCCACCATTCCTGCCTTCAGGATCGATCGTCCCAGTCATCCAATACATGCGGTTGGGCCACGTTGGTCCCATCACCGAACAGTGGTAGGCGTCGCAGAGAGTGAATGTTTCCGCCAATGCAAACTGGAACGGAATGTCCTCACGCGTGTAATACCCCATGCAATACGGACCATGGTCGCCATCGGCTTTTCTATGTGCCGGCAGCCAGCGATCCATCCGGCCATGATTCCACGCCTCGTGCTGCACGGCCCAGGCATGGCTGGTCGAGGGAATTTTCTGGGCGCTGGTGGAGCGCGTGTCGAGATGAAAAGGAAGCAAGTATCCCTCGGGGTTTTTCTCGTCCGGCTGATAGAAAACGGATCGACCGCTTGTCAACTTTAAAGCTCCCCGATCATCGAAGCCGCGAACGGCAGCGAGTGTTCCGAAATAATGGTCAAATGAACGGTTCTCCTGCATGAGCATGACGATGTGTTTAATGTCGTGGAGAGACCCCATCGCAGGAGGTTGCTGTGCCAACATGCGCTGAACGTTCGGCGGCATCAGACTCGACGCGGCAGCGGCTACTGCGAATCGGCCAACATCTCGCAGAAGCTGACGTCGGGTCAGCTTTACTGATCGCGCACGAATATCGAAGTCAACGTGATTCGCCATAGGTCAAGAACCGGCATTGAAATCCAGCCACATCGTATCAATCTTGCTCGGACATGGCACGTCCAAATTCCAACCGACATTGCTATACTTGCCCGATATGCGTAGCCTCGTGTGTGGTTTGGCAGTACTTCTTGCTTCGATTGCGCCGGTGCTCCGAGCGCAAACCATTACGGTTAACTTTCCTGGAACGATCTCCTCGAAACCGCTGGATGGCCGCGTGCTGTTTCTGCTTTCCAACGATCCTACCGATGAGCCGCGCTTGCAGATCGACGATACTCCGCGCTCGCAGATAATTTTTGGAGTGACAGTCGATGGCCTGAAGCCGGGCGAGGCGGTGACAATCGATAAGGGTGCCGCGGGTTACCCGATCCGCTCGATCGCGGATGTGCCTCCGGGCGATTACACGGCGCAAGCGGTGCTGAATATCTACGAGACGTTTCACCGCAGCGATGGCAAGATCATCAAGCTTGCGCCCGACCGCGGCGAGGGCCAGCACTGGAATCTGGCGCCCGGCAATTTGTACAGCACTCCGCAGAAGGTGCATGTGGGCCCGGGCTCGCCGCCGATCAGCATCTCGCTGGACAAGGTCATCGGGCCGATTCCTCCGGAGCCGGACACGAAGTATATCCGGCATCTGCGCATTCAGAGCTCACTGCTGACGAAATTCTGGGGACGGCCCATGTATCTCTCCGCCATCGTCCTGTTGCCGGAAGGATTTGACGAGCACCCTAACGCTCATTATCCCGAGATGGTCTTCGAAGGGCATTTCCCGGACGGATTTCCTGACTTCCGAACAACTCCGCCGGATACGGATCTGAAACCGGATTACTCCCAGCGTTTTCACCTCGCTGGTTACAACCGGATTCAGCAGGCCGAAGCGTACGAAGAGTACAAAAAGTGGATCAGTCCGGGATTTCCGCGCGTTCTCGTCATCCAGATTCAACACGCGAATCCTTATTACGACGACTCCTACGCGGTGAACTCCGCAAACGTAGGACCTTACGGAGACGCGATCGAGACTGAGTTGATGCCCGCCGTGGAAAAGGAATTTCGCGGCATTGGGCTGGGCTGGGCGAGGTTCCTCTATGGAGGCTCGACGGGCGGATGGGAAGCTCTGGCCGTGCAGATGTTCTATCCCGACCATTACAACGGCGCGTTCGCGGCCTGCCCAGATCCGGTCGACTTCCACGCCTACATGACTACCGATCTCTATGAGCAGTCGAACATGTTCTATCTGCAGGGCGCCAACAAGCGCGTCGAGCAACCCGCGATGCGCGATTATCTAGGGCACACGCTGATCAGCGTTCGCGACAACATCGCCTACGAGGCAGCGTTGGGCGATCACGGGCGCTCCGGAGAACAATTCGATATCTGGCAGGCAGTCTATGGACCGGTCGGAGCAGACGGCTATCCTCAATCCATCTTTGACAAGGAATCGGGTGAGATCGACCACAAGACAGCGGCCTACTGGCACGATCACTACGACCTGGATGCGATTCTGCAGCGCGACTGGAACACCCTCGGGCCGAAGCTGCAGGGAAAGATCCACCTCTATGTGGGCTCCGATGATACGTATTTTCTAAACGACGCCGTCTACCTCATGGAGGACTTTCTAAAGACGACGGGCACCCCAGGGCATGGGGTTCCATACGACGGAGAAGTAAAGTACGGACCCAGGGCAGAGCATTGCTGGAACGGCGATCCTGAGCTGCCGAACGCCTACTCCCGGCTACACTACAACACCATGTACTTGCCGAAGATCATGGAGAGGATTGAGAAGACAGCCCCGGCAGGCGCGGACATCAGCTGGAAGTATTAGAGCTGCTCGTCGCACATGGAATTCAACGCCACGTGCGGCGGAGAAGCGGTAACTGTCTCAAATCGGCGACCAGGTCAGGTCGGAGTAATAGTTACTTTCCCAAATTGTGAAGTTCCGGACCAATTCCTAGTTGGGGCGCAGTCTTCGCTGCCGCAGTTTTCGCAGCCGACGCCGATGTGCTCTTGCCCACGCCCAGCACAAAAATATTGTGCGGGCTGCCCACGGCATTGTCAGTGATCGTTACAGTGGCCCATTCCGGATCCGCCACAGAAGCGGTGAATCCAACCGTGATCACGCATTTCTTGCCTGTCTTCAGCCCAGTCGTGCAGGTGTTGGTTTGCGTGAAATCAGCTGCGCTGTGCCCGGTAATGGTGATGTTGCTGATGCTCAGAGTGCCGGTTCCATTGTTGATTACTCCGATCGGTTCGCTCACCGGAGTTCCGATCGCCGAAGCCGCGAACGTCCAGCACGGGTTACTCAGGAAAAGCCCGGGGCCGGTCTTGGAACCGAGCAGTCCGAACACGTCCAGTTGGTTCTGCGTTCCCACATAGACCTTCCCGTTCGCGATCGTCGGTACGGCATACTTATTGGCGCAGCCGCCACGATCTCGCTCTACGCCGCCCGCCAACTCTTCTGAGCTGTTATAGAGCTCGGTCAGCGTGCTGCTGCCGGTGGCCGGGATGGCATTGTAAGCGCGCAAGACGGCGGCACCGGCGCCAGGCTGCACACCGAGTCCTTCGGGCCGCTCGATGGCCCAGACGATGCCGTTCGAGGTTCCGTTGGCAGAAATGGCAGGCGTTGCTCCCGAGGGAAAAGTTTCCGGGCTTTCGGCGACGGCAGTCGACGAAAGCAGGCCGCCGCTCTCCACTGTGTACGCCTTGAGATAATCGCCCTTCCCGGGTCCATTGATGCCGATCGAGAAAACGTAAGCGCCGGTCGGCCCACTGAAGTATGCCGGGCTGCTCCAATATCCTTGCGTTGCACCCACCAGTTCCTCGAGATCTGAGTTCTGCGTGGCGTTGTAGCCGCCCAAATCGGTGGAACTCACCAGATAGAGACGCGCTGCCGATGGATCGGTATCGCAGGGTGCACCGCCCTTCCCGGCAATCAGCACTTCGTTGAGGCCGGGCAAAACAATCGGCCCAGCCGAACCCAGATCAAAATCATTCGCTTCACGACAGGATGCGTCATTCGGGGTGAAGTATTGCTGCACTTTCAAGCTGCTGTTGAGCTGCAACAGGCTGTCGCCGTAGTCCGATCCGCCGGTGTTCGCATCGAAGAGCGCATCTCCAGTGGCCACATAAATGTTTCCACTGGGATCGGCCGCGATTCCATTTCCCGAGGCCCAAATGCCGCCCAGCTTTGCGTTCGGCGTGGGAGTGAAAATCGCCTCCTGCTTAAGGGTGGTCGCGTTGTAGGCCATAATCCAGCCGTGCTCGGCACCAGCCCATCCGATATAGATGGTGCCGTTCAGCTCAAGAAGGCCAGCCCGCTGCAAGTCAGACTGCGCATTGTAGGTTACGATTCCTTTCTTGCTGGAGTCGCCGGTGCCGGGTACAGATCCCGTTATGTTCACCGGTCCTCCGAACTTCTCCGTACCGTCGGTGATGTCGAGCGCGTGCAGAGTCTGATAGAACTTGCCGTTGTTGTCGACGCGCGAGATCAGATACATCGTGTTCGTACTTAGATCGATCACTGGCGTCCCCGTGATGCCGATGACCGGATACACGCCGCAGAAAGTAAAGCAATTGAGCGGCGTGATTCCCTCCGCCGGATTGATGAAACTGACCTGCCAAAGCGCGGTCGACTGAAGCCCGTCGGCATCGAACGCATACAAGCTGTCGTTCTGCGTCTCCACATAAACAACATTGTGCGTGGTTCCAGCGATGTTCACGTTCGGAACATACAGCGGCTGGGCATAGATTTGGCCGTCCACCGAATACGAAAACAATTTACCGAATGTCGTCGGGCTCACGTTCGCGGGAGTCAGAGTTGTCTCCAACAGATTCTGGCCGGTTCGGCCATTGTCGTTATGCTGAGTGACGACTCCTGTGAACGTCTGCGCTCCAGCCGGGATTACGCAGGCTAATACAAGCACCAGGAAAATTCCCGCGCTGACGAACTGCTCCAACATGTTTCGGGTCATCGGCAAATCCTTTTTAGAGGTTGTTTGATCGCGGATCGATCTTTACGGCACAGGATTGCGATCCATGCAAAGAGGGGAGGAACCGCTTAGGCTACTAATTCTGGACTGCACTTGTATCACTGTCAAGATGCAAGGTTTTGCAATCCTTTCCGCGGATTATTCGACTCTACGACTGTGCTACGATTTGACTTCAAAAATTCCACAATTACTGGGGAGGAAACTCCGGAATGCGTTACTTTGCGCTCGCCTGTCTCCTGCTGAACTTTGCCGCCTGGGCACAGGACTCGCCCGGCCAGAAGGGCTTGCCGCCGCAGTATCTTCCGCCGTACATAACCGACAACGACGGACCGGAGAAACTGCCTGCGTCGGCCGCTAAAGTCAGCCCCGATGCCGCCGTGCTCACGATTAAAGGACTCTGCTCGCAGCCGTCGTCTTCCACTTCCAGCGCGTCGTCTTCCACTGCCAGCGCGTCGTCTTCTTCGTCGCCATGCGAAACCGTAATCACGCGCGCGCAGTTTGAAAAGCTGGCCGACGTCATCGTCGCAAACATGACGCTCTCCCGCCGGCAGCAACTCGCTGGGGGCTATCCCAATCTGCTCGTGATGGCGCAGGAGGCCGAGAAACGCGGGATCGAAAGCACTCCGCGATTTCAGGAACGACTGGCCTTCGCGCGCGTGCAGATTCTTTCCCAGGAACTCATCCGCCAAATCGATGCGGACTCGGCGAAGATTTCCGACAAAGACGTGGAGGATTACTATCGCGCCCACGCTTCTCTGTTCGAGCGGGCAACGCTGGAACGAATCTTCATTCCAAAGCGCAAGCGATCAGAACGCTCACTCACAGACAAAAACTCTTCAGAAGATGTAAAGGCGCATGAAAAAGAGACGGAAGATGCGATGACTCGCGAAGCCGACGATCTGCGGGCGAAGGCTCTGGCTGGCGCCAGCTTTCTCACCTTGCAGAAAGAGGCTTTTGCGACAGCGGGTCATGACGAAGTTCCGCCCAATCCTAGCCTCGGAGAGCTGGGTTCGAGCGACTTGCCGACTGCTTACTCGTCGGTGCTCGATCTGAAACCAGGAGAAGTCTCGCAGGTCTACACCGACTCCAACGGCCACTACATCTACAAACTCGTCGCCAGGAAAACCGAATCTTTGAAAGCGGCGGCCAGCCAAATCCGCAAGACACTCCAGAACCAGCGCGAGGAGGCGGCCATTCAGGCGATCCAGGGACCGATCACGACGGAAGCAAATACAGCTTACTTCGGATCAGTCGACAAACCAGGAAGCGGCGAGACGAAAAAATCAAAGTAATGCTGCTCTATCGCTGGTCTCGGCTCAACACTTAACCGGCGAGTGACTCGGCAACGACTTGATCTTTGCCATAACTTCGCCGAGTGGAAGGTCGGCCGATTTCGCAAATTAGCTGCTTTTGCTGCTATCGACGCTTCCCGCTATAGTGTCATGGCATCGCCGGCGCAAGCCCTCCATCCCGTGACTTGGATATTTCAGGCTCGGCGCCATCTCTATCCAGCCAGGCGAAGGCGCCGCGCACGATGAAGACGTTCAACAGAATCGAAATTAACGACGCGGCGATGGTTGTGCTGAAAACATTCTCCGCCACGATGCCCGCCGATCGCGCGACTTGCACAACCACGAACGAAAGCTCGCCGATCTGGGTCAGCCCGGCTGCCACTAGAATTGCCGTCCGGATTGGATAACGGAAGATCCACACAACTGCGGTCCAAACTAGAAATTTCCCGACCACGATGAGTAGAAGCATTAATCCCAGGAGCGGCAGGCTGTTGAAAAGCACCTTGGGATCAATCAGGGTTCCAAGCGAGACGAAAAAGAGCGCCACGAAAGTATCACGAAGAGGTACCAGCTGAGTATGAGCATCGTGAAGCTCCGGCAAACCGCTGATGGAGAGTCCGGCAAGAAAGGCGCCCAGCGCCACAGAGAACCCGACCGCTTGCGCCAGAGCGGCGGTCCCCAGGCAAATCGCAATTGCAACGAGGAGGAGAAGCTCTGAGTTACACGTCAGTTTAACTCGCCGCAATAGGTGCGGAATCACCTTGATCGCAAGAAAAACAAGGGGAATCAGGAGGAGCAGAGCTTTCCCCAAAATCCACGCTGCCTTCGCAAAGCGGTCATCCCCCGAACCCCCAAGAACGGGTAGGACTACCGTCATGCAGATAACCGCCAGGTCTTCCACGAGCGTGATGCCGATCATCACGCGCCCATAAGTTGTATTCAGCTTTCCGGAATCGCTGAGAAGCCGCGCCAGGACCATGGTGCTCGCTACAGAGATCGTCGCGCCGATGACGACTCCTTCTGTGAGACTCCATCCGAAAAGATGGGAGGCTGCCGCCGAGATACCTACCAGCAACAGAATTCCAATCGGGCCGCCGAGGAGGGCAACCCATTTCACCCGCATCAAATCCGGGATTGAGAACTCGACTCCGATTGAGAACATCAGCAAAACTACGCCGACTTCGGCGAATACCTCGAACGTATGCAGGTTCGAGAGGTGGGGACCCGGAGTAAACGGGCTAATAGCGATTCCACCAAAAATGAATCCCAGGATTAGAGGCAGGCGAAGCCGCCACGCTACCATCCCGCCAATCACAGCAGCAAGAAAAATGTACGTTAGATCGCGGAATAGAATCGGGTCTGCTTCCATGGTTCCACCTCCATGCTGATGGTAATGTTTGATTGCGTCGATTGCATTAATAAACGCAGAGCCCGCTGTGCTCAGCGGGCTCTGCGATTTACCTCGCAGCTGGTACCCAGACCGCGTCCGGCGCAGAGAACTCCACACCGGCAACTTCGGTACTCAGCGTCACGTATTGCAAGCCAGGCTTCGCGCCGGGTTTGGCGGAAAAGCTCAGCAAATACCGGTTGTCGACTACCTTCTGCAGATCATCCAGGTAAGGTTTCAGGCTCACCGGGCTTTGCAGCCCAAGAAAGTAGGATTCCCCACCGGTTATTTCGGACAGCCGAGCGATATTCATCTGTCCATTTGTCGCTTCCCAATAATTGCGATGCAGGCGGCTGTCCCCAGGCGCATAGATCGTATGAATGATCGTGCCCGTCCGCATGGCAACAGCGCTCGCGGAATCTACGTATGGGTTATTGCTCAGTCCTTGCGAACGCGGGCCACGACGCGGGCTGTCGATTCCATCGGTAATCATCACTACTTCGCGCCGGTTATCGCTCTCAGGCCAGCGTTTCATGAGATCGGTCACCGAAAGATACGGACTTCCGTACGCTCCAGCACTGCCGGTTGGAAGCCGGAGCGCCTTAGCAGCCGCAGCATGGTCAGTTGTAAGGTCCTGCGCAATCTGCACTGTGGCATTTCTCATATAGCCGACCCCAACTAAAGTCTTCGGTGACTGTGCGTTAATGAACCCGCGCAAGTCGTCAAGGTTTGAGCCCAGGCTCGGGTTCGAGGCATCATCGATGAGGATGAAAAGATCCAGCCCTGCGGGGTAGCCTTGAGCCGGAGTCCATTCCGTCACTTGCAGCCGTTGCTTCCCTTGCTTCACGACCACATCTTCCAGGTTGATTTGCGGAGTACGTTTGCCATTCGGAACGTTCGCCGTGACCGCGATCGTCACCGGCACGGTTGTAGTGGGCGCCGTTTGTTGAGCCAGCGATGGCAGTGCACTCATGAACATCGCCACAGTGGTTACCACAGAGTAGAGCATGTACATCATTCGTGTTTTCATTGTCATTCTCCTTGTCGTTTTGATCTTGATCTTTGCTTTTTGATCTTTGCTTATAGATTTCCGCGTTTATAGCCTTCCACCTTTCGGTTGCCGGACCGCGGCCCGGCAACCGATTCCGTGGGGCGCTGTTTCTTTCTCTATGCGTTTGTGCGAACCGCTCTTAGTCCGAGAAACGACCCGAATGCCAGCAGACCAGCCAGGCCAACTAAAGGAAGCGGACTACCCGTCTCCGGCAGCGAGGGAGGGATCGCCTCCGCAACAGTTCGTGGTTCAGGCGCTCTCACAAACATCGTGAAGAAGACTGGCTCGTTGGCTGCAAGTGCAGCCGGGGCCGGTGAGGTCGCCGTTAACCTGGTTTGCTGCGACACTACGTTGCCCGGCGTTTCGATTACTCGGGTCGCAGAAATCTTCATTCCCTTTTTCAGGTGCCAGGCATCCACGACCTTCCCATCGACCATTACTTTGTGATCATTGGGAAGGTCGAACTTGTGATTTGTCCCGTCATCCAAAGTCAAAATCACAAACCGTGGCGGACTAACGTGCCACACCTTCCCAGTAACACTCTCCACCGTTTTGACTGTGTGTGGAGTAGTGGTTGTCGTGATGGTGCGCTCCAGCTTCATCCCAGGTTCAAGGGCGTCGATTGCGACTTGCTTGCCATCGACCGTGGCGGTATCGATCACACCGGCAAAATGCACAATCGTTCCGTCATCCTTCCGCAGTACCAGGTCGCTGCCCGAAGCGTAGACAACCTCGCCGCGGTCAACGCTGACGGCTTCCGTCGCTGGCCCATGTGTGGTGCTGGTTTCGGTTTTGATCTGCGCGTTCATTGCCAGCGAAAAAGAGATGCAGGCAATTCCAGTCGCAACCAGGTGGGTGAGTTTCCGAGTGAGTTGAAGTGAGTTCATGTTGTTTCTCCTATTTTTGATTGGCAAGGATTAAACTGCCTTGCTCAGTTGGTTTGTACTTCTGTGGTTCAAACTCGGTGCGTGATGCATGCACGATGTAGCGCTGTGGCGCGCTGCCGACAAAGTAAAACGGATAACAAGTGACCAGCGTGAGAGACGGCACGGAGCCTGGCCTCAGGACGTCAACCTGTTTGGGGCTGACAATGTCAATTGCATCAACGATGTAAGTGTCCGTCCCATTTCGCCGTTGAAGGTCTATCGTGTCGCCCAGTGCGATATCTTTCAGCCCACGAAACAAGCCGTCTCGATGCCCTGCGATGCCGATGTTCCCTGGCTCTCCGGGTCGCGCAGTTCCGGAAATCCTTCCTACCGCGTGGTTCAGAGTCAAAGCGTCCGTCCCATCAAGCACGGGCACTTCGAGCCCGATTTTCGGAATGTTGAGTACGCCCAGAGGAGCGCCGGATTTTCGGTTAAGGCTCTCTTTATAGGCGTGAACTCGATGTTCGTCCCACTGGCTGAAATCGATGCCGGATGGATCTGCATCTTCCGCAATCCCATCGCCAGCCTCACTCGACAATGGAGCCATTGCAGCGAACTGGTGCAGAGCAGCCCGTGAGCGGAACAGACTCTCAAGTCGCGCGGCGCCGTAAATTGCCAGAAGCGTCAGTCCAGATACCAGCAATATCCGCTCAATCCAGATATTGGCCTGCCTCTGCGGTCCTTTTCCTGGCTGCGGGGGCGCGTTCTCCTGCTTTTCCTGAATCAGGACCCAGAGAATTTGCCGGAACTCTTCGGAACCGTCGGCTTCCGCTATCATTTCGTCAAAATTTGAGACCATGTTCTGCTCCTCTCTACCCAATCACCGCCTGGACGGACCACTCCCTCGGCCTGACCGCCAAAGCTTCGGCGTCGATTTAGTTATTCAGTTTTTAGGGTTACTATGTTCTTCGAGCGCGACACGAATCTGCTCTAGCAATGTGTCGCTCCGTACGGGCTTGTTTAAGAAACCACAAGCCCCGCCCTTCATTGCCAAATCGCGAACCGCCGCATCTCCATGCGCAGTGACGAAGACAATCGGAACTGCGCTGTTGGCATCGCGCAACCGCCTTTGCAATTCAATGCCGCTCATCCCCGGCAAGCGCACATCGAGGATCACGCAGCTTATGCTCTGTCGATCGGATTCGAGGAATTCTTCCGCGGACCCGAATGTCTCGATCGGAAAACCAGCCGCCTTCAATACGCTTCCCAGCGCTTCGCGAAGAGGTTCGTCATCGTCAACAACGGCGATGATGCCGGTCTTGCGTTGCGTTTGGGTTGTCTGGATCATCCGATCGCCCACTCCATGAAGCGTCTTACAAGTGAGAAGTTAACAACTCGGAGAATCGAATACCATCCTGCTTTAGGAGGAGGGATCTGCTTACTTTCGAAGTGAGGTTCTTAGCTTTTCAAACATACGCACAAGGTGGGCGAGAGAGTCGGCCTGCGTTTTCTCCATGACGTGCGCGCGGTGGGTCTTAACGGTTAGTTCACTCGTTCCCAGTTCGTATGCGATCTGCTTGTTGAGAAAACCTGCAACGACCAGGTTCAGCACTTCCGTTTCGCGAGGCGTGAGCGAATCGAAACGTCTACTAAGTTCAGCCAGTTCTGCGCGCTCACTGCGAAGTCCACGGTCGTGCGCGATTGCCTTCTGAATTGCGTCCAGCAGATCCTGGCCACGAACCGGTTTGGTCAGAAACTCTAGTGCGCCTTCTTTCATGGCTCGCACCGACATCGGAATGTCGCCATGCCCACTAATGAAAATGATCGGAATGTGAATCTTCGCTTCGCTGAGCTGCCGCTGAAAGTCCAGGCCGTTCATGCCCGGCATCCGCACGTCGAGGACAAGGCAGGCCGGAGCATCGCCGCGCTTCGCCAGCATAATCTTGCGCGGAAGCAAAAGCTTCCGCGCGAAGCCCGATTGATTTGACGAGACTCCTGATTCCATCGCGAATCAAGGCGTCATCGTCAATTATGAATACGATAGGATCCGGTTCCTTCATGTGGCGGGGTCACTCAGCTTCGGAAGTGTGAACTGAAATACGGAACCTTGATTCACCGTCGATTCCGCCCACAGCCTGCCGCCATGCGCTTCCACAATCGAACGGCTTATAGGTAGCCCCATTCCTATTCCTTGAGATCGAGTAGTAAAGAATGGCTCAAAAAGGCGGGAGATGTTCTTCTCCGTTACGCCGATTCCACAGTCTTCGATCGAAACTCGAATTTGTTCGGCATCCTGCATTCGAGAACGGACTACCAATCTGCGGCTTCGGTCATTAACCCCGCTCATCGCTTCGATTCCGTTCAACATTAGATTTAAAATCACCTGCTGCAACTGAATTCTATCGCCAACTACCAGAGGCAAATCTGGCGTGAGTTCAGTCACCACTGAGACTTCATTCCTTGAAGCTTGACGATCGGCTAGCGCCACAACTTCTTCGATGATTTCATTGATTTGAATTCGTATTCTCTCGGGCGCCGTCTTATTGATAAGCGAACGAATCCGGCTAATCACCTCGGATGCCCGCGTCGCGCCTTGCGTCGTGCGTTCTGCGGCCGCTCGCGCCTCCACAAGATTCGGGTCGTCGCGGGTAAGCCAGGCGACGCAAGCGTCAGCATTGGCTACGACTGCAGCGAGGGGTTGATTCACCTCATGGGCGATCGATGCCGCCAGTTCGCCGATCGTAGTGATTCGGACTACGCGTGCCAACTCCGATCGAGTGACCTGAAGAGCTTCTTCGGTACGCCTCTGTTCCTCCATTTGATTGAGCAGCGCCTCATTTGCTTGCTTGAGTTCAGCGGTGCGCTCCCTAACCCGCACTTCAAGTTGATCATGAGATTGTTTAAGAAGTCCTTCTGTTTCTCTTCGCCATGAAACCAATCGATTCGCGATCACCTCACAGGCCACGAACGCAAGAAAAAATGGGATATCGCGTGGTTTAACAAGAAAAGAACGGAATGGCGGAATGAAATAATAGAGAACCGCCACTGCGCTTAAGAAAACTGCGACCCACCCAGGTCCCCTTCCGCCGAACCATGTACTGGCGACAATAGCAACCGGGAAGAATAGCCAGAAAGGATTCCCAAAGGGAACCTGAAGAACCAGCGACAAGCCTAGCGCCGCCCCTGCCAGCGCGATTGCAAATGCGTAGCGCGTTAGCGCATTGAACCGGTGCGGCCCAGCGTGAATTCTATGCATTTCGGGATTACAGAGCTGACTTCGCGCGCTATTTTATATCACCCGCGACGGTCGCTTGATCCTGGCATTATCAGGCCGCTCGGCATTTGAGAAACCTCTATACCTTTTTTCGACCTAGTCTTCTTGATTCATGACTAGAATCGGTTACCGGATGCATGCTGTCGCGGAAAACAGGAGCAATCGAAATCAGGCCACTCGTCGATGCCAATTTGCCTTAACGGTGCGCATGAAATTCTTCAGTTAGCGCAGGATGATGATTTGCATTGGTGAACATCATGCGGATACCGTGCTTGGGACGCAGGATGACCATGGGGCGGGCTTGGATGGATTGGCCGGGAGTCAACTGAAAGTCGTAGGTTCGGAGGATGTCGCGCAAAATCATGAGGATCTGCAGCATGGCGTAATTTCCGCCGATACAGCCTCGCGGTCCGGCACCGAAGGGAAGGAAGGTGAAAGGTGGGCGTAGCTTGTCGTTGGCTTTGGTGAACCGATCCGTATCGAAACTCTCCGGATTTTGCCAGTGGCGCGGAGCATGATGCGCCCCATAGACATACACAATGACCATCGATCCGCGGGGTATGGCGAGGTCGCCGACGCGATCGTCGGCGACAGCCATGCGGTCGACCATCCAAAACGGCGGGTAGAGCCGGAGCGCCTCCATAATTACCTGAGTCGCAAATTCGAATTTGGGAACGTCGCCGTAGCCTAAAGGCGCGTCACCGAGTACGGTGTCAAATTCTTGCCGTACCTTTTCGAGGCAATCGGGACGCGAGCTCAAAAGATAAAGAAGCCACGATAGGGCGTTCGACGAGGTTTCATGGCCGGCAACCAGAAGCTGCATGCTCTCGCTCAGGATGAGTTCATCGCTCATGCCCTGGCCATCGCTGTAACGCGCATCCATTAAAGTTTGCAGCAGATCGTGGCCGGGTGGTTCTTTGCGGCGCTTCTTGATGTACTCCAGGAGAACGGCGTCGGCGCGGGCCCGCATGTCTTCGTGTTTGCGCAGTTCGCCGGAGACCGCGAACCAGGGATTCAGATAGGGCTGAAGGGTTTGCCGAACGATGAATTCCTGGACGGTGCAGATGGTGTGGCTGACAAGATCGATGTCTCCATCCTTCAAGCGGGCGCCAAATAGCGATCGCGCGACCATGGCGAAGGTAATCTTCATCAGGTGGGGGTAGATATCGACAGGGCCAAGATGAACCTGTCTCTCGAAATCCCGCAGGGACTCGGCGAGGGAGTCGCGCATGATGGACGACAGCGCATCAAGTTGCTTGCGATCGAAGCCCGTCTGAATGAGACGGCGCTGCGTGCGCCAGGGTTCTCCGTGAGTGGTGAGAAGACCTTTCCCCAGGAAGTGGCCCATACGCTTTACTTGAATTTCGGATTTTTGGTAGTTCTCCGCATTGGTCTTCAATACGTGCTGAATAACGGCGGGATCCACGGTAACGATCGCTTCCTTAAGACCACCCACATAGATCCGGAATGTGTCGCCGAAGTTTTCGGTGTACCTGGATAGAACCTGTACGGGATTGCGCGCCATCGCAGGAGAATCCGCAAAGCAGCGTAAGCGAGAAACAGCGGGGATGGGGGTTGATGGAGTCATAACCAGACGTCCTGAGATTTGCCTCGAACCAGAGGAGTTTTCGTGTTACTTGCAGGAAGTGGTGGCTGGGCCATGCGCAAAGGATAAACGCTCAAAATCAGTTTGGGTTCCCGAGTTGCTTCAAGAGTATCAGATGATGCCGGATTGCCCCGGTCATGGTGGGGTTCTCCCGATAGGATACGCCGAACTCTTCGGCAGTCTGCTTCACAATCCTGGTCAGCGGGCCATAATGCGTATGGCACACGAAAGGGCACAGATGGTGGACGATGTGATAGTTAAGACCGCCCACGAGCCAACCCACAAGCGGGTTTTCGGTTGCATAATCGGCGGTTGTCGCGAAGATGTGGTACACGCCGTTGTCAAACTCGGAACGGTCGGAGGGAAAGTAGGTGCTGTCAATGGTGTGCGTCGACTGGAATACGAGCGTTACCGTTAAACCTACGATCAAATTGACCAGTAGGAACGCGCCGGCCACCAGCAGAGGTGATTTCCCCAGCACCAGCACCGGCAAAACCAGCATATAAGTGAGGTAGAAGCCCTTACCGGCAAAGAGAATCGCGTATTCCCGCAGAGGATGTTTGGTACGCCTCAGATATTCGTGGGTGGGGAAGAAAAAGCATTGGAAGTCCCGGAAAAACACGTAATCGAGGGAGAACAGCGCGTAAACGAAGAGCGCGTAGATGTGCTGGAAGCGATGCCAAGGTAAGCGGGACTCATAGGGCGTAAAGCGAAAGATGCCGCGGCCTGAAAGCGCATCATCCTCGCCGTGGAGATTGATGCAGGAGTGATGGCCCCGATGATGGAGAAGGCGCCACATGTAGGAACTGATCCCGCACAAATCGAAGACATAGTTCAGGGTTTTATTGATGACCGACCGGGACGAGATGGCGTTGTGATTGCTGTCGTGGGCGATGTTTAATAAAAGGAATGTCTGCGCCAGCCCGCCTAAAAGATAGAGGGCAACAAACTTCCATGAACCGGGCCGGAGCGCATAGAGTGCAATCCAACTCCCCGCGAGGACTGCCAGACCCGCAGCGATTTTGACCCGCATCATACGGTCCGCTTTAGGCGAAATGTTCTGATCGGCAAAAAAACTATCCAGGCGGCTACGTAAGACTTTCGGGAAGGAAGAAACACCGGCCGGCTCGATAATAGGCGACGTCGAGGTTTCCGATGGTACAAGATCCGCTATCTCTGGCTCTTGGGGAATCACCATTTCGGTCTCAAATGTCATCGGAGTCTCCGCGATCATGGTAAATTGGACCGACGCGATCCACAAGTTACCTGAATGGGCCTGACCCGCGGCGAAATGGTTGCCGCGCCGTCGACGGTTGCGCAGAAGTATTTTTGCGAGCCTTTACGGGTGGCCCATAAAATTTGGAGCGGACAGAACCTGGGTGCGGCGCTTCATCCAGGAAGCGATAACGCATGGCGTTGTCCAAATGCTTTGCTAATATACCAACCAATGAACCGTGTCTCTTGCGTGGGGCCATGGAAGGTTGGCATTGCTCCGCCAGTCTCGCGCCCGATGTGGCGAAATGGCGAGCGTCCGTTCCCCAGCAAGTCGATCGGCGCTTTATGCTGAGAAAAAAAAGGCGTACATTCTCACAGTCAGCCCACAACTCCGGTATGCGCCTTGAGACTAATGGTGTTTCACCCTCGCGGTGGCGACGGATGTTTGGTTTTGTAAGCTTGCGTTCTATTCGATCTTGGAGGATCGCTGATTGATGACGGAGTCAATTCTGGACCACCTGGATAGGCTGGCGGATGAGCACCCGAACAAATTACTTTATTCGTACCTTGACGTAAACGGCGATCCGATCGAAAGCTACACCTACGCGTCCTTTCTTCGCCGAACGCAAGCGATCGCCGGACATTTGCGAAAAGAGGGTCGTTTCGCGGCGGGTGATCGGCTTCTGCTTGCCTACCCGCCGGGGCTCGAAATGATCTGCGCATTTTTTGGTTGCGTGCGCGCCGGATTGATCCCCGTGCCGGTCTATCCCCCGAGTTCGCGCGGCTTCCAGAGCGCTCTATACAAAACGGTTCACATCGCAAAGGATTGCCAGGCGGCTGGGATCTTAACGAGCAGAGATTACCACGCATCTCTTAAGACGAATCTCGCCAGACGTGGAGTCTCGGCGTCGGGCGTGGACGTAGATTACATCTCCGGTCTGCCGTGGATCGTCACGGAAGATTTCGTGGACACCATTCCGGACCAGCCACCTTTCGATCCTTCGAAGATCTTGTTTCTCCAGTACACGTCGGGTTCGACGATGGAGCCCAAGGGCGTGATCGTGACGCACGAAAATATCCTGAACACCTATGGGCTAGTGATCGACCATCCGGAGCCGGTCGTGGTTTCGTGGCTTCCGCAGTATCACGATATGGGACTCATCGGATGCTATTTATATCCGGCGCTGAAGGGTGGCACGACATACGGGTTCGCTCCCATGGACTTCATTCAGCGGCCAATCCTATGGTTCAATGCGATAACGACCTACCACGCCACTGCGGCGGCCGCACCCAACTTCGCCTATGATTATTGCCTGCGCGCCGGGAGGCTTTCTAAAGAAAGCCTGGAGGCTTGTGATCTTAGTTCGCTTCGCGTCTTGATGTGCGCTGCGGAACCGGTAAAACCGGATACCTACACGCGGTTTCTGGAAGCGTTTCAGCCCTATGGACTGAAGTCCGAGAGTTTCTATGTCGCCTACGGGCTGGCTGAGAATACTTTGGCAGTCTCAATGGGCGGTCGTAATATCGTATCCGTCAACAAGCGCGCCCTGGCATTGGGTAAGGCCCGCATGACGACCGAGGTCTCAGAAATCGGTGGCGCGGCGCAGATTGTCAGTTGTGGGACCCCGCTCCCAGGTTTGGACGTTAAGATCGTGGATCCCCAAGGACATTTTCCTCTTAAGCCGGGGCGCATCGGTGAAATTTGGATCGCCGGAAGCGGTAAGTGCCAGGGTTACTGGAATAATCCTGAATTGACTCTGAAGCAGTTTCGGGCACGGTTGGTGGACGATACTCCCTATGACGACGGCTACCTTCGGACCGGTGACACAGGGTTCATCCACGACGGCGAACTCTATGTCTGCGGCCGCATCAAGGACATGATCATTCTCCGCGGGCAAAACTATTACCCGCAGGACATTGAGAATGTGGTGGAGAAATCATCCAGTCTGATCCGGCACAATTGCGTCGCCGCGTTCCAGGTTCAGGAAGATAGCGAACCTGCGCTGGCAATTGTCGCCGAAGTCAAAAATCCCAAAGCGCTTCCCGAAGCACGAAAGATTGCGGCTGCGGTGCGGAATTATCTCAACGTGGAAGTGGCAATGATTTCCTTCATTGCGCCGCGTGCGATCCCGAGAACCAGTTCGGGAAAGATCATGCGCCATAAGGCCAAGCAGATGTGGCTGCAAGGTCAGTTCACCGTTCTCTCCGACTTCTCGCGGGAGAAAGACGCCGGGAAATGCCATTCTGATATACATTCCACTTTCGCCGAGTTAAAAGCCAGGTACAACCTGACAGGCCTGGAGTCGTACAGCCTGGTCGAAGCCGGACTGGATTCCATGGATCTGGTTGTATTCACGCATGAGCTCAAGGAACTCCTGAAAGATAAAGGCGCCGAGTTACTGGCAAGGCAGGTGGATATTGGCGTGATTCAGCGTGTGAGTGTAGCCGAGTTGTTCGGAATAGCCGAACAACTGGAGCGCGCTCCCGAAGCGGCGCTGATTCATCTGCGGCAATCGCTGGCGGCTTTCCGTGAAGAGCAGTGCGCCGCTGAGAAAGAGATGATGAGCAACGACAGGAAGCTCATCTTCGAGCCTCCGGCGCCTTCGCCCCTGCCGGAGACACCGATGCGGAGTCATGTGCTGCTCACGGGCGGGACAGGCTTCATCGGGCCATTCCTCATGAAGAGCCTGCTGGAACAGACGCGGGCGAAGATCTATGTTCTGGTCCGGTCTTCCGACGAGAAGCAGGGTAGGCAGAGGCTGAGAGCCGCGATGGAGTCCATGGGACCCTGCGGAGCGAGACTGATGGAAATGTTCGAGGCTCGCGTGATCCCAATCTCAGGCGATTTAGGGCAGCCAAAGCTCGGCCTGATGCAGGACGTGTGGGATTTCCTGGCGAGCGAAATCGACACCGTGTTCCATAACGGTGCGACCGTAAACTACCTGTTCAATTACGACCTGATGCGTGACGCGAACGTGCTGGGAACCAATGAGGTCGTAAGATTGGCGTTCGAGGGAAGGCCCAAAGAGTTTAATTATGTTTCCACTACGTTCGTATTTGGCTGGGCGGTCAAGTCAGTTTTGTATGAGACCGACCTGAACGAAAAGATGGAGCTCCTGGATTTTGGATACAGTCAATCGAAATGGGTAGCGGAGCAGGTGGTAGTCGACGCGCGCAACCGGGGACTTTCCGCGCGGATTTTCCGGCCCGCCCTGGTGAGTCCTTCCGTCACGGGCGGAGGTAACAACTTCGATATCGCAGTTCGCTTAGTCGCCTTTATGGTGAATCACGGCATTGGGGTCGATACTCTGAACCAGGTCAGCTTTGTTCCCGCTGACATTGTGGCGAACAATATCGTTGCCATCTCGACCACTCCCGGTACAGCGAATAAGACTTACCATGTCGTTCGGGACGACTATTCGAATATGACAGATATTACCGGGCTTATCACCAAGGCAACTGGCCGGCAATTCGAAAGCTTCAGCCTTCCCGATTTCGTTCCCGAGCTGATCCGGAGATGCCGGAAGGAAGATCTTCTTTTTCCTTTGCTGGATTTTCTGGTGGGCTCAGTCGACAACATCTCTGCCATGGAGTTCAAACGGTATGACAGCTCTTCCTATCAAACGGCCCGGGATGCCTCGGCGTGGGGCAAACCGGACCCGTCTCTGGAAGATACGGTCAACGGCATTCTGAAATTTATGTATCGCAAGGGGATCATTTCCGTCGCGGCTCGCGAGGTCAACACCGTGCCACCGATCTGCGAGCGCGAACTGAATATCGAGACCCATCGGAGAGGTATCGATTGCGGTGCGAATTGCCTGCAATGCATGGCCGCTGCTGGAGAGCCTGAGGAGATTCCAAAGGTCGAAGCTTCGGAACAGGTATGATCGCGGGGCAATGACTGGAATGGCGTGAGTGCAGCAGCTATCTCAAATGGGGTATGAATCAGCACTTCGATAAGCTGTGCTCTCCCACTCGGAAAAGCCCCCCACTAGTTTAGGCGAGTGATAAACAAACGCATTTCATAAACTGTGTCGTTTTCATTCGACAGAAAAATATAGGTGCTGGCTCCGGGCACTGATCGATCCTTGTTGCCTGCATTGCGATTCAGCGATCAGTTTAACTTCGCCGTCCCCTTAGCAATTCCTCAACACAGCGGTCCCACATCATGTCCCGACTCTACGACCGTCACCAATATGAAACGTTTCTGAGTCTGACATCACTATCTGCACAAGGACAGTTGCTCCGTTAAGAGAAGCGCACCCGAGATCCACTCCAATTGGCGGGCCTCGCGTCCGAATTCCGATAAGGAGAACTCAAAATGAGCGAGGAAAATTCACGTCCAACTTGCCCGTTTAAACTCACGGGCCCATATGTACCGCCACGGTTCCAGCAGGGGCCGGTGACAACGGGGCTGAATCTTGGTCCGCTGGCGTTTCTGGCGGGGAGCTGGAGAGGACCCGGCTTCAACGCGATCTGGCGGCCCGACAATCCGCAATCGCTACCGCAAACAACTCCCCTCGACCAGACCAAGCGCTTCCTGGAACTGAACCTGACGCACGACTCCTTTGACTTCCACGTAATCCCGGGAGTCGTGCCCAACCGAGGACTGAACCCGCAGACCGATCTCAGCCTATATGGCCTGCATTACCTGCAGCGGGTCAGCGACGCCGACCCGTCTCCGGGCCCGCACGTTAAGCCAGCCGGATACTCGACCACCGCGAAACAGGCACTGCATATCGAGCCAGGGCTGTTCATGAACGTTCCCGCGAGCACTAAGCCGCCCGCGAGCACTCCGCCCGTAACCGTGGACACACCAATCGTGTACAAGGACGCCATTGTGCGAATGGCGAGCATTCCGCACGGGGTCACGGTGCTGATGCAAGGGCCCAATCCAGGTACGAAACCCCATCCGGGCAAGCCGCACATCCCGCATCTCAAACCCTTCAGCACTCACGGCAATGAGTACCCGGGGCTCAGTCCCTCGCCGCTGTTCCCCGCGCTTTACCCCGGTGCAAACCCACCGCTCCCACTCCCGCCGGGGACGCCGGAGCGGCCGGCCGCCGGGATCCAGCCGATAGAACTGAACACCGCCGGAAGCATCCCGGCAGGGGGACAGCATACGCCGACCCCGGAGATCAACATCAACGCGGATATTCTGCCGCCACCGCCGGCGCCGACACCGGCGCTGCCCATGGGGTCGCCGTACTCCTACCAGAGCAGCGGCCCGTACCCAGAGCATTTCCAACGCTTCATCGACAATCCCAACTCTGTTTTGGAAGAGGCGCTCGAGCACCAGGAAATTCTTGGACACATTACGATCCATCTCACGACGGATACTCTGTCGCCGGACGGCAAACCGACTCTCGGCGTGGGCAGTCTCTACGAGACCGTCAGCAACATCCCATTTCTGGGGGTGGCGAATCAGGCTCCGCCCAATCCTCCACCTTTCCAACCTGCGACCGCTGCTATGCAAGCGAACCCGATCCCTAACGCCTTCGTCTACTCAGCCAGCGCAACGTTCTGGATCGAGTGGGTGCGTATTCCGGACTATCCGATCCTGAAGGCGGATCCCGGCCCAGGGGTTAAGGAGCTTGAGCCCTTCTGGCCGGAAGGTACTTACCTGCAACTGCAGTACTCGCAGCTTGTGATTCTGATTTTCAACAACGTCCTTTGGCCACACGTAACCGTCGGGACGTTGACGCTCAGCGCCGGTTAGCTTATCGAGTCCGGCGGCGCGTTGGTGACGACGCGACGCCGGCATTTACGCGAGATCAGAACAGTCGATCTTGCCCGAACAATTGTCCGAGAACAGACCGACTAAAGGGATCGACGATTATTCCCAAGTGGTCGGCAAACCGGAAGTGATCTCATCGACTCAGGAACGCCCGGCCTCTGCATTGCGCAGACACGTCGTGCACTACTGCTTCTTAAACTCCAAGTGCTCCGTTATCCGCTGGCCCGATTCCAGAGTGCCCGTGGTGGACACCGTCATCTGCTGTCCATCCGCGGAAACCACCGACCTGTCGTTTTGAGTGATTTGCTCGTCCCGCCGGTAAATCGCATCCACGGTGTGAGGGTCGACGAGTTCAAGTGTCACGGTATCGTTGCGCGAGTTCTTCAGATCGTATGGCTTTCCGTCAAAACGGGCGGTATAGCTGAAGTCACCGAGAAAACGGACTCCGCCGTTTCCGTCCGCTTCAATCTTGAGCACTAAACCTTGCCGCAAGCGGGTCTTGCTGAGATCTTGCGTCCAGTCGCCTACGAACGGGTCACCGACGGCCTTCGCACCTCCGCTTCGCGTCCACACAGTAATCTGGTCCGGGCGTCCCGCGGTTGCAGTCGTGGTTGTCAGCTCGTTTCCATTTTTCGAAAGTTGTTCGTGGACCGTCGCCACAACCGTTCCGTCTTTTTTCTCCTTGACCACCGCCTGCTTCTTGTCAATCCTCTCCAGAGCAATCTGATTGAAACCGAGATTACCGGGTGCGGGCGAATCGTGTCCGTTCCGAGACGCAGTGAAATCGAAATGGCTTTCGCCTGACATGACCACATGCACTCCTTCATGCAGATGTGTGATGGAGAGCCGATTCGGAGGATCCAGGCTGGACTGCGCCGACATGAGCGTCCAGACACCAAGGCGAGGGTCTGGCATGCCAGGTTGGACGGCGGCTAGCAGTCCGAACAACAGTAAGATGGGGATTGATACTTTCAAGGCGATGAGGAAGTTTAGCAGATTGGTCGCGCTTCGATCGATCCTTCGGTTTCGCTCAGGGCAAGCCAGCCGAGGGCGGCTGTCCCTACATAAACTCTAGCGTGACGACGATCTGATATGACATTATGAGGGCAATGCATGTGCGCCGTTTTTGGGTGTCAGGGATCATCCTCGCAGCCGTCATTGCACTTCTTCCGTTCTCTTTTCACGCCGAGCGCCACTTGGAGACTGCGACCCGCGTCGAAGGCAGCCAAGCTGAAACGGTAAAGCAGGAACTGGCCGATCGTTTTCATTCGCCTTTCGTGGACCGAGTGGTCTTGGTGGTCCAGGGACTGCCGCCTGCGGGTTCGGAGGAAGGCGAGACGGCATTAAACACCATTGTGACGGGACTGAGAGACCAAGCCGGGGTTTCCGGAGTGGTTTCCTATCTCGACTCGCGCGATCCCATCTTTCTGGGCCGGGGAGGGGGAACATTTGTTCTGGTAGGACTCACGTCGACCGATGGTCCCGTGGAGTCACTGATTCCGAAGCTTCACCAACTGGCAAGCTCGCTGGAAAATCAACTGCGGGGCCGTTATCCGGCGGTTAAGATCGAGCTCACAGGCGAGATTCCGCTGAATTTCGACATTCGTAAAGCCAGCGCCGACGACGTCCGACGCGGCGAAAGTCTGGTGATCCCTGCGACCCTCGCACTTCTGCTCGTCGCTTTTGGAAGCCTGATGGCCGCCGTGATTCCGTTGGCGGTTGGCCAGCTTGCCATTGCGACCACTCTAGCGATTACGGGATTCCTGGCCCAGCGCTGGCACTTATCCATTCTGGTTCAGAATTTGGCCACCATGCTTGGCCTGGGCCTAGGCATCGACTACGCGCTACTCATGGTCAGTCGCTTCCGGGAAGCGATTTCCGCCGGCAACGACGGACCCGCGGCCGCAGTCATCGCGGCGCGTCAAGCTGGCCGCACCTTGTTGATTTCAGCCTCAACGGTAGCCATTGGATTTCTGGCCCTGTTGACGGTCCCAATCAGCGAAATCCGTTCCATTGGTATCGCGGGATTCCTGGTGGCGGGAATGAGTGTGTTGCTTACAAATACTCTGGTTCCGACATTGCTGGGGTGGCTCGGTCCGCGGATTAATTTTGGCCAGTTGCCCTTTACTCCAAAGTTGGATGCGGATCGGTGCGCGAGTACGGGAAAGCGGTGGCGGCAATGGGGAACGGTGATTGTCGCGCATCCCTGGCTTGCCCTATTGGTAGCAGGCATTCCTTTGTTTTTGCTCGCATGGCAGATCAGAGGGCTGGATACCAGCATCCCGCCGGGAGATTGGCTTCCGCGGACGGCGGAGTCGGTGCGTGCCCTCCACGCCCTTAAACAGATGGATCGGGAAGGCGTGGTTGAATCGTTACGCATCATTATCGAGCTTCCAACGGACTCCATCACGCAAACCGACGCTGGGTGGAAGGTGCTTGATGGTGTAACCAAACGCCTGGCAAGCGACCCTCGCAGCAGCCGCGTGATTTCTATCACTACGATTGCGGAGAGTAACCGGTCTTCGCTACGTGACATCTCGCGGGATACGCGCCGAACCTTTCTGAGTAGTGACGGGAAAGCGGCGCTGCTTGAGGTGATACCCGCGAGTTCGGTCTCCATTCGCGACCAAGTCACCTGGGTGCGGGAACTTCGGAAAACGGGCGCGCTAGTTCTCACCGGGGTTCCTGGCGCCAAACTTCTGGTTGGGGGCATCCCGGCACTTAACGCCGATTATGAAACGATTATCAGGGAGCACCTTCCACCGGTGACGGCGCTTGTAGTGGGGGGAACGCTGCTTGCGCTACTCTGTGGGTTCCGATCTGTCATCGTCGCCCTGAAGGCCATCGCACTCAACCTGTTCTCGGTGGCGGCATCCTTCGGAGCGTTGGTTTTCGTCTTCCAAAACGGCCACGGAAGCAGCTTCCTGGGTGTTCCCGGGGGAGCGGGCAGCGTGTTTCCACTGGTTCCGATCGTCGCCTTTGCAATCGTTTTCGGATTGAGCATGGATTACGAGGTATTTCTGGTTGCGCGTGTTCTCGAAGCCAGAAGGAGCGGCCTGAGTGAAATGGATGCCATCCCGGAGGGGATGGCCAGAACCGCAGGCCTGATTACGAGCGCTGCCGCGATCATGATTGTGGTGTTTGCGGCATTCACCTTTGGAAGTTTCCTGGTGGTCAAGATGATCGGATTCACCTTGGCCGTCGCCGTATTGATTGATGCCACGCTGGTTCGTATTGTGATCGGTCCCGCGCTCCTTCGTCTTGCGGGCGATTGGAACTGGTGGCCTGGCGGGCTCGCAACATCGCGACGGTCGCGGCCGTCATGGGCCGAAGAATAACGTCAGCGGTTAGCTGCAATGAAACATTCCGGAAGCGTTACTCCCGACTCCTGATTATCTCCGTTCTCCCAGGTGTCAAGGTAACCGCCAGATTGATTTCGCGCGCGTGAGTGTCGCGTTCGTCAAGATTATCTTGAACCGCTTTCCGAGAGCATTTTGACAGACCTCAAAGCGCTTGCTACGATCAATTGTCGCAGCAAGCATTCACCTCACCGAAGTCCCCGTCGTCTAGCCTGGCCTAGGACATCGCCCTTTCACGGCGGTAACACGGGTTCAAATCCCGTCGGGGACGCCAACAAGACCAAGGACGCCAGTACGTCCTTAAGCATTGAATTAACGAGTGGTTAGG
>JGI12635J15846_10000038_pt1 | contig 77274 bp, 57 predicted proteins | sample BlaSpr_A8_OM2_M2_FD_15846 | JGI IMG/M metagenome (IMG submission 15846)
AGAAGCGCATCATGCAGGCACTGGGCCACCTAACGCACTCGACGTTCGATCGCTACAACATCAGCTAGCAGGACGATGCCACGGTGTTGGGTGAGGCGATGGAAAGGTTTCACTCGCGGAAGGTGTAACCAATCGTAACGAATAGCGTGTAATTGCTTGTAAACGGTTGTAAAGATAACAGCAGTGTTTTATCGGCTTTTCACCCTGCCCGGGTGGCGGAATGGCATACGCGGAGGACTTAAAATCCTTTGTCCTTAACGGGACGTGTGGGTTCGACCCCCACCCCGGGCACTTTTCACTTTGCAACTAATTTGTTTTTGCATTACTTGCCCCCGCTCTGAAGTGCTGTTTGCCCCGTTAGTGCTGATTGCAAACCAATTTGTTCCATGCGATCCCGTTGCGACTACCGACTGGTACGCCGGTGAGAGCAACTAGAATCACCATCTGCGTTAGCGCGCACGGCACCGGACTGGCGATCGCGGTGAAGCTCGCCTCCAGATTCGTTCCGAAGCTGCCGGTGTTAGTCCACTGCCTGATGTCGGCTACCAAACGTACACCGCGATTACGTGGGGAGGGCCGGAACGGTCTCCAATCACCTGCGTTTCCAGAACAATTTCGATATTCTTTCGTGCCCAATCACTGGGCATGCGCTTCAGCATTTCGTCCATGCGTTGCGCGTCCACCAGAAATTCTCCGGCAGCGACGGTGCCGCCGCGGCCAATGCCTGCACCCACGACCACCAATTGCTCGATGTTGGGATCAACGAAGCGCGCCACGAGGGCGTAGTCTGAATACGTTCCCGTTTGCTGAACCGTACGATCCATCATCCAATTGTGATTCTCAGGATTGTCGCGGTCCTCAATCCACAATTTGTTCATCGCGGCATCATTGGCAAAGTGGAAGCGTAGAGGAGAGGTCAAGCGCAACGTCCAGCTATTGTCGAACGCTCCAATAAATATTGACGGGGCGCGGCGTAAATCAGTCAGGTTCGTATTTGACTCGGCGAGCACGCGGGACGTCTTGCCGTAAGTGCGCAGAAGAGCTGCGACGTTCACGAGGGGACTCACATCGTCAATGATCAGCGCGACCATAGTGTCCGGCAACGTGATTTCGTGCGAGGGGTCTGCGGCATCGCGCAGGCGTATGGTGGAATACTGGCTTTGGTCGGCCACGCAGATGAGCACCGGATTCGGTGAGTTTACGAAAGGCTCCCAAAATTGTTTCAAGACCGGCGGACGGGACACATGCCACAGCGCCGTAGTAGCAATCACCAGCGTCAGACCAATTATTGCGACCGTCGGCGTCCTGCGTGCCAGAAAAGTTCGTTTCGATTGCGGGACATCCGGCAGCGTCGCGACGGGCTGGGAGATGAGGGCGTCCGACACGTCACTCGGCAGTGCCAGGGAAGTTATCGCCGGAGGGCCGCTGGGATGCCCGGGCCAGTAAAATTGCGGGGCGTAGGATCCGGCCGGCAAAATCATCCGGATTTCGTGCTTATGCGTGTGGTCCTGATAGTAGTGTTCGATGCGCTTGCGAATTTCCGCGGCCGTCACTCGAACGATAGGGTCCGTGTTCGTATCGTAGTCGGCTGGCCGGTCGAAGACTTCCATGCCGAGGATGCGCTCTTTGAGTTGGTCGGTCTGGCCGGCCAATGCTCGCGCGACTACAAATCTGAGGAACCTCGGATATCTTTTGCTGGAATGGAATAAGGGTGAAGCGAGCAGCAATTCGAGTTGCTGTTCAACGGCGCCCTTTTCGACTTCGCTACACGGTGTCCAGTTTTCGGTTACTTGCTCTGGTTGCAATGTTACCCACCTCACCCCCCGGTGACGTGCGGCGTCGCGCGGTCAAATAGACCCACACTACGACTACTTCTAGAAATACAAAGTTGATTTCGATGGATGTTACTGCGCTTTAGTCGAGCGTGCAATCTAAAATGCGCTCGCAGGCCGCTTTACGGTCACTCTTGGCCGCTTTGCAAGTAGTGAGAAATCAGTACCATAAGCGGCAGTTTATGGCTTTATCGCTCTTATCCCCGTTCCTTTACCTGAAAACGGTTGCCAGCTTGCGTGCGAATCTCTATAACTCAGGCCAGCACAACGCACCTTGTCCTGGTGCTTTCACGCAAAATTTGAAGACGCATGAGGGGTCGTCAACGGGCAGTCAGCTTGGGACGATTGTTCGAGCCATGCGCGGTGGGGTCCTGGCGTCAGCCAGAATTTCGAGGAGGGTTTCCGAATGTCAGGCAGAGAACGTTCACGGCAACTCGGATTGTTACTTTGCGCTCTTGTGGTCCTTTTCCTCTGCTGCAAACCTCTGTACGGTCAGTCGTCCGCCGCATTCACGGCGACGCTGAGCGGCCGGGTGGTCGATCCGGCCGGCTTGGCAGTAAAAGGCGCGGCGGTTACCCTCACTAGCGCCGAACTTGGCGTTTCGCGCACGACTACGAGCGGGGACACCGGGCTGTACAGTTTTACATTTCTGCCGGCGGGTGTGTACGCCTTGGAGGCCAGAATTCCAGGATTCAAGCAGTACCGGCAAGAGGGGATCACACTGGCTGCGGGCCAGAGCGCCGAACAAGAGATTGACCTCACCGTGGGGGCGGTGACCGAAAGCGTCGCAGTTACTGCGCAAGCGCCGCTGCTGAACACGGACAACGCGAATATTTCGGAGGACCTCTCCTCCAGATTCGCTGAAGGGCTGCCGTTGAACTATCGCAGCGTCATCAGTTTGACGCTGATCAATTCGTCCGTGAACAACGCTGCTGAACAGCAGGTAGTGGGAGCGCCGGGTCTGGCGCAGACTGCCGACCAGGATATTTCCTTTCTGAATTTCGGCGGCACTTTCTTTGGCACGGCGGAATATCTGCTAGACGGAACTTGGGATACACGCGTTGACTGGGGAGGGGTGATCTACGTTCCGTCGGTGGACGACGTGCAGGAAATGAAAGTTATGACCAACGCGTTCACGGCGCAGTACGGCTGGAGCAGCGGCAACGTCGTCAACATCGTGACCAAGTCGGGAACAAATGGTTTCCACGGGGATGCTTGGGAGTTCTACGCCAACAGCGCTCTGGACGCGAGATACTTTTTCAATAACGCAGCTCAGCCAGCGTTCAATCGCAATCAGTTTGGCGGCACGATCGGCGGCCCAATCAAGAAGGACAAACTCTTTTTCTTTGCCTACTATGAAGGCGAGCGGCAATCCACACCTTCAACCAACACATACACGCTGCCTACTACCGCGGAAAGGGGCGGCGACTTCTCGGCGTTGCTAGGAGCCCAAGCTATTGACCCTAACACAAACGCTCCCGCAGTCGATTACCTCGGCAGGCCAGTCTTCGCCGGCGAAATCTACAACCCGTTCAGCACGCGGCAAGTCACTTGCGGAGGGACTGATCCCGTCACCGGGAATCACGTGACTTGCAGCGGCGCCACGGCATTCATTCGAGACCCGGTTTCCGGCAACATCTCGACTGGGTTGGGCGTCACGAACAAGATTCCAGCGGCGCTGATGGACACGATTGCCGCAAATATCGCGGCTGCGAACTTCTGGCCCACAACTTCAGGGGGACCGACGGGAACCAATTTTACGCCAACCGGTGCCGCCGCAGAACACTCGAACGAGTATTCGGGCCGCGTGGACTACAACATAAACGAGAACAACCGGCTCTACGCGCGCTTTTCGCAGAAGTTCCAAGCGAAAACAAACACGCCGGACTTCTACGGACCTGACGATCCGGGAGGCCCGGGACTGCTGAATCCCAACAACCGCTACAGTGTCAACGTCGGCCTGAACCACATTTTCGATCCCACCTTTACCATGAACTTGAATTTCGGGGTGAATCGCCACGTCGAGCAGGCTACAGGGCAGGGTTTGGGTTTCGCGACCTCAAGTCTCGGGTTCCCGACATTCATTGATGGAATTGCCCCGGCCTTCCCGCAGATATCCTTTAGCGGTGGCGGGAATTATGCCCCCCTGGGAGCGGTCGGCGGGAACAACAGCTACATCGTGCCGCAAACATTCTGGACCAGCTCGATTGACTTCACGAAAATGGAGGGTAGGCACGAATTGTCTTTTGGCTTCACGGACGTGTGGCTGCGGATTGACGGCGGTCACTTCGGCCAAACAGCGCTCAACTTCCAAACCGCATCCACAGCAGGGCCCGATCCCAATAACGCGATAGGCGCTACGGGAATCGGTTTCGCTTCTTTCCTTCTTGGAGTTGGAAGTGGAACCAACGGTACGGCGTGCGCCCTTTGCACGCTGTTTCAAGCATTTCCAGCCACGGATAAGCACTTTCTCGGCTGGTACATTCAGGACGGCTGGAAGGTGACTCCCAGAGTTACTTTGAACCTGGGCCTCCGCTACGAAATCCAAACCGCGCCAACCGAACGTCACAATGCGCAAAACTACTTTAGCTTTACAGCGGAGAACCCGATAAGCGCCCAGATTGGTTCTTTCGTTCCCGGAGAGCTTATCTTCAACTCGCCCAACAACTCGGGCCTTTACAATACTCCGTACGGCAACGTTGCGCCGCGCGTCTCCATTGCGATTGCGGCGACCAAGAATCTAGTGATACGTGGCGGTTACGGGATCTTTTACGTGCCCAACTTCTACGGCCAAGGTCCCAATGACGGGTTCTCGCAGCAAACACCGTGGAACGCGAGTATAAACAACGGTCTAAATCCCGCGTCGACTCTAAGCGGAAATGCAAACGTCAATTGTGAAAGTTCCTCCGGTGTTTTCGCGCCTTGTGGCCCCGCATTCACCACGGAAAGAGTGCCCACCGGCAATTCCGCAGGGGGCTTGCAGGACGTCGGCTTTCCGGTCAACGCAGTGAACAACAATAGGAAAACCCCATACGTAGAGCAGTGGATGGCTGGCGGTCAGTACTCATTTACCCCCAATGACTTGTTGGACGTGAGCTACGTCGGGAATCACGGCACAAATCTGCTGGCCACAAATTTGCAGTGGGACTTGATGTCACCCGGCAATTTGGCACTGGGAAATACTCTCTTCAATTCGGTACCCAACCCCTTCTTCGGGCACATAACGTCGAGCGGTTGCAGCCTCAACAGTCCCACAATTACCGTTGCGCAATCTCTGGCGCCGTTTCCTGAATACTGTAGCGTGTCCGAGGGCGGGCCTACCGTCGGCACCTCTTCGTACGACGCACTACAGGTGACATATACACACCGCTGGCACTCTGGCCTGGACCTCAACCTTTCTTACACGTATTCGAAGTTCATGGATGACGTGCAAGGAGCTGCCGGTTGGGCGTTCCCAGGCAGTGGGACCAGTAACCTGAATTCGTACAACCTCGCTGCCGACTATTCAGTCGATGCGAGCAACGTCCCGCACCGCTTCGTGGCCTCTTACATATACGAATTGCCCGTGGGCACGGGAAAGCGGTTTGGCTCGGACTGGAGTGCGCCGCTTAACGCCGTTCTGGGCGGTTGGGAGTGGAGCGGAATTCTTACAGCGGAATCAGGGTTGCCGCTTTCCATCCAACCGGCTTCGAACAACGTCGGTTTCGGTTTTAACCAGCGGCCCAATATCGTGCCAGGAGTGAACCCGATACCGGCGAACCAATCGATCAGCAACTGGATTAATCCGGCCGCGTTTTCGCAACCTACCAACTTCACATTCGGCGATGCTCCGAGGTTCTTCGCGAATCTTCATGGGCCCAGATACTTCGATTGGGACATGGCCATACAAAAAAACTGGAAGCTCGCCGAAAGCAAGAGCGTGCAATTTCGCTTCGAGATGTTTAACGCGCTCAACCATCCGGACTTCTTCCAACCCGACACAAATCTGGGCGACGTGAGCACCCTTAATTTCGGAAGGATAACCTCGGCTTACCAGGCCCGAACTGCGCAGGTGGCTGCGAAATTCTACTTTTGACGTAGGGTGCGACCTTCATCTCCCCCACCCGGAGCGCGAAAGCCTGGCAGGTGCCGGCGACTGGATTCCCAGTCGAGGATCGCCACCCAACCTGCCAGGCGCTTCGTTCTGAGCGCGGCCGACAAGGGTTTTTCGATCGTCGGGGAAGCGATGGCCTCTGTGCCAGAACTCTATACGGATGGATCCCGGCGCGAAAACAACCCGGTGATCCTGTCACATTACGAAGACATGGGGCCTACAGATGCTCATAACGGATTTGCTTCGCAGGCTTGCTCGCGGCTTGTTCCTGGTGGCAGTGGGGGCGCTGACTCTCATCCACTCCCCTGTTGAAGCCGCGGATGCTCCAGGCGGTTATGACCCTGTTGCCGATCCGCGCGCGGTGGTCACTACCGCGCATGCACGCTTCACGATTTTGACGCCGCAACTGATCCGCATGGAATGGGCCGCGGACGGCAAATTTGAAGATCACGCCTCGCTCGTCTTTCTGAATCGTAGGCTCCCCGTCCCGGAGTTCACGCACGAATCCGCGGCCGATGGCGGACGCACGGTAATTCAAACCAGCGTGCTGAAGTTGGTTTACACCCCCGGAAAGTCGGATGGCAGATTTGCTCCGGAAAATCTCAGCATCACTTTCAACCTGAACGGAAACGAGATCATATGGAAACCGGGAATGGCGGATACCGGCAATCTGTTCGGCACCACGCGCACACTCGACAGGGTCCAAGGCTCCGATGTGCAGCTAGAACCAGGACTCATCTCGCGCGACGGCTGGACCATCGTGGACGACAGCACGCGCCAGCTTTTTGACTCCGATGATTTTTCCTTTCCGGCAGGTGAACGCAGCCCTTGGCCGTGGGTCACGGCGCGCCCGGCAGGCGAGCGTCAAGATTGGTACTTCTTCGGCTATGGCCACGATTACAAGCGCGCTCTGTACGATTACACGCGCGTGGCCGGAAAGATTCCGCTGCCACCGCGGTTTGCATTCGGGGCCTGGTGGTCGCGATACTGGTCCTATACGGACCAGCAATTCAATCAGTTGGTCCGAGGATTCCATCAACACGACACGCCTCTTGATGTTCTGGTAATTGATATTGATTGGCATCCCACCTTCAACGAGGTCGCGGGAAACTCTCAAGTGGATGCTTCCGGCCATAAACTTGGCTGGACGGGCTACTCCTGGAACAGGCTGCTCTTCCCCGATCCGGATCAATTTCTAAAGGGCATACACCAGCAGGGCCTCAAGGCCACACTGAATATCCACCCGGCCTCCGGTGTGCAGCCTTGGGAGGATCACTATCCGGAGTTGGCTCGCGCCATGGGGATCGATCCGGCGTCCAAGCAGTACGTTCCCTACGACATCACAGCAAAGAAATTCGCAACCAACTACCTGAACGACATAATTCACCCGCTGGAGCAGCAGGGAATCAATTTCTTCTGGCTCGACTGGCAGCAAGAGGACACCACCAGCATCGCTGGATTGAACCCTACGTGGTGGATCAACTATGTCTTCTTCACCGACCAGCAGCGCCAGGGAAAACGCGCGCTGCTCTTCCACCGCTGGGGCGGCCTGGGAAATCACCGCTATCAGATCGGATTTTCCGGCGACACTATCTCTGTGTGGGATTCGCTCGCATTCCAGCCTTATTTCACGGCCACGGCTGCCAACGTGGGTTATGCGTATTGGAGCCACGACATCGGCGGCCACATGCCCGGCGCCATTGAACCGGAACTCTATCTGCGCTGGATCCAGTGGGGAAGTTTCAGTCCGATCCTGCGAACTCATACCACCAAAAATCCCGACGCGGAGCGGCGTATCTGGGCCTACCCCGAACCGTACTCGGATCTGATGCGTGAGTCTTTCGCACGTCGCTATGCCCTGCAGCCCTACATCTACACCGAGGCCCGGAAAACATACGACACCGGTCTGGCGCTGCTGCATCCGCTCTACTATGACTGGCCGGACGCGCCGCAGGCCTACGAAGCGAAAAATGAATACATGTTCGGCGATAGCGTCCTTGCCGATCCAGTGACGCAGCCAGTGGCAAAGGATTCGCAACTCGCGAAGATTGCGGTGTGGCTGCCTGCCGGTGAATGGTTCGAACGGGATAGCGGCGCAAACTTTCACGGCCCCGTCACCGTGGAGCGCGAATTTTCGATTAGCCAGATCCCCTTGTACGTGAAGGGTGGAAGCATTATTCCCATGCAACCGGCAATGAGCTATACCGGCGAGAAGCCGGTGGACCCGCTCATCCTGACAGTCTTCCCGCTACAGAACGGACAGGCGTCGAAATATCGTCTTTACGACGACGCGGGAGACACCCCCGGCTACCAGCAGGAGGAATTTGCCTGGACTCCGATTCAGGCTGACTTGAACGCCGACGGCGCCATACTTACGTTGAGCGTCGCGCCCACCGTGGGTCACTACGCGGGAATGCCAACTGAGCGGGCGTACGAGTTGCGCCTCCCGGGAAATTGGCCGCCATCTTCGGTGACCGTGAACGGCGAGCCGCTGCCCTATGCCAACACGGCGGAAAAACCCGGATGGCGCTTTGAAGGCAGCACCCTAACGACCGTAATTACAACGCGCAGATTCAACACCGGCGACGCGGTTTCCGTGAAACTGCGAATCGATCCTCAGTTGGCTCACAGTCGCTCGATGCTCGACGGCCTTCCCGGCAAGCTGGCGCGCCTTCGCGAGACGAATGACATTTTGAACGCTGCATGGCCCGCAGCCGGTTCCCCCGACTTATTGATTGACGCCATGCAGACCGGAGATCGCATCGGCTACCATCCCGAAACAGCGTTCGCGGAACTGAGCGGGCTGTCGGCGAAACTGATTGGTTTGGCCAAGATTATCGACGCCATGCATGCTACGGAGACCTCGCCCGCATTTGCGATGATGAACCAGGACAAAAAATACCAAAGTCAAAAGCTCGAAGAGTACAACGGTCTGATCAACACCGCCCTTGCGCACATCACAGACATTAATCCATCCACCTCGGTATCCGCGAACGGCACAAGCGCTTCCGGTGTGAGCCGGTAGCTCAAAGCCGAACCGTGGAGCGCCGGCCTGGAAATTCGGAATTCGAAGTGAGAAGCTCAGAGCCGCGCAACGCGGCTCGATCGCGCGAGCAATCTTTTCCGTCGCGAGCCGCAGACGCCGGGCGATTTCGAATTATCAGGAACATGGATGACCAGAAGAGAGCTGCTGTCTCTATTGTTTTCTCTCGGTGCGCGTGAATTCGGCAGGGTTCTGCCCGCGCAAGAGACAAAACCCAAATCCGACCCGGTGTTCCAACTGAAATCTCCGAAGGGTGTTGATTTTGTTCTCCGCAACTCACCGACTTCCCGGAAGTACCTCATCGAAACCATGCCGGGAGGCGTAGCCCTCCTCGATTACAACAACGACGGATTGCTGGACATTTTCTTCGTGAACGGCGGGAACGTCCGCGACACCATGGCCACGCCCGTTAGCTTCGACCGTCGAAATCCAGCTTATTGGAATCGCCTTTACCGCCAGAATCCGGATGGCACCTTCACTGATGTCACCGACCAGGCTGGCCTTGCACACGCCGGCGACTCAAACTACGGGATGGGAGTGGCAGTCGGGGATTACGACAATGACGGTTTCCCCGATATCTACGTGACCAACTTCGGGAAAAATATTTTGTATCACAACAATGGCGACGGCACTTTTACGGATGTTACCGCGAAGGCTGGCGTCGCCGGCGGCGGTTGGTCCGTCTCCGCGGGATTTTTCGATTACGATAATGACGGCAGGCTGGATCTGTTTGTTACCCGCTATCTCGATTGGAGCATCGAGAAAAGCAAAACGTGCGGCTCCGAAAGAGCCACGTACTGCCCGCCGGGTACGTTTCCTGCCATCACGAACATCCTGTACCACAATCGGGGAGACGGCACGTTTGAGGATGTGAGCGTCNCTTCCGGCATCGCCGCNAAGAAGGGCCATGGGCTGGGGGTCGCGTTCGCGGATTATGACGGCGACGGATTCACGGACATTTTTGTCGCGAACGACGCCTNCAATCAGTTTCTTTTCCGCAACAACGGGAACGGCACGTTTACCGAATGTGGTCTGGATTCTGGTGCGGCGCTTTCGGAAAATGGCAGAATGCCCTCGGGCATGGGCGTGGTTTTTCAGGATTATGACAACGACGGCCGTCCCGACCTTCTCGTTACCCAGCTTCCCCACGATCCTTACGTTATTTTTCATAACGACGGCCGGGGATTATTTAGCGCGCAGGAATTGGAAGCAGGGTTTGGCGTGCTGTCGGGCAACGTGTCGGGCTGGGGAGTGGGATTGGAGGATTTTGATAACGACGGATGGAAGGATGCGTTCATTGTCCAAGGGCATGTCTTCGACAACGTCGAGACCTACGACGACTCGCTGCGCTACCGTGAACCTCCTTTGCTCGCCTTGAACCGCGCAGGCCGTTTCGAACGAGCGGACCCCGGATCGGATTTGCCCGTGGCCGGTCGCGGTGCGGCGTTCGGTGATTTGAACAACGACGGTTGGATAGACGTCGTTACCACTTCTCTTGGCGAAGGTCCGCAGTTTTATTTCAATCGCCGCGGCCAATTTCACTGGCTGATGATTACGTTGCACGGAAAGCGCAGCAATCGCGACGGTTTCGGTGCTCGCGTTCAAGTGAATGGCCAGACTCGCTTCGCGACGGCCACTGGAAGCTATCTCTCTTCTAACGACAAACGTTTGCATTTTGGACTTGGCTCCGCGGAGACCGCTGACATCGAGGTTCGCTGGCCCTCGGGCATTCGTCAGGTCTTGCGAGGCGTAAAGGCCGATCAATTCATCGTAATCGAGGAAACGGTGCAACCATGATTCACGCGCTGCTGTGGATGTGCATGCTCTTGCCAGCGCAAGCGGCGGAGCCTTCCGTGCCACCCGATGCGCTTCCGCAGCTGCAAGCAGGCATAGCTGCCGAAAATCGCGGCGCTCTCGACCAGGCCGTTGTTTCGTTTCGCAAGGCCGCGGATCTGGCGCCAAACTCTGCAATCGTCTTCCTGCGGTTGGGCGACGCATACATGAAGGAGCATGACTACGCCTCAGCCATTCCTCCCTTGAAGCACGCAGCCGAATTGAGCCCGGATGCCCCCGCCGTCCATCAGTTGCTCGGATACTCGCTTCTGGCGGCAGGCTACGCAGCCGACGCCGTTCCTCATTTGAAAATTATTAATGACCCCGCAGCTCTGGGTATCGCGCAACTGCAAGCGGGCCAAGCCGCGGACGCTGTCGCGAATCTGCAAGCGGCGCTCGCGAAATCGCCTGACGATCCGGATCTGCTCTTCTATCTTAGTCGCGCCGCGACGGCGCTCGCCGGCCAGTCGCTCGACCGATTGCGTTCGGTGGATCCGAATTCTGCACGAGGGCATCAGGCTCTTGGCCAGACCGATTACGAAATGAAGATGCTTCCGGAGGCTGCGAAGGAATATGAACAAGCCTTAGCCCTGCGGCCCGATTTACCGGGCTTGCGGCTGGAGCTTGGACAAGTCTTCGCAGCCGGTTCCGAATGGGCGAAGGCGGAAGAACAATTTCGCGGAGAAGCTCGATTGCAGCCCGGAAGCGCGGAAGCTGCTTATCGTTTGGGAAATGCGTTGCTGCAGCAGGGAAAGATGAAGGAAGCTGCTGAGGAACTGAAGCGTTCCGATTCGCTCTCCCCTGGCATGCCGGAAACTTTATACGCTTTGGGCAGAGCGGCGGCCATCAGTGATCCAGATGCGGCCGAGCACGCGCTGGAAGGAGTGATCGAACTGGAGAAGGATAGTCCGCTCGCCGGGCAGGCATATCTCGCATTGGCTCAAATTCACCGCAGGCAGGGCAAGACGGACAAGGCTGCTCGTGACATGCAAGACTATCGCAGGATCCAGGCGCTCGCCGCCCACGCCCCATCCTAAGCACCATCCGCAGGATCAATCACCTTCGTCGTAAGGAGGCGCCGCTTGATAAAACGTCCGCGAAACTATCGGCCAATCTCGTTTTCGGTGTGGCTGGCCTTCGTTCTACTCGGCGCGTGTGTGTCCGCCCGGGCCGCGAATCCACCGCAGCATGCAGCACAAAACGTCGCGCTGCGGACTACCATCAATGCTGACGGTGCCTACGAACTCGATTTTTTCGGAGTGGACTGGCATCTCGCCGGCAGACTTCCTGAAGCTCCCGAGTCCGTTCAATCAACTCCCGGAAAAGATGCAATGGGAAGCTACGATGCGGTATCCGCGAGCTATCGGGGTGGAGCGCGCACTGCCGAGATCCGTATTTATCGCGCGCTATCGATTGCCATTTTTCGAGATGTCTGGAATTCTGCCGGCCCAAACGAGCACCCGTTTCCTACCTTCGATAACCTGCCGGCTGGTTTGCTGAAATTCTCATACCAGCGCAAGACATTTGGGACCTATGAGTTCGGAGCGCTGGGTCCCGAAGGGCCATGGTCGCTGTTCGATAAGCTGGGCAACGTAATGATGCTATCGCCGGCGGACCACTTTCTCGTCTCCCAAATGAACGAATCACCTGGAGGCGCAGCAGAGAGCCGCATCGCTCGGACGATCCAAACTCTGCCCGCCGGTTTTTCTCACAGCACGCTACTTGTTTTCGATAGGGGCATGAATCAAGCTTTTTCGGACTGGGGTTCCGCGCTGCTGGCGCTGGGCGTAAAGCAGCGTCCTGCGAATGACGCGAACGTCGTGCTCGCCAAGCTTGGCTACTGGACCGACAACGGCGCCCGTTACTACTACAAGTTTGATCCTCAACTGGGTTATACGGGTACTCTGCTTGCGATACGAGACCAGTTTAAGAAATCGGGCGTGCCGCTTGGGTACATGCAGCTCGACAGTTGGTGGTATCCCAAGGGCGTGAACGCTCGGTGGAATTCTCTAAGCGGAGCGCTTCCCGATGGTGAATATACTTACCGGGCGGATAAGGAACTTTTCGCGGAGGGTCTTGCGGCGTTTCAGCACTCGCTGGGGCTGCCGATGGTCACTCACGCGCGCTGGATTTCCACGGCGAGCCCCTATCACATGCAGTATAAAATGTCTGGGAACGTCGTGCTCGATCCTGTTTTTTGGAAATCCACTTCCCTATATTTAGCCGATGCAGGCGTCGTGACGTATGAGCAGGACTGGCTGGACCATAACGCCGCAACCGAACTGAATCTAACGGACCCCCAATCGTTTCTCGGAAACATGTCGGAGGCGATGCTCAGCAAAGGAATCACCATTCAATACTGCATGCCGCTGCCGAGCCACTACATGGCGAGCACGCAATATTCGAACGTGCACACGATAAGGACGAGCCTTGACCGATTCGATCGCGAAAAGTGGGATTCGTTTCTGTATGACTCGAGACTAGCGACCGCCGTCGGCCTCTGGCCGTGGACAGACGTTTTTTTCAGCAACGAGCTCCCCAATTTAATTCTTTCCACTTTATCGGCCGGGCCCGTAGGAGTGGGAGACGCATTGGGTGAGACGAATGCCCACAATCTGGCAGCCGCGGTCCGCACCGATGGGTTGATCGTGAAAGCCGATTCGTCCCTGCTTCCTATCAATTCGATGTATGCGAGCGACGCGCTGAACGAGAGCGCGCCCATGGTCGCAATGTCGGAGAATGCATTTGGCAATCAGCGCGCGCGCTACGTTTTCGCCTATCTCCGAGGCGGTTCGGAACAGAGCGTCGCCGTTCCGCTCAGCAGTTTGGAAATGAGCGGGCCTGTATTTGCTTATGACTGGGTGACGCACAGCGGAGAGCTGCTTCCTAACGGCGGAAGTCTGCGGATGAAATTCGCGGACGGCTGGGATTATCAGATACTTTCCCCAGTGAACCGCCAAGGATTGGCTCTGCTGGGTGACACCGAAAAGATTGTGCCTTTGGGGAAAGAACGCATCGCCGCTGTCGAAGATCGCGGCACCCTAACGGTGACTATCAAATTCGCTCGCGGCGAAGACATGCTCACAATCTCTGGCTACGCTTCGGATCGCCCTAAATTCAAGGCCCTCCAAGGCAAACTCAACGACACGTCTTACGACCCACAAACCAAGATCTTCCGCGCGCAAACCGCACCAGCCGGATCTGGAGAAGCGATCTTGCAAGTCATCCCGCGCTAATTTCGGGAGTAATGTCTCGATCTCCGCTGCATGCCGGTCTGCCCGGGTCTAAGGAGCCGAGATTGTTATGAAATCAACTTAGCGCTCCCGGCGAGAACCGCTCCGGACGCTCGGCCTTTAAGTCCAATCTCTGTCGCTATTAGATTTAGCCCTGCGAGCCCCTCGCTCGTTCAAATTCTCTTTGGAATCCTGGCAGAATTCCTTCCAGGATGCTCGCCGTGCGCGTTGCCACGATGCCGAGCAACGCTCCGCCCAGAACATCCAGATTATTTCGGGTCGCAGTGGTCAGCTTGCTCGGCGATCGGGCCGAAGTCCTAGAGATCGGGCTATCGTATTCGACGGCATTGCCCGATGGTCGCTGCGCATAAACCTTCGCTGGTCCGCGCAGAGCGCTGAACAGCGCTGAGAGCACGATGCCGCCGGTGAACGCAACCGCGAGCATCGTTCCTGGACGTTCTTCCACCTGCGAGCGCCAATCGACTGCCGCTTTCGCCCTTTGCTTCAACTCGATCAGGTTATCGCTCAGCTCACTTCGCTTCTGTGCGATTTCCCACTCTATTTGATTTGTTGTTTCGCCCATTGCACGTCCTCCTCTAACGTTCGAATCGTTTTGTCGGGGGATAGATTCATCCGCTTCAATTTCATCCCACCGGCGCCAATCAAAATTCCGGCCGCGACCAGTAANACACCGCCCACGATCAACGTCGCGAGCCAAGCTGCCATGACCANCGACAGCGCGTACACACNGGCAAGAAGTAAAAACCCCAATCCGTAAAACGCCAGCGCCACACCTGCACCCAGCGTGGCACCTGGCCCTGCGACTTTNNCCGCCCCTTCTTTCAGTTCACTCNTGGCCAGCCGAAACTCTGCTTGGATGAGCTGCGTCAGATTAGAGGCGATGTTCTCCAATATTTCNGGCACGGATCGCTGCATTTGTGGTGCTGCCATCAGCAGCCTCCTTCCCGATTCCGAATTCGTTAGTCGCGACGAAAGCTACGCGCCACAATGAACCCCAGCACAGCCGCCGCGGCGAGCGCAGGCCCCGGATATCGTTTTACGACGTCCTTCAAATCCTCTCCCATGGCCTTCAAGTCTGTCTCGCGGACATAGTGCGCAGCGGCTTCCAGCTTGTCCGCGGCGACGTGCGCCACGCCCGAAATTTGGTCAGCGGCCGTATGCGCTGCGCCGGAGAGTTGCTCTCCGCCTGAATGCAGTTTCGCTGCTGCTTGGCCCAAGGCACCCGCGGTGCTCTTCCGCGATTCCTCGATGTTGTCCACTGTCTTGCGGCCGAAGTCGGCGACTCTCTCTTTAACTTCGGCAGCTTTTTCTGAAAGCTTCAAGCGCGCTGCAGTTGCAGATCCGCCTTCCTGCTGTCCGTACGGCGTTTCGCTAGTCGGCTTGTTGTGATCGTCCATTGTGTTTCTCCTTTTTTGCAATTTTGGTTTTGGTTTCCGCGACACCGCTGGTCTTAAATCCAAGTAAGGCTTCGTAGCTGGCGAACAACCGGTCCTTGGCCAGCGGTCCCACGAACCGTGGAGTGTTATAAAAGTCCCAGGCTGATGAGGTTTCTGATGATCCTTGGGTCTTCCGCTCGACCACGGGGCCGAAGTCCTCGCCGAAGCGATGATCGAACCCTTTCCGTTTCCAAGTTCGGTATTAAGCATTCCGAGGTCCGAGCTGCCAGCGCAGCAATCTCCATGGAAAGAAGCGCCTTGCTGCTGAAAGAATCTCGTCGCCGTTGGGATTTAGTGCCAACATTCCGCCACTTGCCAAGATGCTGACATGGCGACCGCAGCCGGGATTTCAGGCAGGCTAGGAAAATGATAAAAAGGAAGCCGTCCAGGGGAGCATTTTCTAGCCAATGGTTGAAGGGCGAAGCCTGCTGGAGTAACTTATCTACATTCGCGCGATTGAGCAGGCCTCCGGCTGGCGCGCAAGGGTCTTGGCCGCAATTTTGGCATGCACAGAGAGTTGAAAGGTAAATGAACACAGTCGCGCAACTGCGTGCCGAACCTTCCACCGTTGATGTGTCGCACGACGAGCGAATTGAGCTGGTGGCTGACGGCGCGAGCGAAAGCATCCAACCCGAAGCGATCGACGATTCCTGGCGAAGGTGTTTGCGCGACTTTCGTGTTGACCCAAAGAGCAGCTCAGTACCCCACTTGCTCACAGAGCGAGAGCTCAGGATCTCTCGCGAACCCCTGCATAGCTTTCTAGTCCAAGCCCAAGAAGAGATAGACCGCCTCTATGCCATTGTTCGCCCGCAGTCTTACGTGGTTCTGTTGTGCAACAGCGATGGAGTCGCCATCCACCATCGCGGCGACGAGAGCAAGGACCGCGAGTTCAAGCAGTGGGGTATATGGCTGGGTGGCGTCTGGTCGGAGCGGGTCGAAGGCACAAACGGTATCGGCACCTGCATCGCGGATCGACGGCCGGTTCTCGTGCATTGTGCCGACCATTTTCGCAGCCGTCACACCCGGTTGAGTTGCGCGGGCGCGCCGATCTTCGATCCTCAGGGAGGTTTGCTGGCGGTACTAGATGTTTCTAAGCTGCACCAGCAATCTGACGATCAGCCATTTCCCCTGCTGCTCCAGACGGTGATCGTTTCCGCGCGAGCCATTGAGGAACGCATCTTTCGTGAGCATTTTCAGCGTTGCTGGATCCTGGCGGCTGCCCCGTCAGACGATTTAGGATCATCCGTGCTCCTTGCGATTGACGACCAGCAATCCATTGTTGGCGCCGACCAAGCTGCTCGGAAGTTTTTCGCTCTGAGCGACAAGAGTCTTGCGGACGGAATTCCTTTGTCTGCCGCGTTCGCGTATGAGCGCTCACTCTTCCGGCGCACAGCCGACCGGGACATTCCGATACGCCTAACGAGTGCCAGTGATGACGAACGCGGTTGGTCGGCATTGCTTTCGCCACCTTTGAGCAGGCCTAAGGTCACGCGCAGCTGGGCGGAAGCAGTGGTTCATTCCCGGGCAAGAATTAGTACTTTGGGTGATTTGCGGATGGCCACCGCGCCGGAACCCAGCCGTGGTGGATTATCGCCGGCCGTGACACGCCGCGTCTGCGACTATATTGAAGGGCATCTAGATGAAAAGATCCGCCTCGATGGACTGGCCGCTCTAGCCGGGCTTTCCACCGACCATTTTGCCCGGTCGTTCCACCAGTCAGTGGGGGTGCCGCCACACACGTATCTGTTGCGGCGGCGCCTGGAACAGGTGGAACAGATGCTGCGGGAGACAGACGCTCCGTTGTCGGAAATAGCCCTGGCGACTGGTTTTTCTGACCAAAGCCACCTGGCGAGGCACTTCCGGCGGTGGGCTGGAATGTCTCCGCGCCAGGTCCGGTGGTCGGAAGGGAACCGCCTCCGTACGACGTAAATCCATTCGGGAAAATAACTTAGCGACATAATGCCGCTGATCCGCGCAGAAACGCCTCTCCGGATTCTCTCTTCACGGTGCGCCTGAGACGCGTCCAATCGCGATCCAGTTCACGATTCGTCGGAAACATTCTAAACACCCCAAGTTTGTTCAAGACGGATTTTGCACCTTGCTGGCAGTATTCCACTCGATTCTCACGCAAGGAGAATCGGTAAAGGAGGAACATCATGGGTTTGAATAGTCTCACCTATCCTTTGCAGTACGAGGACCATAAGACGGGGCTTGATACTGGGCGCACGCTTGACACCGACCTATTTGACGAACAACTGAATTCAGAGGCCGATTTCGAGGGGATCATTGGGAGGAGCTCGGTTCTTCGTCGGGTGCTGCAGATGGTCGAAACCGTGGCCTGGGGAGATTCGACTGTGCTCTTGCTGGGCGAGACGGGCACGGGCAAAGAACTCATTGCACGGGCTATTCACAATCACAGTCCTCGCGCTGGTCGGCCGTTCGTCAAGCTCAACTGCGCCGCCATCCCTACCGGGCTGCTCGAAAGCGAACTGTTTGGCCATGAGCGAGGATCCTTCACCGGCGCGATCGCGCAGAAAATTGGCCGGTTTGAGCTTGCGCATCAAGGTTCGCTCTTTCTGGATGAAATCGGCGATATCCCTCTCGAGCTGCAGCCGAAGCTTCTTCGAGTCCTGCAGGAGCAGGAATTCGAACGATTGGGAAGCACACGGACGCAGAAAGTGAACATACGCATTGTGGCTGCGACTCATCGCGACCTGGAAGGAATGATCTTGGAGAAGCTGTTTCGCAGCGACCTCTACTATCGATTGAATGTCTTTCCCATCCGCGTTCCTCCCTTGCGGGAACGTCCGGAGGATATCCCGGTGTTGGTGCAACATTTTGTACTACAGGCCACACGACGAATGCGGAAGAGGATTGATACGATTCCTCCGGAAACAATGGAGGCTCTGATTCAGCACCGGTGGCCGGGGAACATCCGGGAGTTGGAGAACGTAATCGAACGCGCAGTGATTTTATGCTCAGGTCCTGAGCTGCGGCTTTCGCCACGGGACTTGAATCCACGGGCCCCGCTCGATCAAAGCATAAACTGCCGTCAAACTCTGGAAGAGGTCGCGCGCGACCATATCCTCAGGACCCTGAAAGAAACCCGGTGGATCGTTGCCGGACCCAGCGGCGCAGCATCTCGCTTGGGATTAAACCGCTCAACCTTATATTTCCGGATGAAGAAGCTTGGTATCGCGCGAAGCGCGGGTTCATGCACTGACCCGCAAAAAATCCTGGCGATGCGATGAGAATGAAAATTCAGCCTATGGCCATCCTCCTCGTGGTCTTGCTTAGGACCAATAACTTACGAATTTTCGGTGTCGCGTTTAGTCCGATCCCCACTGCGGGCGCTTTATTCGAGAGAGTTACGCTTGCGCATGGTCGAAGACTGCGCGTTGAGCGCGACTCGACGCGGCCCGGCAAACTACTTTTCGGGAAGCTTGTCTTCTAGTTCGCTGGCTAGCTTATGGACGTCGGTGGCAGCGTTGAAGCTTTGCAGTTCGGATTTTGAAGATGTCACGTCCACGCCGATGTGCTGGCAGATTTTCTGCTGCATTTCGAGCATGGTGGTCAGTTCCTGTTCGGCTAGCATGCCGACTTGGAGGTCGAGATGGGAACGGCGTTCGGCTTGGCGGGTCATGCGATTTTGGCTCATCAGGACGAAGATGGTGAGGATGACGCTTTCCGAGGAGATGACCAGAGCGAGGATGCCGAAGGGGAAGGGGTCGAAGGGTTTTACGCCGGGGATCACGTTGAGGTTGATGGCGGACCAGGTGAGCACGAGAAGGAGCTGCAACAGGAGAAAAGCTACGCTGCCGATGAATTTTGCGATGGCTTCGCTGATGCGCTCGGCGATGGTGCGGCGTTCGAGCGCGTCTTGTTCGAGTTTGGCGATGGCTTCGATGTTGTGTTGCGTGGGATTTTTTTTGGCGTGGTCGGGTAGGGCGTTGGACATGTTGGGATCCGAGTTGCGCGTGGGATAAACGCTTGAACCACATTTTGGCATGCGGGTGGTGGGAACTGCAATTGCGGGGAATACGCAACGTCTTGGATTGCGGGACCAGGTACAGCGGATTCCCGCGGAGACGCGGAGAAAGGCGAAAGATTTAACACAGAGCGCACAGAGAAGACCGGAGAACACAGAGAAAGCGGCAGAGATCTCTGCCGGCGTCGCGCAGTCTTCGATCGGCTTAAGGGAAAGGCGGCGACATCGTGGCGAGTAGGGGCGCAGCAAGCAGCGCCCCTACCGAGTGTGATCGAGTGACGCTAACGCGGGTATGCGGTTGTTTCCGATCAAGGTTTTTGCATGGCGGGGATTATGGCGGAGAGGTCCTTTTCGCCGTAGCCGGCGTTTATGGCTTTTTCGAAGTCGGTGATGGCTGCGGTTGCGGTGTTCATGGCTATCTTGTGGCGCTGGCCTTCGTCACGAGCGTAGGTTAGATCTTTGGTCATTAAGCGGAGGAGGAAATTTGGGGTGAAGTCGTTTGCGGCGGCGCGGGTCGTTAGGAGTTTTAGCAGCGGGCTGCCGGGGGCGCCGCTTGTGAGGATGGCTACGGATTTTTCTTTGTCGAGGCCGCTGGCGTTGAGTAACGCCATCGCTTCGGCTAACGAGGCGGCTTGAACTCCGCAGAGGAAATTATTGATTAGCTTCAGGGTGGCGCCGCTGCCGGTGGGACCTAGATGCACGATGTCGCGGCTCATCACGGCCAGGACGACGCGGACGGCGGCCAGAGCTTCGGCGGAACCTCCTACCAGGAAAAGTAATTCGCCGGCTGCGGCTTGCGGTTTTGAGCCGGTTACTGGTGCGTCGAGGAGTTCGCATTCTTTTTGTTTTGCTGCGGCGGCTAGCTCGCTGGCGGTGCTGGATTCGATTAGCCAGGTGCCGGGAGCTGCGGCGGCTAACGCACCGGTTTCTTTGTCGAGCCACACGGCGCGGGAGGCGTGGTCGTCTGCGAGCATAGTAATAATGATGTCGGCGCGGGCGGCGGCATCGCGTGGCGTGCGAGCTACGTACGCGCCAGCTTTTGCGAAGGGCGCGGTTTTTTCCGGATTGCGGTTGTACACGGCTAGCGGAAAACCAGCGGTGAGGACGCGTCCGGCCATTCCTGAGCCCATCAGTCCTAAACCTAGAATTGCTACGCGCGGCTTGGTCATTGGTTCGTTCACCTCAGCGGNATNATCCCAGTGAAATCACTTCGATTAGTGCGGGCTTGGCTGCGGCCACTTGCAGTNGATTGCGCAGCGGGCGGCCGAAGTCTGCGAATCGGACTTGCATTACGTCTCCGGCGGCGAGGCGAATGCCTTCGCCGTAGCTGAGACAATCGGCGCCGAAGAAATGGACATGGACGTCGCCGGGGCGGCGATGCGTTTCATATTTGAAGTGGTGATGCTCCATGTTGCGGAGGCTGTGGCACATTTCGGATTCGCCCGTGCGGATTTTTTTATGCCACAGCGGTTTACCGGCGCGTTCGATCGTGACTTCGCCTGCGACGGAATCGAAAGTCGGATCGAGCGCAATTTCCGGCCCTAGCGCGGGAGTGCGCAGCTTCGAGCCTGCCAGATTCAGGTAATTTTTCTTTTCGAATACGTGGTCGGAGAATTCGTTGCCAGTGGCCATGCCGATGCGGCGGGGGCGGCTGTCAGGGGCGATGATGTAAATACCGGCGATTTCGGCTTCTTCGCCGCCGTCTTCGGCGTACGGCGGAATTTCCAGAGGCTCGTTGTGGGCGCGCAGGATTGTGCCGGCGCCTTTGTAAAACCATTCGGGTGGCGTGCCGATTTCACCAGCAGCCGGTCGGCCTCCGGCTATTCCCCAGCGAAACATTTTCATGCTGTCGGTGAGATCTTCGCTGGCGATGGCGTGCATGTCTTGGCGATCGCGGGCGCTGCCGAGGTGAGTGAGGCCTGTGCCGGAGACGAGGCAGCGGGACGGCTCTTGGGGATGGTCAATGGGAGGCAGGATGTGCCATTCGGATTGGCCGGCGTAGATGGGGTCGTAGTCGAGCATGTAGTTTGAGAGTTTCTGTTGCACGAGGGCGATTAACTTCAGGCCGTTGGCGATGGCTTCCTGCGCCAGGGAATAGATAGATGCGGTTTGGTGGAGCAGGCGTAGCTTTGGCTCTTCGACGAGGGCCACTGCGCGGTCGTTGCCTTTGGCGATTTGGATTAGTCGGGTCATTGATCGGGTCATTGACTGGCTCATCCGCCGTGCCTCACTCGATCACTTCGAATTTTGTTAGCGCTTTTTCATTTATGGCGAGGCCCAGGCCGGGAAGATTATCGTCGAGATCCACGAAACCGTCTTTGGCTTTCGGTTCGCCCTCGAAGATATACCAGAAAAGTTCGTTGCCGACTTCGACGTCCACGATGGGGAAATATTCAGCCATGGGGGAATTCAGGCTGGCCATTACTACGTGGTAGTTGTGCATTTGTCCGGCGTGGGGAATTACCGGAACCGAATAGGTTTCTGCTAGCGCGGAGATTTTGCGGGCCTGGGTGATGCCGCCGACGCGGTTGGTATCGAATTGAATGCAATCCACGGCGCGAGCTTCGAGCAGATCGCGGAAACCGTATTGCGTGAATTCGTGCTCGCCGCCGGCGATGGGGATGCGCGCGTAGGATTTCAGTTCGGCGTAGCCGTGGATGTCGTCGGGGATTACAGGTTCTTCGAGCCAGCGGAGATTGAATGGCTCCAGGAGCGGGAGCATGCGTTTGGCATAGTCGAAGGTCCAGCCCATGTACGCGTCGGCCATTACGTCAATGCCATCGCCTACTGCTTCGCGGACTGTTTTCACGAGGGCGACATTCTTTTGCATGCCTGCGGCGCCGTCGGTGGGGCCCCAGCCGAAACGCAATTTCATGGCTTTGTAGCCTTCTTTTTTGTAGCGCTTGGCTTCGGCGGCCAGTTCGCTGAGTTCGATGCTGTAGAGACGGCTGGCGTACACGGGGATGCGCGGTTTGGTGCGGCCTCCGAGAAGGCGGAAGACCGGTTGTTTCGCGGACTTGCCCAGGAGGTCCCAGAGTGCGATGTCCGCTGCGCTGATCGCGGCCATGCCGACGCCTTTGCGGCCGAACGCCATCGTTTTGCGGTACATGTGTTGCCAGAGGAATTCGATGTTCCAGGGATCGGCGCCGATTAGCAGCGGCTTGAGGTAGAGGTCGATCACTTGTTTGGTGATGGGCGGAGCCAGGGCGGCGTTGCCGATGCCTACGTGGCCGTCATCAGTAAAAATTTCGACAATGAGCCAGTCGTGGAAGGTGAAAGTTTGCATGGAGGCTTGCTCTCCTAGGGTTAGGAGGTCCATGGGATTGGTGCAGAAATGCGGGGGCAAGGGAACCGTCTTGCCGCGCCAGCGAACTGCTCTCGTGCGAATTTCTTTAATTTTCATGGGGCTCCTTCATGGTTGGGTTTCTGTTGCGTGATGTTGTGCCATATCTAGCGGGGCGATTTTGGGGACGGCGATTAGTATCAATAAAAATGCGATTACGTGGAAGGTGGCGGCGATTTGGAAGACGGTTTCGTAGCCGAAGCCGTGGTCGAGCAAGTGGCCGGCTAGTTCGCCGAAAACGATGCCGCCCATGGCGCCGCCGAAGCCTATCAGGCCAGCTGCGGCACCTACTACGCTGCGGGGAAAGAGATCGGCGGGAAGAACCATTACGAGAGTGGACCAGGATTGCTGACCGAAATAGGCGAGGCTGAAAATCGCGATGGCCCAGGCTATCGGAGCGCGGGTGACCAAGAGGATGAGCGGCATTACCGCGGCACTGAGGCCCATCGTGATTTTGCGGGCTGCGTTCGCTGAGTAATTTTGGCGGACGAGGTGGCTGGAGAACCAGCCGCCGGCGAGGCAGCCGATGCCCGCCGCGGCGTTGGGGATCCAGGCTATGGTGCCCACGGATTTGATGTCGAAATGGCGAGCGTCGTAGAGATATTTGGGGAGCCAGAAGAGATAGAAGTACCACGCAGCGTCGCTGAGAAATTTTGCGGAGACGATGCCCCAGGTTTCTTTGTGGCGGAGTAGATCGAGCCATCGGATTTTTTCTGTGGTCGTGGCGGCCGGATCGGCGGCTTGCGGAATTTTTTCGCGTTCTTGCTCGGTGAGTTGCGGGTGGCCGGCTGGCGGGAAGTAGAATTTGTGCCAGCGGGCGGTCCAGAGGAGGCCTAGGGTGCCGGTTGCGAAAAAAATCCAGCGCCAGTTGGCGTAGAAGAGGATTAGTGCGATTAGTGGCGGGGCGACGACTGCTCCTACGGCGCTGCCTGCGTTGATGATGCCCATGGCTGTGGCGCGTTCGTTGACGGAGAACCATTCGGCTACTGCGCGCGTGGCTGTGGGGAAGCCGCCTCCTTCGCCCATGCCTAGGGCGAAGCGGCTGACGGCTAGCATGGTGAAGGTGAGGGCCAGGCCGTGGCTGGCGCAGGCTATGGACCAGAAGATCATGATTACGGTGAAGCCGCGGCGGGTGCCGAGGGCGTCGGCTAGTTTGCCTCCGCCTGCGTACATGAAGGCGTAGGCGAGTAGGAACGCGGATTGGAGGTTGGAGAATTGGACGTTTGTTAGGGGGATGTCTCGGCTGATGGCTTGGATGGCGACGGGGAGGGTTTGGCGGTCCAGGTAGCTGATGGCGATCGCGGCGCTCAGTAGGATTGCGATTCGCCAGCGCAACATTTAGGGCTCCTGGGTGAATTGCCCACGCAAAGACAGATTCAAAAGCAACGTCAAAGACAAAGGAGCCGGCGGGACGCCGGCGCTACAAAGTCAACTACTCCGATTCGCTCAGAAATTTATTAGCGCGCATTTAGTGATTGTCGCGGGCTACTGGGGCGCCGCTGCCGCCTACCAGGAAATCGAGGTCGGCGCCTTGATGAGCTTGCTGGACGTGGTCGGTGTAGAGCTTTACGTACCCGCGGGCTGGGTTTGGCGGCGGCGTCCATTGGGCGCGGCGGGCGGCTAGGGTGGCGTCGTCTACGTTCAGGCTGATGGTCCGGCCGGGAACGTCGAGCGTGATCGTATCGCCGCTGCGCGCCAGGGCTAACGGGCCACCGGCTGCTGCTTCTGGCGATGCGTGCAGGACTACGGTGCCATAGGCCGTTCCGCTCATGCGCGCGTCGGAAATACGGATCATGTCTTTCACGCCTTTGCGCAAAACTTTTGGAGGCAGGGGCATGTTGCCGACTTCGGCCATGCCGGGATAGCCGCGCGGACCGCAATTTTGCAGGACCATGACGCAGGTTTCGTCGATGTCGAGATTTTCCTGGTCAATGCGCGCGTAAAAATCTTCGATGGAATTGAAGACTACGGCGCGGCCAGTGTGCTGCAGGAGGTGCGGGCTGGCGGCGGAGAGTTTGATAACGGCGCCATCGGGGGCGAGATTGCCGCGGAGCACGGCGATTCCGGAATTTTCTTTGAAGGGTTGTGCGAAACTGTGGATCACTTCGCGATTCCAGCAGGGGGCTTCGGAGACATTTTTCCAGATAGTCTGGCCGTTGACGGTGAGGGCGTCGCGATCGAGCGCGCCATTTTCGCCTAGTTCGCGGAGGACGGTGGGGAGACCGCCGGCGTAGAAAAAATCTTCCATTAAGTAAGAGCCGCTGGGCTGGAGATTCACCAGGCAGGGCAGGTGCGATGCGAGCGTGTCGAAATCAGCGAGGGCGAGCGGCACGCCGATGCGTCCGGCGATGGCGATGAGATGGATGACAGCATTGGTGGAACCGCCGATGGCGGCGTTGGCACGAATGGCATTTTGAAATGCGGCGCGGCTGAGGATTTGCGACATGCGCAGATCTTCTTTGACCATTTCCACGATGCGCCGGCCAGTCAATTGCGCGAGGGTGTGGCGGCGCGCGTCCACCGCGGGGATGGCGGCGTTTCCAGGCAGCGCCATGCCGAGGGCTTCGACCATGCTTGCCATGGTAGAGGCGGTGCCCATCGTCATACAGTGGCCTTTCGAGCGATGCATGCAGCTTTCGGCTTCAAAAAATTGTTCCAGCTTCATCTGGCCGGAGCGAACTTTTTCGGACATTTGCCAGACGCCGGTGCCGGAGCCGATATCGTGGCCCTGAAACTTTCCGGAGAGCATCGGGCCGCCGGACAGTCCGATGGTGGGGAGATCGCAGGAGGCGGCGCCCATTAATAATGATGGAGTGGTTTTGTCGCAGCCCATTAAGAGGACAACGCCATCGATAGGATTCCCGCGGATGGATTCTTCCACGTCCATGCTGGCTAGATTGCGGAAGAGCATCGCAGTAGGACGCAGCAACACTTCGCCGAGAGACATGACCGGAAATTCCAGGGGGAAACCGCCTGCTTCCCAGACGCCGCGTTTTACCCATTCGGCGATTTCGCGGAAGTGCGCGTTGCAGGGCGTGAATTCGGACCAGGTGTTGCAGATGCCGATGACCGGACGGCCGGTGAACATGTCGTGCGGCCAGCCTTGATTTTTCATCCAGCTGCGGTAGATGAAACCGTCGCGGTCTTTGCGGCCGAACCATTCCTGGCTGCGCAATTTTTTTGTGGTCATGGGTGGTGAACTCCGCGCCGCTTGGGGCGCAAAATATTTTGTGGAACGGCCGCTGCGAAATGAAAACGTTTACCCGCGGGCTTCTCGCCCTTTGGTGAAAATATTTCTCGAGCGCTGTGTGCTTGCGGACTATTCGGTTGGGATCGTGCAGCGACGAAAATCCGCTGCTCGCCCGTATCCCGCTTGCGTCCGCGCGAAACGAAACCCTGCGATGATATCGCAAAATGAATCGAGTGACAGCATACGCAAAAGTGTCGCGGGGGGAGGCGGCTGGGGTATATTGACGCGCGGCCGACGGGCGAATCACGGATTCTCTTGGGAAAAGGAGTCCATCGAATGGGTTCATATTCCAGAGCATTTTGCGGCATGGTTATTTTCGGAGTGTTGTTGACCGCTGCGGCTGCGGCGCAGAGCGGCAAGGCGCCGATTCAGATCACTGCCGATCTTTCGGACGCGCCGCGCAAGATTTATCACGCCGAAGTGGATTTGCCGGTGACGGAGGGGCCGTTGACGCTGACTACTCCGAAGTGGATTCCGGGGCACCACATGCCCGCCGGACCCGCGGGGAATATTGTGGGCGTGGTGTTCACCGCCGCGGGCCAACCGCTTGCCTGGCGACGCGATGATGTGGACCTTTACAAGTTTCATTTGACGATTCCGGCGGGAGTGGCGACGCTGCACGCGCATCTGGACTGTATCGTGACCGCGAATGCGTCGCAGAAGACGGCGGTGCTGGACTGGGAAAATCTGCTGCTCTATCCCGCGAACCTGCCGGTGCGCGATGTTACGATTCAGCCCGCGGTGATCGTGCCGGCGGGTTGGGGCGTGGGCACGGCGATGACTCCTATCGGCGGCGGAGCATACCCTGTGCCGGCTGCGGGCAGCATTACACACTTTGCTGTGACCAACGTCGAGCAGCTGCAAGATTCGCCGGTTATGAGCGGACAGTTTTTTCACGAATTTGTTCTGGCGCCGGAAATTTCTCCGAAGCACTACCTTGATGTAGCTTCCGACCTGCCGGAGGATTCCAATCTTCGTCCGGCAGTGCTGATGGAGCTGGCGAACCTGGTGCGGGAGGCTGATGCGCTGTACCGCTCGCATCATTACAACGCGTATCACTTTTTGTTGACGCTTTCGGATGCGGCTTCGGGTGAGCGAACTCTGGAGCATGGGCAATCGTCGGAAAACGGTGTGGGCGAGAAAAGCTTTTCGGATGATTCGCAGCAGCTGCCGGATGACAGCATGTTGCCGCACGAGTACACGCATTCATGGTGCGGGAAGTATCGGCGTCCGGCGGGTTTGTACCAGCCGGATTTCGCAACGGCGCAGCAAGGCGCTTTACTGTGGGTTTACGAGGGGCTGACGCAATACTACGGCGAAGTGCTGGCAACGCGCGCGGGATTTATGTCTCAGGCGCAGCACCGCGACGTGCTGGCGATGACCGCGGCGTATCTGGACCACACGCCCGGGCGCGCATGGCGCACGACGGAAGACACGGCGATTGCGGCGAGCCTGCTGCGCAACGGCGTCGCGTGGGCCAACTGGAGGCGCGGGCAGGATTATTACGACGACGGGCAATTTATCTGGCTGGATGCGGATACTTTGATTCGCAAGACGACGAACAATCAGAAATCGCTGGATGATTTCGCGCGGATTTTTCTGGGACACGGCGGGAACACGGGGCCGCTGATTGTGCCTTTTGCGTTTGATGAAGTGGTGCGCGATTTGAACCAGGTAATGGCGTATGACTGGGCTGCGTTTCTGCATGAGCGGCTGGATAAGATCCAGCTGCACCCTGATATGGCGGGTGTGGAGCGCGGCGGGTACAAGCTTGTCTACCGGGAGCAGCCGAGTGCGTTGGAGGCGGCGGTGGCGGGGAAGGAAACGGCGTATTTTACCGGGACCGATGAGCACGGCGTGAATGCGTGGCACTCGGTGGGATTGATCGTGGGTGGCGACGGCAGCATCGTGGATGTGCGCTGGGGCGGGGCTGCGGACAAGGCCAAAATCGCGCCGGGGGCGAAAATTATCGCGGTTGACGGGCAGGCTTATTCGGGCGATTTGCTGCGAGCTGCGATTCGCGATGCGAAGGGTGGGGCCGAGGCGATCCATTTGATTGTGCAGATGGACAATTTTATTTCGACGGCTGATATTGATTACCACGATGGGGAGCGGTATCCGGTGTTGGAACGCGTCGAGCGGACGGCGGATTATTTGGATGACATTACGAAGCCGCTGGCGTCGCTGGGAGCGTCGCCGGGGCAGGCGAAAACGACGGCTGAAAATCGGTAGCGGTTGTGTGGCGTGTTGTACGACAACAAGTTCGTTGACGAAACATCGCGGTGGACTGACTATCTGTGGCGGCACGTGCGTCCACAAAAAATGAATATGGGTGATTCAGGAGACTTAAACATGAGCTGTTTACCGCGTTGCGGATGGGATTCGAGAAAAGCTTTGAGCGACGTCGTTTTTGCGGCGGCGTGCGCCTACTTGGCTATCGCTGCGCTGATCGCTGCCGCGATTGCAACGCCAGCGGCGACTGTTGCAGCTAGCGCGACGCCGAATGCTTTCGACACGGCTATGCCGGCTGCGAGTGCAGCTTCGCCTGCGGCGGGGAAGGTGCTGCGGGTTTATTTTGTGGATGTGGAGGGTGGGCAGGCTACTTTGTTTGTCACACCGGCGGGGGAGTCGTTGCTGATTGATACGGGGTGGGACGGGAACAATGGGCGGGATGCGGACCGGATTGTGGCGGCGGCGAAGTCGGCGGGACTTGCGAAGATTGATTATGTTTTGATCACGCATTTTCATGAGGATCATGTAGGCGGGGCGCCGCAACTGGCTGCGCGGATTCCTATCGGGACATTTATTGATCATGGCGGGAATCGCGAGACGGGCGATGCGCCCACGGTGCAGGGATGGCAGGCTTATCAGGCTATGCTGGCGACTGGAAAATATACGCGAATTTCGGCGAAGCCGGGGGATGTGGTGCCGATAGAGGGAATGCATGTGGACGTGATCAGCTCCGATGGGGATTTGATCGCCAAGCCGCTGCTGGGAGCGGGGCAGGAGAATGCGGCATGCAAGGAGTCGGAGACGCGTCCTGCGGATAAGACCGAGAATTTGCGATCCCTCGGAGTGTTGATCACATTTGGGAAGCTGCGGATTTTGGATTTGGGCGATCTGACTTGGGACAAGGAAATGGAATTGATGTGCCCGGCGAACAAATTGGGGAAGGTGGATGTGTACATTGTGTCGCATCATGGCTGGCAGCAGAGCAGCAGCCCGGCGTTGGTGTGGGGAATCGCGCCGCGGGTGGCGATTATGGATAACGGAGCGAAGAAGGGTGGGACGCCTTCGACTTGGGACATCATTGAGAAATCGCCGCATCTGGAAGATTTGTGGGAGCTGCATTATTCGGAGGAGGGTGGGGCGGCGCACAATGTCGCGGCGGAGTTTATCGCGAATCCGCAGGGAACGGATGCCGGGAATTATTTGGAATTGATTGGATATGCGGATGGAGGATTTGACGTGTTTGATTCGCGGACGCAGGAGACGAAGAAGTATGCGGCGCGGTGAATTCCTCGCGATTAATTTCGTGGACCGGCTCTTGGCGCGGCGAACGGGTCGGGTAGCGGCTCGGGGATTGGTTCGATGCGGCCTAGGCCGAAGATGTAGCCGGCTATGCCTGCCAGCAGGAACGCGGTGGCCACGACGAATGCCCAAGCGTACTCGTGAGTGGCGGCGACGACGTAACCGGTGACGATGGGCGCGAGGATGGCCGAGAGTTGATTTCCGAAATTTAGTATTCCGCCTAATGTCCCGACGCTTCCTTCCGGAGCAATCAGCGACGGGATGGACCAGCCTACCGGCGCGGCAGCGGAAAGACCACCGATGGAAACACTGATCCAGAAAAGCGCGCTGGTGGGAGTGTGGGCGTGCGCGGCGCCGAAGATGCCGAGACCGAAGGCTGTGCCGGAGACTAAAACGATTTGGCGGACGAGCGAGGCGTCAAGGCCGCGATGGATAAGCGCGTTGACGAGCCAGCCACCGATGACCAGATCGGTGAAAGTGGCGAACAGCCAGGGCACGCTGGAATACATGACGGAGTGGAGCAAATTTACGTGCAGGGCCGAGGAAAGATAGCTGGGCATCCAGGTGAGCAGCAGATAGAAAGTGTAATTGTAGGAAGAGTAGCCGAGCACGAGGCCTTGGACTTTGCGTTGGCGCAAGAGGTAGACGAGCGAGCTGGCTTGATTGATTTTGGCGTGGCCTTCGGATTGCGCGCCGCCTTGGCGGATGAATTCGCGTTCGGCGGGCGTGAGGGATCNATCTTCGCTGGGATTACGGTAGATCCANTANAAGANGATGAAATAGAGGAAGCTGAGAATGCCGGTGGCGGCGAAACTCCAGCGCCANCCGAAATGGATGAGGAGCAGGCCGATGAGCGGGACTCCTGCGGCGGGGCCGAATTTTGCGGCGGCGTCGAAAATGGCGGTGGCGAGGCTGCGTTCGCGTNCTGGGAACCAGTAGCCGACCGCTTTGGAATTAGCGGGGAAGGTGGGAGCTTCGCCGACGCCGAGTAGGAGACGCGCGGCGGCGAAACTTCCTACGGTGGTGGCGGCTGCGGCGCCGAAGGATGCGACGCTCCAGAGGAAGGTGCTGACGCGGCCGACTAATTTTACGCCGAAGCGGTCGAGCAGGACGCCGCAGGGAAGTTGCAGCGCGGCGTAGGGCCAGCTGTACGCGCTGAGCAAGTAGCCGAATTGCACGGCGCTGATGCCGAACGCGGCGTGCAGGGCCTGTTGCGAGACAGAGATGTTTACGCGATCGAAATAATTTATCAGGACGCCTAGGCCGAGGACGCAGGCGATTAGCCAGCGGCGGCGGGGGATGGGAGCGAGTGCGATTTGGTCGGGGATCGATTCGACGCGGGGGGGATTCATTTTGTGGATTGGGGCGCGTTCGCCGGGGAGATTGTAGACGAGGCGGCGGGTTCGCGGGGGAAAATGGTGAGCGTTATTCGGCCAGCGATATGCGGCTCGGTTCGGCGTTTCCGCGGGTTTTGTGGTATTTATCGGAGCGGGGATGCGAACGGATATATCATTGTAGGCGCTTGGGGTTCGACTCTGCTCCGGCACAATCAAATATGAATCGAAAAGATCGCGTGTTTGCTTCGGTGGACCTTGCGGTGGCGGATATTCCTGATGGCGCGACCGTCATGTTCGGTGGATTCGGCGGCGCGGGATTTCCGAATAATTTGATTCAAGGATTGGCACGGAGGGCCGCGCGGAACTTGAGCGTGATCAGCAATAATTGCGGGACGGGAGACGGCGAGCTGGGGATTCTTTTCAAGAACCGGCAAATCCGGCATGTGGTGGCGGCGTTTCCGGGGCCGGGCGCTATTTATTTTCAGCAACAGTTTGATGCGGGCGAGGTGGAACTGGAATTGGTGCCGCAGGGAATTTTGTGCGAACGGATGCGCGCGTTTGGGGCTGGCATTCCGGCGTTTTATTCGCCGGTGGGCGTGGGGACCGACGTGGCGAAGGGCAAGGAAGAGCGCGTGATTTTCGGGAAGCGATATATTTTGGAACAGGCTTTGGGCGCGGATTACGCTTTTATCAAGGCGCAGCGCGCGGATCGCATGGGGAATTTGGTTTATCGCAAGGCGGCGCGGAATTTTAATCCGATCATGGCGACGGCGGCGAAGCTCACGATTGTTGAAGTGGATGAAGTGGTGGAGACCGGGACCCTCGATCCGGAAACAATTGTGACGCCTTCGATTTACGTGGATCGCATCGTGGTGGCAAAGGGAATTCACAATGCCTAAGGCGCGGCTGACTCGCGAGCAGATCGCCGAACGCGCGGCGCTGGAGCTGCCGGACGGAGCGTATGTGAATTTGGGTTGGGGGATTCCGAATTTGATTGCGGCTTATGTGCCGAAAGATGTAGTGGTTTATTTTCACAGCGAGAATGGAATTTTAGGGATGGGGCCGCGGGCGAAGGCGGGCGAGGAAGACTACGATCTGGTGGACGCGATGAAAGTGCCGGTGACTTTGGTGCCGGGCGCGGCGTATTTTTCGCAGGTGGATGCGCATGTGATGACGCGCGGGGGGCATCTGGACATTTGTATTCTGGGCGGGTTGCAGGTTTCGGAGCGCGGCGATTTAGCGAATTGGCGGGTGCCGGGAGCCAAGGGTGCAGGGGGGATTGGCGGCGCAATGGATATTTCCGTGGGCGCTGAGAGATTGATCGTGACGATGGAGCACAATGCGAAAGATGGGCAGTGGAAAATCGTAAAGGCTTGCAGTTATCCGCTGACGGCGATTGAGTGCGTGAATACTATTATCACGGATTTGGCGGTGATTGATGTGACGGCGGATGGGTTGGTGCTGCGCGAGGTGGCTCCGGGATTTACGCCGGAAGAAGTGCAGCAGCAGACGGAGCCGAAATTGCGATACGACGGGAAAGTGCCGGAGATGGCTTTGCGGAAGAATTGAGCGCGGATTTTTCGTTGCTGCGAAATCGGGGTATCATTTTCTGATTATGGATAACGGGTCGAACGAACGGAAGAAGCCGCCGACTTACTGGATCGGCGAAGGCGGCGGATGGTTGCTGCGGCACGTCGTCAGTGGGCTCGCGGCTACGGGCATTACGCCGAATATGTTTACGTTTTTGGGGCTAGCGGTGAACTCGTGGGCCGCGGCGCTTTTCGCGATGGGGATGTTCCGGCAGGCGGCGGCGGTGCTCTTTCTGGCCGGATTTTTGGATATGGCGGATGGGCAGGTGGCGCGGCGCGTTGGGCGCGTGACGGCGTTTGGCGCGTTTCTGGATTCGACTTTGGACCGTTATTCGGATCTGGCTTTGTACATGGGATTGGTGGTGCATTACACGCTGGTCGGTCGGCCATTTTATATGGCGCTGGCGGCGGTGGCGATGGCGAGCTCGTTCATGGTGAGTTATTCGCGGGCGCGGGCGGAATCGATTATTCCTTTGTGCAAAGTGGGATTTATGGAGCGGCCCGAGCGGTTGGTGCTGCTGATCATGGGCGGCGCGTTTAACCGGATGGCGCAGGTGTTGTGGGTGATCGCGGTGGTTTCGACGATTACGGTGATTCACCGCGTGGTTTATACGTGGCAGGAATTGCGGGCGGGAAGATCGTTGCCGGCGGCGAATGAGACGCAGGTTTCTTGAGGCGGGGCGCGCGGTTGGGCGCGTAGCTTTTTTAGTTAGAACTTCTTCACTGGATTTTCCTTCAGAGATTCTTCCACCGGAGTTGACACGATTTCTTGCACTCGTTGGCGGAGCGCGTCTATGTCGGCGCGCGTGATCTGGCTGGTCTCAATCGGGTCGTGAATGAGGACCGTGATTGTTTCTGGATGCAGCATCCAGTGTCCGGTTTGGAAGAATTGGTAGGAGCCGACCATGCTTACGGGGACGATAGGAATTCCAAATCGTTGCGCGAGGTTGAAGATGCCTTTTTTGAAGGGCTGCACGTGACCAGTGCGGGTGCGCGAGCCTTCGGCGAAAGCGAGCAGGCTGACACCGGAATCGAGCGCGGCTTTGGCGCGTCGCGTCATGATTTCCAGGCCTTCGCGGCTGGGCGCGTCCGGGACGGGAATATTTCCGAAGCGGCCCATCATCCAACCGTACACGGGAACCTTGAAATGCGATTCCAGCTCGAAGCCGCGGAGAAATTGCGGGACCGCGGAGTAAATTACGAACGGGTCGAAAAGATTTACATGATTGCAGATGAAGATGCTGGTGCGGATGGGGTCGAAACCCGGTGCGCGGCGGACTTCGAAGCGCGCTCCAGCCAGGCGCAGGATATTGCGGAAGAAAAGGCGCTGGGGCCAATCGTTCTTGCGCGGATCAACGACGGCGCCGAGTGCGATGAGAATTATGCCGACGACGGCGAAATGGATGCCGCTGATTGCCCAAAGGATCGCGGAGCGGACTTTGAGGTAGGCGTGTTTCATACGATCACGTCCAGCGCGGCGGGAAGAACTTCCAGGGACTGACATTCAAGGCGCATGCTTTCGCCGTCAACCATTACGTTTACGGGGCCTGCTAATTCGAAATCAATACGCTTGGTCGCGGCGCGGGAAGCTTGGTGATGATGGATGTGCGTGCCGGTGAAGAGGCGCGGCAGAGTCCAGATGAGGCCGAGGCGGCCGATGGGGCCCCAGCGCACGTATTCGATGAGGCCGTCGGTGGGATCGGCGTTGGGAGCGATCATCATGTGGCCGCCGGTGAATTTGCTGTTGTTGAAGGAGAGGAAGAGGGCGGGGTCGCGATCTTGTACTTTTTTTTCCGCGAGGCGGTGCGGGAAGGCGAGATGCTCGAGCTGCACGAGGCGGGTAAACACGCCGAGAATGTAGCCGAGCTCGCCCCAGCGTTTGAAGCGGCGGTTGGTGGTTTCGGCTACGTCGGCGGGGAAGCCGAGAGTGAGGAGATTTAGGAAATAGAGTTCGCCTTGGGCGTGGCGGAGGCGGATCACGTCGCAGGGGCGGCGGGAATTTTTTTGCAGGGCCGCGATCGTGTGTTCGACGCCGCGCTGGGTGAAATCTTTCAGGAAGGAATTGCCGGTGCCCAGCGGGAGGAGGCCCAACGTGGGACGGCCTGGCTGTTCGGCTTCCGGGAAAAGACCGTTGATGATTTCGAAGGAGGTGCCGTCGCCGCCCACCGCCAGGAAATTCCGCGTTCCCGCGCTGTAGGCTTGGCGCGCGATTTCGGTGGCTTCTCCGGCGCGGGTAGTATGCGCGACGGTGAGATTAATTCCGGAGTTGCGAACTCTCTCTAACATGCGGGCCGCAAGTTGTCCGGATTTGCCGCCGCCTGCTGCGGGATTCACGATGGCGAGGAATCTTGTGCTCACTGGGGCGAGGGCTCCGGCGCTGAGATGGCGACGTGAATTATAGCGGCACCACGGCGGAACGTTCGCGATTTTGACGGATTTGTTCGGCTAGCTCGGCGCGTTTGATTTTCAGGGAGGCGGTTAGGGGGAAATCGCGGTCCCAGGCGAGGTAGCCGCTGATGCGTTTGTAATTCAGCAGGCGACGATTGCGTTCGGCGACTTCTTTCACTAGCGCATCGGTGATTTCTTGGCCGGTTTCGGGGTGCAGCACGATGATGAGTTGTTCGCCGACCATGGTGTGGGCAGGCCAGAGATAGTTTGCGGCGAAGACGCAGAATTCCTTTACGGGGAGGCCGGAGAAATAGGTTTCGACATCTTCGGGATAAATATTTTTGCCTTCTTCGGTGACGATCATGTTTTTTTTGCGGCCGAAGAGTTGCAGATGGCCGGAGGGATCAAGGCGGCCGAGATCGCCGGTGTGCAGCCAGCCGTTTACGATGGTTTCGGCGGTCATTTCGGGATCATCGAGGTAGTGGGACATTAGCGTGCGGCTGCGGACGGTGACTTCGCCGATTCCTTCCGCACCGGGATTGGTGATTTTCACTTCCATGCCGGGAAGGGGTTTGCCGACGGTGTCTCCTCGAAAAGGTTTCAGATCATTGACCGTGATTACGGTGCCTGCTTCTGTGCAACCGTAGCCATTGCCTACCGGAATTCCCAGATCGTAGAAAAATTGCAGAGTCTCGGGTTCGGTGAACGCGCCGCCTACGAAGAGGGCGCGGAGTTCGCCGCCGAACGCTTGGTGAACTTGCGGGAGTAGCGCGCGGCTGATTTTTAGATGCGGGCGCCGGCGCGTCAAGGCGCGGTTTGTGGAGATCAACGCGTTGAGGATTTTTCGTTTGCGTGGCGGGAGGTCCGCGAACCTTTGGCGCAGGCCGCGTTCGAGATTTTTCAGGATCATGGGCACTAGCGCCATGTAGGTGATTTTGTATTTCGTGAAGGCTGCGCGGATGAATTCGGGGCGTAGCGTGCGCAGATGTACCACCGTGGCGCCGCAGGTGAAGGGGCCGATGAAGCCGACCATGAAATCTATCGCGTGATTCGTGGGGAGGATGCTGAGGTAGCGCACGCCGGGCCAGAATGGATAGAGCGACGTTAGCGCGACGCACTGCTCGAGATAATTATCGTGCGTGAGGACGCAGCCTTTGGGGCGGCCGCCGGTGCCGGACGAATAGACGATGCAGGCTGGGTCGTTGCGTTTGCGAGGTGTGAACGTTGGTTCGGTTGCGGCGCGAAAATCTTGCCAGCGATGCGCACCATGGAGATCGGCGTTTAGCGGCGCTTCAGTGACCAGGACTGTGCGGACGGCCAGATGCTGGAATTGCTCGGATTGGGTGATTGCGCGCCAGAGGTGGTATTCGATCACCAGAAATTCCGCGTGCGAGTGGGCGAGAAGCTGCAGCTGTTCGGCGGCGGTGAGTTTGTAATCGAGCGGGACCAGGACGCCGCCGCAGAAAAATATTGCATAGGCCGAAATCAGCCATTTCGACTGATTGGTCATTATTATGGCGGCGCGGGTGCCGTCTTGCAGTCCTGCGTTTTGTAGCGCGCTCGCCAGTGGGAGCGCTTGGTCTTTGAATTGGCGATACGTGAAGCGCGCGTTCTCACGGTCGCGATCGGCTTCGATCAGGCAGATTTCATTTGGCCAGCGAGCTAGGGCGGCGCGCAGCGCTTCTCCTAGCGAATTGTATTGGCGGAGATCCAGCATTACAGGCGTGATTGGATCCGTTGGGCGAGCGTGCGGAAGTCGGTTACGCCCTGAAGTTCGTAGTCGGGTAGCTCGATTTGGAAATGCTGTTCGATGCGGGTGAGGAGGTCGAGGGCTTGCAGGCTATTGATGCCCAGTTTTTTGAAGAAGTCGTCATCGGGAGAAAGTTGCTCGCGCTGAACCTTGAAATGTTCGGCGGCGAGGCGCAGGACTTCGTCTGTGGTGTGGTCAATGGTGTTCATGTCTTTCTATCTTGCCACAATTTTGGTTGGCTCTGCATGGTTGGTGCGCCGCGCTAGGGGAGATAGGGTAGTGCGTCGGTGCTTTCGACGAACTTGCGCAGGCCGGCGTCTACTGCGGGGCGCATGAAAAGATCGCAAAAGATTTCGATTTCTTTGCGCAGCTCGTCGTGCGGGACCGGCTTGATGAATTGTTTTGCGGCGATGGCGGTGTTGCGATCGAATTTTTTCAGTTGCACGGCTGTGGAGCGGGCTACGCGGAGGGCGTCGTCCTCGGCTGTTACTTGGCTGACCAGGCCGACGCTCTGCGCTTTTGTGGCGTTGATGCTGCGGCCGGTCAGGAGCAGGTCGCGGACTACGGCGTTGCCGAGATCGCGTTTCAGGCGTGGGATGCCGCCGAAGCCGGGAATCAGGCCGAGGCGCAGCTCGGGGAAACAGAAGCGCGTCATTTTATCGGCGACGATCAGGTCGCAGGCCAGCGCCAGTTCGAAGCCGCCGCCGAAGGTGACTCCGTGGACCGCGGCGATGGTGGTGAGAGGGGCTTCGTCGAGAGTGTTCATCACGTGATGAATGCGTTCGAGGAAATCGCGCAGGGCGGCGAGGCGTTCGTCTTTCGGGAGCTGCTGGGCGACGCGATAAGTTTCGCGGAGATCGGCTCCGGCGCAGAAACCTTCTTTGCGCGTGCTGTGAATGATCAGCGCGTGAGCTTCGCGTTGCAGTGAGGGAAGCGCGGCGATAAATGTTTCGAGGTCGGCTAGCGTGGCGCGGCCGATTTCGTTGCAGGGGGCGCGGTCGAGAGTCAGTTCGATAGTGCCGTCGAGCAATTGCCAGCAGAGTGTTTCGCCTTGGAAAGTGTTCATGAGGATTTCTTCTGGTAGAGCGCTTCGATTTCCGCGGCGAAGCGCTGGGTGATGGCGTCGCGTTTTAGTTTGCCCATGGTGGTTAGCAGGCCGCTCTCCATGGTGAAGGGTTCGGGAACGATGTGGAAGGCGCGAACCTGTTTGTAATGCGGTTGCGAGGCGTTCACGGTTTCGATCGCGGACTGAATTTGCTGGTCCGTTAATTTGTCTGCGCCGTTTGCCCTGTTGGACGTGACCAGGGCCGCGAGAAAACTGCGCTGATTGCCGATAAGGACTACTTGCTGGGCCTCCGGCAAGTGTTGCGCTAGTTTTTCTTCTACCGGCTCGGGCGCGATGTTGTGGCCCGAATTGAGGATAATCAAGTTCTTAATACGGCCGGTGATGCGCCAGTTGCCGTTTTCATTGGGCTCGCCTTGATCGCCCGTGTGGAACCAGCCGTCTTGCAGGGCTTTGGCGGTTTCGGCGGGGCGTTGCCAGTATCCGGAGAAAATATTCGGCCCGCGGACCAAGATTTCGCCGTCATCGGCGCGTTTCATTTCTACGCCGGGGATCGCTGGTCCAACAAAGCCGGGCTCGACGTGGGCGGGATCATCGGCGGTGCAGATGGCCGTGGTTTCGGTGAGGCCGTACACCTGCAGCACCGGGATGCCTAGCATCATGAAGAAAAGTTGCGTGTCGATCGCGAGCGGGGCGGAGCCGCAGATCAGAGCTTTCAGATTGGGGCCGATGCTTTTGCGGATCGCGGGGAACATCAGCGAATTGCCTAGCGCCAGCCAGAGAGAGTCGCCGAACTTGGATTGTTTGTTGTGGCGGCGGACGAACGCTTGTTGGGCGCGCGGGAAAATTGCTGTCGCCAGGCCGCCGCGCTCTTGCACGGTGGTCTGAATCCTGGCGCGGACGCGTTCGAGTAGCGTGGGGACGTTCAGGAAATATTCTGGAGCAGCTAGTTTTAGCTCGTCGGAAAGTTTGGCGAGGTCGGTGGAGAGGGCGAGGACGCTGTGGCGTGAAAGCGCGGTGAGCAAGAGAATCCACGACGCGGCGAAGCAGAACGGAGCGTAATGGAAGATGCGATCTGCTTCGGTGCGCGGGCCCATCAATTTATCGAGGCGGGAATTTGTGGCGCTGACGATGTGGTTCACGTTTCCGGCCGTGAGCACGACGCCCTTTGGCTCGCCGGAAGTTCCGGAGGTGTAGATGATCGAAATTACGTCGCCGTCTTCGTGGTGCATGGGCGGCGTGGGCGCGCTCGGTTGGCCTGCATACACGCCTTCCAGCAGCGAAATTTGCGGCGCTTGCGGCCACAACTTTTTTATTTCGGCGGCGACCGCGGCGTCCAGGCAGAAAATGCGCGAGGGCGTGGAGTCTCGCATCATCGCGACCAATTCGGCGGGCGCTTGGCGGGCGTAGAGCGGCACTACGACGATGCCTTCGGCCATCAGGGCCAGGTCCAGCGCAGCCCAGCGGATGCTGTTGGGGGCTAACAGGGCGCAGCGATCGCCTTTTTTCAGGCCGCGGGCTACTAGAAAGTGGCGAGCCTGCTGGATGATTGCCAGCAATTCGTTGCCGGTGACGGAGTGAACTTTTTCGTGGTGAATTTCCTGGAGCACCGGTTCGCTGGCGGATTTATTCAGCTGGGCGAAAATGCTTTCTAGAAATGTCATGCGGCCAAGGCTCCGCTGTGTTTTTCGAGCAGTTTTACGAGGCCGGGGCCGAGCGGAGGAAGATAATCTTCCCAGCTTAGAACGCCTTTGCGCACGGGAAATTGCGGGTAGCGGCGCGCGACTTGCTCTTCAAAGTATGTACCCATGCGAGCCATCAATTGCAGATTGCGCGCGACGGTGCGTTCCATCGCATCAGGAATTTCTTCAGCTTCGGAATCGAGAGCGCGGAGGGCGGCGACGATTTTGTCGGCCAGGCCGGGCTCGTCCACGCGCATTAGGAGATGTTCGTGGCCGCGTTCGCGCAGGAGATTGCGAATGCGCTCGTCCATGGTGACACCGGCGGAAGGAATACCGGCGGGCATGGTGGTGACGATGGCGTGGTAGCGCGAAGAGAGCAGGCGACCGCTGGCGCGGAGAATGCTGACCAGCTCGTACATGTTGAATTGATCGGAGGCGAAAACGGGGGCGCCGCCTAATTTCTCGGCTACGCGCTCGCAGGCATCGCGGTCGAGCATTTCCATGGCGACCATCACGGGGAAAACTTTGCGCGTTTTTTGGTAGCCGGCGACACCCGCAGCTATTTCGCTGAGATATTTTTCGTAGGCGGCGTCCACTTGCGAGCCGGAGCGGTGAAAATAAATTGTGCGGTAGTAGCTTTTTTTGTAGGCGCCTGCTACGGAGTGCGCCAGCCATTTGGCCAGCGATGCGCTGACGGGCCACCAGAAAGGATTGATTGGGCAGACGGCCAGGACTGGAGTCGTGCCGTTCCAGCCTGCATCTCGCAGGGCCTTGCGGCCGTATTCGGGACCTAGCGGTTCGAAAGTCCAGGCGGTGTCTGTGCCCAGTTCGGTGGGGACGCCGAGTTTGCCGAGGACGCCTTGCGATTCGACGTTGCGCGTGATGATCAGGGAATCGCGGCAGTAACGCTGACACATTTTTTGCAGCAGCGGGTCCATGGCGCCTGCCTCGGCGCCGTAAGCGATGCTCAATTTATTTTGTGCGGAGGCGATGCCGAGCGCGCCGATCATCATTGTTGTAAGGGCGTTGGCGAATTTGCTTTTGAACATGGAGCCTTCGCAGGCGACTACCCCGTCATTTTGGCGGACGATGGAGTGCAGGAACGGCGGAAAGACGTCCGGCAGATGAACCTGTTGGGCGTCGCCGAAATATCCCCGGGTAAGATCGAAATTTTGCGACATTACGCTAAGGGCGAGATTTTCGTCACCGAGAATGCGGCGGATCTGGCGGATCATTTCTTCGACGCGGACGTCGGAGCCGGTGTTGCGCGTGCCGTTGTACCCAGCGAAGAGGAGTTTCAGTTTTGTGCCGGACTGCCAGGCGTGTCCGGCGCCGAGCATCCATTCGAACTTGTTGAGCTCGATAAGGCTGCTGACCCAGGTTTCNAGGAGCAGGTCGGTCATGAGCGCGGATCCTGCGAGGCGTTAGCGGCGCGGGAGGCGGCGTGCACNGGAGCGTCGGTGGGCCATTCGCGATATTTGAAGACGAAATGATTTTCGCGGCTGAAGCGCAGCAGAGGCAGGCTGTATTGCGAGAAGGGCNCAGGATGGCGGCCGATTTCTTCGACGGCGCGAGTGTTGTCGAAAACCGTGTTCCACAGCAGATACGGGAGAAAGACTTTCAGCAGCGTAGCCAGGCCGCCGATTTTTCCGGCGCGGCCAGCGAGGGCGTTGACGATTTTCTCGGTGGATTTTTCAAAGCTGGGGACGAAGACCGGGCCGCGCTTGCCTTGAGCCCTGGAAAGCGATTCGGTGAGTTCGATAAAGGTTTCGGACTCGCGGCCGGACGAGAGATTATAAATCTCGTGCGCTGGATTATCTTTTTGATGCAACGTGGAGACGGCGTCGGCGACGAAATCCACGGGGACGATATCAATGCGATCGCCGGGGCGGAAGGGCAGCATGGGTAGGCCGGCGAGGAAGACGAAGGCGCGGACCATGTCGAACTGATTGGTTTCGGGCCGGCGGCTATCGCCCAGGACGATGCTGGGGCGGAAGATGGTGCGCTGAACGTCTGGCAACAGCTGGCGAACCATGTGCTCGCAGAATTTTTTGGTGCGGGCGTACGGATCGTAGTCGGAACGGTTCCAATCTATTGCAGCGTCTTCCTGGACTACTTCGTTGGAACGGTGTCCTGCGACTGCTACGGTGCTGACGTGGCTAAAGCGGCGCAGGCCGTGCTGGTCGCGAGCGCGCTGAGCGAGTTGGATGACTTCGAGAGTGCCACGAAGATTAACGTTGAGGCAGCTTTTTTCGGATTTGCGATTCAGGGATGCGGCGCAGTGGATTACGGAGTCTGTCGAGCGGACGAGTTGCGCGTAGTCGTCATCAGAGAGGCCGAAATGTGCGTCGGTAAGGTCGCCGCGGAAGATGCGGATGCGCGTCTGCAGAAGCTCATCGAAGCGGGCGAAATCGAGATGCAGTTGGAGAGCGCGCCAGAGGCGTTCCTGCGCTTCCTGTTCGCTGCGCGCGCGGACGAGAAGATTCAGCGGGTCGGAATGGCCCGTGAGCAAATTCGACGCGATGTGCGCGCCGATATATCCGGTGGAACCGGTCAGGAGGATAGCCACAGTGATTGAGTGTCAGGATGCCGTTGCTGGACCGGACCTCGCCGACGCCGCGTCCGCGGCATTTCGCGATGCGAGCGGTACCGAGCGCCGGGGACGCGATTCCGGCTGGCGTCCTTCGATGAGAGGATAACACCACTTGCGCAGAGCGGGAATGTGGACATTGATCCAATAGTCCCACCAATCGAGAGCGCGGGAATCGTAGCCGAGTTCGGCTTGCTCGTCGGGCGGGAGCGCGGCGCTGAGGCGTTCGACGTTGGCAGCTTCGAAGACGTGATCGTTGTGAAGGATGAAGGGCTCGAAGAGGGAGATGAGCTTGATCACTTTTTCGAGTTCGCGTTCCTGGCGGGCTAGCGGAGGCTTCGACGCGAAGGGCTCCGTGGCGCGATTAATAGCTTGCACGACCGCTTTTTGTGCTGGGGCGGAGATGGCTTTGTAGCGCGTCTTGGAAACGGGGATGGCGTCGAAGCGCGCGCGCATCCGTTGTTGGATGTCGGCGTGCGCGCGATAAAATTTTCGGTGGCCTAGTCCCGTGAGCTCGATGGAGCGGCGCATGTTGCAGGCATTGGCTACCGACGTGGCTAATTGATAGATGCGCTGGTGGCGGCGGGTGATTAGTGCGGCGGAGATTAGAGTCATGCCGCGACAGACGAGATCAACCGGGATCAGATCAAGACACTTCGATTCGTTTGTGGGGAGTTGGCGGAAGAAAGTTCCGAGCAGGTAGGAGAGCGAGGCGGAGGTGTTGATGCCTTCGTTCCAGCCCAGGAACGGTTTTTCGAGTGAGGATTCGACGATTGCTGGGCGGACTACGGCGATTGCAGCTTGCGGGTTCGCGTCCAGGAATTTTCGGATTAGCGATTCGGAGATACTTTTTGTGAAGGTGTAGGTGTTGGGCCAGCCTAGTTCGTTGGCGCGGCGGGAACCTGCGTCGGTGAGAGCTTGGCGGAGCCAGCGGACGCGATTCTTGCGGATTTGATTTTCGAGCGCGTGGCCTTGGAGATCTTTGGCGGCGTGTTCTTTTTTTTGTGCGGCGCTGCGTAGTTCGGTCGTGACTTCTTCGGATTCGGAGTGGGTCTCTGTTTCTTTGACTAGATTTTCCAGCGCTTGCCATTCCTTTACTGCGTCGTAGTCTGCGATGCCGCGCGGCGTATAGTTTTTTGGCAATTCTTCCAGGACGCGGCCGTCGCGCTGGCCTACTACGTAGCAGGTGGAGAGATGCAGGAGCGAGGCGTGGGCGCATTCTTTTAGAAAATCGAGGACGTAGGCAGTGGAGCGGACGTTTACGGCGAGGGCGTCGCGCAGGTCGGGGTTGAAATCGGTCAGGCCGGAGCTGTTGACGATTACGTCTAACGAGCGCGAGAGCTTTTGCTGATCTTGCGGGCTCAGGCCGAGGGTGGGTTTGCTGACATCGCCGTCAACCACTTCGATGCGGTCTTGGAGAAATTGCGCGAAGTGATCGCCGTGTCGTTCGGCCAGCTTTTCGAAGACCGGAGATTCTTCAATCACGCGCTGCAGACGTTGCAGCGAGGTGTTGGCGCGGTTGTGGCGGACGAGCAAGTAAATCCGGCCGATTTCGGGGAGATCGGTGAGCAGGTTTGCCAGCCAAACTTTTCCGATGAAGCCTGTTGCGCCGATGAGCAGGATATTTTTTCCGCGGAGCGCCGCGCGAACGGAAAAGGTATGGTGGCCGTTGCGCGATTGGTAGTGGACTACCGGGACATACACTTTGGGCGCGGCGCGTTCAGCTGGTTTGATGGCTTCGTCGAGGACTGACGGTTTTTTTTCGAAGCCGAGAATGCTGATTAATTTTTCGCGGGGGACGCGGCCGTCTGGTTGGCTGCCGGTGAAGCGGGCGAAGGCGCCGCGCGGACGGATTACCGGGTCGAGGAGGCGTCCGGTGGCCATACCTTCGCGGAAATCGAGGCGATTGGAAATGATGCGCGCGATGCCCAAGTGCTTCGCGAGTGGGCGCATGATGTGATCGAGGCCCTGGCTTACCAGGACGATTTCGCCGCCAGCGGCAGTCGCTTCTTGCAGCTTGGCGATGCCTTCTTGCTTCAGGCGCGGCTTCAGAAAATATTCGAAGAGTTCTTCGCCCAGGAGGTCGAGGCGGTCGCGGCTGACTCCGCGGAGGACGGTGTGGAGCAGGCGGGTGGCGAAGACGCGGTTGGTGAGGTAGAGGAACGGGCGGGCGAAGGCGAGCGTGGCCATGGCGCCGCGGCGCGTCCAGCGCTGGAGGAAGCTTTGCGAATTCCAGGCGAAGAAGCCGACCGGGCGGACGGCGGTGAGGTTGAGCAGGCTGCCTTCGACGCGCCAGAAGACGGGTTCGCGCGGGAGGGCGGAGGCGTGTTGCGCAGGCCCAGTGATTTTCGAGATTTGAACGTTTGAATTAGACGACGACATACTTGAGTGAGTTGCTGCTGGTGATTCGGAAGTAGTGAAATTATCACGGTATGCGGAGGCAAGCAAGCGGACCGCATGATCGTTGGTGGATCAGTTTCCGAATCGTCGACCTTGGTGCCTGCTAGTTCGCGGGTCCGGCAAATAGCAGCAGATTTCCATCTGGATCTTTGACGATGAAATTCTTGGCGCCCCAAGGCTGCTTTTTGAGCGTCTGGCGAAAGGCAACTCCGGCGGACTGAAACTCGAGAAACAGCAGCTTGATCTCGTCGGCTGTAGCGACGGTCATCGATGCCGACAGCAGTTCCTCGCGATCGCGGACCGTTGACTCGATTACTGGCTGCTCGACACGCCTTAAATTGAGGCGCGCCGCGTCGCGAGCGACTTGCGCAAAGTAGGGAGGTTTGCCGTAGCTGAATACGAGCGAAAAGCCTAACTTCTGCTGGAAGAATTCGCACGATCTCTTGATATCGGTGACGAACAGTTGCGGCTCGGCACAGACAATTGTGGCTTTGCATGGCGACGATGTCACTTTGCGCGGAGTGGCGGAAAGTCCAGCTTGCAAGGCTTGCCAACTATCGAAGCCGTGCTGTCTTGCGACCACTTCTTGCGCATCGCTGAGCCGGAAGTTCGCGGCAAGAACCTCCGAATCTGGCGTATTCGAGAAACGAGGCAACAGCCCGCGGATTTGTGCGGCGACGGGAAAGTGCCGTTCGCGATGCCAACGCAGTATGAGCTTGGCCTGTTTTTTCAGGTTCTCTAGATTCGGCATGTAGGCCTCCACGATGGGATCGTAGGTGGGCATTGCCCTTCGGCGATGTGCCGTTGCTTCCTACATGCGCAGATCGCAGTATCTGCTGCGCTGTCGCTGAGTGTCAACCAGGAAGAACTACACAATACACATTGGTCAGCAGCAGTTGGCGAGGCAAGCCTCGCCTGAGTCGAGCGCGATTCGTCTTACGGAGTAGCGAAAGCGGCGGCAAGCCGCCGCACCCCCAGAGGAGCTCGGTGCGCGGGATAGCGGGGAGAAATTGATGGTTCTGGTGCCGGGCGAAGAAACTTGGCAGAGTTACCTTCGAGCTTCTAGTGCAGTGATCGCTCTGCCGCCTCGTTTTTTGCTTCAGGCACGGCGACGCTGCGAAGGTGGACGAATTGTTCTCTTTCCCAATTGTAGTCGTGGGTTCCACATACTATCTTTCCTGCTTTCGAATCAGGATTCGTGTGGTCCGGACAGCCGTCAATCACAAGTAGCGAACTGTCTAGTCGGTACTTCAGTCCTTGGTAACTCCGTCCACTTGCAGTGCCCAACCAAGGAAATCCGATTGGTTCAAATGGGTTGGGAAACACCTAGCCCGAAATCGCGTCCACAACCGCAAATGTGATGACGCTGGAACCTTCGCCCCACTCGACAATTGTGTAGTGTCCGGCGAAGTCGGGCCCTTTCCTCGCCCCTCCGCGCAATACGGCGCGGTATGACTTGTCCTCTGCGGTGACGAGGATCGGTTGTACTGGCGGACCATGGAAGATTTCACCCACAGCGAAGTCCCTATAATCGGGCAACGAGTCGGACCTCTTCGCTTGGCTCTGAACTAGCGCGCTCGGTGTCAGCCACGAAACCATGAAGACAAATAATAAAACGTCATTCATCGCGTTCTCCCGAAGAACCACAGAATTCGGTAACACCTCGCGGCGTGAATGGCGGCGCCGACGATCATCGCTTTTCTGGCTTCGGATAGTCGAAGCGGAAAGTTTCGCCGGCTGGGCCTGCTACGCCTCGTGTGTTGTAGTTGAGCATGTAGTCCAAGTGCTGCTTGTCTTCTGGGTACGCTACGCCATCGGGATAGGGGTATGGCGCAGTGGTGTGAAACGGCAATGGGGTTACGGTGTCGCCGTGGGCGGCGTAGAAGTCCATGTCTTTGGCGAATCCGTTGGCGTAGAGGAAATAGTCGCGGGTCCAGCCAGCCGGAACATCGGGCAGGTGCGTGCAGTCGAAATCTGCCGAGACTTCGTCGCCGGAGCCGAAGATTACGTATTCGTCGTCGGTTTTCTGCATGAGGTCGGTTACGTCGCCGTAGCGGGTGTAATTTCCGATTTGGCGGGCGTAGGGACCTGTGGCGCTGACGTCTTCGTAAATGTAGGAGAGATCGTTCTTGGGATTGCCCTCGACCATGCGGGGATAGCCGCGGAATTGCAGCTTGGCTTCGGCTAGCGGGACTTCGGTGAGTTTGAATTCGGTGTCTTCGGCGGAATTGTCCACGCGGATGCGATCCCAATAGATGCGGAGATTGGTGGACATGCGGATGAAGCGTGCGCCCGCGGGAATTTTTCCGGTCAGGTCGGCAACCATGGTGCGGTAGAGACCAGCGGGGAAACCCATNTCGTCAATCACTTTGACCCATTGGCCGGAGCCATCTTGGACTTCGACATACGGTGGGACCGGAGNGATACCAGCTTGCCAGGCGGCATACATGGAGCTGGCGCTGAAATAATCGGTGAAGCCGTCCATCAGCAGGCGGAGCGGGCGCGAGGAATCCCAATCGCCTAGATCGAGTTCGATCCAGTGCATTTCGGCGAAGCCCGCGTACGGCGCGAGCGGAAAATTCGTGACGTATTTGTGATCTTGCTCGCGGAGGAGCGGGAGGAGATCGCGGCTATGATCGTCCCACGCGCCGACGGGGAGATGCGCTTCGCGGCTCGCGATTACTTTGAATTGCGGGAAGGGGAGTTCGCTGGCGAAATGTTCGTTGGGATAGACCTCGACGTCTATCGGGTGATCTACGGCGAGCAGGCGGGCTTGATCGAGATAGTCGAGTTCTTCCATTGGTTCGAGCATTTTGAAACGCAGGCGGCCTTCTTGCGGTTGAGCTAGCGAGCCGGTGACCTTGAAATATTCGGCGGGGTTGGGAATGTTGCGCTGGTTGGGGCCGGTCCAATGGCCAACGATGCCGGGGCCGATCATGTCGGCGAGAAATTCAAATTTTTGGCCGTTCCAGACGAAGACGATGGGACAGGAACTGCCCTTGCGATCAATTTCGGTGACGAGTTCTTCCTTGTGAGCTGGGATTTCTAGTTCGTCTTGCAAGACGCCCGTGGGCCAGAGCAGACGGATCACGTCCGCTTGGCGTTCGGGGCCCAAGCCGGCGACGATTGGGGCCGGGCCTTGTCCTAAATAGCCGGAAGCCCCGGGGACTTCCCATTTTTGTTGCAACGCGCCAGCGTACATTTCCACCTTGGTGCCGATGGCGGATTTATTGTCGTTCTCGCCTTTCAGCGCGATTTTTATCCAGTTGTAGCGATTGCCGCCGTCGTTCTTCAGCAGAACCGGCGGCAGATTATTTTGAGTGATTAGCAAGTCGGTGGCGCCGTCGCCATCGAAATCGAACGCGATTATGGCGCGGGGATTTTTTAGCGCGATTTTGTCGAGGCCGGTGGATGCCGTGACGTCGCGGAAACCCGCGGTGCCTTCGTTGCGCAGCAGGACGATGTGGCCCGCACCGGAGAAATCCTCGCCTACCGCTACTAGATCAATCCAGCCGTCATCGTCGTAATCAATTGGCGCGAGGCCCCAGCCGCGCATCCAGTCGAGGTCTGGGAGATTCACTCGTTCGAAAGATTTTCCGTGGTTGTTGCGCCAGAGGCTCAGGCCGGGTGCGCCCCAGTGCGTGAAGGCCAGGTCCATCCAGCCGTCCTTGTTGAAATCGAGAGCGACGACTCCGGCGGTGGGAGCTGGCATGTCGCTGCCCCACGGCGTGGTGGCCTGGAATGCGCCTTCGCGCGGATTTAGATAGACGACTGGGGATTTTTGCCAGCCGGTGACTACGAAATCTATGGCGCGATCGTTGTTGATGTCGCTAGCTAGGGCGCCCACGGACGGCGCGGTGCCTGCGAGGGCTGTTTCTGTCGTCCAATTTGTAAACGTGCCGTTGCCATTGTTGCGCCAGAGGACGTTACCGGGGGGCGGGGCGTCCGCCGGGAACTCAAACGGGGCTGCGGGATTGGCGAGTGGGTAATTCTTGAAGCGCGTGACGTATAGATCTAAATCGCCATCGTGATCGAAATCAATGAAGGTTATGCCGAGCGCGAGAGTATCCGCTGAGGGGTCAGTGTCTATACCGGAATCTTTGGTGACGTCTTTGAATGTGCCGTTGCCTTCGTTGTGGAAGAGAATGATTTTTCCACTGGTGCTGACGGCTAGGTCGGGTTTGCCGTCATTGTCGTAATCGCCGACGGCGCAGCCCATTTGTTGGCCGTGGATTTCGAGGTGAGCTTCGCGGGTGACGTTGACGAATCTTCCCGCGCCGAGATTTTTGTAGAGTGCGGAGTTGCCGCGGCCGTCGGCGTCTGCCAGGAAAATGTCGGGCTTGCCGTCGCCGTTGTAATCAATGATGCAGGCGCCGCTGCCCAGGAATTGGGCCAGGGAGCCGGGGGTGGATCGCGCGGCAGGTCTGGGGCTGCGAGTTTTCCGGGCGCCAATCGTGACGCTGCCGGATGCTGTCGCGCCGGTCGTCGTGTCGAGTGTGGCGTTTGCTTGCGCGGTTGCGATACGTGCTGCAGCGGTCGGCAAGTTGCCGGCGGCGGTGACGTTGACGAAGTGGACCGGCATCGCTTGCGGCACGGGCTCGGGCGCGGGCTGCATGATTTCGGCCAGCGAATATTTTCCCTGTTCGCCGTAGATGAAGCTCACGGGCTTGCCCAGTTTTTGCGAGGTCATATGCTGGAAGCGGTCGAAGTGAATTTTGGCATCGGCGGTTTTGCCGCTGCGTTGCAGGGCTTGGGCCATGCCGAATTCGGCGGAGACTTGGAAAGGATTTAGTTCGAGCGCCCGCTGGAAGCAGGCGATGGCTTTATCGTACTGCTGCTGCTGGGAGTAAATCAGGCCCAGGAAATATTGGGTGTCGGCGTCGTAGGGATCGAGCGCGGCAACTTTCTGGAAATCAACGATCGCGGCGTCGGCGTCGCCACCGGCTTTTTCCATCAGGCCGAGGTTGAACCAGGCCCAGGGATTGCGCGGGTCGCGCTGCGCGGATTTCTGGAGAATTTCCCGGGCTTCGTCGAAGCGCTGCATATTGAGGAAGGCGATGCCGGAGTTGAGGCAGCCGATGTCGGTTTGCGGGTCGAGGATGCAGGCTCGCTGAAATTTGCCGAGGGCTTTTTCGAATTGCTGGCGATTCATCAGCGAGACGCCGAAATTGTTTTCGCGGATTACGTCGGCGCGGGGGTTTGCGGCGGGTTCTTGTGCGGCGGAATCGTCGTCGGATTTTGCGGGTGCGGGCTTTGCGTGGGCGTTGGTGTGATGCTGTGGTTGCGGCAGCTGTGATTGCGGCTGATCTTGTTGCTGCAGTTGTTGCTCTTGGCTGGCTGCGATCAACGTGCAGGTGAACAGCGCCAGGAAAATTGTTGCGCGGGTGATGCGGATCATTACTCTCCCTTTCTGCGTGCGTGGGACATTCTACCGCGTCAAAGTCAAAGACGCACATCCCGCAATGGCGGGATGGCCGCTGCAACGTCAAGTCCTGGGTCGCGCCTGCGTGCGTGCTAGACTGGCGGGCGCGTTTGCGCTCGTCCGTGTTGGCACGATTCTTTGCGAGGTTTTTGCGTCCACTATGAATGATTCGAATTTGCTTTCGGCCGTGGAGATGGCGGAGGAGGTTCGTGCGCGGGCGGTTTCGCCTGTGGAGTTGGTGGATGCGCATTTGGGGCGGATTGCGGAACTGAATGCGCATCGCGAATCGAAATTGAATGCGTTCGTGCATGTGGATGTGGATGGAGCGCGGGCGCAGGCGAAAATTGCGGAGGCTGCAGTCGGGCCGGGTTCGCGTGCCCATTCTGATTCGCTTGGATTACTGCACGGCGTGCCGATTTCTGTGAAGAGTTCGGTGGATGTGGCGGGGTGGCCTTGCGAATGTGGGAGCCGATTGCGTCGCGGCTACGTTCCTGCGGAGGATGCGACGTTGGTCACGCGATTGCGCGGAGCGGGCGCGATTCTGCTGGGGAATACGAATGTGCCGGAATTTCTGATGGCTTATGAGACGGACAATGCTCTTTACGGGCGGACGAATAGTCCTTGGGATTTGCAGCGGACACCTGGCGGATCTAGCGGCGGGGAAGCGGCGGCGATTGCGGCGGGATGTTCGGCGGGAGGGGTGGGGAGCGACGGCGGCGGTTCGATACGCGTGCCGGCGCATTTTTCGGGGATTTGCGGATTGAAGCCGACGCCAGGGCGCGTGCCTTCGACGGGACATTATCCTGTGTCGGTAGGACCGTTTTCGCAGTTGGGAGTGGTGGGGCCGATGGCGCGAACGGTGGCGGACGTGGCGCGATTATTTGCGGTGATGGCTGGGCCGGACATTGGGGATCCGGCTTCGGCGCCGGTGCCTCTGCGTCTGTGGAGCGACGAGGAGATTCTGAAGTTGCGCGTGGCTTATTTCGAGGATGACGGTGTGACTCCCGTAACCGCGGAAACTGCGGCGGCGGTGCGGGTTGCGGCGGAGAAGTTGCGCGCGCAAGGATTTCAGGTGGAGGCTTGGCGGCCGCAGAATCTGGATCGCGTGTGGCAGCTTTGGTGGAATTTATTTGGGCGCGCGGTGCAGATGGCCTTCGCTTCGACAGTGGAAGGGCGCGAGGCCGAATTGAGTCCGATGTATCGGGCTTGGCGGGAGCGCGTGGCGCTGGAGCCGGCGATGGAAGGGCGCGAGTGGTTGCATACTTTGATGGGGCGCGACGCTTTGCGCGAAAGATTACTGCGGCAGATGGAGACGTTTCCAATTTTGTTGTGTCCGGCTTGCGCTGTTCCGGCGTTTCGCCATGGGGAGCGGGAATGGATGGTGCAGGGGCGCAAGGTGGAATATTTGAAGGCGATGAGTTATTCACAGTGGTTTAATTTGCTGGGGAATCCGGCGGCGGTGGTGCCGGTGGGGCGTTCGCCGGAGGGTTTGCCGGTTGGAGTGCAGATTGTGGGGCGACCTTGGGAGGATGAGGCGGTGTTGGCGGTGGCGGCAAAGATAGAGGCGGCGACAGGTGGTTTTCGCAGGCCGCCAATCGCGTAGGACGGCTGCACGCCACGGCGACATCGGCGATTCAACTATTCGCCGCCGTATTTTCCAGAGCAACGGATCTTTTTGCGGTTCTTTTCTTCGGGCATCTTCCTGATCTCGGTCCAGTATTCGTCTCGCACATCTTCATCGATTTCGATCAGTCCCGGATGCAGGCGGTCACCTCCTTTTTTCTTGCAACCGGAAATCCAAACCTCCTCGCCGGTTTCACTGTCAAAATAATTCGTCTTGTACCCACCCGATTTGAGGACCTCGTACCGACGCCCCTGGTAGTAGAGCGATTTGCCGGACTTTGAGAACGTCAGGCGACCGATTCGAGCAGGACCATTGATTCCGTCCCCTTTGAACTCGAAATACATGATTCGCGTTTTCATGCGTCGAGTCTAGCTCGCGGATGGCGCGCTTGGCTAGCCGGCGGTGTTGGCGCGCGCGATCAGAAAAATCGCGAGGAAGTAGAAGATGAACATCAGCGCGAGAAAAGCTTGCGCACGTTTATTCGCGCCGGCGAATTCTTTCCAGACGAAAATGCCCCACAGGGCGGCGACCATGGGAGCGGATTGGCCGATGGAGTAGGAGATCGCGACGCCGGTGAAACTGGCAGCGACGAGATTGAAAACTGTCCCGGTGGTCCAGATGGCGCCGCCGAGCAGGCCGAGAACGTGGCCGTTCACCGGGCCGCGGAAGAAACCGCTGAATGCGACGGGTTCGCCTACCAGCGGCTTCTTCATGAAATACAAATTCCACCACAGGCACGAAAGCAGCGCGCCACCGGTGAGAAATACCGCGATGCTATAGGGGCCGAGCGTATTTCCGTGCGTGAGCGCACGAGTCGAGAACGGCGCCCATAGGCCCATCAGCACACCGGAGATTACGCAGACGAGGATGCTCTTGCGCGAGGCTTCTCTGTTCGTGCCGAGTTCGCCGTAGGCTTTGCCGTCGAGGATTACGGCGACCACGGCGCAGAGGACTCCGGCGCCTAGCATCATTACGTTGCCGCGTTGTTGTTGGACGAAGCTGAGGACGGTGCCGACCACCAGCGCGATGCCGATGGCTACGGGGAACGCGATGGCGAGGCCGGCCATGTCAATCGCGGCTACGAGCAGGAGGTTCGCGAGATTGAAAATGATTCCGGCTAGCAGGGCCCAGCCGATGTTGGAAACGTCGGCGGAGCGGACATTATTAAGGAAGCTGGTGGGGCCGCCGTTTGTGGAGCCCATCGTGAGGGCGTAGATCAGGGCGGCTAGGAAAATTCCGATGGCGTAATCCCAGTAGAAAAGTTCGAAGCGGTAATTTTTTACGCCTTTGTAGGTGTTGGCCCAGGAGCCCCAGCAGGCGGCGGTGACGAACATCATCAGCAGGGCGGTGCCGAAGGTTGTTGGTGTGAACATTGAGGTCCTTTGTTCAGGTGCGAATGAAACGTATGGCTTCAGGAGCTAAAGCCCTGCAAAGACAAAAGAGCCGGCGGGACGCCGGCGCTACAAATTCAACGGCAACATCAAAGCCGTCAGTCTAAAAAAGCGCCTTTTGGGCTTTGTTGTTTGATGAATGTTATTACTTCATCGTGTTTGGCCATAGCGCGGGCGCCGATTTTTGTGCAGCAGAGCGCGGCGCAGGCGTTTGCGAACAGGCCGGCTTTTTCGCAATTCCAGCCTTGCAGCAGGGCGAAGGAGAGGCCGCCCATGAAGGCGTCGCCTGCCCCGGTGGTGTCAACCACGTCCACTTTGAAAGCGGGAACTTTGGCGACTTCTTTCGGTGTGGCGACCAGGCAGCCGTCGGCGCCCAGCGTGATGGCGACGACCGACGGGCCCATGCGCAATAGCGCCGTGGCGACTTTTTCGTAATCGCCTTCGCCGGTTAATTCGCGTGCAGCGGCTTTGCAAGGTTTGAGGACGTCCACCAGGCGGAGAGCGGTGCAGAGTTCGCCCTGGGTGCCGAGATTGGATTCGGCGAAAAAGCTCGGGGAGACGTCGAGATCGAAAATGACGCGGACTTTGGCGTCGTGCGCCACTTGCATGGCTTCTTTCACGGGAGCGATGGGGAGTTGTGAGGCTTCGGTGTGGAAATGTTTGGCCGCTTGAATGTGCGGCGCGAAGCGATGGAGGACTTGGTGCACGGAAATTTTTCCTGTGACGTTGGGGAACATGTAGATGCAGCGTTCGCCGCTGACGTCCACGGGAATCCAGGTGAGCGAGGAATGATCACCTTTCACAATTTCGATGCCGGAAAGATCCATGCGATCTTCGGTGAAGGCTTTCTGGATGATGCGGCCGTTTTCGTCGTCGCCGATCAGGCCGAGCCAGCCGGTGCTGACGCCGAGGCGCGCGACCTGGGTGAGATTATTGGCGGTGACGCCGCCGGCGTGAATTTCCATGCGCGTGGCGTTGATTTTTTCTTCGGGGCCTAGAAGGCGCGGCACGATGGCGAAATAATCCACGGTGCAACTGCCGATTCCGACGACGTCAACTTTTGCTGTTGTGGCTGCCATGGCTTTGATTCTCGCTACTTGGTTGCTGAATGCGCAGCGGGCGGCAGCGCCATCAGGTCAACGAAGATTTTGTAGAATTTTTCTTTGTTCAGTTCTTCTGGGATGTTGACGAGCTGCTCGCCGAGGCCCGGTTGCGCGCCGTCGGTCCAGACCAAAACGTTGCCGTAGCCCGCGGTGTGCGAAATGTCGATGTCCATGAAAAATTGCGTTTGCTGGGTGATGACGGTGGGGTCGAGCCATCCGGCGACGGCGAGTTCGTCCCACATAAATTCTTCGTCGGCATACTTTGCCAGGTATTGCGAGGCGGGGCTGGGCGATTTCGCGATTGCGGCGATCAGTTCCTTGGTCATGCGAGTTTTGACAGAAATGTCCACGGTAGTGACGGTGATTTTGTGCCAGGGTGAGGTGAGGACGATGTGTACGGATTCGGGGTCCCACCAGAAATTAAATTCGCGCCGATTTTCGGCGATCCACTCCTTGGGGACGATGGGGGCGATGCTGCCGCCCATGACGACGAGTTCTTGTGCGAGTTCGGAGACTTGCGGATCGAGGCTGATGGCTTGGGCGATGTCCGTCATGGGGCCGCCGGCGTAGATGGTAACTTCGTGGGGATATTTGTGGACCATGCGGATGATGAAATGGGCGGCGTCTTCTTTTTGGGCTTGTAGCGTGGGATTGCCTTCGGCGAGGTCGGGAACTTCGAAGGGCAGGTGATATCTTCCGCGCAGGCCGTCGCCGAGATTCATGCCGGGGCGGTGGCCGTTCCATGCGCCTTGATAGTGGACCGTGCCGTAGAGTTTTTCCCAGCGTTCGATCATGTCCATGCGATTGATTAGGGGATAGACCGCGCCGGGATATACGGGGATGTCCTGGTGGCCGGTGAGTTCGAGCATGCGGAGAGTGTGGGCTACTTCTTCGTCGCGCCACATATCGCCGCTGACGACGGTGATGCCCAGGGTTTCGACGTTGGGCGATTGCAGGAACATGAGGATGGATTGCTGATCGGTGGTGGCCGCGCCGCGGGCGTCTTGATCGATGATTACTTTGCGCTTGGTTTGCGCGCTGGCGGTGCTGGCGGAGATGGAGCCCAACGCGACGATGGCGACCGCGCTCGTGATTAATGGCAAAACTCGCTTCAGGCCCATGGTGATGATTGATCCCCTTGTGTTGTTGCGGCTGAAAACTGTTGGAGGCTGGTTTCCCTTGGCTGAGTTCCGGCGGCAGGACACCCGTGGCACCAACCGAGCTTATAGTTCTCCGCGCAGAATGAGTCAAGAAAAAACAGCATTTTGCTGGAGCGGAGACTTGTGCCAAAACGGACCTCGTCAATAGCGGATGTTATAATCCGCGGATGTTTGTGGGGCTCGAAAAAACGTGTAAATGCGCGCTGCTGTTGGGTGCGGTGATGGTGTGCGCTTGTGTTGTGGCTGATCCGCTGGTGGTATTGGCGCAGACGCCGGGGCCGGCTGTGACTCTGGTGGAACAGGCGCGCGCTGCCGCGGCTGGCGGGCGATACGCTGAGGCGATCGCGGATTACCGCGAAGCGCTGCGGATCGCGCCGCGTAATCTGGATGCGGAGATTGGTTTAGCGCGGGCGTTTCGCGCAGTGCACAATTTTGATGCCGCTACCCAGATTTTGGAGCAAGCGCGGCGCGAGCATCCGAGGAGTGCGGCGCCGCTGGCGATACTGGGCGATCTGGAGCTGGAGCTGCAGACTTACGATGCGGCGATTGCGCACTTGACGGCGGCTCTGGCGATCGAGCCGGCGAATTTGGACGCGCGCAATCGGTTGGCTGTGGCGTACAAGGCGAAGGGCGGCGCGGCGGATATGGCTATGGCGCTGGAACAGATCGCCAAAGTGCTGGCGCGCGATCCGAAAAATGCGCTGGCGCTTTACACGCGCGCGGAAATTTATGCGAACCAGAACCGCGACAGCTCGGCGCTGCCGGACGCGGAAAAAGTGGTGGACCTGCAGCCGCAGAATCCGCGGGGGCGGGCACTGCTGGGGAAGATTTTGGTGCGCGCGCCGGCGGGGGCTGCGGCGGAAGAAATCAAATCGCGCTGCGGGCGGGCGGTGTTGGCGCTGGAGCCGTTGACTGGCGGGGCCGGAGACGGCGCGGCGTCGCCGCCGGCGGATTCGGAGACTTTATTTTTGCTGTCGCGAGCGTATCGGTGCGCCGGGGAGGATGAGAAGGCCGCGGCGGCGCTTCAGGAATTCGAGAAGGCGTCGCAGAACGACCGGACAACTAAGGAAAATCAGATTCAGGCGAAGCATCTGGTGCAGCAGGCGGATGAGTTGGCCATAAAGAACGATTTCGCGGGATCGCTGGCGGTCTTGCAGCAAGCGGCTGCGATGGACGCGACCTACCCGGGGGCTTACGCGCAACTCGCGAAACTTTATTATTCGGCGGGCGAGATGGAAAAGGCGAGCGATGCGATTGGGCAGGCGCTGGCGCGGGCGCCTTACCATCCCGAATATCTGTACGTGCAGGGAAAAATTTTGGAGAAGCAGGAGAAGCTGGATGATGCGCTGGCGGCATTTCAGCAGACGGTGCTGGTGAATCCGAAGGAATCCGACGCTTATTTTGAGATGGGTTGGATTTACCAGCAGCGGGGGGAGCGGGTGAAGGCGCGGGCGGCGTATGCGAAAGCTGTGGAGATTTCGCCCGAGGATCCGGATTATAAGCGGGCGCTGGCGGGGTTGAGTGGTGGCGCGGCCGTCACGCCGTGAAGAGTCTCGGTGAGAATTCAGAAATCATTCCCTCAGCGGCTAGAGCCGCTCTGATGCCATGGCGATTACGGCACGGCTCAAGCCCTGCCCTGACGAAAATCACTCGAATTCTTGAGCTGTAACACCGCCCCTGAACGTAGGCCTGATTGGCGGTGCTTTCTCTAGCGGGGATTTGTGAATCTGATAGAATCCGTGGCCTATGCGAATTCANAAAACCTTAATGTTTGTGGGCGTTGCCGTCGTTGNGTGTTTAGCCGCTTCGCTTCGTGCGCAGAAGCCTGCTGATAGCGTGGCGTCGCGCGTGGCGGTGCAGAACGCGATCTTCGAGGAGCAGTACGAATCTGACCTGCGGAATTTCCCGGAGCGTGCGACAGCGTTCGGTGATTACCGATACAACGATAAGCTTGGTGACGAGTCGCTGGCCGCGATTGCGGAGCGGCAAAAAACTAACGAAGCGTTTTTGGCGAGACTCGAGGCCGTTCCCACCGTTGGTTTTCATGATCAGGATCAGCTCTCGCACGACGTGATGGAGCGCGTGCTGCAACAGCGCATCGCGGATTTCAATTTGAAGGAATATGAGATGCCGGTGAACCAGATGAACGGCATCCATACCAGCCTGGCGGACTTGCCGCTTTCGGTGCCGCTGGATTCGGTGAAGCACTACGAGGATTACGTGGCGCGCCTGCGGCAAATTCCGCGCGTGCTGACTGAGACCAGCGAGGTGATGCGCGCGGGAATGCGGGACAAGCTGATGCCCGTGCGTTTCCTGCTGGAGAAGATCCCAGTGCAGTGCGAAGGGATTGTTGAAGCGGACCCATTCCTGCTGCCGACCAAAAAATATCCGGCGGACATTTCGGCGGATGAACAGAAGCGGCTGACGCAGGAAATTACCGACGAGATCAACAAGGATGTGATTCCAGCGTATCGCACGTTCGCCGCGTTTGTGCGCACGGTATACGCGCCGCAGGGGCGGACGACGCTGGCCGTGACTTCGCTGCCGGACGGCGAGAAGCGCTACCAGAACGACATTTATGGGCGCACGACCACGCACATGACACCGGAGGAAATACACCAGCTCGGGCTGCGCGAAATCGCGCGCATCGAAGGCGAGATGACGGCGATTGCGAAGCAGGAAGGATTCGCCGACCTGGAATCGTTCCGCGCAGCCATCGCGAAAAATCCGAAGTACAAACCAAACAGCGCGGAACAGATCCTCGACGATTTCCGGCATTACATTGCGGAGATGCAGCCAAAGCTGCCGGAACTTTTCACGTTACTGCCAAAATCGCCGGTGACGGTGGAGGCGATTCCGCCTTTTCAGGCGGCCGCGGCGACGCATTACGTGACGGGCACGCCGGACGGGAAACGTCCGGGGCGCGTGGTGGTGGCGACATCTGATTTCGCGAACCGCTCGTTGGTGGGTGATGAGGCGATCGCTTACCACGAAGGAATTCCGGGACATCATTTGCAGCTTTCCGTGCAGCAGCAGCTCACCGGGCTGCCGAAGTTTCGGCTGCACGGGCTGGGATTCAACGCTTACATCGAAGGATGGGCCCTGTACGCGGAGCAATTGGGGAAGGAAGTTGGATTTTATCAGGACCCGGTTTCGGATTACGGGCGGCTTTCGTCGGAATTATTTCGCGCGGTGCGTTTGGTGGTGGACACGGGAATCCATTCGAAGGGATGGACGCGCGAGCAAGTGGTGGAATTTTTCCGCAAGTCTGGCGCGGTGGATGAGCCGACGATTCAGTCGGAGACCGACCGCTATATTGCCTGGCCGGCCCAGGCGCTTAGTTACAAGCTGGGGCAGCTGAAGTTCCGCGAACTCCGCGAGCGCGCGCGGAAGGAACTGGGCGCGAAGTTCGATATACGAACTTTTCACGACGAGATGATTAATGGCGGGACTTTGCCGCTGGATTTGTTGGAAGCGCGGACTGATAAATGGATCGCTGAACAAAAATCAAGGTGACGTAGAATGGAAGCGGCGATGAGGAACTTTCCGCGCGGCTTCGAGCGCGATCGCCAGATCCTGCACGCCGCGGCGGATTTCTTTTACGTCAACCGCCGCAAATCCCAGCTGCAATCCTGTTGACGCGGCATTGCCGTGGCTGTAGACCCTCAGCGGGATGACTTCCACATTTCGTTTGGCGGCCGCTGCCGCCGCCGATTCCGCGTTTATGCCACGTTGTAACCAGCCTACCGTTTGCAAACCGGCTTCAATCCCTGAAATTTCAAGCAAGCCCCTGAGATTTTCGCGGGCCGACTGCAAGAGGACACTCAGGCGCTCGGCGTAAATTTGCCTCATGCGGCGGAGATGGCGGCCGAAATGTCCGGCGGTAATGAAATCGCAGAGGACCGCTTGTTCCATAAGCGGGGCGTGGCGGCGGGTGATCGAAAGCGTGGAGGAAACGCGATCGGCAAGGTCCATCGGGAGGACGAGATAGCCGAGGCGGAGCGATGGGAAGAGAACTTTGCTGAAACTGCCGGTGAAGAGGACGATGCCGTAGCGATCGAGTCCTTGCAACGCTGGCACGGGGCGGCCGGAGTAGCGGAATTCGCTGTCGTAATCGTCTTCCAGGATCAGCGCGCCGGATTTGCGAGCGGATTCGAGGAGTTGAAGCCGGCGCGCAAGGCTCATGGTTATTCCGAGAGGAAATTGATGGCCGGGCGTGACGTACGCAAGGCGCGCGTTGCGCAGCGTGGAATCGCGGAGCTTCATGCCTTCTTCGTCCAGCGGTACGTGCAAAATTTTTGCGCCCAGCGATTCGAAAACTGTTGCTGCACCGCGGTATCCGGGATTCTCCATGCAGACGCGATCGCCGGGATTGAGAAAGAGGCGCGCGACGAGGTCGAAGGCTTCCTGTGCCCCGGAGACGATGGCGATTTGATCGGCGTTGCAGTTTACGCCGCGCGAGGAGCTGAGGTAATCGGCGACGGCTTCGCGCAGCGGCAGATATCCCAGCGGTTCGCAGCCCATCAGAAAATTTGTGGAGACTTTGCGCAGGCGGCGGGCGGCGACTTGCGCCCACAACGTGGTGGGGAACAGATCCAAGGCGGGCAAGTTGGGGCGGAAGGCGCGCGTGGGGCGCGGAGCAAAATTCGGAAACAGGTGGACGCGTTCGGCGTAGGCGGAAAATTTCTGTGCTCGGATTCCTCGCCGCTGTTGCTGCTGTTGTCGCGGCGGCGGTGGCGCCTTGGCGTTGCTTCGCACCTGGAGCAATTCATCGGGAAGGGTGTTGCTGACGTAGGTGCCGGAACCGGTGCGGGCCTGGACGTAACCTTCGGATTTAAGCTGCTCGACGGAGTTGACGATGGTGCCGCGCGAGAGGCGGTATTGGCTCGCTAAATCGCGCGTGGCGGGAAGCCGGCTGCCGGGGTGCAGGCGGCCTTCGAGGATGGCGGCGCGCAGGGCCGAGTAGAGCCAGCGGTGGGCAGAGATGCGCGGATCGCGCGGCGGCAGGGCGAGTTCGAAAGTGGCAGCTCTTTTAGCCATAAAAGTGGTACAGGCAAAATACCATAAATGGACCTTGTGGATGGACCGCTATGGAATTAAGTTCGAACGTGCGGGAGGGAGCGATGAGTTCTTACGGAATGCGAAGCAGAGTCACTGCAGCGGCTGCGTGCGTCGTCGCAGCCGGATTTTTGGGGTGGGGTCAGGCGCGCAGCGATATGCAGCGGCAGGAGAAAAGTGAGCGGGCGCGAATCGTGTTGGCGGAGGCGCTGCCGAAGATGGATGGCGGTCATCTGAAGGCTACCTTGGTGGAAGTGAACTATGGGCCGGGCGAATCGTCTGCGCCGCACAGTCATCCTTGCCCGGTGATTGGATACGTGCTGGCGGGGACTTTGCGAACGCAGGTGCGCGGCGAGGCTGAGGCTGTGTACAAGCCGGGCGAGAGTTTTTACGAGGCGGCGCATGGGGTGCATGCGGTCTCTGCGAATGCGAGCGCGACGGAGCCTGCAAAGTTCGTTGCGTTTTTCGTTTGCGATCGTGATGCGCCGTTGAGCGTTGCGGCCGGCGCGGCTGCGGGGCCGGGAGGAAAGTGATCATGCGCGAGACATCGCGTGTTGCAACGAAAAATTCGGCGAGTGGCGCGGCGGTGATGCCGCGCACGGTGGATTGGAAGCGGTGGGGAATCATGTACGCGCGGTTCGCGTTGGGTGCGGCTTTCTTGTCGGGTATTGCAGACCGGTTCGGGTGGTACACGGGCAGGAATGTGGGATACGGAAACTTCGCCGGGTTCGTGAGCTATACCGCGAAAGTGAACTCGTTCATGCCGGCGTTTTCTATTCCGTATTTGGCGTGGGCGGCGACGGTGGCCGAGTTGTCGCTGGGCGTCTTGCTAATACTGGGCTTGTGGCCGCGATGGGTGGCGCTTGGAAGCGCGGTCCTGTTGGCGCTATTTGGAATTGCGATGGCGATTTCGTTTGGGATCAAGTCGCCGATGGACTATTCGGTGTTTTCGGCGTCCGCGGGGGCGGTTTTACTGGCGCTCTATGGGGATCGCAATGCAGTGGCGCGAGCGTGAGTGGCGTCATCTGGAATATTGTGAACGTGTGCAAAGGAGGAATTATGGAAGCGCGATTTAATTTCATGAAGGCGGCTCCCGGAGTGTATGAAGCGATGCTGGGGCTGGAGAAATATTTGCAGGGGTGCGGATTGGAACAACCCCTGCTGCATTTGATGAAGCTGCGTGCTTCGCAGATTAATGGCTGCGCTTACTGCCTGGACATGCACTGGAAAGATCTGCGGGCGAGCGGGGAGAAAGAGCAGCGGCTGTATTCGCTGGATGCATGGCGCGCATGCCCGTACTACAAGGAGCGGGAGCGGGCGGCGCTGGCTTGGACGGAAGCGGTGACGTTGATCACCGATGGGCACGCGCCGGATGCGGTGTACGAAGAAGCGCGCACCCAATTCAGCGAGAAAGAAATGTGCGATATGACTTTGGCGATAGCGGCGATCAACGCGTGGAATCGGCTGGCAATTTCCTCGCGGACGGTACCGGGTTCTTATCAAGCTCAGCCTGCGAAGGCTGCGCAGTGAAGAAGAGTGCAGTGAGGGGATGATTTTCCGCGCGGGGCGCGCAGCTCTCGTTGCGCGATGAGCAATTTACGTTCTGAGATTTTGTCGAGTGTACGGGTGTGTTTGAGCGGTTGATTAGATTCAAAGGAGGAGCATATGCGTCGCAACGTACGGATGCTGATTGGAATTTGCGTATTGGGTTTGCTGCTGGGGCCGGGAATAGCGTTCGGTCAAGATGATCGGGGGGAAATTCTGAAGGTGCGGGAGAGCGTGTGGCGCGCGTGGTTTGCGAACGACGCCAAGGCGCTGGAGCGGCTGGTGCCGGCAGACACGATTGTGATCAGCTCGGATGAGGTGAAGTGGAAGAACCAGGCGGATGTTATGCGGACGGCGGCGGCGTTTCAGGCGGGCGGCGGGAAACTGCTGCGGCTGGAATTCCCGCGGACGGAGATTCAGAGGTTCGGCGACGTGGCGATTATCTGGACTTCGTACCTGGTGGAGACGGAAGAAAACGGGAAGCGGGTGGTGAGTTCGGGGCGCGCGACGGAGATTTTTGTGCGGCGCAATGGAGAGTGGGTGAATCCGGGGTGGCATACGGATTCGTTCAAGTGAGGACGACGGGCCCATTGGCAGAAGAGCGGGCGGCGGGGGTTGGTGTGCAATCAGATACAGTGTGCTGCATTGTACATTTGCGTGGCGGGGCGGCAGGCATAGTCGAGGCTACCGCGTAGCACCAGCGGAATTTCAGAGTTGGAGGACTGCTACATGCAACGTGCACATCGTTACGTCGCTTCGCTATTTTTGACTGCCGCTCTGGCGGCGCCTGTGTCAATGATGGCCGCGCCTGCGCCGCAAGCAGTACAGGTGCGAGTTTACGACCGGGATCACCACGATTATCACAACTGGGATGACCACGAGCGTCACGCGTGGGGAGTGTACCTGTCGGACAATCACCGGCACGATCACGAATACGCGCACGCCAACCGGAGAGAGCAGCGGGGCTACTGGAATTGGCGGCATAGCCATCCGGATTAACGACGGAGCGATCAACGGATTTTGTCGGGAAATGAAATGCCCGGGAACTTAGCGTCTGGTTCGTGATATTGCGGGCCGGACGCTGTTTCGGGATTGTGCTTCGGTGCAGCTGTGCGCTNCGGGGTTGTGGTTCCCGCCAATCTTTCTTTGGTATTCCCGCGAAGCGGAACGCCGCTTCAGTTTTCCGAATCTAGCACAAGCAAGATTGCCTAAGACACCGACGGCGCGCTGAAGTGTGCCAGTGCCCTTCGATCCCGTCCCGCGAAGCGGGACGATTCACGAAGTCAAAACATTTGCGCGTGGGTAACCAATCAGATAGGCGATGGGGACTCGGCCCGCGGAGTTGGGGCGTTCGCCTACGTCCCAGTGGTATTCGGCGGCGGTTAGTTTGGCGACGATTTCCTGGAGTTCGTGCGGGCGGTAGGTGCGGAGGCAGGAGACGATTCCATCGAAGAGCAGCACCAGCGGAATCGCGGGGAACACGTAGGTGAAGAGCAGGCGCGACCAGCGGAAGGGTCGAATCCAAGGAGTGAACAGGAGGGGCAGAATGGCCCACGGCAACATCAGCGCGATGGTGGTGGGGGCGCGGCGGGTGACTTCGAAGATGCCGATGCCTTGGCGGGCATCCACGGCATTCTGCAGGATGGCGCGAGCTTCCGTGGGCTCGAAATGGTGGAAGGAAGTGAACATGGTGCGGAAGCCATGCAATTCGGGCGGAACTTTTGTGGCGTCCACCGGAGCGGAATGAAAAGTGATGTGATTTTGCGAAACGGCGCTGGCGGAATGGAATGCGGCGAGATTTGGATATTTATCGGTGAGCAGTACTTGCAGCGAGGTGGGCGCGATTTTTTGCAGGCGGCGAGAGAGGTCCAGCCACGGTCCGCCGCCGCCGGAACACATATCAATGATTGCGGGGCTGCGCGTTGCATCGAGCACGGCTCGCAGCAGCGGGGCGACGGGGGCGTAGGCGCCGAAGAAATTCATGGCGCTCTGGAGTGTGTCGGTGATTTCGTCGCGGAGGAATTTCGGGAACCAGGGTTGTTCGTGGAGTTCGATGAGTTGTATGCGGCGCATGCGGGATTGGCTGGCGAGGATTATGAGGCATTGGTGCGGGGCGCCGCAAATGGATTGGTGGGGATGCGTGGAAGTTGCCGCGAGATGTAAGGTACACACCCCCTTCGCCGCGATCAGGGCAGGCAGGAGTGCCTTCCCGCAGCGGGCGGGACTATGCCACTAATACATGATAGTGCGGGTTAGGTGGTGGGGCCAGTTGGTGGTGTGGTAGTGGGTCCAGATGCGGGCGTCTATTTGGGGGATGATGATTTGGTTGTCGGGCGCGCGGAGCTTGTTGATCTCTTCGGTCAGCAGTGCGGTGGCGTAGATGCAGTGGGCGCGGATTTCAATCTCCTGGGTACTGTCGCGCGGGATCAGCTGATGCGTATTGATGGCTTTTTCGAGCGCGGGGGAGTAAGCGGTGATGCCCATCAGGCGCAGGCCGACGGGAACGATGTAATCGGCGAAGGCGGTCATGGAGTGAACGTCTTCGAGCTGAAATTTCCCAGATGGGTGCAGGCCGGCGTATAGGAACCAGAGGCCGAGCTGCGGAAGTTTGTAGAGTTTGATTTCGTGGCCGTCGTAGATGCTGACGTCGTTGAAGCGCGGGAATTCGACGACGAGCCGGTCCACCATGCCGTTGCCGCGATCATAGAGGCGCGGCGAACAGCCGCGGATGAAATTGTGGAAGCGGCCATGGTATTTCGCGGCAAGCACGGCGCCGGCCTGGCGCCACAACTCCAGCTTTTCATCGAGCATGGGGATTTCGATATTGCCCGCGAAAATCTTTTCCATTTGCGGGCGGGTGAGCTGGGCGAGGTAGCTGCCATCGAGGATCGGGATACCCTGGTCCATGGCGCGNTTGAGGCAGGCGACTTCGGCGTCGGAATCGGACCAATGCTGGCCGGCGTAGTCCACTTGGAATTTTATGTGGGTGGTGAAGTCCGTGAAGGCNGTGTCTATGACATCCGCGACCATGATGAAATCAATAGTTTCGTCGGGATCGTTCGNGCCGACGCCGAGAGGCAGGAAATAATCCGGCATGGGCAGTTCTTCGTAGGCCATCCAGCCGGCGACTTCGACGAGCTTNTCCACGTTCGTGNGGACGTCGCGCGAATCTTCGATCACGGGAGGCAGGCTATCGAGGACGGGACTGCCGATGGGTTTGGGCCAACGCACCTTTTCACGCGAGGCAGGGGTTGCGACCGCTTGCCGGAGGGTTTCCCCTCCGGCGGCTGCCGCGATCATGGAACCTGTTGCAGATTGTAGAAACCGTCTTCGTCCCAGGGGGCCCAAGTTCATATTAAAACACGAACTTGACGCCTGCTTGGAACGCGAACGGCGTACTGCCGGGCGCGATCTCTGTGATCGCGCGGAAGCCGTTCACGCCGATTCTTGGCATGGTGGCGGCGGTGAGCGGCGCGCACGTGAATCCGATTGGGCCCGAAACCGAGCCAGTGAAGCCAGCAGCGGGAGCCGGCGTGTTCGGCGAGCAACCCGAAAGCGAGATTGTGGCCGTAGTTGGGTTATTCGGATTCGAATAAAGATTACCGTGGTTGGTCAGGTTGAAAAAATCACCGGACAATATCAGGTGCAGTCGCTCGTGTATGTGAAGGTCCTTTTGTAACCTGCCATCCCATTGGAAATAACCGGGCTGGTCGAACGGGTAACGCCCCAAGAGAAACGTTTTTCCGCCGGCGTTGGTGAAGGTCGGACGATCGTTGTTGTGGCCGAGGTCGGAGACTCCGTCGCCATTGATGTCTTGTGAGATGTAGAGTGGAAATGGCACGCCGGAGTGAGCGATCACGCTGGAGCTGACTTCGAAGCCCCAGGGCAACTCGTACACGCCAGCGGCTTTGAACTGTTGGGTGATGTCCAGACCGTTGCGGCCGTAGTCAATCGCTAGATTGATGGGATCCTGCTGGCCGAAGTAAGTATCGGTATCGCGCTCGCTCGCGGCATTGTCTTTGTTCTGTGACCAGATGTAATTAGCGAACACCTGGAAATGATTCGAGAAGCGCTTGGTGAGGTTAAGAACCAGCGACTCGTAATTCCCATGACTAAAACTGGCTGTTTCATTGTTTGAAGTGGGCAGCGTGGGATCGAGTGGCGTGGGACTGAAACTTGAAAACGCTCCGGCGGTGTAGTTAGTCGCACCCTCGAGGAGAGACCGTCCGAATGGGTCGGTTCCGCCAATAATATAGTTCCGCTGCCAAGCTTCTTCTGAATCGTAGCCGCCCGTGCGTAGATGATCGGAGTGCACGTAGGAGAAAGTAGCCGTCAGCTGCACGTTATAGGGCAGCGATTGCTCGATCCCGCCTGTGAAGCTGGAGACGCGCGGATTCTTAAACGCGGGGTCCACGTATCCGCCTCCGGACGTCGAATCGGGACAGCCGAACTGCGTCCCGCAGAGTTGGTTGACGCCCAAAGGCGTCGAATTGGGATTTAGATAGGGAAAGCCAACAAGTCCGCCGTCTGGAGTTATGCAACTGCCAATACAGTGAGTGAGTTTACCAGCTCCCGCCGTAGGCATGAATATTCCCACGGTGAGGGCATAGTAAAGACCCCAAGCGGCGCGGACAACTGTGGGATGAGTTCCTTGCCGCACGTTCCAGGCCATGCCGATGCGCGGCCCCCACTGACCGAAGTCAGCCGGAACCCGCTGTGGCACGGGGGCGGCGACCGATCCCGCGCCCTCGCCAACCAGGACAGTGGTTCCAAAAAGCGGAGTTTGCGGTTGAGGGTTCCAGGTCCCATCCCAGCGCAGCCCATAGGTCAGAGTAAGGTTTCGGGTCAACTGCCATTTGTCCTGCCAGTAGAGGCCGAGGTCGGACTGATAATTGGGGAAAAGAGTTGTGGCCGGTCCCAGAAACGAAAGCGGCAAGCCATTCAGAGCAACGCCTTGGCTGAGAAGTCCTCCACTCGCCGATCCGCTATTGAAATCAGCGATATCGAAGTAATCGTATTCACCCGCGCCCCAGCCGACAAAGGAATCTTTTCGGTCCTCGAAGGTGACGGAATCTCCGCCGAATTTCATGTCGTGTTTGCCGAACGAATAATTGAAGTTATCGGCGGCCTCAAACTTACCGTCCTGGTTGTTAATGGGCAGATAGTAGCGCTGGCCGATGCCATAATTAAAGGCGCTGCCCACAGCCAAGTTCGGGAAGCCGGAATCGGAAATCGAAAGGCCGGGCGAATCGCTGTTCGAGTGGCGCTCGCGAACCTCATCTGAGAGGCTGATGCGGATTTCATTCACCTTCCTGCCGAGTACGGTATTCAGACTGAAAACAACCGATGCGCCTTTGTTGGTGAAGTCCTCGGTATTGTCGAACGCTTGCGGAATTTCATTCTGACCCTGAGCGCCGCTAAATCCATTGGTGTGGTTTCTGGTGAAGTAGCTGCGAACGCTGAAATGGTTGGCGGGGCTGAATTGATAGTCGTAGTGTCCCAGTATGGTAAACAAATTCTGAAACTGATTGCTGGGGCCTTGGAAGCCAGCTATCGAGGACTTGCCATAGCAGTCCATCAGCACAGATTCTCCCGCAGTCGGGGAGGTTCCGCAGCCCGCCGGCAACATGGTGCCGGCCGGAACATTGCTGGGTAGCGGTACCTGGCCCGGTGTGGTGGCGGTGCCTGGACTGCATGTACCCGGGACGCAGTTCGCAAAAACGGGCCCCGTAATCAGAGGTAGCTCCGCGAGGCAGGCGGCTTGCCCCGCACCCGGCGAACAAAACTGAGTAACGAGCGGGCCGTTCTGCAACTGCGTGTCAGCGGCTAGGAACAGGAATTGGCGATCTTTGTGAATAGGGAAGCCGACGGAGCCGCCGAACTGATTTTGGGTGGCGATGTTGGGTGGTTCGCCGACGGCATCGTTCGCCGTGAAATTGCTGCCGCGATAGTAATCGTGCGCCTCGCCGTGAAGTTCGTTGGTGCCGGATTTGGTGACCACGTTGACCATGCCGCCGGTGGCGCGGCCGAATTCCGGAGCGAAGCCGTTGGTGACCACCTGGAATTCCTGCACGGCCTCGAGGGGAACCGTGAAGTTTTTCGTTTCGAGCGAGCCGAAAATTTCTCCGAAGTAGTTGTTGAAGGTGTCCTGTCCGTCAACCACGATCCCAAGATAATCGCTCTGCTGGCCGCCCAGGCGGATGCCGCCACGCAGGCCAGGAACAACTTGCGCCGAGGAGCTTAGTTGCGCCAAGTCGCGATAATCGCGGCCGGAAAGCGGGAGGGTCTCCAAATCTTTTGAATTGATCACCTGGTTGATGCCGGCGGTGGAAGTGTCCACGGGTCCAACTTCCAACGCAGAAACAGTGACGGTTTGCGTCTGACCTTTAATGGGGAGAGTGATGTCCAAGCTCAGACTGGCGCCAATTTGGACGACGACGTCCGTGACGATGGTGGAGGCAAAGCCGGCTGCCTCTGCCTGAATCTTGTACGTGCCGGGCAACAACTGGGCGAAGTCGTAGGAGCCGCTGGCATCGGCTTCGAGTTCGCGCTTATAACCGGTGGAAGGATTGGAGATGATCACCTTCGCGCCGGGCACGATAGAGTGGCTGGTGTCGTAAACAAAGCCGCGGATTTCGCCGCGCTCCAGTGATTGCGCGCGCGCGCCAGACGCGGTGAAAAGGAGACTCGCGAGCGAAAAGACGACGGCCAGAGCTGCCAGAAACACAAGCTTCACCATTTTCATTGTTGCTCTCCCCCTGGGTGTGGAGCGATCCGTTGCGAAATTTGGATTGTCGTTGCTGGAACGAATGAGCTGTTTATTTTTCATGTTATTTACCCGCGAGGCGCGAATTCAGCAGCTGCAGAAATTTTTCGGCATTGACCCCGGTGCAGACCTGAACGTTGGGGTCCACGTGGTCAATGCCTTCGATAATGTAGCGATCGCCGTGGAGGACGTTGCGCTCGACGGCGTTGCGGCGATTGGCGACGGTTTCACCGCGGGTAAACTCGCCGCGCGATTCGACGTCCACGTGCATCGGTTGCGTCGAGACGATGGAAGGGTCAATTGCGGTGCCGACGGCGAGCGGATCGTACATTGGGGAGCCGCCGCCCGCGCCGTACTTCGCTTCCTGTCCCAGCAGGAAAGTAAGAACCTTCACGGCGAAGTCATTTTCGGGGCCGTGGGTTTTCGCAAGCTGATCGAGATGCGCCTGATCGTAGAGGGTCTTGTCGCCGACATCGAGGCCGACCATCGTCAAGCGCCAGCCGGCGTGGAAGACGATCTGCGCGGCTTCGGGATCGTTGTAGATGTTCGCTTCGGCGGCGGCGTTCACGTTGCCACCGGAAATCGAGCCGCCCATAATCACCACTTCCTTCACCAGCGGGACGATCGAAGGATCTTTCAACAGGGCCAGGGCGATGTTAGTGAGCGGGCCGACAGGAACCAGAGTGATCTCGTGCGGCGACTCGTGAATCATTTGAATGATCAGGTCGGGGCCGAAGCGCGGGTCGGCTTTGCACTTGCTCGGCGGCAGTTCCACGTTGGCGAGGCCGTTNGCGCCGTGCCACAGTTCGGCGGTGATCAGTTTCTGAAACAGCGGGTGCTGGGCGCCGCCGGCGACGTGAACGTCACANCGATTGGTCAGTGACACGAGCTTGAGGGCGTTCTCCAGGCCTTGCTGCGCGGTCACATTGCCGGGGACGACGGTGAGAGCGCGCACATCGAGTTCCGGNGAATTTAGCGCTAGCAGAATGGCCAGCGCGTCGTCGGTGCCGGGGTCGGTATCAATGATTACTTTCTTGGGAGCTGCGGGCGCATTCGCAGTCGCGAGCGCGCGCGCGTTTTCGTTCGCGTGCGTCAGAGGAGCGACGGCGAGCGTGATGAACCCGAGGCTCAGAGCGACGCATGCAACAGACATTGCGCTGCGCCACGATGCGTTGCGCGCGGAAATGCCTGCTAGAGCGGCAGCTTTGCGCACGCCCTTACGCGCACCACGAGAGCGGAGCGGAACTTCCGCGCTCCCACAGTTCACGGACTGCGGAGTAATTATGGGAATCACTTCCGGACAAGGGCCCCCCAGCCCACAGAATGGAAGCAGGCTATCCTTGGGTCCGCGCGGAGTCAACACGAAACTGAGTGCGAGCGAAAGTTTTCCACAGCAGGCGAATGAGTTCCATAAGAGAACAGAGCAGTATGAAAACTGGGAGCAGCATTAAGGGAATATTAATGAAGCGCTGCGGCGTTGCTATCCGCGCGGAGAGAGGCGGCGTCAAACCCGTAGATGAAGTGCAAATCGGGCTCGACGTGGCATGCGGAATGGCGTGCTGTTAGAATCTGTTCCGCAATGACCCGGCAACGAATGCGTTTTCGCACACCTCTGCTCATTTTGCTTTCTATCATTGTTGTAGCTACCGCGGACNTGTCCGGCGCTTTGCTGGGGCCACCGGCGCGCGCGGCGTATCGCACCTTGATTGCGGCGCGTGATCGGNAATCCACGCCGGCGCCTTCGCCCGCTGCGCCTCNCCGTGAATCCACAGGACAGGCCCAAGATGATGCCGTAAAACTCCGGCACCGCAGCGAGATCACCAATCCTTACCATGTGGAATTTCACGACGTGACCAGCGCGGCGGGAATTCATTTCCATCACGAACGAGCTTCGTCGCCGCAGCGCCTTTATCCGGAGACGATGGGCGCGGGCGTGGCCTGGATTGATTACAACCAGGATGGATTTCTGGACGCATTTTTCGTGAACAGCGGATACACGCCGAACTATCACCCGCTGCTTCCGCCGCAGCCTGCTCTGTATCGCAACAATCGCGACGGAACGTTCACGGACGTGACCGAGGAAAGCAAGATCCGCAGCGACGGAACATTTTTTTTCGGCGCGGCGGTGGGCGATTACGACAACGACGGGTTTCCGGACATTTATATGACNGGGTACCGCCATTCGGTGCTGCTGCACAACAACGGCGATGGGACTTTTACCGACGTGACCGCNAAGGCCGGAGTAGGCGACGACGGAAACTGGGGGACGGCCGCGGGATGGTTCGATTACGATCACGACGGCAAGCTCGATCTGCTGGTGACGAATTACGTGCAGTACGACGTCGATCATCCGGTGCTGTGCGGCGATGCACGTCCAGGATTCACGGGGATCCCGCAGAGCAGCGCGTATTGCCATCCGGACAGCTTTCACGGGAGCTCGGCGAAGCTGTATCACAACAATGGCGATGGGACTTTCACGGACGTGACGCAAAAAGCGGGGCTGCTGAATACGGATGGCAAGAGCCTGGCGGTGGTGCTGGCGGATNTGAACGGCGACGGCTGGACGGATATTTTTATTGCCAACGACACGCAGCGGAATTTCTTGTACTTGAACAACGGGGATGGCACGTTTCGNGACGCGACTTATAAATCGGGAGTGGGATTCAGCGAAGACGGGCGTCCGGAAGCGGGCATGAGCGCTGATGCCGCGGACGTGATGAACAATGGGCTGATGTATCTTTTTGTGAGCCACCTGGATTTCGAGTTGAACCGCATGTACCGGAATAATGGGGATGGGACGTTCACCGATTACACGATCGCTTCGGGTATCGGACAGACCAACATTTTACGCAGTGCTTTTGGCGCGCGATTTTTCGATTTTGACAATGATGGCTGGCGGGACTTGCTGGTGATCAACGGACATATTCTGGACAACATTCCGATGTATCACCCCGAGGTTGCGTACGAGGAAGAGAAGATGCTTTATCGTAATCGCGGCGACGGGAATTTTGTGGACGCCACGCGAACTCAGGGCGCGGATTTTAGGAAGCCGCGAGTGGGACGGGGGCTTGCGGTGGGAGATTACGACAACGACGGGTGGCAGGATTTTCTGGTGAGCAATAATGGCGAGGACGCGCAACTTTTCCGGAACGAGGGCGGCAGTTCTCCTGCGGCTGAGGGCAATCATTGGATCGCAGTGCGGTTGATCGGCGTGAAATCGAATCGGGACGGAATTGGGGCTTCGTTGAAATTGACCGCGGGGGATTTCAAGAGCTACGACCAGGCGAAGGGCGGGATGAGTTATTGTTCGGCACAGGATCCGCGGATTTATTTTGGATTGGGGAAGCATGAGAAGGTGGATTCACTGGTGATTCGCTGGCCGAGCGGGTACGCGCAGGAGGTAAAGGACATTCCGGCGGACGTGATTGTTACGGTGACGGAAGGCGTGGACGCTAAGGCTGTGAAGTACAGAACTCCTCCGCAGAGATAGTAGATAGGACCCACCTCAACAAATATTCAGCCGCGATCGAAACTCAAGGGTTCAGCGGCTAAAGAGTGTGTATGAGATCTCGAGAATCTTTCCAGGTCGTAGCTTTAGTTCATCCTGAGAGCCTGCCGGCGGCAGGATCGAAGGGCCACGACATAAGCACGGCGAAATCGTGCGGCCTTAACCGCTGAAGTTCCGCTTTTACGCCTCTCACACGGGCTCTGCAGCGCCGCCCCTCCGATTCAGCCAATTCGGAGATCGATTCTAACTAATTTCGCGCCGCAGGCAGCTTCTTGGGATTACTGTGTTTGGTTTAGCTTGCCACGAAGCCGGTCGCGACGATGTCGTTGCCGCGACGCTCCAGGGTTACTTGCGGCAGGGGTTTTGGTGGTGGGCCATCCAGGACGGCGCCGGTGGTGGCGGAGTAGATGCCGCCGTGGCAGGGGCAGGCGAAGATGTTTTCTTCGGGGCGGTAAAAGACGGGGCAGGTGTGATGGGTGCAGAGGCGGCTGAAGGCCAGGTAGGTTTCTGCCGCGGGGCGGAGCAGGAAGCACGGGCGGTCGTCGGCGGGATAGGTGAAAATTTTGGAGCCGCCGATGGGGATTTCTCCGGCTTGGGCGATTACTTTTACCGGATAGCCGGGTTTGTGCTTTTGCCAGTAGGCTGCTAGCGCGCCTGCTAGTGCCATGACGCCGGCGACGCCGAACCAGATGTTGAAGCCGCGGCGGGTGACAGTGGGAGTTTCTTCTCGTTTGAGCTGGTCGTAATCGGTTTCGTTGATGGGCGGCTGGTCCAAGTTTTTGTCTCGTTGCGCGGCGTTGACGGTTCGGCGGCTATGTCCTCGGTAACAGGGACGCAGCAAGCAGTGTCCCTACCACTTCGATTTTTCGCCTCAGTTTATCTGTGTTCATCTGCGTTCATCTGTGGTGCCTTTTCCTACGTACGACCTGACTACGACGCTAGATGGCCTAGCTGCAGGCGCGTCTGCAGGACGTGCAGGATGGTGTCGCGGGCGATCATGCCCACGATCGCGCCGTCTGCTACGACCGGCATTTGATTGATATCTTCAGTTTGCATGCGTTGCAGGACGCCTAGCGCCGGCTCATCTGGCGTGGCGCAGTGGGCGCGGTCGAAGGGCATCATCACGGCTTGAATGGAAGTGTTGGCCCACTCATCGCGCGGCACGGCGCGCGCGGAGGCTAGCGTGACGAGGCCGACGGGACGGCCGGCGCCGGTGACGACGTGGCAGCGGCGCCCGGTGCGCAGAACTTCGTGCACGTAATCGTCCACCGATATGTTGCGTTCCACCGTCGGGACGTCCTGGGTCATGATGTCGCCGGCGCGGACTCCTGTGAGCGTGTTGCGCACGGCGACTTGCGTGTAGCTTTCGCGCGCGGCGCTGAGCAAGAACCAGCCGATAAACGCGGTCCAGATGCCGCTGACCAGACTGCCGTGGAATGCGATCCACACGCCGACAAAAATCATCACGTAGGCGAAGAAGCGTCCGGCGTAAGACGCGATTTTTGTGGCGCGGTTGAAATCGCCGGTGATGCCCCAGGCGATGCTGCGCAGCACACGTCCGCCGTCGAGCGGAAATCCGGGAATTAGATTAAAGACCGCGAGCATCACGTTGATTTCCCAGAGCCATGTGCAGGAGGCAACGACCAGTTCGTTGCCATGGAAATAATGAGTGACCAGCCAGAAGCATCCGCCCAGGAACAGGCTGGAAAGCGGCCCGGCGATGGCGATATTGAATTCCTGCAGCGCGCTAGAAGGATCGCGCGAGATGCTGGAGAGCCCGCCGAAGACATACAGCGTGATGGATTGCACGGGAATCTTGTAATGCCTGGCGACGATGCTGTGGCTGAGTTCGTGAAACAGCAGCGAGCCGAAGAAAAGGATGCTGGTGATGATGCCGAGCGCCCAATGCTGTTGCGTGGACCATCCGGGATGCAGCGAGGTGAATTGCTGCCCAAGCGATACCGTGATCAGCAGAAAGATGATGATCCAGCTGGAGTGCAAATAAACGGGAATGCCAAAAATGCGGAAAAGTTGAAACCCGCCGGCGAGTTGGCCCGGGCGCGCGGTCGTGCTGGCGGAAGCCGGGGCGCCAGGATGCTCTGGGTCAGGAGTGGGCGTAGTTGCCGGTGTGGGTGTGGTGGCCATGGATGTTTGTGTGCCTGAGGCAGATTCTAGCAGAGGTGGGGCACTTGCGCGTGGTTTGACGTTTTCAGATGACGGCGGGGATTGGTTTGGGCCCGGTGCTCTGTTGAGTGTGGATTTCCACGGCGTGTTTGCCGGACCACATTTGTGAGCGAGTTGCGTGGCGAATAACGTTGGCTGAGTTTCGTAGTTCTTCGCGGCAAGCTGTTGAGAATGTTGGGTTGGCGTTCGTGCTGGCGCTTTTAGACCGCTTTATTCCTCGATTGGCTACCTTCCTGCCTTTAGTTCAATTGCAGACCAGCTCATACGGAGGACATGGCAATGGAAAGCGGAATCGGATTTGTGGCGGTGGCGGGAGCGATTTTCATTTCGTACGCGGTGGCGCTGGGGCTGGAGTGGTTGAGCTTGATTTTGCTGCTGCGTTTGATGCCGGCGCGGCCTGCGCCGCAGACGCTGGCGCAGAGGGTAGCGGCGATGGCGCAGTCGCGTGGTGGCGGCGAGTCGGAGCGGCGCGCGGCCTAGGAGTTTAGCGCAACGACAGAGGCAGGAGCACAGCCAGCAGTGCCTGCCTGCACCTTACGGGGCTGTGCAACGAAGCGAAGGCGAAGGCAACGGAGGTGTCACATGCTTTTTCTGCGGCTGTTGTTGTTTGTGGTGAGTTTTGGCTTCCTGGGAGTGGCTGTAGCGATCGTGCTTTATGACCTTTATTTGGCGTTTGAGTTGAACCGGATTCTGCGGCTCGGCGAACGCGAGCCCACGGATGTCGCGGCTGAGCAGGCTGCTGGAGCGCGAGCTGAGGGCAGTTCACTGTTCACATCAACAGCTGGGATGCCGAGTGAAGGTAGTCCGGCGCCGGGCACAACCGCTGCGGACGCTAAGACCTCTGCGCCGGTCGCACGGCCTGCGTTTTATTTGCCGCCACGATCGGCGGGACCGCGGCGCGCGATTCGCTGGTCGGCTGCTGGGAAGCTTGTGGTTTTGGCCGCACTCTCGAGTTTGCTGGGCAAGAGCATCCTGGTGGTGCCGGATGGGTTCGCAGCGGTACGCGTGAGCCAGATCTCCGGCGTGCGGCCGGGGACTTTGTACGCGGGCACGCATTTGCTGCTGCCGTTGATCCAGCGCGCGCAGCTCTTCGACATACGCGAAAAAGTTTATTCCACGGCGGCGTCGGAAAATCCGCGCGACAAGGGGTTCGAGATTCTTACGGTGGAAGCGCGGGACGGATTGTCGGTGGGGCTGGCGGTGACGGTGCGTTACCGGGTCGATCCTCGCCATTTGGATTATGTGAATGCGAATTTGCCGCAGCCGATCGAAGACGAGATTGTGGCGCCGGTAGTGACCAGCACTTTCCGCGACCTGGCGCCGAACTACATCGTGCGCGACGTTTTTTCCGTCAAGCGCGACGAATTCCGGCAGCGCGCGACGCAGGCCATCACGGCGCGGCTCGCCGAGGACCAAATCATCGTGAAGGAAGTGCTGCTGCGCAAAATTTTGCTGCCCGAGCAGTACCAGCAGGGGCTGCAAGGATTGTTGATGAAGGAACAGGAAGACGATCAAGTGACGGTGGACCAGAGCATCGAGCAGAAAAAAGTGAAGATCGCGGAATCGCAGGCGGAGGCGCAAAAAGTGCGGCAGATCAAGCGCGCGGAGGGCGATGCGCGCACGCGTGTGTTGATGGCGCAGGCGGAATCGGACTCGATGCAGTACACCTTGCCCCTGAAGCAGAAACAGATCGAGCAATCGAAGCTGGAAGCAGAGGCGCGCAAGCAGACCACGATTGAAGATGCGGACGCCGCGGCGCAGGCGCGCGTGAAGAACGCGGAGGCGGAAGCGCAGGCCAAGGTGATTGACACCAAGGCCGAGCAGCAGCGGCGCACGATGCTGGCGGATACGCAGAACGAAGAAACCGTGCGCGGCGCGGAAGCAGCGGCGCAGGCGAAAGTGATTGACGGGAAGGCGGAGAAGGAGCGGCAGGATTTGCTCGCGGATGCGGAAGCGAATCAGATTCGGCTGACGGCGCAGGCGGGCGCGGAAAAGATGCAACTCGAAGCGTCGGCGCTGAAGGCGAATCCGATGCTAGTGCAATTGACCGTCGCGCAGCGGTTGAGCGACAAGGTGCAGATCATGATGGTGCCGACCGACGGGAAATTTTTCTTTACGAATGATGTCTTGAAGTCGGCGCAGGCTTTTCCGGGGTTGAATGATCCGCCGGCGCGGACGGGTGGGAAGCAGTGATGCTGTGACCTTGTCACGCTACGAAATCAAAGAGATTCCCGGCCGGGGTTCTCGCGGCCTGTTCCGCGAGTAGGGCAGCCCGGTTCGGGAGTGACGCCGGCAAAAACCCTTGCGGGTGGCACGGTGAGGACCAGGAGACAATGCGACGCGACCGCCGCAGCGAAGATTGCGTCCTGGAGCCGCGCCGCAGCCACCCTGCTGGCGTGATTTGCGGGAAGGAAAAAGAAGGAGCACAGCGAAGAGTCGCTGTGCCACGATAACTGCGCGGACACTCGATGCAGGACGCGCGAGACTTTGAGGATTCGGCGATGTGCTAAGATGACGATTCGCGAATGTGATTTGCGATTCGCGCACACTGATGCGGCCTTCCTGCCGGTTTCTTCTCACCATTCGCGTCGCGCTTTACACGGTTCTGATCGGGCTCTTAGTGGGTGCCACATCGCGCGCGAGCGATGCGCAAGCGACGTCCACGCTGCCGAAGCCCTGGAATGACGCTACAGCCAGGCTTGCCGACGAAGTTGCGGCAGCCTTGAGCCCCACTTCTGTGACACTCGATGTTGAAAACATTTCCTCGCTTGACGATGCGGCAGCCGCGACGATTGAAGCGGCGATCCGAGCACAATTGCAGCGCCACAGCTTCTCGCTGGCCCCGGAAAATGCTGCTGCGCAATCCGCGATTCGATTGCAGCTCTCACTTTCCGAGTCTGTGGCCGAATATGTTTGGGTGATGCAGATTCTCAATGATCAGAGCAGTGGTGCTGCGGCTCCGGTGATGATCGTCGCCGCTCCCAAGGCGGATTTTGCCGATGCTGGAGCAGCAGCGCGGTCTTTGTCGTTGGAAAAGCGGTTCGTGTGGAAGCAGCCGGGAAAGTTTTTGGATTTTGCGCTGCTTAAAGACTCAACCTCCGGCGAATCTAT
>JGI12635J15846_10000040_pt1 | contig 76815 bp, 72 predicted proteins | sample BlaSpr_A8_OM2_M2_FD_15846 | JGI IMG/M metagenome (IMG submission 15846)
GAAACCAAGCTGCGCCCGCGGCGACAGCAATAGCCGCAACTCGCCGTCCTGGGCGGGCGGCAAGCTGCCCAGCCATTTCTCCAGGTCCTGGGGCGCCATTACGTCCGGTACCCGATTTCTTCCGCACTGCTCGCACGCGGCCCGCACCAGCGCCTGCCAATGCACTTGCCGACGCGACGCGCGGTCTCCCGACAGCCGCACCACGCCGCGCTCGGCAGTGAGCGGAACGACGGACGATACGCCCAGTTCCACTGCCTTCTCGATCAGCCAATCCATCTTGTCGCCGCCCGCGACACCCTGCGCGAGCGTCACGCGATACGGCGGCTCCGCCTCGCGGTCGGTGAATTCATCGAGTTGTACGATTGCAGTGCGCTTGCCGATCTCGACCAGACGCCCGCGATATTCACCGCCCGAGCCATTGAAGAGGTGGACGGTGTCGTCGGTTTGCAGGCGCAGGACGTGGACATGGCGGACGACATCGTCCGGCAAGGGCATGATTTCGCCCGCGACGAGCGGACCGGCAACGAAGAAGCGTGGCATGAAGTAACTCGCCCGGACGCCGTGAAGCGCGCGGGCAGGGAAGTGGATCGGTGTTTGACCGCTGATTAATCGAATCGATGTCGAATCGATGTCGATTCGATGTAAAACGCGACGGCGCCCAGCCTAGTTCAAATGCCGGGCGATTGCCCAGCGATACCCATCCGGGTCTTCGAACTGCGCAAAACGATCGCCCCAGTACTGGTCTTGTGGCTCGATCAGCGGCTTCGCGCCAACCGCGACCGCGCGCGCGAATGCGGCGTCTACATCGTCGACATAAAGATAGAACGACTGCGGCGCCATCAAGCCCGTGCTTTTCGGTGTCTTCGCGTGCGAGCCGTATGCACCTTCCGGCGCAAACATCAGGATCAACTGTCCGCGATACGTCATTTCCACATGGATCACGGCGCCGTCGTCGTTGACGCTGTCACGCACCGCAAAACCTAACGCCTGTTCGTAGAAGCCGGTGCTGACACGGGCATCGCGAACAGTCAGGTACGGGGTGAGCCACGGCACATCGGCGGGGCGGGGGTCGGTCATAAGGGCTTCTCCTCGAGCTCGGCTGATGGGTGCATTGTGCCATGGCGCCCTTTGGCATAAGGGGCGGGCGGTTTTTGGCCGCGGCGTCAGGTCGCGCACGCGCGGATGTACCGGTGCAGGGAGCGTGCCCGCACAAAGGCTTCGTTACGATTTCTCCTTGCCGCTAAGCGATCCTCCCGGGCACCGACTGCCGCCGCCCGGTTCCCCGCCATGGGCGCGCCAGTGCCCCAAAGTCGTCTGTTAGAATGACCGCCTTCCGATCCTCTTCGTTTCTCGTCGCTCCGGGTGCTGAAAACGTGGTTTCATCGTTCGCCCCGGTGCGTCGCCCAGAATCATCCCAGGATCTTTTCAGGACCTACCGGACTCGACATGACAACCCCGACTTCCAGCCAGACCACCCTGATGGCCAACGCAATCCGTGCGCTGGCAATGGACGCCGTTCAACAAGCCAACTCCGGCCATCCGGGCATGCCAATGGGCATGGCGGAAATCGGTGTCGCACTCTGGTCGCGTCACCTGAAGCACAACCCGAGCAATCCGCACTGGGCCGACCGCGATCGCTTCGTACTGTCGAACGGTCATGGCTCCATGCTGCTGTATTCGCTGCTGCACCTGACCGGCTATGACCTGCCGATCAACGAACTGAAGAACTTCCGCCAACTGCATTCGAAGACGCCGGGACACCCGGAGTACGGCATCACGGCGGGCGTGGAAACGACCACCGGTCCGCTCGGTCAAGGTCTCGCGAACGCAGTCGGTATGGCGCTCGCCGAAGCGCTGCTAGCGGCGGAATTCAACAAGGAAGGTGCGAAGATCGTCGACCACCATACGTACGTGTTCCTCGGCGACGGCTGCATGATGGAAGGCATCTCGCACGAAGCCTGTTCGTTCGCCGGCACGCTCAAGCTGAACAAGCTGATCGCGCTGTACGACGACAACGGTATCTCCATCGACGGCCACGTGGAGCACTGGTTCCACGACGACACCCCGAAGCGCTTCGAAGCGTACGGCTGGAATGTGATCCGCGCGGTGGACGGCCACAACGTGGACGCGGTCGACGCGGCGATTGCTCAAGCTAAAACCTCGGACAAGCCCACGCTGATCTGCTGCCGTACGACCATCGGCAAGGGTGCGCCGACGAAGCAAGGCAGCCACGATTCGCACGGCGCGCCGCTCGGCGCCAAGGAAATCGCTGACGCCCGTGCCGGCATGGGCTGGACCTGGGAACCGTTCGTCATTCCGCAGGAAGTCTACGGAGCGTGGGACGCGAAGGAAGCGGGCGCGCGCGCGGAATCGGATTGGAACAAGCAATTCGATGCCTACCGTGCGAAGCATTCGGCTGAAGCCGCCGAATTCGTGCGCCGGATGGACGGCGAACTGCCGGCCAAGTGGGCGCAGGACGCGAAGGACATTATCGAAACGGCGAATCAGAAGGGCGAAACCATTGCCACGCGCAAGGCGTCGCAGCAAACGCTCGACGGCCTCGCTGCCGCGCTGCCGGAACTGCTCGGCGGTTCCGCCGACCTCACGGGCTCGAACTTGACGAACTGGAAGGCATCGAAAGCGGTGCGCGCCGGTGAGGGCACGAACCAGATCCAGTGGGGCAACCACATCAACTACGGCGTGCGCGAATTCGGCATGAGCGCGGCCATCAACGGCATCGTGCTGCATGGCGGTTACCGGCCGTTCGGCGGCACCTTCCTGACGTTCTCGGACTACAGCCGCAACGCACTGCGCGTGGCTGCACTGATGAAAGCGCCGTCCATCTTCGTGTTCACGCACGATTCGATCGGCCTCGGCGAAGACGGCCCGACGCACCAGTCAGTGGAACAAACGTCGAGCTTGCGGCTGATTCCGCACTTACAGGTGTGGCGTCCGGCGGATACCGTCGAAACCGCCGTGGCATGGACGTTCGCCATCGAGCACAAAGGGCCCTCGGCGCTGATTTTCACGCGTCAGAACCTGCTGTTCTCGCCGCGTAACGACGTGCAGATCGCGAACATTTCGAAGGGCGGCTACGTGCTGCGCGACTGGAACGACGACATTCCGGCACGCAAGATCATCCTGATCGCAACGGGTTCGGAAGTCGAACTGGCGCTGAAGGCTGGCGAGAAACTGGCGCAGGAAGGCATTGGCGCGCGTATCGTTTCCATGCCTTGCACGAACGTGTTCGATCTGCAAGACCAGGAATATCGCGACCGCGTGTTGCCGAAGGGCGTCGTGCGTGTGGCGATCGAAGCCGGCGTAACCGATTTCTGGCGTAAGTACGTGGGTCTCGAAGGCGGCGTGGTGGGTATCGATTCATTCGGCGAATCCGCGCCCGCCGGCGAGCTTTTCAAGTATTTCGGCTTCACCGTCGAGCATGTCGTGGAGACGGCAAAAGCTGCGCTCGCGGGCTGACCGGGCGCTTTGTAAAAAGCGAACCCGGCAGCGGCGAACTGGAATTTTTTCAGCCATCAGGAGATAGACCATGACGATTCGCGTTGCAATCAACGGCTACGGCCGGATCGGCCGCAATACGCTGCGCGCCTTCTATGAAAACGGCAAGAAGCACGACATCGAGATCGTTGCCATCAACGACCTCGGCGATGCCAACACGAACGCGCACCTGACGCAATACGACACGGCGCACGGCAAGTTCCCGGGCGAAGTGTCGGTGGACGGCGATTACCTCGTCGTCAACGGCGACCGGATTCGCGTGCTGGCGAACCGCAACCCGGCTGAATTGCCTTGGGGCGAGCTGAACGTCGACGTGGTGATGGAATGCACGGGCTTCTTCACGACGAAGGAAAAGGCCAGCGCGCACATCAAGGGCGGCGCGAAGAAGGTCATCATTTCGGCGCCGGGTGGCAAGGATGTGGATGCGACCATCGTCTATGGAGTGAATCATCATGTGCTGAAGGCGTCGGATACGGTCATCTCGAATGCATCGTGCACGACGAACTGCCTGGCACCGCTCGTCAAGCCGCTGAACGACAAGATCGGCCTGGTGAACGGCCTGATGACTACGATCCACGCCTACACAAACGACCAGGTGCTGACGGACGTGTACCACGAGGACCTGCGTCGCGCTCGCTCGGCCACGCACAGCCAGATCCCGACGAAGACGGGTGCAGCGTCGGCGGTGGGTCTGGTGTTGCCGGAACTCAACGGCAAGCTGGATGGTTACGCGATTCGCGTGCCGACCATCAACGTGTCGATCGTCGACTTGTCGTTTATCGCTGCACGCGATACGACGGTGGATGAAGTGAACTCGATCATGAAGGAAGCATCGGAAGGTGCGTTGAAGGGCATCCTGGGCTACAACACCGCGCCGCTGGTGTCGATCGACTTCAACCATAACCCGGCTTCGTCCACCTTCGACGCCACGCTGACGAAGGTGTCGGGTCGGCTGGTGAAGGTGTCGAGCTGGTACGACAACGAGTGGGGCTTCTCGAACCGCATGCTCGATACGGCCGTGGCGCTGGCTAATGCCAAGTAATGAGGCGAAGTAATGCAGCGAAGTAATGAAACGAACTAATGCAGTGAAATCAAGCTGAAAAAAAGCCGCCGGTTTGCAAGAACCGGCGGCTTTTTCACACTTGGCGCGCCAACATCACGCGCATGAACGGTCAGTCTAAATCAGTTCTTCCTGTGGGGGCAATGCTCCTTCGTGCAGCTGCCATACAGCGCGAGGGCGTGTTCGTGCAACTTAAAGCCGCGCTCCTTGGCAATATTCTGCTGGCGGCTTTCGATTTCGGCGTCGAAGAACTCTTCCACCCTGCCGCAGTCGAGACACACCAGATGGTCGTGATGGGTCCCTTCGTTGAGCTCGAACACGGCTTTGCCCGACTCGAAGTTACTGCGTGACAGCAGGCCGGCTTGCTCGAACTGCGTAAGCACGCGGTACACGGTGGCGAGACCGATGTCGAGTTCTTCGTGCAACAGGTTTCTATATACGTCTTCTGCAGTCAGGTGACGCACCGGACTATGCTGGAAAATTTCAAGGATCTTGAGCCGGGGCAAGGTCGCCTTCAGCCCGATATTTTTCAGATCGGCGGGATTGGTCATCGCTAGGCATCCCTAGAGTACAATTCAAGGTTCTCATAGTAATGCGTTTTTACCGTTCCGGTCACCATCCGAACGAAATGGCGCGATCTCCGAAAGACTCCGAAACTTCTTGCGCCCCCACGGGCGATGGGCCAGGCGAAGGGTGAAATGAAGGGTGAAATGTTTCTAAAATCTTTATTGAATAGCCGGGAGAGCCGTCGTATGCGCGGATCCTTGATCGCCGCCGCCACTATGACCGTCCTGGCCGGTTGTTCCACTTACGATAGCGTTACGCAGAGCTTCGCGCAGCACATCACACCGTATCGGATCACGGTTGTACAGGGGAACTTCGTTTCGGCGGAGGCCGCGGGCCAGTTGAAAGTCGGCATGTCGCGCGACCAGGTGAAGGCGCTGCTCGGCACGCCATTGCTCGCGGACATGTTCCATGCGGATCGCTGGGACTACATCTTCTACTTCAAGCGCGGTTCCACGTCCGTCGTGCAACAGCGTGATTTCGTCGTGCTGTTCGCGGGCGATCGCGTGGCGAGCTGGTCGGGCGGCGAGAATTTGCCGTCGAATCTCGAATTGCTTGCTGAAATTGACGGCGACAAGGGTCATAAGCTCGTTGCCGCTGCGGCTGCGGCCAGCGGGGCCAGTTCGGCTGCTGCGGCAGCAGCGGGTACGCCGGCCAGTGGCGCAGCGGTCGCCGCGGCGGCTAGTGCGCCGGGTGTCCAGCCAGACGCATCGAGTGCAGCGAATGCATTTGCCGGCGACGCCAACCAGCAAGCCGCGCAAGCCGCCAATCGCGCGACCACCGCCGTGCAGGCGCCTACCGGCCGGGTTCGCTCGTCGGCAATGCCGAACGTGCCGGGCAGCCCTGGCTTGCCGAACGCCAACACCACGGGCAACGCGCAAATCCAGTTGCAGCGTCGTCCAAATACGGTGACGGTCCCAGACAGTAATGCCGTGGGTCCGCAAGGCCCTTCGCCGAGCCCGGCGAACCCGACCGGTCAAGGCACGTCCGTGCCGTCGACGAGCACCAACTAAGCAGAGCGGCGGGCTTGGTCCCGCTCGTTTCGCCTGGTTTCGTACGGTTCCATCGTGTTCGGGCGGTCGCGCCAAGCGCCGGCCGCATCGCTTCGACGCTTCTGACTTGATAGCCCCAACTCACGCGAGACACGCCATGAAAATCGCCATTGCCGGCGCATCGGGCCGCATGGGCCGCATGCTGATTGAAACCGTCCTTAAGGACCCCAACGCTACGCTAGCCGGTGCGCTCGACCGTCCAGGCGCACCGCAACTCGGCCAGGACGCAGGCGCGTTCCTTGGGCAAGAGACGGGCGTCATGCTGACGGACGATATCGAACGTGTATTCGCAGAGGCCGACGTGCTGATCGACTTCACGCGTCCTGAAGGCACGCTCATGCATCTGGAAGCGGCGTTGCGGCACAACGTGAAGATGGTCGTCGGTACGACGGGTTTCGACGATGACCAGAAAGCCCAATTACGCGCTGCCGGCGAACGAATCGGCATTGTGTTCGCGCCGAACATGAGCGTGGGCGTGAATGTAACGCTCAAGCTGCTCGAGTTCGCGGCGCGGCATTTCGCCGAAGGTTACGACATCGAAATCATCGAAGCGCATCACCGGCACAAGGTCGACGCGCCCTCAGGCACCGCGCTTGCGATGGGTGAAACTATTGCCCACGCACTCGGCCGCGAGCTGAAGGATTGCGCTGTGTATGGCCGAGAAGGTGTGACTGGCGAACGTGACCCGTCGACCATCGGCTTCGCGGCAATTCGCGGCGGCGACATCGTCGGCGATCACACTGTATTGTTCGCGGGCATTGGCGAGCGGATCGAGATCACGCACAAATCGGCCAACCGGCTGTCCTATGCACAGGGCTCGTTGCGCGCCGCCCACTTTCTTGCGGGCCGCGAGCGCGGTTTGTTCGACATGCAGGACGTGCTCGGTTTGCGCTGAGCCGCTTACCTCAAGGTTCTTGTCCGATGGCTACAACCGGCATCATCCACTACCTGCAGAGCAGCGACGGCATCACGCATGGGGTCGCTGGCGTGCTTCTGGCCATGTCGGTGGCGAGCTGGTGTTTTCTCATCGTGAAGGCGTGGGTCCTGGTGCGCGCGAAGCGTCAGGGGCCGCGCGCCGTGCAGCGCTTCTGGCAGGCGGGGACGCTGACGGAGGGCATCGCGGAGTTGCGCAAAGCCGATAAGGAGCGCGTGTACCTGCCGCTTGCGATCGCCGCGTGGCGGGCGTCAGAGGCGGAAATGCCCGGTGCGCTGATCGCGCATGTGGAGCCGGGCGAGCGCGTGTTGCGCGCGCTGCGGCATGCGTTGCTGGCATCGCAAAGGCGGCTTGAATTCGGGCAGGTTTTACTGGCATCGGTGGGGAGTACGGCGCCGTTCGTCGGTTTGCTCGGTACCGTGTGGGGCATTTATCACGCGCTCGGCAGCATCGCGGCGAGCGGGCAGGCGATGATCGAGAACGTGGCCGGTCCCGTTGGCGAGGCGCTCATCATGACGGCGTTCGGACTGGTGGTCGCGATCCCGGCGGTGCTTGCGTACAACGTGCTGGGGCGGCTGGTGCGGCAGATATCTGAAGAACTCGACGGCTTTGCGCACGACCTGCACGCGTACACGAGCGGCGTGGCGCCGCGCCGCGTCAAGAGCGCGCCGGTTCAAGACCGCGTGGTTTAAGGCACCGACCCTACAAGACCCCGCACCCGGACGATCACATCATGGCATTCGGCGGACTGGACAAGAAATCGAACGGCGCTCCCATGGCGGAGATCAACATGACGCCGTTGATCGACGTCATGTTGGTGTTGCTGGTGATTTTCATCATCACGGCGCCGTTGTTCACGCATGCCATCCGGCTGGATTTGCCGAAAGTGGCGTCGCAAGTCGTGCGCGAGACACCGGAGACGATCACGCTTTCCATCGACGATACCGGCAAGCTCTACTGGAATGACAAGCCAATTACGCTCGAGCAGATGCGCACTCAATTCGCGGCCGAAGGCAAGCGCGCAACACCACCGGAGATTCACCTGAGGGCGTCGCGGGCTACTCGTTACGAGGTGATCGCGCAAGTCATGGGCGCGGCGCAGAGCGCAGGGCTGGACAAGATTGGCTTCGTGACGGATCAGGTGAAGCCGGCGCGGTAGAAAAGCCTCCGGCCCCGCGCGTCAATCGCCGGCGCTTCAAGGCACCCAGCGTCGCCCCGCGGTCACAGCCGGTATAATCGCGTTTTGCCTGGCTGGCACGTCCACCGGGCCCAAAACCTCTGAACGCGATCAAGAGCGCCAGGTCCGGCGAACGCTGAACGCCCGCACTAGCCGAAGAAAGCCAAAAACCACCATGCAAGATAAATACGTACCCGCCGACGTCGAATCCGCAGCGCAAGGCGACTGGCGCGCGAAAGACGTCTACCGGTCGACCGAAACCAGCGACAAGCCGAAGTTCTACTGCGTGTCCATGCTGCCGTACCCGTCGGGCAAGCTCCACATGGGCCACGTTCGCAACTACACCATCAACGACGTGATGTACCGTTTCCTGCGCATGAACGGCTACAACGTGCTGATGCCCATGGGCTGGGACGCGTTCGGCATGCCCGCGGAAAACGCCGCCATGGCGAACAACGTGCCGCCGGCGAAGTGGACGTACGACAACATCGACTACATGAAGAAGCAGATGCAGTCGATGGGGCTGGCTATCGACTGGTCACGGGAAATTGCGTCGTGCAAGCCCGAGTACTACAAGTGGAACCAGTGGCTCTTTCTGAAGATGCTGGAAAAGGGCATCGTCTATAAGAAGACCGGGACGGTGAACTGGGACCCGGAAGACCAGACCGTGCTCGCGAACGAGCAGGTGATCGACGGGCGCGGCTGGCGCTCGGGCGCGCTGGTTGAAAAGCGCGAAATCCCGATGTACTACATGCGCATCACGGATTACGCGGATCAGTTGCTCGGCGACCTGGACGGCCTCGGCTGGCCCGAGCGCGTGAAGGTGATGCAGCAGAACTGGATCGGCAAGAGCTTTGGCGTGAATTTCGGCTTCCCGTACGAGATCGACGGCGAAAGCAAACTGCTGCGCGTCTTTACAACGCGCGCCGACACCATCATGGGCGTGACCTTCGCCGCCGTCGCCGCTGAACATCCGCTGGCAACGCGTCTTGCTCGCGATAACGCCGGTCTGCAGGCGTTTATCGAAGAATGCAAACGCGGCGGCGTGGCTGAAGCCGACGTCGCGACGATGGAAAAGAAGGGCATGCCGACAGGCTTCTTCGTCACGCATCCGCTGACGCAGGAAAAAGTCGAAGTGTGGGTCGGCAACTACGTGCTGATGAGCTACGGCGAAGGCGCGGTGATGGGCGTACCGTCCCACGACGAGCGCGATTTCGCGTTCGCGAAGAAATACGCGCTGCCGATCAAGCAAGTGGTCGCGGTGGAAGGCAAGACCTACAGCACCGACGCGTGGGAAGAGTGGTACGCCGAGAAGGGTACGGGCACGCTGATCAACAGCGGCAAGTACGACGGCCTCGGCTTCGAAGAGGCGACCAATGCGATCGCTGCGGACCTGAACGCGCAAAATCTCGGCGATAAGCAAGTCACGTGGCGTCTGCGCGACTGGGGCATTTCGCGCCAGCGTTACTGGGGCACGCCGATCCCGATCATCCACTGCGCCACGTGCGGCGACGTGCCGGTGCCGGAAGCGGATTTGCCGGTCGTGTTGCCGGAAGATCTGGTGCCGGATGGCACGGGTAATCCGCTCGCCAAATCCGAAGCCTTCGTCAATTGCACGTGCCCGAAGTGCGGCGCGCGGGCGAAGCGTGAAACGGACACCATGGACACGTTCGTCGATTCGTCCTGGTATTTCTCGCGTTATGCCGCGCCGGACGCGACGACGATGGTCGACGAACGCACCGATTACTGGATGCCGATGGATCAGTACATCGGCGGGATCGAGCACGCGATTCTTCACCTGTTGTACTCGCGTTTCTGGACCAAGGTGATGCGCGATCTGGGTCTGGTCAAATTCGGCGAACCGGCGAAAAACCTGCTCACGCAGGGCATGGTGCTGAACGAAACCTACTTCCGCGAAGACGCGGCGGGCAAGAAGACCTGGATCAATCCGGCCGACGTGACCGTCACGCACGACGACAAAGGCCGCCCGATTGGCGCGGTGCTGAACGCCGACGGCCAGCCGGTGGTGATCGGCGGCGTGGAGAAGATGTCGAAGTCGAAGAACAACGGTGTCGATCCGCAATCGCTGATCGATGCCTACGGTGCGGACACCGCGCGTCTCTTCGTGATGTTCGCGGCTCCGCCCGAGCAGTCGCTCGAATGGTCGGGTACGGGCGTGGAAGGTGCGAGCCGCTTCCTGCGTCGCGTATGGCAACTCGCGCATGGCCGTGCCGATGTGCTTAAAACACACGCAAAGCTGGATAAGTCGAAGCTCAACGACTCTGACCGCACGCTGCGCCGCGAGATCTACACCATCCTGAAGCAAGCCGATTTCGACTACGGCCGCTTGCAGTACAACACGGTCGTCTCGGCGGCCATGAAGATGCTGAACGCCGTGGATAGCGCGAAGGACGCAACGCCTGCCGTTCTCAACGAAACCTTCGGCGTATTGCTGCGTGTCCTGTATCCGGTCGTGCCGCATATCACGTTCCAGTTGTGGCAGGAACTCGGTTACGCCGGTCTGCATGGCAGTTTGCTCGATGCAGCCTGGCCGAAAGTGGACGAAACCGCGCTCGAGCAGGCTGAGATCGAACTCGTGCTGCAGGTCAACGGCAAGGTGCGTGGTTCGCTTACCATGGCGAAGGATGCGTCGCGCGAGGACATCGAAAAGGCGGCGGTGGCGCACGAGATGTTCGAGAAGTTTTCGGAAGGGCGCGCGGCGAAGAAGGTTGTCGTGGTGCCGGGCCGACTGGTGAACGTGGTCGTATGAGCCGGGGATCGCGTGCTGTGAAAATCCTGGAGGACGTTGTGAGCAGGAAAGCTGTCAGCCCAAGGTCGACCGATACGAAGACGAAGCGCACGATCAGCCGGCGCTCGATCCTGTCGCTCGCGTGCGGCGCGTTGTTGCTGTCCGCGTGCGGTTTCCAGTTGCGTGGTCAGCAGGACTACGCGTTCAAGCGCCTGGCGATCGCGGGCGGCACGCCGGAAATGCTCGGACGACTGCAGCGTGTGGTGGAAGGCGGCAGCGACACCGTGATCGTCAAACCCTCCGAAAAGCCTGACGCTATCCTCACGCTAACCGGTGGTAACGGCATGAAGACCTTAAGCCTGAATTCACAAGGCGTCGTGCAGGAATACGAACTTGACTACAACCTGAATTACTCGATGACGGGCGCTGACGGAACGGTGCTCATCCCGCCGAGCGTGATTTCGCTGAACCGGGCGCTGACGTATAGCGACCAGTTCACGCTGGCGAAGGGTATCGAAGCGCAGACGCTGTACCGTGACATGCAGTTCGACGCTGTGGACCAGTTGACGCGGCGGCTTGCCGTCGTGCGTTCGCTGCATCCGACGCCGAGCGAGGCTTTGCCGGGCATCGCGCCGCGTGCGCCGTTGCCGGTGCCGCCACTTTAAGCCGGGCGCTCGAACCATGCAGTTGAAGCTCGACGCGCTCGACGCGCACCTCGCGAAAGGGCTGAAAGGCCTGTACGTCGTCTATGGCGACGAGCATCTGCTCGCGCAGGAAGCGTGCGACAAGATTCGCGCGAGCGCACGGGCGCAGGGGTTCACGGACCGCTCGGTGTTTGTCGTCGACCGTTATTTCGACTGGAGTTCGCTGCTGGGTGCGAGCCAGTCGATGTCGCTCTTCGGCGATCGCCAACTGGTCGAGTTGCGCATTCCCACCGGCAAGCCCGGCAAGGAAGGCGGTGAAGCACTGAAAACCCTGGCCGCCTCCGATAACCCCGACACCCTCACGCTCATCACCTTGCCACGGCTCGATGCCGCCACGCAGAAATCCGTGTGGTTCACGGCACTGACGGGTCCGGGCGTCGCGTTGAAGATCGATCCGATCGAACGCGCGCAGTTGCCTATGTGGATCGGTCAGCGTCTGAACTTGCAAAACCAACGGGTAGCGCCGGGCGAGGACGGACGGCGGGCGCTGGTGTTTATCGCTGAACGGGTGGAGGGCAACCTGCTCGCCGCACATCAGGAAATCCTGAAGTTGGGTTTGCTGTATCCGGCGGGCGTGCTGACGTTTGAGCAGATCCAAGACGCCGTGCTTAACGTCGCACGTTACGACGTATTCAAGCTGAACGAGGCCATGCTCACCGGCGATGTCGGCCGGCTGACGCGCATGCTCGACGGCCTGAAGGGTGAGGGCGAAGCCGGGACGCTCGTGATCTGGGCGCTGGTTGAAGAAGTGCGCACGCTGCTGCGGATGAAACGTGGCATGGCGGCCGGCAAGCCACTCGCCACGCTGCTGCGCGAAAACCGCGTCTGGGGGCCGCGCGAACGGCTGATCGGGCCGGCGCTGACGCGCGTGACGGAGGCGGCGTTGGAACGGGCGTTGTCGCTGGCGGCGAAGCTGGATCGGCAGGTGAAGGGCTTGTCCGGCGGCGGTGGTCCGCGAGGCAGCTCAAACCCGGGCGATCCACCGCCCGATCCGTGGGACGGCATGTTTGAGCTCGCAATGACCGTCGCGTCGTCGGGTAGCCCGCTGCAACGCAGCGTGCCCGCAGCGCCACCGGCAAAGCGCCCAGCCTGACATCAGCATAAAATCGAGCTTATCGTCGTCTTTTCGCGGTTTTAGCGGTCTTAGCGCAGCGAGAGGACGACCGCCGACTACTCAAGCGTCGAACGAAACCCAAGAGAATGACGATGAACGACATCGACGAATATATGACCGAACTCGGCCGCCGTGCGCGCCGGGCTTCGCGCGCGATGGCGCGTGCATCCACGGCTGCGAAGAACGCCGCGCTCGAAGCGGTAGTGCACGCGATCGAACGCGATCGCGCCGCGTTGAAGGACGCAAACGCGCGAGATCTCGCCCACGCTCGCGACAAAGGGTATGACGCTGCGTTTATCGATCGCCTGACGCTCTCCGATAAAGCTTTGAAGACAATGGTCGAAGGCTTGCGGCAAGTCGCCGCGCTGCCTGATCCGATAGGTGAAATCAGCGGGCTGAAATTTCGGCCCAGCGGTATCCAGGTCGGCCAGATGCGCGTGCCGCTCGGCGTGATCGGGATCATTTATGAATCGCGGCCGAACGTGACTATCGACGCCGCTGCTTTGTGCCTGAAGTCCGGGAATGCGACCATTCTGCGCGGTGGTTCCGAGGCGCTGGAATGCAACACCGCCTTGGCCCGGCTGATTGGCGAAGGCCTTGAGGCTGCCGGTTTGCCGCAAGAAGCCGTGCAAGTCGTAGCGACGGCGGATCGCGCGGCGGTGGGCAAGCTGATCACCATGACCGAGTACGTCGATGTGATCGTGCCGCGCGGCGGCAAGGGCCTGATTGCGCGCCTCATGGCCGAAGCGCGTGTGCCGATGATCAAGCACCTCGATGGCATCTGCCACGTCTACGTGGACGACCGCGCAGATCTTAAAAAGGCGCTCAACGTCTGCGATAACGCCAAAACGCATCGCTACGGAACGTGCAACACGATGGAAACGCTGCTGGTCGCAAAGGGTATCGCGGCGCAGGCGTTGCCGTTGCTGGCAAACAAGTTCAAGGCAAAAGACGTGGAGTTGCGCGTGGACGCGGCGGCGCGCGCCGTGCTGCAGGAAGCTGAATACGACGGCCCGCTTGTGGACGCAACCGAAGCCGACTGGAGCACCGAGTACCTCGCGCCCATCCTCTCGATCAAGCTGGTGAGCGACCTGGACGAAGCTATCGATCACATCAACACCTACAGCTCGAATCACACCGACGCCATCGTCACCGAGGACCACGACCGCGCCATGCGCTTCCTTCGCGAAGTCGATTCGGCGAGCGTGATGGTCAACGCATCGACGCGTTTCGCCGATGGTTTCGAATTCGGCCTCGGCGCGGAGATCGGCATTTCAAACGACAAGCTGCACGCACGTGGACCGGTCGGGCTGGACGGGTTGACATCGTTGAAATACGTGGTGTTAGGCCACGGCGAGACAAGAAACTAAGCGAGACAACCATTCCGATGCTCTGGATCAAATCGCTGCACATAGTATTAGTGGCTTCGTGGTTCGCCGGCCTGTTCTACCTGCCGCGCATTTTCGTCAATCTCGCGATGGAAACCGATCCGGCGGCCACCGCGCGCTTGCTGACCATGGCGCGCAAGCTGTTCCGCTTCATGACGTTTATCGCGGTGCCGGCGCTGGCGTGTGGTTTGTGGCTGTTGCTGGTGGTGGGTATCGGGCAAGGTCAGGGATGGATGCATGCCAAGCTCGGTATCGTTGTCCTGATTATTATCTATCACGCGTATTGCGGCGTTTTGCTGCGTACGTTCACGCGTGGTGAAAACAAGCGCTCGGACAAGTGGTATCGGATGTTCAATGAGTTGCCCGTGCTCGGACTGCTCGGCGCGACGCTTCTGGTTGTTATCAAGCCGTTCTAAGCAAACAAGCGTGTTGCAGTAAAAGAAACGCCGGCCGCAAGTGCCGGCGTTTTTGCCTCTGGTGATCCTTCGATTCAACCGCACGTAGCGGGGCGCTCGCTGCACGATTCCGGGCTACGAGCGTAGGCCGCTGCGTTGTTAGCCGCCGCGGCGGTGGTGTTCCCCGCCTTCATTGGCCTTGGCGATGATCTGTTTCACCAGATCAGCCGATGTCTCCACGATCGCGTATTCATCCTGGCCCGGACCGCCCATTTTTACGCGTTCGTTGTGGTAGCGCATGCCACTGGCAAAGGGCGCTCGAGCGGACGTGTGGTATTCGACGCAGCCGGTTTCAGCGACCAACTGAGCAATATTGTTCAGCCGCACACCCGCGCCGGGCATGATCACCAGCCGCTCGCCCGCGGCCTCTNGCAGCTTGCCGATCAGTGCGGCGCCTTCGGGCGCACTGGCTTCCTGGCCGGAGGTGAGGAGGCGGTTGCAGCCCGTCGCGATGATGTCTTCCAGTGCTTTAAACGGATCACGCGCTACGTCGAAGGCGCGGTGGAAGGTGACCTGCATGGGCGCGGCCAGTTCAACCAGACGTCGGGTACGGGTTACGTCGATGTCACCGTCAGCGGTGAGCAACCCGATTACTACACCGTCCACGCCGAGTTTTTTACAGGCGACGATGTCGCGCTCCATCACTTCAAATTCAACATCGGAATACAGAAAGTCGCCACCTCGTGGGCGGATGATCACGTTTAACGGTATCCGCAGCTTGTCCCGCGCGCTCGCAATGGCGCCGTAAGAGGGCGTGGTGCCGCCCTCGAGCAGGTTGTCGCAAAACTCGACACGACCCGCACCGCCCTCTTGCGCCGCCAGGCACGAGGTGACAGAGCCGGCACATATTTCCAGCAGAACAGGGGACTTGGACATGCGAGGGGGTTTCCTGGTTAAGGCCTGGCCTTGCAGCTTAAAGTACCCGCGATGCGAGCGGTCGCGAATCTTGGTGCAGCTATCTGCGTGGACAGGCGCATCTCCGTCATAGGTAGGCCTGCTTGCCGTGGCGCTACAGGGTCCTGCTAAGCCGTTCTAATTCACTCCAGTATCTTGCAATAACCGAAACGCCGGCCGCTAGCGCCAGCGTTCTCATGTCTCGTCTCCACGCTGCAAACCCCCGCCATTGCTCAAATTTCCCCACATAAGTCCCTGACCCTGCTCCGCCAAAACGCCTCTGTTTTCACTGTCCGGCATCCGCTTAATTAGGAGGTTTCTCATGGTCCTCCGAGGCCTCGACGTCGTGCATTAAGGTAGTGAAACCCGCTTTCGCTGGTTCAAGGAAAGCGGGTTAATCAAAGCAGCAAATGAAGCCGTTCCAGGAGTATCTGGAACGGCTTTTTGCCGTCGGCTGCAAAGTCCGCGTAAGCCGTAATGCCGTAAGCGAGTGACCAATACCGTGTAGACGCGTAAGCGCCCGGCGAAGTCATCTTGACGGTTATTTAGCTATTTTGCAGTGCGTATTACCTGTGGCCTGTGAAGGCCGTCTTGAACTTGCTGCATCTGTCCTGGCAAACGGTGAGGGCGACCCCGCCTGACTGCAGCAGCCTCACGTCAATTCCCCACCCGCCTTCTATCCAGCACGCCCTTCGCCTCCGCCAACCGCTCCGCAAACTCCGGCCCGCGCGCCAGCGCCACGCCGACGGCCAAAATATCGCCGATAGCTAAATGGGATACACGGGAGGTCATCGGCGAGAAGATGTCGGTGTCTTCGTCCACGTTGGCAAAAAGTCCCACACTCGCCATCCGCGCCAACGGCGAATTGCCATGCGTGATCGCAATGACTTTCGCCCCGCCGGCAAGCGCGGATTTCACCGCGTCCAATATGTCGCGCGTACGGCCGGTATTCGAAATCACCACGACCACGTCNCCCGGGCCCAATAACGCCGCCGATGTCGTGTACGTGTGCGGGTCGGAATACGCNACGCTTGGCACGCCCAAGCGGAAAAACTTGTGCTGAACNTCGAGCGCAGCAATGCCTGAGCCACCGGCACCGTAAAACTCGATACGCCGCGCATCGGCCAGCAACGCAATCGCCGCGGCCACGCTGTCCGAGGACAAGCTGTTGCGCACCTGCAGCAACGCACCAATCGTCCGGTCGAGCACCTTCGCCGCGACGCCCGCAGCGGGTTCGTCCGCCCGCACGTCGCGATACACGGACGGAGCCGGGACATCGGACGCAATGCTCTGCGCCAGCCGGATCTTGAATTCCCGAAACCCTGAAAATCCAAGCGCCCGGCAAAACCGCGCGATGGTCGGCTGACTCACGCCGGCGCGTGTGGCGAAGTCCGTCATCGCAAGGTCGAGGACTTCGCGCGGCGCTTCCATCACGTAATCAGCAAGCTTGCGCTCGGAAGGGCGCAACTGCTCGCGCATTGCTTCGACTTGGGACAGCAACATCGGGAATCTCGCCTATGCTGGAAATGCGAGGACTATAGCCGATTGGTGAAAATGTACAAAAACTACATGAATACGNNCAATGCACGACCTATTGAGTANCCGTAATAGATATCCAAAGTAAGCCGTCCCATAACATTTCCACCCNAACTAAGGGTTTTCCAGATGGAATNTATGTAGTTTTTCTACTAAAATCCATAATCGTGACACGGGCAGCCTCAAAAACAAAATCGCGCGTTCCCCCGTGACCGTTCAACCTGGCGTCAACAGCACGCTCGCCGCCCGAGGCGAAGGAGTTTCGATGGTTTCCCCGCATTCGCATCTGAAAAAAGTCACCCAGCGCGTGATCGAGCGCAGCAAGCCGACGCGTGCGGCGTACCTGGCGCGCATCGACGGCGCTCAAGGGCATTTTCCTGCTCGCGGCGCATTGTCGTGCGCGAACCTTGCGCACGGTTTTGCCGGGCTCGAGGGCCAGGAAAAAATTGCGATCAAGGCGATTCGCGAGCCGAACATCGGCATTGTTTCGTCTTATAACGAGATGCTGTCGGCTCATGCGCCGTTCAAGAACTTCCCCGACATCATCAAGCAAGCGGCGCGTGAAGCCGGCGGCGTCGCGCAATTCGCGGGCGGCGTGCCGGCCATGTGCGACGGCGTCACGCAAGGCAACGCCGGCATGGAACTCTCGCTGTTTTCGCGCGAAGTGATCGCCATGAGCACGGCCGTCGCACTGACCCACAATATGTTCGATGCCGCTTTGTGCCTCGGCATCTGCGACAAGATCGTGCCGGGCTTGCTGATCGGCGCGTTGCAATTCGGCCATCTGCCGACCATTTTCGTGCCAGCCGGCCCAATGACCAGCGGCCTCACCAACGACGACAAAGCCAAGGTACGCCAGCAATTCGCGACCGGCGGGTGCGATCGCGAAGCGTTGCTGGAAGCAGAAGCCGCCGCGTATCACGGCCACGGCACGTGCACGTTCTACGGCACGGCGAACAGCAACCAGATGCTGATGGAAGTAATGGGTCTGCATCTGCCCGGTTCTGCGTTCATTCACCCGCACACGCCGCTGAGAGACGCGCTGACGGCCGAGGCCGCGAAACGCGTGCTCGAACTGACCGTAGACCGTGGCCAATACACGCCGGTCGGCCATGTNGTCGATGAAAAAGCGATTGTCAACGGCATCGTTGCATTACTGGCGACGGGCGGGTCCACCAATCACACGCTCCACCTTGTGGCGATCGCGCGGGCGGCGGGGATCGTGATCGACTGGAATGACTTCGATGAACTCTCGCAAGCCGTGCCGCTGACCGCGCGGATCTATCCGAACGGCAAGGCCGATGTGAATCATTTCCACGCGGCAGGCGGCGTTGCGTATCTGGTGCGCGATTTGCTGCAGGCGGGCTTGCTGCACGAAGACGTCAAGACGGTCGCAGGCGAGGGGCTGAAGCACTACACGCGCGAACCGAAACTTATCGATGGCAAGCTGCAATGGGTCGATGGCTCCGAGACGAGTCACGACACGAAAGTGCTGCGCAGCCACAAGGAACCGTTCGCGCCGGATGGCGGCCTGCGGTTGATGCAGGGAAAACTCGGACGGGGCGTGATCAAGATCTCGGCGGTGGCGGAAGAGCATCGGCATGTGAAGGCGCCGGCGATCGTATTCGAATCGCAAGAGGACGTGCAGGAAGCGTTCGATAACGGCGAGCTCAAGCGCGATTTCGTCGCGATCGTGCGGTTCCAGGGCGCGCGGGCGAACGGCATGCCGGAGTTGCACCGGTTGACGCCGCTTCTCGGCGTGTTGCAGGATCAGGGCTTCCACGTCGCGCTGGTGACGGACGGGCGCATGTCGGGCGCGTCGGGCAAGGTGCCTGCCGTGATCCACATTTCGCCGGAAGCCTTGCTGCACGGTCCTATAGGCAAGGTGCGCACGGGCGACATGATTGTCATCGATGCGAATAAGGGCGTGCTTGACGTCGAGATCGACGAGCACGAATGGGCAACGCGCGAGGTCGAGCAGCCAAAGCATCAGGCGGCCAACGAAGTCGGCTTCGGGCGCGAACTTTTTGGCGTGTTCCGCGCGGCGGCGATGCCGGCGGAGTTGGGCGCATCGGTGTTCGGCCCCATGGTGGGCGAAGCGGCATCGAAATAAGCATCAAGTCCCGCGGGAACCTGAGAGAACCTGAGAGAACGGGCAAGCACGGCTGGAAGAAGCACGAGCCGAACATATAAAGGAGCAACACATGAAATCAGTCAGCGAAATCGTGCGTCTGGGGCCGGTGATTCCGGTCCTCGCATTCGAGTCGGTCGAGCAGGGCGAAAACGTCTCGCGGGCATTGCATGCGGGCGGCGTCAAGGTGCTCGAGATCACGCTGCGCACGGCGGCGGGGTTGGAAGCTATCGAACGGGCAAGCCATCTATCCGACGATATCGTGGTGGGCGTGGGCACGATCACCAAGCCCGAGCACTGCGCGCAGGCCAAGAAAGCGGGCGCGCAATTCGGTGTATCGCCCGGTTTGACGAAGGAGATTCATCAGGCCTCGCTGGATGCAGGCTTGCCGTTGCTGCCGGGTGTGATGACACCGACCGACATCATCCAGGCGATGGAATTCGGCTATGAGATCGTGAAGCTGTTTCCGGCGCAGCAGGCGGGCGGTGTGTCGATGCTGCAAGCGCTGAACGGCCCATTCCCCGGCCTCAAGTTCTGCCCGACGGGTGGCATCACCGCCGAGACCGCGCCGAACTTCCTGGCGCTGCCGAATGTGGTGTGTGTCGGCGGATCGTGGCTCACGCCTAAAGCGGCGCTGGCTGCGCACAACTGGGAAGAAGTGACGCGTCTCGCTCGCGCGGCAAGTTTGTTGGCGCCACATAAGGCGTAAGTCTCGCTGTCACCGAAAGCCAAAAACACAAAAGCCTTTGCAGCGCCGACCTGCGCGCTGCAAAGGCTTTTTCGCATTCGGGAACACATACTGCACATGTTTCGGGTGCTACAAGTAAAATTCCGTCTCAATCACTCCGACTGTGTGTGCGTCTGGCCGTTGCCTGCTTCGCAGCGCTTTATCGACGCGCTAACCAAGTAAGCGACGGCACACGCACCCGCAAAATCAAAAAAACGCTAACAAGCCCGAAGGAGGCGCTTCATGGAGCCAGTTCACGGCAGCATGCTGCTGGTGTACGCGATTATTGCCATTGCTCTGCTGATCTTGCTGATCACGCGATACAAGGTTTACCCGTTCCTCGTTCTGATCATCGTTTCATTGTTATTAGGTCTGGCCGTCGGCATGCCGATGGACAAGATCGTCAAAGCGTTCGAAACCGGTAATGGCAATACGCTCGGGCACATAGCCATTGTGGTCGGACTGGGCACCATGCTCGGCAAGATGATGGCCGAATCCGGCGGGGCGGAACGCATTGCGAATACGTTGATCGGCTGGTTCGGCGAGAAATACATTCACTGGGCCATGATGTGCGTGGCGATTATCGTCGGCTTGCCGGTGTTCTTTGAAGTCGGCTTCGTGCTGCTGATTCCCATTGCGTTCAACGTCGCGAAACGCACGAAGAAGTCGCTGCTGCTGATCGGTTTGCCGATGGTCGCCGGACTCTCCGTCGTGCACGGTCTGATTCCGCCGCACCCTGCCGCGCTGCTCGCGGTGCAGGCGTATCACGCGGACATTGGCCGGACCATCATGTACGGATTGATCGTCGGCGTTCCGACGGCTGTTGTCGCCGGCCCGCTATTCGCGCTGCTGATCCACAAGTACGTCAAGTTGCCGGAGAACAATCCGCTGGCGGCGCAATTCACCGAATCACATAAGGAGGGTGAGACGCGCGACCTGCCGGGATTCGGCATCACGCTGTTCAGCATTTTGCTGCCGGTGATCCTGATGCTGCTGGGTAGTTGGGCCGACCTGTTCACCGCGCCGAAGACGCTGCCGAATAACCTGCTGCATTTCGTCGGCAACTCGGATGTTGCGTTGCTGATTGCGGTGCTGTTCAGCTTCTGGAGCTTCGGGGCATCGCGTGGTTTCGATCGTGCGCAGATTCAGAAGTTTTGCGGCGAGTGCCTCGCGCCTATTGCGGGGATCACGTTGATCGTGGGCGCGGGCGGTGGTTTCGGCAACGTGTTGCGCGAGAGCGGCATTTCGCAGGAACTGGTCACGACGGCATCGGCCGCGCATCTGTCGCCGTTGCTGCTCGGCTGGTTTGTCGCTGCACTGATTCGCCTCGCCACGGGTTCTGCGACCGTCGCCATGACGACTGCGTGCGGGATCGTTGCGCCAATCGCCGCGGCGGCCGGCTCGAGTGTGAGTCCTGAATTGCTGGTGTTGGCGACGGGTTCAGGATCGCTGATTTTCTCGCACGTGAACGACGGCGGTTTCTGGTTGATCAAGGAGTATTTCGGCATGACCGTTGGCCAGACGTTCAAGACGTGGTCGCTTTGCGAAACGATTATTTCGGTGTTGGGTTTGGGTTTGACCTTCGCGCTAGCGACGGTCGTGTAAGGAGAGTTCAATGATATTAATCGCGATGGGCGTATCCGGTTGTGGCAAGACAACGATCGGCGAAATGCTGGCTAAACGGCTGAAGTGCGATTTCGCCGATGCCGACAGTTTTCATAGTCAGGCGAACAAGGACAAGATGCACAAGGGCATTCCGCTCACGGACGAAGACCGCTGGCCGTGGCTTGCGGCAATTCGGGCATCGATAGAAGAAAAGCAGGCGGATGGCACCACCCACGTGTATGCGTGTTCGGCGTTGAAGCGCGTGTATCGCGACATTCTTCGCGACGGCGATCAGGACGTGACGTTCGTTTATCTGAAGGGAACGCCGGAATTGCTGAGGGAGCGCATCAAGACGCGCACGGGTCATTTCTTCGATCCTGCGCTGCTGCAAAGCCAGCTCGATACGCTCGAGCCGCCCGGACCGGATGAAGCAATAGAAGTGGATATTGTTTTAACACCCGAGCTGATTGTAGACAAGGTATTAGAAGAGTTGAAAACACGTTGATCGTTATTAAATAATCACAATTACCCAGGTCGCGATAAATTTAACCAAAAAGCCGACTTTGTCAATAATCCGCTATAAAACGGATATTTTATAATTCACATCTTGTAAAATGGCCGTTTCAGCGTTCTGCTGGACCGGCCTTTTGCTTTTCGATACCGTGGAGCGATAGCGAAAGCGCAGTTGCAAATCAGACAACGCTACACCTGGCAAACCCGGCCGTTCCTGCCGGGATGGCCGCTGCATGAAATTGCCGCTCCTTACCGCTTCATATTAATTAAATCAGGCTTAAAAAATTGTCGCGTAAATGCGTAACGAATTGGCGGTCCGTGTCGCGAGGTCGCTGAAAGATTGCGCGTAAGTATTTTCTTATGTGTTTGCAAAGGGCGGGGGCGAGCGGTTCATCCGCTTAAACACCGGTTTATGCCCCCGCTGATTTTTTTTATAACAGAGAGGCAGAAAAATGGCGCAAACCACAGTTCCTTCNNANNNAATTATCTCGTCCGTGGGCTCGGTTACTGGCGGAGGNTCCGTTAGTGTTCCCCGACCTGTCATTACGGGCACGGCAGACGCGGGCACCACCGTCAATGTGTACGACGGCGTTCGCCTGCTTGGAACTGCAATTGTCAATTCGAGTGGCGCGTGGACGTTTACGCCGACCGCGGACCTGAAGAGCGGCGCTCATCAGTTCGCGGCAATTGCGATAGACAGCACAGGTCACGCCGGCACGGCATCGGACGCGGTCGCAGTAAAGATTCAGTCGAACGCACCGGCCAGCACAACACGCTGAAGTTGTCGCTGGTTGACGTGCTGAATCTGGGCGAAACCGACCTGTTCCAGCATGACGGCAAGCAGCAGATGATGGTGAACGGCAAGGATGGCGACACGGTGGACTTGTCGAACTCGCACATCGCAGGTCTGGCCGAAGGCGAGTGGGAGCAGCACGGCACGACGCAAGTGGGTGGCGTGACGTACAACGTGTATGAACATTCGAGCGCACATACGGAACTGCTGATCGAGCATTCGGTGCGTATCGAGATGCTTTGAGGACTGCTTGGAGTGCGTAAGGCAGACTGGAGTTGAGACGCCGGGAAATCGCGTTGCCAAAGCAAAAGGCCGTCCGAGATATCGAACGGCCTTTGAAGACAGGTGATGCAGCGTATCAACAACCGGGCGTTTTACTTGATCCGTTGCGCCAGCTCCACCGCTTTACCAACATAAGATCCGGGCGTCATGGCAAGCAGCAGCTTCTTCGCGTCATCCGGAATAGCAAGCCCGCTGATGAACGCTTGCAAGCCTTCTCGCGTAATGCCTTTGCCGCGTGTCAGTTCCTTCAACTGCTCGTAGGGATTTTCCACGCCGTACCGGCGCATCACCGTTTGCACCGGCTCGGCCAGCACTTCCCAGCAATTATCCAGATCTTCATTCAGCCGGGCTGCATTCACTTCCAGCTTGTCCAGCCCGCGAATCAGCGAATCATAAGAAAGCAGCGAATAGCCAAAGCCCACGCCAATATTACGCAGTACGGTGGAATCCGTCAGATCGCGCTGCCAGCGGGAGATGGGGAGTTTATCGGCGAGATGGCGAAGCACGGCGTTCGCCATTCCGAGGTTACCTTCCGAATTTTCGAAGTCGATCGGATTGACCTTGTGCGGCATGGTCGATGACCCGATCTCACCCGCCTTCGTGCGCTGCTTGAAATAGCCAACGGAGATATAACCCCAGATATCGCGGTCGAGATCCAGCAGAATCGTATTGGCGCGAGAGATGGCGTCGAAGAGTTCGGCCATGTAGTCATGCGGTTCAATCTGAATGGTGTACGGGTTGAACGTCAGCTTCAGCCGGTCTTCCACCACGCTTGCCGAGAACTCTTCCCAGTCGAATTCCGGATAAGCCGACAGATGCGCATTGAAGTTACCCACTGCACCGTTCATCTTGCCGAGAATCGGTACCTCTGCAATCCGTTCAATCGCATTCTGCAGTCGCGCCGCGACGTTGGCCATTTCCTTGCCGAGCGTGGTCGGGCTCGCAGGCTGGCCGTGCGTGCGGGACAGCATGGGTTGCGCGGCGTGCGCATGTGCGAGCTTGACGAGCCGGTCATGCACCGAGCGCAAGGCGGGCAATAGCACATGCTCACGCGCGCCGGCGAGCATCATGCCGTGCGAGGTGTTATTGATATCTTCCGACGTACACGCGAAGTGGATGAATTCGCTGGCGCGTTCGAGTTCCGGCTGACCTTTCACGGATTCCTTCAGCCAGTACTCGACCGCCTTCACGTCGTGATTCGTGACTTTTTCGATGTCCTTGATGCGTGAGGCGTCGTGAGCGGTGAAGCGCTCGGCGAGTTGCAGGAGGAAATCTTCGGACCCGGAGGAGAAGGCCGGGACTTCGTCGAATCCCGCTTGCGACAGGGCAATCAGCCAATGAATTTCCACCTTCACGCGATGTTTCATGAACGCGTATTCCGATAGCCACTCGCGCAGCGCCTCGGTTTTGGCGGCGTAGCGGCCATCGAGCGGCGAGAGCGCGGTGAGGGCGAAAAGGGTATCGGAGGAGGTATCGGACATGGTGGCAGCCGCGCAGTGAGACGAAAGGAGAAGCGGATTTTACCATTGCGGGAAAAACGGCTGCCCGGGGCGGTCGAGCCAGCATTGATCGATGAAGGCATCGACCCGAAAAGCGATCTTGGAATAAAACGTTTCGGACGCAGCGGAAGAGGTCGGGACTTCGTCGAAACCGGTTTGTGACAAGGCGATCGCCAATCCATGCTAGCATTGCAGTCAATGACAGCAAACTGGAGCCCGGAATGGCGACACTGACAATTCGCAATTTAGACGACGGGGTGAAAGCCCAACTTCGTGTTGAAGCTGCCCGGCATGGCCGTTCCATGGAAGAAGAGGTGCGAGTGATCTTGCAGAATGCGTTAGCTAACACAGCAAACGTGACCGGTTTCGGCAGCCGCATCCATCAACGCTTCGCGAGTCTTGCCGACAAGGGCCTGACGCCACCGGATCGCACTGAACGGCCGCGGGCCGCTGAGTTTCCGGAATGATTATTCTGGACACGAACGTCTTGTCGGAGCTCATGCGCGCCAACCCCGACGAAAACGTGCTGGCCTGGCTGGATGCCCAGAACTCGCAAGACCTGCAAACCACAGCCATCACTGTTGCAGAATTGTTGTACGGTGTTGCGCGGCTCCCGCACGGCCAACGCAAAACCGCACTGCGCGGCGCAATCGAATCGATGCTTGATGGAGAATTAGCCGGCAAGGTGCTCGCCTTCGACAATAATTCCGCACGTAGGTATGCGGCCCTCGTAGCCGCACGCGAGGCGCAAGGTCGGCCAATCAGTTCAGCCGATGCGCAAATCGCCGCTATCTGCCACAGTTGCGACGCAGTGCTCGCGACGCGAAACGGCAAGGACTTCGAGGCGACAGGAGTCTCAGTCATCGATCCCTGGGCGGCGGCGTAGCGCGCAGCGCTCACTTGCTCTCACTTGCTACGCAGAGCCCGATCCAATGCCTCCAACTGCGCCGCCGTTCCAATGTTCTCCCATCGCCCTTCATACAACTCGCCGGTAGCGCGTCCGGCCGCGACTGTCGCCTGGTAATACGGCGTCAATGCGCGCCGTGTGTTGGGAGCGAGATCGCGAAACATGCGCGTATCGTATAGGCCGATATTGCCGAACGTGAAACGCGGCGAGCCATCGACGGACAGCTTGCCATCGGCACTCAGCGCGAAATCGCCGAGCGTATGAAACGGCGGATTGGGTACCATCACCAGATGCATTGCCGGCTGCGCTGCAAGCGCCATCTCAGGCGCGCGCGCCCGCAAACTTGCATAGTCGAATTCGCAGAACACATCGCCGCTGGCTGCCAGGAAAACCGCCGCTTCACCGTCTTTTTCGAGCAGCGGCAAAGCCTTGGCAATGCCGCCCGCCGTCTCCAGCGCATGCATCTCGTGCGAGTAGCGAATTTCCACGCCCCAGCGCGAACCATTGCCGAGATTCGATTGAAGCATGCGTCCAAGCCACGCGTGATTGATCACGATAACTTCAAACCCCGCCGCTGCGAGCCGTTCAATTTGCCAAACGATCAACGCTTTACCGCCAACTTTCAGTAGCGGCTTGGGGCACGAATCCGTCAGCGGACGCATGCGCTCGCCGCGCCCGGCGGCAAAAATCATTGCTGTATTCAAAGCACTCATCAAAACGTATATCCCACATCCACGGCGCGCCCTTCGAGCGTATCGAGCAAGCGTGCAAACGGGCGCAAGGGCCTGTAACGCTCGGACACCTTCCTCGCATAGCCGATAAACCTCGGTAAATCGGCCAGATACTGCGGCTTGCCATCGCGATGATAAATTCGCGCGAACAGGCCAAGCACCTTGATGTGGCGCTGCAACCCCATCCACTCGATCTGCCTGTAAAACTCGCCAAAATCAGCGTCCACGGGCAGTCCGGCCTTGCGCGCGCCTTCCCAGTAGTAGACGAAGCAGTCGAGCTCGAACGCTTCTTCCCAGCTAATGAACGCGTCGCGCAGCAGCGAAGCGATGTCATAGCTCAGCGGACCATACACCGCGTCCTGGAAGTCGAGCACGCCCGGGTTCGGCTCAGCGACCATCAGGTTGCGTGGCATGAAATCGCGCAGCATGAAAATTTGCGGCTGCGCCAACGCGCTCTGGACCAACACGTTGAACGTGTCGTCGAGCACCTTGCGTTCGGCCGAGTCCAACGTGTGGCCGAGATGACGCGCCACGAACCACTCGGGCATCAACTCCATTTCGCGGCGCAGAAACGCTTCGTCGAAGGCAGGCAGCACGCCTTCCCGCGACGTGACCTGAAACTTGATCAACGTATCAATAGCCGAGCGCATTAGCGGCCGCGCGTTCTTTTCATCGAGGACGGAGAGATACGTGGTCGTGCCGAGATCCGTCACCAGCATTAAGCCGGCATCGAAATCCGTTTCCAGAATCTGCGGCACATGCACGCCGGCATCACGCAGCAACCCGGCCACCTGCACGAATTCGCGGCACTTCTCGGGCGGCGGGGCGTCGACTGCGATCAGCGTCTTGCCAAGATCGCTGTCGGCGGCCAGCCGGAAATAACGCCGGAAACTGGCATCGGCGGAAGCGGGGGCAAGGGTGGAAAGGTCCAGCCGATACCGCTCGGCCTTGGATTGCAGCCAGTCATGAAGCTGGGTAAGGCGAAAATCGGGGAAATCGGTGGAATAGGGCGTCATAAACTCGAGGGGTGAAACGTCTTGCCATATAATACCCCACGACTTTTTTAAGCATTCCGTTTGCGCCCGGCGCGAAGCCTTTGGCAGGCCACAACGGTATCGTTGGCTACCGAAGGGCACGACAGCCGTCCGTATCATCCATCGATCGATTCATTTTCGTTCGCAGCGAACCGACAACTCCGGTGGCGCGAGTTCCGGTGGCTGTGCCCGGGCGCTCTCGTCGAGCGCCGAGCGTGACGCGATTGAACAGCACTCAAACATGCCGCCACGACAGTTTTCCAAACCAGTTCCATTGCGCGAAGCGCGGCCACGCAGGCGGCGGCTGTTCGCGGCGCTGATAGCAGTGCCCGGCCTCATGCCGGCGCTCGCGCACGCGCAGCTAGCGGGCGCGGCAGCCGACTCGCAGCCGCTCGGCGACGCCTGGAGCCTGCGGCTCGCGCCGCAGCTTGAGGAGCGGCCGCTGCGGCAAGGCGACCAACCGGCCACATTCGTGCTCGGCGACCACACCACGGGCACGGCCGACCAGGACATGGCGGCTAAGGGTTCGGCGGAACTGCGCCGCAATGTATCGGTGATCAAGTCGGATGCGCTGCATTACGACCAGGACACCGACATGGCCGATGCTTACGGTCATGTCAGGATCTTCAGCAACGGTAATTCGTTCATCGGCCCGGAAGCGCACTTGAAGGTGGAGGCGAACGAGGGTTACATGACGAACCCGAAGTACCGCTTCAACCTCTCGAAGGGCTCGGGCAGCGCCGAGCGCGCGGACCTGATCGACAACGAACAGACCCGCGTGGACCACGGCACGTACACGGCCTGCTCGTGCGAGACGGACCCGGCCTGGTACATCAAGGGCACGTCGTTCGACTTCGATACCGCCGCGAACGAAGGCGTCGCGCACAACGGCGTGCTGTTTTTCCAGGGCTTCCCGGTGTTCGCGAGCCCCTGGCTGTCGTTCCCGCTGACCGGTGAACGGCGCAGCGGCATCTTGCCGCCCACGGTGTCGCTGAATTCAACCACCGGTTTTGAAGTGTCGCTGCCGTATTACTTCAATATCGCGCCGAATCGCGACCTGGTGGTCACGCCGCGCCTGATGACGCGGCGCGGCATTCAGTTGCAATCCACGTTCCGGTATTTGTCGCCGACTTATTCGGGCACGATCACCGGCGAATTCCTGCCGCAGGACATGCAGACGCATACGAACCGCTATGCGATCTACATCCAGCACCAGCAGAACTTCGGCGGCGGTTTCGGCGGGTACATCAATTACAACAAGGTCTCGGACAATCAGTATCCGGAAGACCTGGGCAACGCCACAAGCCAGATCCTGAACGGCACGCAGGTGTTGTATCAGCAGGAAGCGGGGCTCACGTACAACAACGGGCCGTGGTCGATTCTCGCGCACGAGCAGCGCTGGCAGGTATTGCCGCCCGCGACCGCGCCGTATGCGCGCGAGCCGCAGTTGAACGTGCTGTACAACAAGTACAACGTCGGCGGTTTCGACTACGGCGCGGAGATGGACTACACGCGCTTCACGACCACCGTTGCGGACTCCACGGAAGGCCAGCGCGCTGTTTTTAATCCTTACCTGAGCTACAGCGTCACCGGCCCGGGTTATTTCGTCACGCCGAAGGTTCAGTATCACTTCGCGTCGTACGACCTGAGCCAAATTGGCAGTGCGGCCAATGGCACGCCCGCAGGCCAGCCGACGAGCCTGACGGAATCCATTCCTACCGTCAGCTTCGACACCGGCCTCGTGTTCGACCGTTCCGTGCACATCTTCGGGCAGGATTACATCCAGACGCTGGAACCGCGCCTGTATTACGTGTACACGCCGTATCGGAACCAGCAGTTCGCACCTATCTTCGATACCGGCCAGTCCGACTTCAGCCTTGCCGAAATCTATACGCCGAACACGTACGCGGGTAATGACCGTATCGCCGACGCCAACCGTCTGACGGCCGGCCTGACCACGCGTTTCATCAACCCGGCAACGGGCGACGAGCGCGCGCGTTTTGTCATCGCGCAGCAGTATTATTTCCAGCCGCAGCGCGTCACGATCTCGAACACGCAGTCGCTCAACCAGGCGAAACACTCGGACCTGATCCTGGGCGCGTCCTTCAAGCTGGGCGCTGGTTTTTCACAGGAAACGGCGTTCCAATATAATGCCGATAACAACCAGCTGGTGCGCTCGAGCGTCGGTTTCGGGTTCAGCCCGGAAGCGCGCAAGGTCATCAATATCGGCTACCGGTACACGCGGGCGAACGAAACCACGCTGTCCACCTCGCCGATCAACCAGATTCTGATTTCGGCGCAATGGCCGCTGACGCGACACATTTATAGCGTCGGCCGGGTGAACTACGATCTGGCAGGCCATCGTCTCGTCGACGGGCTGCTGGGCTTCCAGTACGATGCCGACTGCTGGACGCTCGGCGTCGGTTTGCAGCGTTACGCTAACGGTGTCAATAGCACCGGAAGTAACACTGCCGGCACGCGCGTTCTCGCTCAATTGACGTTCAAGGGCTTGTCGAACGTCGATAATGGCCTGACCGCGGCGTTCCGCGCCGGCGTCAACGGTTATACGCCGCCGCCACCGCCGCCGCCACCGCTCGCGCGTTACACCAATTACGAATGAGCGTGCGAGGTGTGTGCACGCAGCAGAGCAAGGCAATAGGGCCGGTCACCGGCCGCAATCGATGGAGTATCTGTGTCAAACATGAACAAGTTGAAGTGCGCAACGTTCGCGGCAGGTGTTTTCGCCGCAGCTTTACTGGCCGGCCCGGTGGCGCACGCTCAGGCGCTGTCGTCCACGCCCACGGCGGGCGGCGGCGCGCAGATAGCGGACTCTGTCGTCGCGGTGGTGAACAACGACGTCATCACGGCACGTGAACTCGCAGACCGCACGGGTCTTATCGTGCGCCGCCTGCAACAGCAGAACGCGCCGGTGCCCGCAGCGGATCAGTTGCAGCGCCAGGTGCTCGACCAGATGGTGATCGAGCGCATCCAGTTGCAGAAGGCGAAGGAAGACAACATCACCATTGACGACGCCACCGTGCAACGCACGCTCGAGCGTCTCGCGCAGCAAAACCAGATGACGTTCGACGTGTACCGCGCGCGGATCGAGGCGCAGGGCGTTCCATGGGCAACGTTTCAACGCGATGCCCGCACCGAGCTGACGCTGTCGAAACTGCGCGAGAAAGAGGTGGACAGCAAGATCACAGTGTCGGACGCGGAAGTGGCGAACTACGTGGCAAGCCAGCGCGGACCGAACGCCAGTCAGTCCAACGACCTGCATCTCCAGCACATCATGTTCAAGGTGCCGGACAACGCGTCGCAGGCGGACATTGCCGCGATTCAGGCGAAGGCCGACGCCGTGCTGAAAGAAGCGCAGAGCGGGTCGGATTTCACCAAGCTGGCGAAGAGCAATTCGCAGGACACCGACGCACCCAAGGGCGGTGATCTCGGTTTCCGTACGCAGGCTTCGCTGCCGGCTAATATCGTGAGCGCGGTTTCATCGCTGCGTCCGAACTCGGTGAATCCGCAACTGATTCGCACCGACGGCGGGTTTGAAATCATCAAGCTGGTGGAACGCCGCACAGGACAAGGCCAGGCCGCCGACGCACCCAAGCTCGTGCAAACCCACGTCCGGCACATCCTGATACGCGTCGCCGAAGGCACGTCCGAGCCGGTGGCGCGTCAGAAACTGGTGGAAATCAAGGCCGACGTTGCGAAGGGCGGCGACTTCGCCAACTTCGCGCGGACCTATTCGCAGGACGGTTCGGCGTCGCAGGGCGGCGATCTCGGCTGGATCAGCCCGGGTGAAACCGTGCCGGAATTCGAGCGCGCGATGAACAACCTGAAAGACGGCGAAGTCAGCGATCCGGTGCGCAGCGAGTACGGTTATCACTTGATCCAGGTGCTGGGACGCCGCGAAGCGGAAGGTTCGGTACAGCAGCAACTGGACACGGCGCGTCAGGCGATCGGCCAGCGCAAGGCGGAACAAGCGTATTCCGACTGGCTGCGTGAGCTCCGCGACACCGCTTACGTGCAGTACAAGGGCGTCGCGGCTCAGCAGGCTCTGAACCAGTAAGAGGCAGTCCTTCGATGAACGCAGCGAGCCGCCCACTGTCCTCAGTGTCCATTGCCATCACCACCGGGGAACCGGCGGGAGTGGGGCCTGAATTGACCGTGGCGGCGCTGGCTGATGCGGCAGAGCGCTGGCCGTTGGTACGGTTTTCAGTGCTTGGCGACCGTGAGTTGATGGCCGAACGGGCCGGGTCGTCGCCGTGGCTTTCTACGGGCGCTACGATCGAGATCGAGCATCACGCGCTAAGCGTTCCGGTCACCGCGGGCAAGCTGAATGCCGCTAACGGGCGCTACGTGCTCGGTCTGCTCGATACAGCCATAGACGGCGCGGTTAGCGGACGTTTCGACGCCATCGTTACGGCGCCGCTGCAGAAAAGCACTATCAACGACGCCGGTGTTCCCTTCACCGGTCATACCGAATATCTCGCTGAACGCACGCATACGCCGCGCGTTGTCATGATGCTCGCGGGCATGGGTGACCGGCCGCTGCGCGTCGCGCTCGCTACCACCCANCTGCCGCTGAAGGACGTGTCGGCGGCGTTGACGGTGGAGGGCATTGTCGAGACGNTGAGCATTATCGATCGCGATCTGAAAGCGCTGTTCGGTCTGCCAAAGCCGCGCATCCTGGTNACCGGNCTCAACCCGCACGCGGGCGAAAACGGTTACCTGGGCCGCGAGGAAATCGATGTCATCACGCCCGCGCTTCTGCGAGCCCGCGCGCTGGGTATCGACGCTCCCGGTCCGTATCCGGCGGATACTTTGTTCCAGCCGCGTTATCTCAAAGACGCCGATTGCGTGTTGGCGATGTTCCACGACCAGGGTTTGCCGGTCCTGAAATTCGCCACGTTCGGCGAAGGCATCAACATCACGCTCGGGCTACCGATCATCCGCACGTCGGTCGATCACGGCACCGCGCTCGATCTGGCCGGCACGGGCCGCGCCGATCCGGGCAGCCTGATTGTTGCTATCGATACAGCCGTCGCCATGGCGCGCCATCGTCGCGCAGTCTGATTCCTTTTGCCTCATTCCTTTTCATTGCGGTTTTAATCGGTTCCTCCGATGTCCATCAAGCACCAGGGCCACTTCGCGCGCAAGCGCTTCGGGCAGAACTTCCTCGTCGATCAAGGCGTGATCGATTCGATCGTCGACACCATTGCGCCGAAACGCGGCGAACGCATGGTCGAGATCGGGCCGGGTCTCGCCGCGCTCACCGCGCCGCTGATTGAACGGCTCTCCACGCCCGAGTCGCCGCTGCATGCAGTCGAGCTGGATCGCGATCTGATCGGGCGGCTTGAGAAGCGCTTCGGCAATCTGCTGGCGCTGCATGCCGGCGACGCGCTTGCGTTCGACTTTGGTTCGCTCGCGCTGGAAGGTGAAAAACCGTCGCTGCGGATTGTCGGGAACCTGCCGTACAACATTTCCAGTCCGCTGCTGTTTCATCTGACCGCGTTCGCGCCGAAAGTCATCGATCAGCATTTCATGCTGCAGGATGAAGTGGTGGACCGGATGATCGCCGAGCCGGGCAATAAGGACTTTGGCCGGCTGACGGTGATGCTGCAGTATCGNTATTCAATCGACAAGCTGATNGACGTGCCGCCCGAATCGTTTAATCCGCCGCCGAAGGTGAATTCGGCCATCGTGCGGATGATTCCGTACGCGCCGCATGAGTTGCCGGATGTNGANGACAAGGTNCTCGGCGAGGTCGTGCTTGCGGCGTTTTCGCAACGGCGCAAGATGATGCGCAATACGCTGGGCGTGTATCGCGATCGNGTGGATTTCGATGCGNTNGGGTTCGATCTCTCGCGGCGTGCCGAGGAAGTGCCGGTCGCGGAGTTTGTGAAGCTGGCGCAGGTGGTGGCAGCGGCACGGTAGTCGTCNTTTGGCGGCTTTTTAGAGCCATTGGCGGGCTTTGGTGGCGGGCGCGGTGGGTTATTAGTGGTCGCGCCATGCCGGCGGTTTTGGGCCACTCTATCAAGGCGCTGTGGCTCTTCTGGTTCTTCTGTTTGGTCCCCCTCTCTATCTCAATATTCTGGCTCGCCGAAGACATCGGCGGCGTTTAGCTAGTGACGTTTCTTTAGTCCTGATCCCATGCGGCTTCCGCATCCTCACGATGCAAGGAATGCACTGGAGTTAATCCCCTCCTTAGTCTCAAATTGGCGGTTCAAACGCGCAGCAGACCCTTATAAGGGGCAGCCGCTTTAGCGGCATGACGCGGGCGCATCGGAGACGTACAACGGCTTCTTTGATTCGTGGCGAGACAGGCAAAGCCTGATCGCCGCACTACGACATCACGAGGAGACGTATGAAGAGATCGGGACAACTTAAAAAAACGAGCAGGTTGGGAAAATGGTGCAAGCTGGGTTACGCGCTGCTGCCCGCAGCGTTCGCCAGCGAGATGAGCCACGCACAATCCAGCGTCACGCTCTACGGTATCGCCGACATCAGCATTCGCTACCTGTCCAACGCCGACACAGCAGGCAACGGCCGCTTCCTGATGGGGCCGGGCGGCATGAGCGAGAGCCGGTGGGGCATGAAGGGCGTTGAAGACCTGGGCGGTGGCTGGTCGACCTTCTTCAAGCTCGAAAACCGCTTCTTCCTGAACAACGGCCAGAGCGACCCGACCATGCCGTTCTTCAACGAAGCGCAGATCGGGCTGCAGTCGACATCTTATGGACAGGTGGTTTTAGGCCGTCAGTACAACGTGATGATTGAAGGCATCACCATGGGCGGGTACTCCAGCAATCCATGGATTCCCTATAACTTCAACTTCCAGCCCGAAGTGACCATGACCGGCGGCATCTGGAGCAGCAACCAGATCCAGTATCACGGCAAGTACAAGGACTTCCGTCTCTCCACCGCTTATTCGTTCAGCGGCAACGCCGGTCACATGGCATACGGCAGCCAGTACGGCGTGGCCGCGGCCTACGCGCCCGCGAACGGCCCGTTCACGTTCGGCGGCGCGTTCAAGGAGACGAAGGACTCGCTCAACGGCAGCGACGCGAAGGCGTGGACGGTCGGCGGCTCGTACACGTGGGACAAGACGCGTTTTGCGCTCGGTTATATCGTCAATCAGAACGACGCCGGGTTCTCCACCTTCGCCAACGGACCGTTCGCCGCGCCGGGACTCGCCGCGCTGAAATACTCCGACTTCAAGCGGCGCCGGATGATTCTTGGCGGCATCACGCAGCAAGTGGGACCGGCATGGCATTTCGCCGCGAACGTATGGCGCACGCTGCAGGACGGCAAGAAACAATCGCAGGACGGCTCGGCCTGGCAATTTCAGCTATTTGCGGATTACGACTTGTCCAAGCGCACCGATGTGTACGTGGCAACGGATTATTCACGCTATAAAGGCGATCTGATCGGCGCGCAGTTGCAAGGCGTGAACGCCGTTGGTCTCGCGCAGAAAAGCACGCAGCTTGGTGTGATGACCGGGATACGGCATAAGTTCTGAACAAGGATCGGCGGCATCCGGAGTATCGGGTGCCGTTTTTTTTGCGCTTTGCGTACCGGTGGTTACGTCGCTGGTGGCTGAGAGAGATGGTACAACCAGCCAGCTCCAACGCACGCGAGAAATCAATTAGGGTTCCGTTTCAAATCATGCATGAGATCAATTCGCGTCGCCTGGCGCATCTGGTTGCGCTGGCCGAAGAAGGCAGTTTTGCGCGCGCGGCGGAGCGGGTTCATCTGAGTCAGCCGGCGCTGAGCCGCAGCATTCAGGCGCTCGAAGACGAGTTCGATATCAAGCTCTTCGATCGCGCGGCACGCGGCGTCGCGACGACCGCTGCCGGTCGGCTGCTGGTCGAGCGTGCGCGACGCGTGCTGTTCGAAGCGCGCTGTCTTTTTCGCGATGTCGAACTGATCCGGTCGGATACGCTTGGCGAGTTGAAAATCGGGCTAGGACCCTACGCCGCCGAGATCCTGTTCCCGGACTTGCCGGTGGAGTTCGCGCAGCAGTTTCCTGCCATCAAGGTATCGATACAAGTGGGTGAAGCCGGTGCGTTGATGGAGATGCTGCGCGCGGAGCGGGTGGATTTTGTGGTGGTGGATCGTCGTGAAACCGCGATCGCTCCCGATGTCACCATTCAGCGTCTGACCGGTCACGATGGCGGCTGGTTCGTGCGTCCCGGGCATCCGCTGCTTTCGCGCGCGCCCGTGACGCTCGCGGCGTTACGCGAATTTCCCCTGGTGTCCGTGCCGTTGTCGGCGTTCATGGAAGACGCGTTGCGCCGCTTGCTGAAGTTTCGCGCGCACGAGGCAATTCCGGTGCAACTCGAATGCAGCGATGTCGCCGTGCTGAAGGATGTCGTCGCGCGAACGGATGCAGTGGTGTTCTGCACGGCTTCATCTATACGGCGAGACCCCGAGGGGCAGCGCCTGGACCGTGTCGCGATTATTCATCCGCGCAAATTGGGGCTGCAGTTCGCGCTCGTTTATCTCGCGGACCGGACGCAATCCGCGGCGGCGGAAGCCGCGCTCGCGCTCGCCGGGCAGATCATGAACGACGCGGGACGCGCGGCGCGAGCGATGGGACGTAACCGTTAAGCGACGTTCAAGCATACTTCAAGCGTGCTTCAAGCGTGCTTCAAGCGCGCCGCCGTCCAGCCGGCGCGTTGACCAGCGCGATGCCGGTCACCACCAGAGCCGACGCAACCATGAAGCGCGTCGTCAGCGATTCGCCCAGCAGCACCACGCCAAACCCGACACCGAAGATCGGCGTGAGGAACGAGAACACCGAGAGCCGCGACGCCATGTAGCGCGTGAGCAGCCAGAACCACGTGAGATAGCTCAGGAACGCGACCACGATCGCCTGATACGCGAGGCTCGCGACGGCAGTCACCGTGATCGTGTTCACATGCGTCTGGCCCATCGCAAAGGCGAGCGCGAGCAAAATGATTGCTGATACCCCAAGCTGATAGAGGAGCGTCTTGCTCGCGCTTGCACGAGCGAGTGGCGATGCGCGGATAACGACCGTTGTCGCTGCCCAGAATACGCCGCCGAGCACGCCGAGGGCATCGCCTGCTGTGCCTTGCCACGTCGATGTGCTGCCCGGCGCCGGGTGCAGGAAGCCATCGGCGAAAGCGATTGCGATGCCGCCGAATGCCAGTGCTATACCGACCCATTGCACCCGCTTCAGCTTTTCTCCCGCGACGAACCAGTGCAGGCCGAGCGCCATGAAGCACGGTGCGGTGTAGAGAAAGACGACCATGCGCGTGGCGCTGGTCAACGTCAGTCCCAGGAAGATGCATACGAACTCGCCGCCGAACAGTACGCCGGCGAGCAGGCCGGACGCGAGGGTATCGTCGCTGCGAAATAGCGCGACGCCGCGCGAACGTGTCCATAGCCAGACGAGGACTGTCGCAATGGTTGAGCGGATGCCGGCTTGAAGCAGTGGCGGGAAGGAGGCGTTCGCGCCCTTTATTGCGACCTGCTGCAAACCCCACACGGCGCATAACGCGATCATCAGCAGGATGGCGGTAGCGTCGGGGGGGCGACGCAAGGGCAGGGCGGTGGTGCTCATGGATTATTGTGGTTTTAACGATAGCGTGAGCGAGTCTCTGCCGCATTTTGCCATCGATGGCGCGAGGCTGTCATTCGTGCTCGCCTTGCATTGAGCGAGCGTTGCTCATGTTTAGCCGGCGGGGCGTATTAGCCTTCGATTTTTCCATTCGCAGTTTGCGGGCATGGTGCACTGCAGGAAACTGCGAGGCACTGGCCACCATTCGTCATGGCCGGATCGTGCCAATCTCATGAATTGAGGATATCTGACTAATTGGATTGGTATTGATGCGGACGCGATGCGCCAACGCCAGCACAAAAAGAATGAGGCTCCCGAAGGAGCCTCAAACAGCGCTAGGCGTGACTCAAGAATGCTTCTCGATCAACTCGACCTTATACCCGTCCGGATCTTCAACAAACGCGATCACCGTCGTTCCGCCTTTCACCGGACCGGCTTCGCGCGAGACCTTGCCACCCGCCTCGCGGATACGATCGCAAGCTGCCGCGGCATTGTCCACTTCCAGCGCGATGTGCCCATAAGCCGAACCCAGGTCGTACTTGTCGACGCCCCAGTTGTATGTCAATTCGAGCACGCTGTTTTCGCTTTCATCGCCGTAACCGACGAACGCCAGCGTGTACTTGTACTCGGTGTTTTCGCTTTGACGCAGCACTTTCATGCCGAGAATGCGTGTGTAGAAATCGATGGATCGCTGCAAGTCGCCGACTCGCAGCATGGTGTGAAGAAGTCGCATGATGGGGTTCCTGTGGGGAGTGTCGATTGACCGGNCGGTCCGCTTTACCGCGTCTCAGTGAAAAACGTGCGCGATGAAAACGGCCGCATCCAAAATTGTACCGCCCGCAGCGAACGCCCGCAGAGCGCCGCTCTTCCTTAAGAAACCTTAAAGCAGGGGCAGCAATTCTGGTGGATGATGCTTAAGCGTATGCCGCGCTTCGCGGAAGTCCGGAAAAATCGATTCTACGGTTTTCCAGAATCGCGGGCTGTGATTCATCTCACAAAGATGCGCGAGTTCGTGAGCGACGACGTAATCGATGATCGGCACGGGGAAATGAATCAGCCGCCAGTTGAGCCGGATCTTGCCATCGCTGGAACAACTGCCCCACCGCGTGGCCGCCGACGACAACGCATACGCGCGGAACTCCACCCCCAGTTTGACCGCGTACACCGGCAGCCGCTCGCCGAAAACCTGCAAGGCCTGCGCGTGCAGCCAGCCTTGCACGCGCTCGCGAATCTGCTGGACCTCGGGAAGCGCGGGAAGGCCGAGCCATAGCACGCCGGCGTCGGTATCGAAGTGGGGGCGCGTCGCGCTCTTGCCGGTCGCGCCCGGTGCGGCGCCAAGCATGACGCTGATGCTCTGCCCGAGATACGGAAGTTGCGCGCCATCCTTCCATTCAATCCGCGGGACCACGCGTTGTTCCACGCGCGTTTGCCATTCGTCGAGCTTCTTGAAGATCCACTTCGCTTTCTCGGCAATCGCACTTTCGATCGCCCCGATCGTGACCCAGCGCGGCGCGGTGATCGCGAGACCGGTGCCATCGATCGTGAAGCCGATTGTCCGGCGCGACGAACGTTTCAAACGGTAATCGAGCATCTGCGAACCGAGCATGAGTTGCCGGTTGCGCGTGCCATCGGGTGCGCGCAACGGCGGCGCGGGCGTGCTGGACGTCTCCGTTGTATCGGCCGGCCCGATGTCGCCACGCAAGGTCGCGGGCATGGCGGCGGGTGTGGCAAGAACGGTAGGAACGGCGGGCAATGGCACCGCACTCGGCGGCCTTGGCTCACTGGGCAGGTTGAGCGGCAGGTCGAGTTGCGGGTTGTCGAGCGCGGCAGCGGGACGCTGTCGCGAGGGAGTCTTCTGCATCGGCTCAGCTTGGCGCACGCGGCGCAGGAATGACGGGAACAACGAAAGTAATGAAACTAACGATAGAAACAATCGAAACGATAACGACACCCGGGTCTACAAGCCGGTAGTCGCGCCGGGAGACTCGGTGGCGAAACGATCGGCGGGACCGTACGAGTCCGGATCGATACGACGCATTTCCGCTTCGATCCAGCGCTCCACGCGCAGGTTGACTTCTTCCGGCGTGAGGCCCGTCGTGTCGATCGGACGACCGATGGACATTGTGACTATACCCGCATATTTGAGAAAGGATTTCCGCGGCCAGACGTGCCCGGCATTGTGCGCGATCGGTACGACAGGTGCACCCGCCGCGCAAGCGAAACGCGCACCGCCTGACTTGTACTTGCCCTGCAGGCCCACGCGCGTGCGCGTGCCTTCCGGGAACATGATGACCCAAGCGCCTTCGGCCATGCGCTCGCGTCCTTGTCGTGCCACCGATGCAAACGCGTCCTTGCCCTGACGCCTGTCGATATGAACCATCTTCAACATGCCCATGGTCCAGCCGAAGAACGGCACGAACAGCAGCTCGCGCTTGAACACGTAGCAGAGCGGACGCGGCATCAATGCGGGGAACGCCAGCGTTTCCCACGCGGACTGGTGCTTGGACAACAGCACGGCGGGGCCGTCAGGGAGGTTCTCCATGCCTTCGATCTTGTAGCGGATGCCGTTCAGGTAACGCATCACGACGACCGACGACTTGCACCAGTACGCGGCCATCCAATAGCGTTTCTCAGCGCTCATGAACGGAAACGCGATGAAGCATGCGCACGCGTACGGCACCGTATACACCGCGAAATAAACCATCAGCAACAGCGAACGAATGAAGCGCATCGGCTTGAATAAGTCTTATGTGATGTGACGAAAAAACCAGAGCGTCAGCTCAGTCGTGATGTGCGGCGAGGAAGTCGAGCGCGAAGGTGCGCAGGTCGGCGTGTACTTTTGTATTCGGCGGCAGATTGCCTCCTGCCAGCGTTTTCTGTCCCTTGCCGGTGAGCACCAGATGCGTCGCGAAGCCGAGCGCGGCACCGGCCTGCAGGTCGCGCAACGAGTCGCCGACGACCGGCGTGTCTTCAGGATCGATCTCGAAGCGCTCCACAATCTGCTGCAACATGCCGGGCTTCGGCTTGCGGCATTCGCAGTCGTCTTCCTGGGTATGCGGACAGAAAAACACTGCATCGATACGGCCACCCACCGCCGCCGCCGCCCGGTTCATCTTTTCATGCATGGCGTTGAGCGCGGCCATGTCGAAGAGACCGCGGCCGATACCCGATTGATTCGACGCAATCGCCACGCGATAGCCGGCCTGGTTCAAACGCGCGATCGCTTCCAGACTGCCGGGTATGGCAACCCATTCATCGGGCGATTTGATGAACGCGTCGGAGTCGACGTTGATCACGCCGTCACGATCGAGAATCACCAGTTTTCTGTTTGCGTTGGTCGGCATGGTGTGGCGCATCAGGCGGCAAGCTTCGAAATGTCCGCGACGCAATTCATCTGCTGATGCAGTGCGCCGAGAAGAGCCAGGCGGTTGCTTCGCAGCGCCGCATCTTCGGCGTTCACCATCACGTCGTTGAAGAAGGTATCCACGGCATCGCGCAATGCGGACAACGCGGACAGCGCTTCCGTGTAGTTGCGTTCGGCCAGTTGCTTTTGCACCACCGGTGCGACTTGTTCGAGCTGAGCGTAAAGCGCCTTCTCGGCTGCCTCCTGAAGCAGGGCAGGCTGCACACTTGCCGGCACGCCTTCCGCCGACTTCTTCAGGATATTCGAGATGCGCTTGTTTGCCGCAGCAAGCGACGCAGCTTCGGGCAGCGAAGCGAATTCGCGAACGGCGTCCAGACGCGCGACGATGTCGTCCAGACGCGTGGGGTTCAGGCTCAGCACCGCGTCGATTTCAACCGCGTTGAAACCGCGCTCGCGCAACACGCCACGCAGCCGGTCCATGAAAAACGCGTAGATGGCGTCAGTTGAGTCGGCGACTTGCGGCATGTCGGCGAATTGCTTTTGCGCGATACGCAGCAAGTCGAACAAGTCGATGGAAAGGCGCTTCTCCAACAAGATGCGCAGCACGCCAAGCGCGTGACGACGCAACGCGAACGGATCTTTCTCGCCAGTCGGCTGCAAACCGATGCCCCAGATACCGACGAGCGTTTCCAGTTTGTCGGCCAAAGCAACGGCGCTGCTCACGCCGGTGGACGGGGTTTCATCGCCGGAAAAACGCGGCTGATAATGTTCCGAACACGCGAGCGCGACTTCTTCCGGTTCGCCGTCGTGGCGCGCGTAGTACGTGCCCATCGTGCCTTGCAATTCGGGGAATTCACCGACCATGTCGGTGATCAGATCGGCCTTCGCGAGCAGGGCGGCGCGCTTCGTGACGGCCACGTCCACACCGATCATTGGCGCAATCTCGCCGGCCAGCGCTTCAAGCCGCTTGACGCGTTCCAATTGCGAACCGAGCTTGTTGTGATACACCACGTTCGCGAGCAGCGGCACGCGGTCGGCGAGGCGTTTCTTCTTGTCCTGCTCGAAGAAGAACTTGGCATCGGCGAGACGCGGACGGACCACGCGCTCGTTGCCTTCCACAATGTCACCCGGCGTTTGTGTATCGATGTTCGACACAATCAGGAAACGCGAACGCAGCTTGCCATGCTCGTCAGTCAGCGCGAAATACTTCTGGTTCGTCTGCATGGTGAGGATCAGGCATTCCTGCGGCACTTGCAGGAACGATTCGTCGAAACGGCACTGATACACGACCGGCCATTCGACCAACGCATTCACTTCGTCCAGCAACGTCTCGGGCATGACCACGCGATCTTCTCTCGCGAACGCCTGCAATTGCGTGCGAATGGATTCGCGACGGTCGTCGAAATTCGCTACAACCTTGCCCTTCGAGCGCAGCGTTGCAGCGTAGTCGTCGGCTTTCCCGATTGCCACGATTCCGTCCGACATGAAGCGATGACCCAGCGTGGTATCGCCGGAGTCGATGCCGAGCGCGCTCACCGGCACGATGTGACGGCCATGCAACGCGATCAGTCCATGCACCGGCCGCACGAACTGCACGCTGGTGCCGTCGGGCCGCTGATACGTCATCACCTTTGGAATGGGCAACTTGCCGAGCGTTTCTTGCAGGGCGGTCTGGAGACCGTCTGCAAGCGTCGCGCCGGGAGCGGCGTAGCGCAGGAAAAACGCTTCGGCCTTGCCGTCCTGCGCGCGTTCGAGATCGCCAATGGGGAAGTCGGGGAATCCCAGCGCCGCGAGTTTCTTCGCGAGGGGCGCGGTGGCCTGGCCGTCTTTATCGAGTGCGACGGAAACCGGCAGCACCTTCTCGCGCACTTGCCGTTCCGGCGCGACTGCGCGCACGTTCTTGATGAGCACGGCGAGACGTCGCGGCGTGGCGTATTTTTCGAAACTCGCTTCGCCTTCAATCAGATCGCGCGCGGCAAGCCGCTGCACGATACCTTCGGCAAACGAGGTGCCCAGGCGCGCGAGCGCCTTCGGCGGAAGTTCTTCAGTCCGCAGCTCGACGAGCAGCGATGCGAGATTGGATTCGGTCATTGTTATGTCGTGCTCTGGTCAGCCTGGTCGATATTGCGCTCGACCTTCAGCGCCGGCGCCCACGCGGGCTTGGCAGCCTCTTGTGCGTCGGTGGTGAGTCCGGCCGCGGCGTGTACGGGGTTTCCCAGCATCGGGAAACCGAGCGCCTCACGCGACTCGTAATAGCCCTTCGCGACCGCACGCGACAAATCGCGAATCCGGCCGATATACGCCGCGCGCTCCGTCACCGAAATCGCGCCGCGCGCATCCAGCAAGTTGAACGTGTGGCCGGCTTTCAGCACGAGTTCGTACGCGGGCAGCGAGAGCTTTGCGTCGATCATCTTCTTCGCTTCGGCTTCGTAGCTCTTGAAGAACGTGAACAGCAAGTCGACGTTCGCGTGCTCGAAGTTGTAGGTGGATTGCTCGACTTCGTTCTGGTGATAAACGTCGCCATATGTCAGGCGTCGAAGTTCGCGGCCGTTCGGCGTGTCCTCTTCCCATTCGGTCCACACGAGGTCATAGACGTTCTCCACTTTCTGCAGATACATGGCGAGCCGTTCGAGACCATACGTGATCTCACCCAGCACCGGCTTGCAGTCGATACCGCCAACTTGCTGGAAGTACGTGAACTGCGTGACTTCCATGCCGTTCAGCCAGACTTCCCAGCCGAGACCCCACGCGCCGAGCGTCGGGTTTTCCCAGTCGTCTTCCACGAAACGCACGTCGTTCTGCTTCAGGTCGAAGCCGAGCGCCTCGAGCGAGCCGAGGTACAAGTCCAGGATGTTTTCAGGCGCGGGTTTCAGCACCACTTGGTACTGGTAGTAATGCTGCAGGCGGTTCGGGTTGTCGCCGTAACGGCCGTCCTTCGGACGCCGCGACGGTTGCACGTATGCCGCGCGCCACGGTTCCGGGCCAATGGCACGCAGGAACGTGTGCACATGCGAGGTACCCGCGCCGACTTCCATGTCGATCGGTTGAAGGAGCGCGCAACCCTTGTTATCCCAATAGGATTGCAGCGTCAGGATGATTTGCTGAAAAGTGAGCATGAATGCCTTTGAAGCGTGCCTTCGAAGCTTGGCCGGTGTGCCGGCGCGTTGTCGAAGCGGACCGGAAAAATACGCCGGCCGGAGGGCTAAAACGTTGAATTTTAGCGGGAATGAGGGGCTTGTGCGACTTTCCGGGGGCGAAGGGCGGGCTCATAGGCCATTCGGCCGGCAAAACGGCTGTTATCCGCCGAGTCGTTTCGTCATGGGTACGCAATCCATCGTGAGGCCGCGTGGCGAGCGGTACTGCGCGATTTCATCACCTTCGAAACCGAGCGAGCGATAGAACGGCGCGGCATTCAGCGTGGATTCGAGCCTGAGCTTCGGAAGCCCGTGCGAGCGCGCGAGTGCTTCCAGATAGCGGACCATTCCCGTACCGATGCCGCGTTTCATATACGCGGGATGGACGAAAATTGCATCGATTTTGCCGGTCGTGAGGTCGATCATGCCGGTGCCCACCACACGCTCGTCCACGGTCGCCACCAGGAAGCGCTCTTCGACGGCATCGGCGAATGCTCTGGATGCCACGCCGCCCGTCCATTGTTCGAGCTGATCCAGCGGATACGCGCTCACGCATTCGCTCATCACGGCGGCGCGGCGGATGTCCCACGCGGCGTTCGCTTCTGCTCGCACGGCTTTGCGGATCGAGAACATGGCGGGTCTAGAGCTTATTTCGATCATCATCGGCAGGTTTGTTGCGGCCATTGCGGCCGTTTCTACCCGGCGCGAAAGCGAATCCGAACGCCAGCAGCAACAGCGACACTACGATCACAGTCATGTTGCCGCTCGTGACATACGGCGTGCGGCCGGACGTGCCCTGGACCGTGGCATCGAGAGAACCCACTGTGTACACGGGCAACCGTGCTACCACGGTGCCGTTCGCCGCGATCACGGCCGTCGTGCCCGTGTTGGTCGAGCGCAGCATCGGACGGCCGGTTTCGATCGAACGCATGCGGGCCATTTGCAAATGCTGATCCAGCGCAATGGTGTCGCCGAACCACGCAAGATTCGTCGAGTTCACCAGGATGCCCGCGGGCGCTTCCTGTTCGCGAATCGTCCGCGCGATCTCTTCACCGAAAATGTCTTCGTAGCAGATATTGAGGGCAATCGGCTGATTGCGCACGAAGAACGATTTCTGCACCGGCGGGCCGCGCCCGAGATCGCCGAGCGGAATGCCCATAAGCGCCACGAACCAATGGAAACCTGTCGGTACGAATTCGCCGAATGGCACGAGATGATGCTTGTCGTAGCGGTACACATCCTTCTGGTTCGGCGTGATGCCGAACAGGCTGTTGGTGTAATCGGTCGCGCGGCCCTCCGCGTTGACGGTCACGCCGATTGCGCCGAACAGGATGGATGAGTTGGTGGTATCGGAGAAGTTGCGTAGCGCGAGCGCTAAGTCTGGGGGCACTTGGACGGCCAGGATCGGCAATGCAGTTTCCGGCGTGACGATGAGATCCGCGGGCTTCTCGGTGATCAGCTTTCTATACAACGCCAACGACTGGTCCACGCCTGCCTGCTCGAACTTCATGTCCTGCTTCACGTTGCCTTGAAGCAGCCGGACGGTGAGCGGCGCGTTCGCCGGGATCGTCCATTCGACCAGCGACAGCAACATGCCGGACACAAGCACCACCGCCGCCACGATGAACGGCGCAAAACGCGCGCCCTTTGACATCGACACGGAGCCGTGTCGAACGGTATAAAACCCCTGCACGAGCAACGCCGCCACGAGTCCCAGCATCCAGCCGACGCTATACACCCCCGCGACAGCGCCGAAGCCTGCCAGAGGTCCATCGACTTGCGCGTAGCCGCTCGCAAGCCACGGGAAGCCGGTGAACACCAGGCCGCGCAGCCACTCTCCGAGCGCCCACGCGCTCGCGAATGCAAACGCGCCGTGCCAGGTCGGCACGAAACGCGGTTCATCGGCGGGCACGGCAGCGGAGGAACCGTTGTCGTCATAACGCGCACGGCCCGCGCACAGCGACCACACGACTCCGCTAAGCGCCGGATAGATTGCGAGGTACATCGAGAACAACGCGACGGCCGCTGCCGCGAGCGGCGCAGCCATGCCGCCGTAGTCGTGCATGCTGACATACAGCCACCACACGCCTGTCACGAAGTTGCCGAACCCAAATGCCCAGCCCGTCAGCGCCGCGCCCTTCCAGCCGTTCGTGCGCGTGAGCCACGCGAAGAACAGCGTGAAGATCACCAGTTCGACCCAGCCGCCATGTGGCGTAGGCGCGAACGAAAGCGTATTGGCCGCACCGAGGACGGCCGCGACGAGGTAATGCCAGAACGGCAAGGACTGGGCCGCACCGGCAGCGGATGCCGGCCGGTTGCCGCGCCGAAAGGTGAAACGAGACGAAGAGTCGGCCATGGATTACGAGGTCGGCAGAAAGTGAGCAAATGACGAAGCGTGACCAGCGCTCGTCATTTCATGAATGGACGCGAGATGCCTGCGCAGCCGGTAGGCCATTGGCGGCTGACGAGTAGTGTGCACACGCTGTGTTACAGGCTTGAGCAGACCAGGTCAGGTCGGCTCAGTGGCGTTCGAGCGCGTTGAAACGTCCTCAATCGTGCTCAATCGCGCTCGTCGTCGTTGTCGCGCGAGTGGCCGCCGAGCGGGTTCGTGTTGGGCGCGCGCCGAACGCGCAGCACGTGGATCTGGCGGGCGTCGCCGCGCAGAATCTCGAACACGAAGTCGTCGATGCGCACCTTCTCGCCACGATGCGGCACGCGTCCGAACCGGTGCGTGACCAGCCCGCCGATGGTGTCGACTTCGTCGTCGGAATAATGAGTGCCGAACTCTTCGTTGAACTGCTCGATACCCGTCAGCGCACGTACGCGATGGCGCCCATCTGGCGTCGCAATGATGTTGCCGGCTTCTTCGTCGAAGTCGTATTCGTCTTCGATGTCGCCAACAATCTGTTCCAGCACGTCCTCGATCGTGATCAGTCCTGCCACGCCGCCGTATTCATCCACGACGATGGCAATGTGATTCCGGTTCACGCGGAAATCGTGCAGCAACACGTTCAGGCGTTTCGATTCGGGGATGAACACCGCCGGGCGCAGCATGCCGCGGACATCGAACTCTTCTTCGTGGTAATAACGCAGCAAGTCTTTTGCAAGCAGCACGCCGATTACGTTGTCCCGATTACTTTCGTACACCGGATAACGCGAGTGCGCCTTTTCGAGCATGAACGGAATGAACTGCTCGGGCGTTTCGGCGATGTTGATTGCGTCCATCTGGGCACGCGGAATCATGATGTCGCGGGCGCAGAGTTCGGAAACCTGGAACACGCCTTCGATCATGGAGAGCGAATCCGCGTCGAGCAGATTGCGTTCGTGGGCGTCCTGAAGGACTTCCAGCAATTCGTCGCGCGATTCAGGTTCGTGCGAGATGAAATCGGTCAGGCGCTCGAGCAGCGTGCGTTTTTCCGGCGGTTTGTCGGTGTGTCGTCGACTGGGATAGGCGTCGTTCATAGTGGGGCGTGCGGAGTGTTCCGAACGCTAAATTACGGAAAGTTAAGAATACACCAAGGAAATAACGCGCCAATTCAAGCCCGGCGCGAAGACGTTCAAATCGCGTAAAAACATCGTAACTGATAAACATGGGCCGAGTATGTCGAGCCGGTGACGTTGGCCAATTGGTCAGCAATCGGACGTTCACCACGCATTCACATCAGTTTTATGCGCATTTTTAAAGCGCTCGTCATGCTCATTCCTGCGACGAATTGGCGTCCCGGCAGCAGCGCTGCAAAAGCGCTTCGAGTTGCCGGTCCGGCATGCCGCATTCGCGTAGCGCCGTGACCGTGCGGCTGACGTAGTCGAGTGTGGTGCCATATCGGCCGGTTGCGCAGCCGAGCACGTGGCGCACCATCGGGTCGGCGAGCTTGCCGGTGTAGGTGGACGCCTCGCGTCGCATCACGAAGGCCAGCGCCTCTACGCGGCGACCGTCTATCAGCGTGCACGGCAACCACGCCACACGGTAAGAATTCATTGCCATTTCGCGCCGCCAGAGTACTTCGAGATGCTCGTCTGCACCCTCGGCCGCGAGCCGGAACGCCATGCCCGAGCACGAACCGCCGCGATCCAGCGCCAGTACGAGGCCGGGCTGTTCCGGCGTGCCGCGATTCACGCGCGACCACAAATACAGTCCGCGATGATAACCGTGCACCTTGCTGCGCACCGTTTCCACCGCCGGCAAGCCCGGGTTCCAGATCAGCGAGCCATAGCCGAATAGCCAGAGATCCGTCTTGCGATCCCACTGCCCCAGCGCTTTCTCACGCGATGCGGCGAGCTCTTCGTCGGTGAGAAGGCGCGACTCCTCAAAGATGGGAGGGTAATGGTCGGGAATCTGCGCAGGCAGTTCGGAGGAGGCGGGGGACCGATCGTCAGTCACGGCTTAATCGGCCGGTAACGGCAAATAAGGATCGGTGAAACCGAGCTTTTGCATGATGCCCGTTTCGATCGATTCCATCTCTTCCGCTTCTGCGGACTCTTCGTGATCGTAGCCCTGCGCATGCAGCGTACCGTGCACGATCAGATGCGCGTAGTGCGCGGCGAGCGGCTTGTTCTGCTCGCGCGCCTCGCGTTCCACCACCGGACAGCACAGCACCAGATCGCCCGTGACCGGGTCGTCTTCCGACTCGGCGTACGCGAACGTCAGCACGTTGGTCGCGTAGTCCTTCTGCCGATACGACCGGTTCAGCGTCCGGCCTTCCTCGGTATCGACGAAACGCACGGTCAGCTCGGCGTCCGCGAACAACGACGCCTTGATCCAGCTGGCCACCGTCGCGCGAGGCAACAGGGCCTTGTGTTCAGGGAACGTTTTGGCGGCGGGGAACTGCAGCGTCAGTGCAAGTTTGGGCATGCGGGGTTCGGACGAATAAGTCGGGCGATTATTTTCCGGCGGAAGCCGTGGCAGCGACGGCGTCACGCTGCGACTGCGCGTCGTACGCTTCCACAATGCGTGCGACCAGCGGATGCCGCACCACGTCCACGCTCGTGAATTTCGTCATCGCGATACCGCGCACATCGGCCAGTATGTGCTGCGCTTCAATCAACCCGCTCCGATGACCGCGCGGCAAATCGACCTGCGTGGTGTCGCCGGTGACAACGGCTTTCGACCCGAATCCGATCCGCGTCAGGAACATCTTCATCTGCTCGGGCGTGGTGTTCTGCGCTTCGTCGAGGATGATGAACGCGTGATTCAACGTCCGGCCGCGCATGTACGCGAGCGGCGCGATTTCGATCATCTGGCGCTCGAACATTTTCGCGGTTTTATCGAAGCCGAGGAGGTCGTAGAGTGCGTCGTACAACGGGCGCAAATACGGGTCCACCTTTTGCGCGAGATCGCCGGGAAGGAAACCGAGCCGCTCGCCCGCTTCCACCGCGGGACGCGTCAGCACGATGCGTTTCACTTGATCGCGTTCGAGCGCATCCACCGCGCATGCCACCGCCAGATAGGTCTTGCCCGTACCCGCCGGGCCGATGCCGAACGTCACATCGTGCGCGATGATCTGCTTCAGATACTCGCGCTGCATCGGCGTGCGGCCGCGTAGATCGGCGCGTCGCGTGTACAGCTTCGGCCCCGGATCTTCTTCTTCGCCGAGGTCGATGGTCGCGCTGGGTTCATCGAAGGGATGATCGGGGTCCCCACGGAAACGCGGATCGACGGGATCGGAATTCAGATTGTTCGACGGTTTGTCGCGCCGCCCCGCATTACGCGCTTCGACCAGGGCGAGCTGGATATCGTCCACCGACAACGTGTCCTTCGCGCGGTTGTAGAAATTCTCGAGCGCCGCCAGCGCGACCTTCGCGCCGCGCCCGCGGATCGTGATCTTGTGCCCACGACGCGTCAGCGTCACGTCGAGCGCCTGCTCGATCTGCCGCAGGTTTTCGTCGAGCGGGCCACACAGGTTGGCGAGCCGCGCGTTGTCGTCGCGCGGTGCGGTGAATTCCATATGCTGCTGAGCGGTCTTCAAGGCGAGAGTCGGGTTCCTGTCGAAGCTGCGGTTTAGTGAGTCGTCGCGGGCGTCAAAACCAGTTCGCCGCGCAACGAATGCGGATACGCCACGTTGATTTCCACATCGACCATCTGGCCGATCAGCCGCTTGTGCGACGAGATCGGCGCCGGGAAATTCACCACGCGATTATTCTCCGTGCGTCCGGCCAGTTCGCTCGGGTCCTTGCGCGACGGGCCTTCCACAAGAATGCGCTGCACCGAACCCAGCATGGAATTGCTGATCTTCGTCACATTCGCCTCGATGGTGGCCTGCAAATGTTGCAGGCGCTTGAGCTTCACTTCGCGCGGGGTGTCGTCGTGCAGATTCGCCGCCGGCGTGCCGGGACGCGGGCTGTAGATGAACGAGAAACTGGTGTCATAGCTCATTTCGTCGATGAGCTTCATCATCTTCTGGAAGTCGTCTTCGGTCTCGCCGGGGAAGCCGACGATCATGTCCGTGGACAACGACAAATCCGGCCGGATCGCGCGCAACCTGCGAATCACCGATTTGTATTCGAGCACCGTGTAACCGCGTTTCATCGCCATCAGAATGCGGTCGGAACCATGCTGGACGGGCAAGTGCAAATGGCTCACGAGCTTGGGCACCTTGGCGTACGTATCGATCAGGCGCTGCGTGAATTCCTTCGGGTGCGACGTGGTGTAGCGAATCCGTTCGATGCCTGGAATCTCCGCCACGTATTCGATCAGCGTGGCGAAATCCGCGATGTCGGTGGAGTGCTGCGTCACCGGTCCGCGATACGCATTCACGTTCTGCCCAAGCATGGTGACTTCGCGCACGCCTTGATCGGCGAGGCCGGCGATTTCGGTCAGCACGTCATCCAGCGGCCGCGATACTTCTTCGCCGCGCGTGTAGGGTACGACGCAATAACTGCAGTACTTGCTGCAGCCTTCCATGATGGATACGAATGCGCTCGGGCCATCGACACGCGCCGGCGGCAGGTGATCGAATTTTTCGATTTCGGGGAACGAGATATCGACTTGCGAGCGCCCGGTGGAGCGGCGTTTCGCGATCATGTCCGGCAGACGGTGCAAAGTCTGCGGGCCGAACACCAGGTCGACGTACGGCGCACGAGAAACAATAGCCGCGCCTTCCTGACTCGCCACGCAACCGCCCACGCCAATAATCAGGTCCGGATTCGCTTCCTTCAATTCGCGCACGCGGCCGAGATCCGAGAAGACCTTTTCCTGCGCTTTTTCGCGCACCGAACACGTATTGAAGAGGATCACGTCCGCGTCTTCCGGCGTATCCGTCTGGATGAGGCCATTCGCTGCACCGAGTACGTCGACCATTTTGTCGGAGTCGTACTCGTTCATCTGGCAGCCAAAGGTCTTTACATACACTTTCTTGGTCATGAATTTCGCCGGTCGCAGTGATTAGTCTGGGGGCGCGGTTTTTGATGCGTTGAAGGGATTTTTGTGGGCTTTTGGGCGATTTCCTGCTTGAAACTCGTCAGGAATCGCACGCCGCGTAACTGACTATTATAGCGTCCGCTCGACTTCATGACCCACCTGCCCGGGTGGATAGGCAAGGTCGCCGAGCAATTCCGCAGTCGCGCGGGAGAAGCGTTCGATCAGGAAATCCAGCAGCACGCGCACACGCGGCGCCATATACCGGTTGCAGTGGTAGACGGCGTGGACCGCTGCCTCGTTCGAACACCAGTCTGCCAGCAAAATTTTTAGCGCGCCGGAGCGGACATCGGCGGCTATATCCCAGATCGACTTGTGGGCGATGCCCTGGCCGGACAGCGCCCACGCCCGCGACAGCGCGCCGTCGTTGGTTTCCCAGGCGTCGTCGAGCGGCACGGTGTGGGTGAAACGTTCGTCGCCGCGGACGAAATCGAACTGGTTGAACGTGGCCGTCGATGTCACGAGCACCGCGAACGCGTGCGTAGCGAGATCGGCGGGCGTTTTCGGTTCGCCGTGCCGCGCCAGATATTCCGGCGATGCGCACAGCACACGCCGGTTCGGCGCCAGCCGCCGCGCAATCAGATTGCCCTCAGACGGCCGATTGAAGCGGATCGCCAGATCGATATCTTCCAGCAGCAGATTCGACACCGAATCCGACAGCGTCAGCGAAAAACTCACTTCGGGATGCAGGCGGCTGAATTCATCGAGCCAATGGCACAGCAGGTTGCGGCCGAAATCCGATGTGGCCGAGATCCGCACCTTGCCACGCACGAGGTTCTGGCCGGCGTGCAGCGCGGCTTCACCGTCGTCGATGGCCTGAAGCGCAATCCGGCAATGCTGCAGATAGAGCCGGCCTTCGTTGGTAAGCCTGAGTTGGCGCGTGGTGCGCTCGAACAGGCGCGCGGTGAGGGATTTCTCCAGCTTGAGCAGCCGCGCGCTTGCCGCCGCCGGCGACAAGCCGAGCTTGCGCCCGGCCGCGGACAAACTGCCGAGCGCTGCCGCTTCCACGAACAGGCGCATGTCGCCGAGTCGATCCATCAGTATTCTCAATTTGCTTTTGACAATGCTTCAAATGCTACGCCAATTATCAAAATGTCTCTTGGCGCGCAGAATTTGGTGCATTGCAGCGTATGAGAGCGGTCATGCAGTCCAGTTACGGGCGGTCCATGACGCGCTAACCCCGATGAAACTTGATCACGTCACGATCGTCACTCCGGATTGCGAGCCGATCCGCCATTTTCTCGTCGATATAGCCGGCATGACGGTCGGCCCGCGGCCGCCGTTTGGCATAGGCGGCCACTGGCTTTATCTCGAAGGCACGCCCGCCGTGCATCTGATCGAAACCGGCTCGGTGCTCGCTTCGCCGCCTGGTGGCCGGGCGGCCACGCGTATCGATCATCTCGCCTTGCGTGTAAGCGGCGCAGCCGAATGGCAGGCGTTGCTCGCGCGTTTGCGCGAACACGCGATTCCGTTTTCCGAAGCCGAAGTTCCGCTCGCCCGAGAACGGCAATTGTTCGTGCAGCTCGCGCCGGGCGTGGTCGTCGAATTCGTGACGGCGTTTTCGGCATTCTCCGCATTCTCAAACTAAGGGGATTTCCATGCCTATTCCACTTCTGGCGCTCGCCATCAGCGCGTTTGCCATCGGTACGACCGAGTTCGTGATCATGGGACTGCTGCCCGACGTGGCCCGCGATCTGGCTGTATCGATTCCATCGGCGGGTTTTCTCGTCACCGGATATGCGCTCGGCGTGGCCGTTGGCGCGCCGTTGCTCGCCGTGCTGACGGCAAAAATGCCGCGCAAACTCGCGCTGCAATTGCTGATGGGCGTGTTTATCGTCGGCAATGTGCTTTGCGCCGTTGCACCCGGCTATTCGATGCTGATGATCGCGCGCGTGGTGACGTCGTTCGCGCACGGCTCGTTTTTCGGTATCGGCGCGGTGGTCGCGGCGTCGCTGGTTCCCGCCGAAAAGCGGGCGAGCGCGATTGCGCTGATGTTCACCGGCCTCACGCTCGCTAACGTGCTGGGCGTGCCGTTCGGGACGTTTATCGGCCAGGAATTCGGCTGGCGCGCGACCTTCTGGGTCGTGGCTGTGCTGGGCGTGGCGTCGCTGATCGGCGTGGCCGCGCTCGTGCCGAACAAGCACGATTCGGGACCCTCGAACTTCGGCCACGAACTGCGCGTGTTGAGGGAGCCGCAAGTCTGGCTCGCCCTCGCGATGACCGTGCTCGGCTTCGGCGGCGTATTTGTCGTGTTCACCTACATTGCGCCGATCCTCGAACAGGTCAGCGGGTTTTCGCCGCACGGCGTCACCCTGGTGCTCGTGCTGTTCGGCGTCGGCCTGACGATCGGCAACACGATCGGCGGCAAGCTGGCGGACCGCGCGCTGATGCCTTCGCTGATGGGAATCCTGGTCGCGCTCGCCATCATCATGGCGGTGTTCGCGAAGACCAGTCACAACCAGGTGTTGGCCGCCGTCACGATCTTTATCTGGGGCATTGCCGCATTCGCGACCGTCCCGCCACTGCAGACACGGGTGGTCGAGAAGGCGCAACACGCGCCAAATCTGGCGTCGACGCTGAACATCGGTGCGTTCAACCTGGGCAATGCCGGCGGCGCGTGGCTTGGCGGCGTGGCATTGCAGCAAGGGCATCCGCTGGATTCGTTGCCGTGGGTCGCGGCGGTAGTGGCCGTGGTCGCGCTCGGGGTGACGTGGTACGCGGCTCGGCTCGATCGCGGCGGGGCAGCGGCGGGCGCCCGGGCGGTGGATGCGGTTTGATTGGGTTCGATCCGGTTCGATTGCGTGATGCGTGCGGCCGGACAGCCCTGCACTAATGTATCCGCCGGTTGTTGACCCGGCGACCTCAACCGACTAGCGTGTCGTGCGAGCCGCGTCCGCGGCTTATCGCTTCATCACGCTTTTCGACCGAGGTTTTATGGAAGACATCACGCTGAGCCAATGCCTGAAGGGCGCATGGCGCGACGCCGCCTCCGCCCTGCGACACATGCCAGTACTCTTTCTGCTGGTGTTTGTGGCCGTGCTCGCGACCGGAATCGCCGGGTACGAAGTGCAGCTTTCAGCACCGGCATCGGCTGCTTCCCTGTCTTCTTCGATGACCGCGGGCAGCGCCACCCAAGCCGCCGCGCTCGGCTATTCGGCCACGTCGCTCGGCATCTCGTTTGTGCAGTGCCTGGTGCTCGCGGCATTGGCCGTTCAGGTGATCCGCTTTGCGATGACCCTGAACCTCGAGCCCGGCGCGGACTCTTCCACACCGTCGACGCGTCCCTGGGACGCCGGTTTCCGGCGTTATTTCCTGCTCTGCATCGCGCTGGTTGCGGCATACGTGGCTGCGACGATTGCGGTCGTGATCGCCTGGATCGGGCTGCGGCTGGCGGGATTGTCCAGCGGCACATCGATGGCCGCCGCCGCCACGCTCGCGGTGCTGGCCGTGTGCGGCGTGAGTTATGTGTCGGCGCGGCTCTCCTTGCTGTTTCCGCATACCGCCGCGGGCGGGCGGCTGCAATGGCGCGCCGTGTGGGAGGCTACGCGCGGGCATTTCTGGGTCATCACGACGACCGCGCTTGTCGCGATCCTGCCGATCGTGGCGATTGCGACGGTGTTGTCGATCATCGCGGAAATGCTGGTGGCGGCAAGCTCGATCGGTAGCCTGACCGTGGGTTTGCTGGTCGTTCAGAGCGTGGCTACGCTGCTTTATACGGCTACGGCGGCGACGTGTTCGGTTTGGCTTTACAGGAAGTTCGGGGCGGATTTGAGGGCGGAGCGGGGGTGAGTTTTTGTTTTCAGCCTTCCCACGATGCCCAAATGAGAAACGCGGCCCTTCACTCCAGGCCGCGTTTTTCATTGCTTTGAGTACTCCGTTGAACGGAGCTTCTCGCCGTTAAACCGTTTCTTCTGCCAGTTCCCGAGCGGCGGCGAGCGCCATCCGAAAATCGGCCAGTTCGGCGATGGTCAGCACCGGAATATTGCGCTCCTTCACGAACGCATCGATCTGCGCACCGCGCGCCATCGTCCCATCCGGGTTCATCAGTTCGCACAACACGCCGGCCGGCTTCAAACCCGCGAGGATCGCGAGATCGACCGTACCTTCCGTATGGCCGCGCCGGGTCAGCACGCCGCCCGGCTGCGCCCGCAGCGGGAACACATGGCCGGGACTCACGATGTCGCCGGCTTTGGCGTTATCGGCAATCGCGGCGCGGATCGTGGTCAGCCGGTCCACCGCCGATACGCCCGTCGTCACGCCCTCGCGTGCTTCGATCGATACCGTGAACGCGGTGCCGTATTTGCTGCCGTTGTCGGCGACCATCGGCGGTAAATGGAGGGCGCGAACGGTCTCGTCTGGCAGGCACAAGCACACGATGCCGCTGCACTCGCGGATCATCAGCGCCATACCTTCGACGTCAAGTTTTTCCGCCGCGTAAATCAGGTCGGCTTCGTTCTCGCGATCGTCGTCGTCGAGCAGGGCGACCGCGCGGCCTTCTCGCAACGCTTGCAGGGCAGCGGTTATTCGGGGAGGGATAGCGACGGAAGTGTCGCCTGCACGAAGTTGCGCAAGATCGGCAAACGCGGTGGCCGGGGAGGTGAGGCTGGAAACTGAGTCGGACATGGGTGAAACGCTCTCGCAAAAGAAATGGGGCGAAAAACGTTTCAGGGCATTGCAAACAGACAGAACGACACGCGCTCAGCACCGTCTATACGACGGGACCTGCTCGACGCGGACGCACAAACGCCGCGGCAAACACGCGAAACGGACATGACCGTCTGCACATCTTCTTCCATCCGGACTATGACCGTCGGCTCTGGCATCTCACCAGATCTGCTGACCCCGTGGCGTGGCTACGCACTTGCAAAACGAGCCACTTTCACGGGCGCTCGCGGGCTCGCGGACGGCTTTCGCCGCAACGCATACCGCCGGTGGGGAATTGCACCCCGCCCTGAAGACGTACTGACTTGTCGCTAAACACTTAAAAATCGCGACTGGATTTCAGGATACAACAGACGCGCCGATGTTGCAGTACTGCACCCCTCTAGCTTGTAGGCAAAAGGGTCTAGCTGGCATCGTCGATACGACGTGAATCGGCGGGAACGTGCCAGCGCGGCGGCGTTTCCGCGTTCACCGTCACCTGGTACGCACGCGCTTCCGTGTTGCCGGGATTGCGCAGGGCGTGGGGCTGATCGGCGTCGAACACGATGGCGTCGCCCGTGGCCAGCAACTGTGTCCGGTCATGCACGCGGATTTCGAGCGTGCCGTCGCTTACGACCAGATTGATGCTTGTGCCGGGTGGCCGCGGACTGCCGGATTCGGTATGCAGCGGCGCAATCCGGAGTTCGTGGAATTCCGCCGATGCCGGCGCGCTCAGCGGAAACAGCGGCCGGGCCGAGAAGCTTCCATTCGACGTCACGAGGCGCGTAGCCTGTTCAGCCGGCAAGTATTCGATGCCATTGATCGCGTGGCGTCGAAGAAACGCCGCCACCGATACTTTCAGCGCGCTCGCGATCTTGTGGAGAACCTTGATGGACGGCACGCTGCGGCCGGATTCAATCTGCGCCAGCATTGCTCGCGATACGCCGGACGCCCGGGCGAGGGCATCGAGCGAGAGTTGCCGTTCAGCGCGCAGCCGCGCCAGATTCACACCGACGAGATGTTCGAGCGCGTCGTTGGCTTCCTGCACGTCGGTGTGATGAGCCGACGCCGCCTGTGTTGCCTCGGCGAGTTCGGCCGGCGCGTGCGCATCGAACGACTCGCGCACGAGTTCCAGCGATGAATAAGCCGGTGCAACCATGATGAGCCTCCAATCGGATGGACCCGCGAAAGGGCGCGGAAATGAGTGAAGGCAAGACTAGCATCGGCTTAACCTGCGGCAAACGAAGATATCGTCACACTGTTATCAGGTGTGGCAGGGTAGGTATTCGTGGAAATGTTTGGGGCGTTTCAGCGTTCAACGCCGCGTCACACAACGGTGCGAGTTGGAATCGATGACGTCACCGAGGGCTCCACTTCCGGCGTGCTCGCAAACCACCCATCGATGCGGCGAATCACGTCATCCAGCGTCCCGCGCTCCATATGCAGGCCGAGTTTGGAGCGGCGCCACAGCACGTCGTCGGCGCAGGTTGCCCATTCGTTGTCCCGCAGATAGCGGAGTTCCGCTTCGTACAGCCCAGGCGCGATGGCTTCACCGAGATCGGCCAGGGAATCGGCATCGCCGAGCAGCTTTTGGGCGCGGGTACCGTAAGCCCGCGCATAGCGATGCGCAAGCTCGCCCGGCAGCCAGCGATTACGCTGCTTGAACGCGGTGAGAAAAACCTCGAAGTTGGCATTGGCGATATCGCCACCCGGCAGCGGCGCGCCTTCGGTCCACGTTTTACTCCGGGCCGGCGATTGCAGCGCGTCGCCGAGTTTGTCGACGGCTTCTTCCGCCAGCTTGCGAAACGTGGTGATCTTGCCGCCGAACACCGACAGCAACGGCGCTTCGTTCGCGGGCGTGTCCAGTTCGAGCAGGTAGTCGCGCGTGACCGCCGACGCGTTCTCGGCGTTTTCGTCCTCGAGCAGGCCGCGTACGCCGGCGTAGGTCCAGCGGACATCCGCCGGGCTGATGTGCTTCTTGAAATAGCGATTGATGGAGTCGCAGAGGTACGCGGTTTCTTCCGGGCTGATGGCCACCTTCGACGCGTCGCCGTGATACTCGAGGTCCGTCGTCCCGATCAGCGTGTACTCGTGCTCGTACGGAATCGCGAAGATGATGCGCTTGTCCGGATTCTGGAAAATGTAGGCGTGGTCGTGTTCAAAGAGACGCCGGGTCACTATGTGGCTTCCCTTGACCAGCCGCACGGTGTGACGCGTATGCGTGTTGCTTTTGAGCGAGTCCTTGAGCAGGTCGCTGACCCACGGTCCGGCAGCGTTCGCGATGGAGCGCGCCCGCACCTCGAAGGTCGCGCCGTGGTTGTCGGCGAGCGTGGCAAACCAAAGACCTTCGCTGCGATGAGCACTCACCAGCCGCGTTCGCGTCTTGATCACCGCACCGTGTTCCTGCGCATCGACCGCGTTTAGCGCGACCAGCCGGGCGTCGTCCACCCAGCCGTCGGAATAGACAAAACCGCGCTTGATTGAGTCGATAAGCGGTGCGCCCGCCGGGTGCCGGCGCATGTCGATACCCCTGGAACCGGGCAGCAACTCGCGGCGCGCGAGGTGATCGTAGAGAAAGAGGCCGGCGCGAATCATCCAGGCGGGGCGCAGGTTGGGCATGTGCGGCATCACGAAACGCAGCGGCCACATGATGTGCGGCGCCGCGCGCAGCAATACTTCGCGCTCCTGAAGCGCCTTGCGCACAAGCCGGTATTCGCCGTACTCGAGATAACGCAGCCCGCCATGAATGAGCTTCGTACTCGACGACGACGTGTGCGAAGCCAGGTCGTCCTTCTCACACAGCATGACCGTGAGGCCACGGCCGGCGGCGTCGCGCGCTATGCCCGTTCCGTTGACCCCGCCGCCCACCACGAGCACATCATAAAGATTGCCTTGCATCGCTTGTCCGCCCCATGGCCACCAACAAAAACTCGGTCACAACACAATAATGTTCGAATTCGAAATTTAACGAACAAAAACGAAAATGTAAAGTCGGCTAATTGGCTAACGCTCGGTTAATGTTGCGTATCGCCGGAAAAATGCAGATCGAGGTCGTATTTCGGCTCATAGGCCGTTCGGCCGAGTGGCGCGAAAGGGGCCGCCGACCGATACTGTAGCCACTGGAAATGAGGAGTTGATGTAATGCGAAAGATGTTTGTTGCCGGTGCGCTTGGCGCGCTGATGCTGGCCGGATGCATATCCACGCCGGACGTCTCGGGGTCGAGGGGGGCGCCGTCACTGGCCGCGCTCCAGTCCATGTGCGGCACCACTGCGGTCGATTACGGCACGGACGCGCAGGGCGTGTATTCGGCGTTTTTCGACGCTTACGTGGCGCAAAAGCGAGGCAAGTTGCCAAAGCAGCAGTTTTGCGCGTTTCAGGCGGGTATCGCGGGTCAGTACGCGACGTTTGCAGCTAGCCGCACGGCGGAGGCGCAAAGCACGTGGGCCACGTTTTTCGCCGATCAGCGTGCGCAAGCGCTTAGCTGGCGCGCAACCGTCGATCCGACGTTGCGCGCAGGCTAACGCCGGCTCGCTGGTTGTTCCGCTCGCGGGCGACTGGATTCAAGCGCCGCGCGAGCGGAAATTGACGAGAACCGCGGATTTACGAGAACCGTTTGATTGCCTTGATCGTGGAGTCGCCGGAAGCCGTCAGGCTCCACATCTGGCGTCCAGATGCAAGATTTTCCAACTGAACGAGCTGGCGTTCGAGCAGTGCGTCGAGTTCATCGCGCACCATGTCAATCTGATGGGGAGCTTCTTGCAGCAGGAGCAGCGTGGCAAATTCATGCGGACTGAGCATCGTGTTCTCCATGACGATCGAACGGCACTTTGACCGGTCGGCGACCGGCATTCGTAACCTAGGAACGTTGCGCGAGGCTGGAACTTCGATCCGGCGGGCGCATGACTCAAAGCGCGGTTCGCGGCGCCAAAAAGCGGCGGGGCATTGCCGGGATTTGATTGTAGGCAACCGTCGGACGAGTGCCAAACGCTTGCGGAAAATAATGGGTTTGACTTTTTAGAGGCGCGAAAGCGGTTCGGCGGACAAGAAGAATCGTAGAAATTACGTGAAGTTCCTGCCGCAGTGCACACACGCAGCGCACTCAGAAACAGCGAGGCAGCTCAGCGGACCGTCATTCGGCCACGAACACCTGCGTGTTCGCTTCGGCAAGCGTTTGGGCCATTTCGGGCGGCGCGGGGGCATCGGTGAAAAGCGCATCGATCTGACTCAGATGACCGAGCCGAACGAGCGCCGGGCGGCCGAACTTGGAGTGATCGGCGGCGAGGAACACCGTGCGGGCGTGTTTGATGATCGCTTCGGCCACGCGGACTTCGCGGGTATCGAAATCGCGCAGCGTGCCGTCGGTTTCAATGCTCGACGCGCCGATGATTGCGAAGTCCACCTTGAACTGGCGGATGAAGTCGATAGCGAGCTCTCCCACAATGCCCTTGTCCCAGGGCCGCACAATGCCGCCGGTGATGAGCACCTCGCATTCGGGATACCCGCTCATCATGCTCGCCACGTTGAGGTTGTTCGTGATCACGTGCAGTCCGCGATGCCGGTTCAGCGCCCGGGCGACTTCCTCGGTCGTGGTGCCGAGGTTGATGAAAAGCGACGCCTGATCGGGAATGTGTGAAGCGACGAGCGCGGCTATGCGACGCTTTTCGTCGTGGAACATGCGCTGGCGCGCCGTGTACGAGACGTTCTCCGAGCTGGTCGGTAGGCTCGCGCCGCCGTGATAGCGGCGCAGCAGGTTCATGTCGGAGAGCCAGTTGACGTCGCGGCGAATGGTTTGCGGCGTGACGTCGAAATGCGTGGCCAGGTCCTCGACCGTCACGAAGCCGTCGCGTTGCACCCAGTCGAGCAGCTCTTGCTGTCGTGCGTTCAAGGTGATGCGGGGATCTCGTGTCATGGCGTCGAAAAGTGCGCTTGAGTGTCGTGAGGTGGCCGTATTGTAAGGGAAAGGGCCGGCAGGCCTGCAATGCTCCATGACGCATCGTGCCTTGGGATATCGCAGCGCATGAGCGGGATGGAGGCGCTTCGTGAAGGTGCGTCGGCTGGATACTCGAGAGCTCGGGTAGCCTAGGGAGCTCGATGAGTTCGTTACGTTGCATTACGCCCTGCGGTAACCGCGAACCGGTACGGACGAATCCGCGTCCACTTGGTCTGCATGTCCATACGTCTGCACGTCCGAATGGCACCACGTAATGTCACCACGGACAGCGCGGACCGGCTACGGGACCGCCCGACCACAGACCTCCCCCATGAACCGCGTTTGTGCGCGGTAACTCGTCAGGACGGCAAACTTGATGGCATTGGGGTTGAGGCTCCGCGAATCCATCGCGCTGCATGTGAACGCCCGGTCAGAACCGGCCGGCAAGACCCGATCGCTGCAACCGCTATTAGCAGCTTGCCGAAATGTGTCTGTAAGCGGGCGGGAATCGCCTGCGGCATGCTTTATCGCAAGGTGCTCGGAGGCGGTACGATTTATGCTGATTTGTGCGGTATCCGGAACTGACATGTGGCTCTGGCGGTCTCTCTACGTGCCTGCAGCTTCGTTGCAACCCAGCTAAGATGCAGGCTCTAAGTCTTTAACCACATGAGGACGTCGTGGATTTACCTTCACGGCGTTGCCTGATTTTCGGCCGGTTTGGCTGACGGCGCGTTCAGTACAGCTTTGGGAGCGCGATTTTTATGCACACTGACAGTACCCATGTGATGCCCTGGCGGATCGAAGATATCGATTTGTCCCGGATCGACCGGCGTAAAGCGGCATCTAATGAACACCTTCTTTTGTTGCTCTGCGCGGCTTCGTTCATCGAGAGCGGGACCGATCTTTATACGAGCAACCTGAGCACTTATTTCAACGACGACCCCGAAGTTTCCAGTTGGCTCAACAATGAGTGGGAACCGGAAGAGATGCAGCACGGCCGCGCGTTGAAGACGTATATCAATCACGTGTGGCCCGAGTTCGACTGGGACACGGCATTCAAGAACTTCTTCGCCGAGTATTCGCTGACCTGCTCGGTCGAGGACTTCGAAAAAACGCGGGCACTGGAAATGGTCGCGCGGTGTGTCGTCGAAACCGGTACGGCGACGCTGTATCGGGCAATCAACGAGTGCTCGGACGAACCGGTGCTCAAGCAACTGACGGACAACATTCGCATCGACGAAGTCCGGCATTACAAGCACTTCTTCCGCTTTTTCAAGAAGTACAACAAGATCGAAGGCAATGGCCGTTTTGCTGTCCTGGGCGCATTGTTGCGGCGCGTGATTGAAATCAAGAATGAAGATTCCGAGATCGCACTGCGGCATGTATTTGCCATCCGTTATCCGGAGCGCACGAATGACACCGCCCACAATCGTGAGTTGGCGGCGCGGGTCAATGCGCTGGTCCGGCGCAATTTGTCGGCCGATATGTGCGTGAAGATGTTGCTCAAGCCGCTCGATCTGCCCGCCCGAATCCAGCCCAGCGTGCACTATCCGCTCGCGAAGATCACGCAGCACGTGTTCTTTCGCTAGGCTGGCCGACGTTTGCATCGAACGGTTCGGCACGGTTTAATCGATGGCCCGCTTTCGCGGGCCATCGTCTTTTCACGGAGATCCGCATGAACGATTCCCTTGCGTCCGGCAATCGCAATATCGAGCACGGTACGTTCGACGAGTGGCCTCCGGAGTTGCGGACGCTTTTCGACGGTGCGTCGATCGACACGAAAACGGGTTTCACGGCGTCGTTGCTCGCAGCCGATGAGGGCCGCGTGCGGACGTCGCTGCTGAGCGTCGGCGAGTTGTTCGCGCCGGACCCGGGCACCTTGTGTTTTTCGTTGTGGCCGCAGTCGCGGGCGGCGCGGCTGGTATCGAAGACAGGTTGCGCCACGCTGACTTTCGTCTTCGATGAAGCCTTCTTCCAGGTGCAGCTTCAGGCTCGCATCGCGCCCCTGGAGGGTTCGCCGGTCACGTGTTTTATCGCGACGATCGAAAGCGGGGAATGGCAGAAAGTGCCCTATGCGCGGCTCGTGCAGGGGATCGGATTCGAGTTTGCGGAAGGGCAGGGAGAGGCGGTGCTGGCGCGCTGGCGTCAACAAGTCGACGTGCTCAAGCGCGCGGCGAGCGCCGCCGCTTGAAATAAAAACAGCGGAGCCGAGGCTCCGCTGTTTTTATTGCTCGTGCTGTTTTGAGCAGTCGTTCCGAGGCGAAGGTTTCAGAGCAGGCTTTCAATCGGCGCTGCCTCCGCGAGGCCTGATAACGGCGCCCGAACCATCAACCCTCCACACCCGACCGCCGGTTACACGTAGAAGGCACAGGCTAACTTCCCACCCACGCCTCCACCCGCAAAGCAATTCAACGCCCGCGCTGTCCAGTACGCGGCGTATCGCGCCGACCTGCGCCGCCAGCGCCTTCGCCACGCGGCTTGCCGCCGAGCAGTGCAGCGCCAGCCGGCCGCGAGCCTTCGGGTTTGCGCGGCGCACCGCCATTGCCACCGGTTTTCGCCGCAACAGGTTTCTGCGAGCGCGAACCGTTGCCACCATTGCCAGCGTAACCACCACCGCCGCCGCCATTACCATTCGCCGGCTTAACCGATGTCCGGCCGCCATTCGATTGTTTCGGCGCGCCCTGACGCGGTGCGCCTTGACCCTGACGCGCACCGCCACCACCTTGGCCACGCCGGAGAATCGGTTCCGGCTTTTGAGTCAGATCCGGCTCGAAGCCTGCGATCACTTCCTGCGGAATCGGTCGCTTGATCAAGCGTTCGATGTCCTTCAGCAACTGATGTTCATCGACGCAAACCAGCGACAGCGCCTCGCCCGTCGCCCCGGCCCGACCCGTACGGCCGATCCGGTGAACATAATCCTCCGGCACGTTTGGCAGATCGAAGTTGACGACGTGCGGCAACTGATCGATATCGATACCGCGCGCCGCAATATCCGTCGCCACCAGCACTTGCAGCGTGTTGTCCTTGAACTCGGCGAGGGCACGCGTGCGTGCCGACTGGCTCTTGTTGCCGTGAATGGCCAGCGCGCTGATGCCGTCCTTCGTCAACTGCTCGGCCAGCCGGTTCGCGCCATGCTTCGTTCGCGTGAACACCAGCACCTGGAACCAGTTGTTTTGACGGATCAAATGCGTGAGCAACTCGCGCTTCTTGTCGCGATCGACGGGGTGAATCTTCTGCGCGATCGCCTCGACCGTCGAATTGCGACGCGCCACTTCGATCAAAGCCGGCCGGTCGAGCAGGCTGTCGGCGAGGGTTTTGATTTCATCGGAGAACGTGGCCGAGAACAGCAGGTTCTGGCGCTTCGGCGGCAACTTGGCCAGCACGCGCTTGATGTCGTGGATGAAACCCATGTCGAGCATGCGGTCGGCTTCATCGAGCACGAGAATTTCGAGCTTCGACAAGTCGATGGTCTTCTGCTGCATGTGATCGAGCAGGCGCCCCGGCGTTGCCACGACGATATCCACACCGCGCCGCAATGCATCGATTTGCGGATTGATGCCGACGCCGCCGAACATCACCGTCGATTTCAGCTTCAGATATTTACCGTAACCACGCACGCTTTCTTCCACCTGGGCGGCGAGTTCGCGCGTCGGCGTGAGGATCAGCGCGCGGACGGGCCGCTTGGCGCCGGCGAGAGGAGCGGCTGCTTCGGACAGACGTTGCAGGATAGGCAGCGTAAAGCCTGCTGTCTTGCCGGTGCCGGTTTGCGCGCCTGCGAGCAGGTCGCCGCCGTTCAGCACAGCGGGGATAGCCTGCAACTGGATGGGGGTAGGGACTGTGTAGCCGAGTTCGTTGACAGCGCGAAGCAAGGGTTCGGACAAGCCGAGGGAATCAAAAGACATAAGTGTTCACAGATTCGGTATGACGACCGGCGTTGTCGCTTAAAGCCCCCAAAAAAGGCGGCCCGCACAAATAGGTGCGCGCGTACGACGATCGAGGAAATCGGGCGGCATGACGTTCGGGGCGCTCGCTCAAAACACAAGCGCCGGGAAAGTTGCCGCGAAGATCAACGCGCTATCAAGACACGCTGACTGGCGTTAAGTTGCATTTGAAACGCCGAATGTGTTTCGCGTTTCGCGTCAGGCATTACTTACCGTCACTGAGGCAACCTCAGGACAGGCTCACGCGACATAGCGTGCAATGCTGACGAATTGACACAAGCTGCCGCCCAACACGAACAGGTGCCAGATGCCGTGGCCGTGCCGGATGCGCTCGTCGTTGATGAAAAAGTAAATGCCGGCGCTGTAGATCAAGCCACCGGCCAGCAGCCACGCCGTGCCGGCGGGCGGTAGTGCCGAAACGAGAGGACGGATGGCTACGAGCGCGAGCCAGCCCATCAACACGTAAATCACCATCGATACGCTGCGGGTTCGACGCCCGAGCGTGAGTTCCTGAACAATGCCGAGAGCGGCGAGCCCCCAGCTTACGCCGAATAACGACCAGCCCCACGGGCCGCGCAGTGTGACAAGCGTGAACGGTGTGTAACTTCCTGCGATCAGCAAGTAAATGGCCGAATGATCGCATTTTTGCAATATCGCCTTGAGCCGCGGGTTGCGGACCCAGTGATACAGCGTGGAAATGGTGTACAGCACGAGCAACATGGCGCCGTACACGGCAAAACTGACGATCTTGTACGGGTCGCGTTCCAGCGCGGCCATGGTGACGAGCGTTGCGAGTCCCGCCACCGACAGCACCGTGCCGACAAGGTGGGTAACGCTGTTGAACCGTTCACCAAAGTGCATCGACCATCCTCATCACGTTGTTGCGATCCTGTCTGCAACACCGCGCTTTTCTGCTTCAGGAAATACTGAGACCGCAGCGAAATAAGGACAACCCGGGCATTTTACAGCCACCCGTGGTCCATCCAGACCGCTCAGCCAAACTCCAGCTTATTCACGCTCAAAAAAACGAAGGGCGCAGCCCCGACTTCGAGGCCTGCGCCCTGCTTGCGCCTTTCGGCGTATTTTACGCTACCTGCGGGAAACGCTTCTTCGATCAGTCGAGCGGCGCCGAACGAAGGTTGCTGACCTGTTGCGGCGACACCGGCGTGCCGTGGTTGCCCCACGACATACGGATGTACGTCACAACCGCAGCCACTTCCGTATCCGACAGCGCTTGCGCGAACGGCGGCATGCCATACGGATGCGGATTGCCGTCCGTGCTCGGCGGATAACCGCCGTTGAGCACCATGCGGATCGGGTTCACGGCCGACTGCATCTGGATCGACTGGTTGGTGGCAAGCGGCGGGTAGGCCGGCGGTTTGCCGAGACCATTTTCCGCGTGGCACTTCGCGCAGTTTTCCGTGTAGATCTTCTTGCCCTGCTGCAGCAACTCCGAACCGAACTGCGCCGATGTTTCGAACTGCATCGTTTCCGGCGCTTCGCCCTTTTGCGGGATCGACTTCAGGAACGTCGACATGGCGTTGATATCCGCGTCCGTCATGTACTGCAAGCTGTTGTGGACCACTTCGGCCATCGGACCGAACACCGCGCCGCGCTGCGACACGCCGGTCTTCAGCAGGTCGTTGATGTCCTTGATGTCCCAGTCGCCGAGGCCGGCTTCCTTATTCGACGTCAACGACGGCGCATACCAGTTCTGCAGCGGAATCAGACCGCCGCCGAAGGCTGCCGAGCTGACCGGGCCGCCCATTGCGTTGATCGACGTGTGGCACATGCTGCAGTGTCCCAGGCCTTCGATCAGATACGCGCCGCGGTTCCATTCCACCGACTTGGTCGGATCCGGCTTGTACTCGCCTTCGCTGAAGAACAGCGTTCGCCAGCCGATCAGCAGGTTGCGGTTGTTGAACGGGAAGCGCAGTTCGTGCGGACGGCTGGGTTCATTGACCGGCGTAACCGAGCGCATGTACGCGAAGATGGCGTCCGAGTCGGCGCGTGTCACCTTCGTGTAGGCCGTGAACGGCATGGCCGGGTACAACAGGCTACCGTCTTTCGAGCGGCCGTTATGCAGCGAACGATAGAAGTCGTCCGACGTCCACTTGCCGATACCGTATTGGTCGTCCGGCGTGATGTTCGGCGTGAAGAGCGTGCCGAACGGCGTGAGCATGGGCAGGCCGCCAGCGAAGGTCTTGCCGCCGCGAACCGTGTGGCAGGCAATACAGTCGCCGGCGCGGGCGAGGTATTCGCCGCGTTTGATCAGCTCGGCCTGGTCGGCCGGCGGAGCGGCGACTGCGCCGCCCGAATGCAGGTTGTCGCCGCCGGACCAGAGAGCGGCGGCGGCTGCGACGGCTGCGACTACGACAGCCGAGAGTGCGAACAGGGACTTGCGTTTCATATTCTTATCGCTCCTCGCGCCTTATTGCGGTTCGCTGCCGCAGGCGAGCGGCAACTTGCGCGAGCCAGCAGGCGCGGGTACCGGATTAGCCGGTGCGGTTTGCGTGGAGAGCCAGGCGGCGACAGAGGTCACGTCGTCGTCGGTCAGGCGGGTGGCGATCTGTTGCATGCAGTCAGGTGCTTTCGCGTGACGCGAACCCGCACGCCAGGCGCCGAGTTGCGCGCTGATGTAGTCGGCGTGCAATCCCACGAGACCCGGAATGGCCGGTTGCATACCCGTCAGGTTTGTGCCGTGACACGCGGCGCAGGCGGGGATTTTCCGCGATGCATCGCCGTTCAGCACGAGCTGCTGGCCTTTCGACACGGTCGACGCCGACACAGTCGGCTTGGCTGGCTGCGGATACGGCGGGCGTTGTTCCGAGAAATACGTGGCGATCTGATGAAGGTAGTCGTCGGAGAGATACGTGACGAGGTAGTTCATTGGCGGATACTTCCGGCGGCCTTCGCGGAAGTTCTGCAACTGGTTGTACAGATAGTCAGCCGGCTTGCCGGCAAGACGCGGGAAATAGTCGTTGTCCGTGCCTTCGCCGTGGACGCCGTGACACGCCGTGCAACCCTGCACACGCGCTGCCATGGTGTCCGGCGCCATTGGCTGGGCGGCGGCTTGAGCGGGCGCCTGAGCTTCTGCTGCGCCAGCAATGCTGGCACTGCCGATCAGCGTCAGAGCCACTAGCGGGGCGAGCAACGGACGAAAGATGCGTCTTGAAGACACGCGACACTCCATGAATTTCGAGGACCTGCCGAGCTTCGTTCGGCTCGGTGCGAATATGTGGTGAACCATTGCCACATTGGCTCTGGGAGCCCCTGATGCGACGCGGCATTCTATCATCGATGCCTGATGATGACTATTTGAGCATCGCCCTGTTGCACTTACCTTTCAACGTGTACGCGACAATTTGCCGCGCGACCGATCGACAGGGGTTTTTGAACGTGCGTGACGATTCGAGGTCGTTCGGCGTTGACAAAGTATCGACGGATGGTGCGGGTTTTGCGTCGGCTTTGTATGGTTCGGTTGACCTTGGGCCTTGGTGCATTCCATGTGCCCGTTCCGCTAGACTCGCGTTCCTGGCCCATGCGGTTTGTTTCTTCATCGACCCTTCATTCAACCTTCAATGCACTCCTTGTTTGCTTTCAGTTTGAACCTGTCCGTTGAGGGGCGGTTATGAGCGTCGATCCGCTCTGGCTCGCACAAGTGGTCATTGCAGCGCTTGCTGACATCGCGTTTGCCTGCACGCTCGGCGGCGCGTTGCTGAGCGTGTGGCTATTGAAGGAGAACGCGACTGCGCCTGTCTCGCCCGCGCGTTTCGGCTGGGTGAGGGCGCGGCGGCTGAGTATCGGCGGCGCGATTGTGCTTGCTGTCGCCGACCTTGTGCTGGTCTGGCTGCAGGCGGCGTCGATGAGCGGCGCGCCTCTCTTCGACGCCTTCGCACCGGTCGTCACTGTGGTCACGGGCACGCATGCCGGCGTGGGCTGGGCGATCGCGTTCGCCGGCAGCGTGCTGCTTATTCTTGCGACGATATCGGCGAACGCGAAGGGTAGCCCGCGGCTCGGGCTGTTCGCCGTCGGCGCTCTTGTGGCGGCGGCAGGCAAGGCGTCGGTTGGACATGCCGCCGATGCCGGCGCGTTTTCGCTCGCCGAAGGTGTTCAGACCATTCATCTGCTGGCGACGGCCGTATGGGGCGGTGTGGTGATCGCGGGCGCGTGGCGGGTGTTGCCGGCGCTTGGGACGTCGCTGGCGCGGGCGTTTTTGATCCGCATCGCCGGGAAGATGTCGACGATGGCCGTGATCGCCGTGTCGCTCGTGATTCTGACCGGGATCTATAACGCGTGGCGCGGGCTGGGTGGATCGGCGGAAACGCTCGAAACGAGCGGGTGGGGCCACGTGCTGGTCGTGAAGGGCGTGCTGATCGCGACCGCGCTGCTGCTCGGCGCGATGAACCGATGGTCCGTCATGCCGCGATTGCAGCGCACCGCATCGACGGTCGATGCGCGCACGTTCACCGGCGTGATGCGGATAGAAGCGTTTCTGATTGTGGGAGTGTTCGTCGCGGCCGCCGTGCTGTCGCACAGCGTGCCGGGTTTTGCATCAATGGGTTAATGCGGTTGCCTGATTCTGCTACTCACTCGTAGCCGAGTCTGTGACTCACGATCGGTGCACAGAACAGCGCCAGTGCGCAGCCGATCGCCTTGCCTTGAAGTTCGACGAACGCCCTATGCGACATGGGCGAGGACATCAATACGTCGAGGAGTTGCGGCAAGCAGAACAGCACAGCCGCACCAATAAAGCAGCGCGTCACGGTCGATAAACGCCAGCCGTGCTGGGCGCCCATCGCCGCACAGATCACGCGCAGCACGCCGAACAACACGAGTGCACCGACAGCCATCTGCGTGCGGACAAATTCGTCTGGAAGGGTGTAGTAGTACATGCTGGGCTCTCTGGCTTCGTCGCGCTCTTCCCGGGCGCAGGGTCGAAACAAACTCACATACGCGAGATAATGCAAGACGCGGGCCAGGCGTCGTTACACCATGCAAAGCCTTGCTGCACAAGGGTTTCGTGTGCCGCAAGGAAGCCGTTTTCCCTGCTTTCTCCGTGCTGTAACGCGCGGGCGGGTGAAATGTCACCCGCGCTTAACGTAACGTTACGTAACGTTATCAAGACGAAATCCCCGTCTCAATATCCGTATTCTACGATGCCGGCAGAAACTGCATCGTGCGCCGCGCCGCAATTCTCAGATCACCACTCTGCAACACTGCCATCGGCGTGACGCCACACGGGATTGCGCCAGCGATGCCCAACTTGGGCCATCTCGCGCACTTTGTCTTCGTTCACTTCAATGCCCAAGCCCGGCCCTTGCGGAATCATCACCATGCCGTCTTCATATTTGAAGACTTCCGGGTTCTTGATGTAGTCGAGCAGGTCGTTGCCCTTGTTGTAGTGAATACCGAGGCTCTGCTCCTGGATGAAGGCGTTGTAGCTGACAGCATCGATTTGCAGGCAGGTCGCGAGCGCGATCGGGCCGAGCGGGCAGTGGAGGGCGAGGGCGACGTCGTAGGCTTCGGCCATCGATGCAATCTTGCGGCACTCCGTAATCCCGCCCGCGTGCGATGCGTCCGGCTGGATGATGTCCACGTAACCGCCGGCCAGGATGTGCTTGAAGTCCCAGCGTGAGTACAAACGCTCGCCAAGCGCGATCGGCGTGCTGGTCTGGTTTACGATATCGCGTAGTGCTTCAACGTTCTCCGACAACACCGGCTCTTCGATAAACAGCAGCTTGAACGGATCGAGTTCCTTCGCGAGCACCTTCGCCATCGGCTTGTGCACACGTCCGTGGAAGTCCACGCCGATGCCGATATTCGGTCCCACCGCCTCACGCACCGCGGCTACGTTGTTGATGACGGCTTGAACTTTGTCGAAGGTATCGATGATCTGCAGTTCTTCCGAACCATTCATCTTCACCGCCTTGAAACCGCGGTCCACGACGGCGCGCGCGTTGTTCGCGACATCGCTGGGGCGGTCGCCGCCGATCCACGAATACACCTTGATCCGGTCGCGAACCTGGCCGCCGAGCAGCGCGTGAATGGGCACGCCGTGATGTTTGCCTTTGATGTCCCACAGCGCTTGGTCGACGCCCGCAATCGCGCTCATGCCGATCGGGCCGCCGCGATAAAACCCCGCGCGATACATGACTTGCCAGTGATCTTCTATCAGCAGCGGATCCTTACCGATCAGATAGTCCGATAGCTCATCGACCGCCGCCGCCACCGTGTGTGCACGGCCTTCCACCACCGGTTCGCCCCAGCCGACGATGCCTTCATCCGTCGTGATCTTCAGGAAACACCAGCGCGGCGGAACGATAAAAGTCTCGAGTTTAGTGATTTTCATGCTGGCGTCTCCTGATTTTCCGGTGAGTGAGGAACGAAGGTTTCTATGCTATCAAAAATCGGTTTGATGTGTATATTAATAGTACTATTCTACGGAAAGCCTTGTCGGGGAAGGGTCCGTATAATCGCGTCGGTTCTATAACAGCACGTTTCGTTTCGGCGAAGAAGGGGAAAGCTATCCAGCACGATCTGCACGGACGCGTGGCGTATGAGCTTGGCACCGAGATTTTGCGCGGCGATTTTCCACCCGCATCCACCTTGCCGCGTGAAGCCGAGTTGATGGAGCGGTTCGGCGTCAGCCGGACGGTGCTGCGCGAGGCGTTGCGTACGTTGACATCGAAGGGATTGATTGAATCGCGGCCGAAGATCGGGACGCGCGTGCGGCCACGACATGCCTGGAATCTCCTCGATGCCGACGTTCTCGAGTGGTACTCGCGCGTCGCCAAGCCGTTGCAGTTCGCGCTGAAGCTGCAGGAAATGCGCGAAATGATCGAGCCTTATGCCGCTGCGTTGGCTGCATCGAATCATGAGGATGAGTCGTTGGCGCGTTTAGGCGATGCGCATCGGGCGATGCTGGACGCGCGCAATGTCGATGAATGGGTTCGGGCGGATTTGCGTTTTCACTTGAGCGTATTGAATGCGTGCAGCAATGAATTGCTGGTGCCGCTCGGGACGCTGATCGAGCGCACGCTTGAAGCGCAGTTGCGGTTGAACGCGCGGAGGGCCGAGGTTTTCAACGCGTCAATGGCGGAACATACGGCTGTTTTCGATGCCATCGTTGCCCGGAATTCCGGCGCTGCGCGCGATGCGATGAGCGATTTGCTCGGCGTGACTCGGGCACGTATCGAGGGGTAGACAGGAGATAAAGGACGTTCGGCGCATCCGGCGATATTTTCAATTTCAAGATAAAGTTGCGGGTCCGAGCGCTGTTTTGGTTTCTTTTATTCGTTTTGGCCGACACGCGGCGCTCCGCACCTTCCGGAAGGAGCCCGAATTGCCGCACGTCCCGATCTCCGTTGTGTCGTCGTGGGGCGCGTGGGCCGTGTTCGTCAGCGTCCTCGCGACCCAACTCGGCGTCCCCATTCCCGCTGCACCCATGCTGGTGCTGGCCGGCAGTTTGGTTGCGGCCGGTCTGGCTTCGTTTTGGCACATGCTTGCCGCCGCGGTCATCGCGGTGGTTATCGCCGATGCGCTTTGGTTCACCGCCGGGCGCTTGTATGGCCGAAGGTTTCTGAACTCGCTCGTGCGGTTCTCGCTTTCTCTCGATACGACTTTGCGTACCGCCCGGCATTGGTTCGAGCGGTTTGGCGTGCCTTTGCTCGCGTTGTCGAAGTTTGTTCCGGGGTTGGGGCTGGTGTCGTCGCCGTTGCTGGGGACGACGCAGATCGATGTGCGCGTGTTCGTGTTTTGGGATCTGGTCGGGGCCGCGCTTTGGGCTTCTGCGTGGATGCTCGGCGGCGCGATCTTGAATGCTGAAATCGCTAATTTGCTCGTGTTCGTGCGGACGTATGGGCTGACCGCGCTCGATGTGCTCGCGATGGCGGCGGGTGCGTTTTTGGCGTATCGATGGGTGCGGCGCATGCAGTTTCGTCGATGGCTCGCGAAGTATCGGATCTCGCCCGAGCAGCTTGATGAAATGATGCGGTCGGATGCGCCGCCCGTTATTTTCGATGCCCGGCCGCAAGAGGTGAGGAGGAAGGAGGCGCATCGGATCAGAGGCGCGATTCCGCTGGATCTGGAGTCGTCGGGGAAAATCGATCCGATGTTTCGGGAGCACGAGGTCGTGGTGTATTGCGTGTGTCCGAATGAAGCGACGGCTAAACAGATTGCGAAGCGGATGAGAGCGAAGGGGTTTCGGAATGTAAGACCGCTAAAGGGCGGGTTGGATGCGTGGGAGAAGAAGGGGTTTCCGGTGGAGGCGATTCCGTTTGATTTTTTGGGGGCGGCGCCTGGGTCTTGGGGTTCTGTTTCGTCCGCTTCTTCTTCGTCTTCGCTCGATGATGACGATGATCGGAGCATGGACGATATGGTTACGGTTAGGGCTACGGCGCCGGAGTGAGTTTTTTGCGTTCTATGGATCGTTGGTTCGTGGTTTCGTTGATTGGAGTTGCATCGGATGAAGCTGTTGGACGGGGTGGATCCCTCGCAACTTTTTGGCTTGCCAACGCCGGATATCGCCACGTTGGACGATGGTTTGCAAGTTCCGTTTGTGCAGACTGGGCATCACCATCATGAGGTGAGGCTGTTCGTGCATGGGTCGCTTTGTGACTTTCGATACTGGAAGCCGCAGTTAGGGCCGCTTGCTAGGCAGTATCGATGTGTCGCGCCTAGTCTCTCGCATTATTGGCCATCGGGGGTGTTGGGGTTTGGTGCGATGGCTGGTGGCTCGAGGCAGTTTAGCTGGGACGCGCATGTTGATGAGTTGGGGCACTTCATCGAGCGATTGGGCGTTGGGCCGGTTCATGTTGTCGGACACTCGCGGGGTGGGTGTGTTGCGTTTCACCTAGCCGTGCGATATCCGGAGCGGGTGAAGTCGCTGGTGCTTGCCGATCCGGGTGGGGCGGTGACTAGGCCCGATGATGATGCGAGAGCGCGCACGGTTTTGCCCGCGCCGATTAATGCGCTGCGGGCGAAAGCGGCGGAGTTGATTGCTGATGGTGAGGTCGATGCGGGGCTGGAGCTTTTCGTCGATTCGGTAAGCCGGCCGGGGTTCTGGGCTCGGAGTCCGAAAGAGTTCAAGGCCATGGCGATGGATAACGCGAATACGTTAGCGCTGCAGTTTCGCGATCCGTTGCCCGCCTACGATGCGCATACCGCGGCGAGGGTGCAATGCCCTACGCTGCTAATCGATGGCGCAAATAGTCCGCGGATGTTTCGGGACGCGGTGGGGGCATTGGAAGGTTGGATCGAGAACGCAAGCAGGGTGACCATTGAAGGCGCGTCGCATGGGATGAATGTTACGCATGCGGGAGCCTTTAATAGGATGCTCATCGGCAAAGTTGGAATGCAGTAAGCGTTGCTGCTCACAATCACGTGGACGCTGAACTTTGAACTTGCCAGCGATCTTCTCCGCCGCTTCTGCAACCTTGGCGTGGCGGATCATAGGCTGGTAGGCCGCGTCCTCGGCCACAAGGGACAGCACCCCGACATCAAGTGCGACTTACCAGTTCCGTAATTGCCGACCACCAGCACGCCCATGTGATCGACTGACTCATCGAAGGAGAGTTGCGGAATGATCTGCTTGGCGATCCGGTCGGCCATGTCGTCGGATATGACATAGGTCGCGACGAGCTTCTTGGCCTCGTCCGGCCGATTGGCGTCGAGCAGTTGGATGACCGATTCGATCGGTTCGAATTGAATGAGATCACCGTAGCGCATGTCGTCCTTTCTTCCCTATTTTTTAATTTCGAATGGGACAAGGCCTGCAAGGCCGTAGTCCTGATGTTCTGGGTGGCCAAGATTGGAGAGCTTGCTGCTTTTGCTTGGGGTGCTGCGATCGCCACGTATCCGTATTTTGGAAAGGTCGCCGAGTTCACTGGGCGCTTAACATCGATCCAGGGGGATTGCGCAGTGTCCGAAATCCATCGCCGCATCAGCGAGGTATATGGCGACCGCGAGGTGACGAAGCGCGCCACTCAAGCCGTGATTCAGACGCAAGCGAATTGGGGGGCGATTGAGCGGGTGGGAAAAGGTGAGCGGTTGGTCCGTTTCCCAGCCAGAAGTTTGAAGAACGACAAGATGGTCGCGTGGCTGATTGAGGCTGCGCTGCGCTATCAAGGTAAAGCTATCTCGCTGGCGACACTGCAATCCTTGGCGGTCATCTACCCGTTCCGGCTCGACCAGCCTCTGGGCTATCTAATGTCGAACAGTCCAATGTTGGAAGTGCGATTAGAGGGCCCCAGTAGCCAGTTTGTGGGGCTGCGCAGCGTCTGATGAGGTTCCACCGCCTTACGTTGCTCTCCGCATCGATTTTTCCGCAGTTGGCGCGATGAGAGTTAGTTAGTTTTTAGATCGATCTAAATAGACCGATCGAGGTAAAGTAGACACGTCGTATACACATCTGCGAAAACGCGCTATAGTGTGTCTACGCAGTATCTACCGGATGCCGCAGTTGTTTCGATATTCAACGGTTACGAAAGCCGCTCAATAAGGAGCCGACGTATGGCACTTCAACAGGTGAAGCGGTGGGGCAACAGCCTCGCCGTGAGAATTCCTGCAGGTCTCGCAGAAACTCTGCGCTTGCAGGAAGACACGGACGTAGAGGTGAGCGCAGAAGATGGCGCTCTTGTGATTAAACCAGCGGGCGTGAAAAAGTTCTCGATGGCGCGCTTTCTTGAGGAAGGCCCGGCGCGCAAGCGAGAGCGACAGGTCGATCCGTTGCTGGATGACGAGCCGATGGGTTCAGAGGCCGGCGGCCCGGATGATCCCGCTCGCAATGACGCGTGGTGATAAATGGACGATGGCATTCCAGAGGCAGGTGAGGTGTGGTGGGTGCAGTTAGCCCCAACGATGGGAACGGAACAGAGCGGCAAGCGGCCGTTTCTTGTGATTAGCCCGAAAGCAGTCAACGGCGTGATCCATCGAGGCATCGGCGTGACGATCTCAAGGACGAATCACGAGTGGCAGACCGAGATTCCGCTCTCAACGCTTCCCGAGCCGTGCGTCGCTCAGGCTGACCAGATTCGGTCGGTCGATATCGAGGCCAGAAAGGCAGAGTTCCGCGGGCATAAGGTGACAGAAGCAGAGCTGGAATCGGTCAGAGAGGCGGTGCGACCGCTAATCGGTTTGTAACGATCAATGGGCTCGGAAACGAGCCCCTTTTGTCGAGTTAGGTGACCCGGCGACGCCGCCTTAGCGGATCGAGGATCTATGAAGAGGGGCGTCGCGGGCCACTGATTCGGTACTGGAAATTCGATATCCGCCAGGATCGATATCCGGATCGTGTCTGGTGGGCAGCCAAACAAAAAAGCCGCTGCTTCTTTCGAAGCAGCGGCTTTTTATCCAACTTGGTGGCGAATCAGGGACTCGCGGTGAATGCCCCGAAAGCCTTATTCCGCCTCATATTCCGGCTGCTACACACTCTTAAGATAGCAGACGAAGGTAGCAGTTCAAGTGCGAAAATTCAGCATTGTGACGAGCGCCGAAGCGCACTGCTGAATCTCGTCATCGTATTCCCCGTGCTACCTTACCCTCGACCTACTGCGGCCTCCGACGGCACTTGCATGTGCTTGGCTCTGCGTGATTTAATTGCTGCGGCCCTGCTTCTGGTCGTGTGCGCCGGTAGCACAACTCTTGGAGAAGAAGCTTCCCGTTTTGTCATACTTCACTTGGTTTGTTCCCATGTGAGGCTTGGAGCCGGCACGAGCCTTTCATTGCGCTTAGGCGCAGGAGCGAGCCATGTCAGCAGCGGTCCAGTTTGCATCCGTCTTCGTCCCTTCCCAGCATAATTGGTCTATTGGTCTCGAACTCTGCAGGTTCAATGCCCTTATCAGGCTGCCGCCCTGCCAGCCGGCGCGGTCCCGTTCCCATGACACGCGCTAATGGTCGAGCCGACACATATAAGCAATATTACCGCTCCATGCGGACGCTGCTAAATTTTAGGTGCCGCACCGGCTAAAGCCATTCGCTAGATATGTCTTTACATCCTTTTTCAAACCAAGAGGTTCTTTGACATATAAGCCATAAGTTGGATGGGACTCTTTTTAGTGGAAGACCTTCGCAAGAACGTAGCTCTCCATCGTGGGCACAAGGGCTGAGAGCCGGCACACATTGTGAAAAACGCCTAGGGTCATGACGGCCGGCGGGGCGTTCGTGCAACGTGTGAGACCACCTTCGACTACCCGTGGCTATCGACCCACGCACGAGCCCAGTCAAGCCCGAATTGTCGCGCTTCCTCTTCGGTATCGAAATGGCCAAGGACGCCCGAACCTTCAACGACCTTGTTGCCCCGAGTGATGGTCCCGCTAGCAGCGTACCGCTCCGGCTGCAGGATATCTTCTTGCTGCAGGATAGCGTGACCCCAGATGCTGTACCCCTGATAGCTCTCTGATTCCATCAGCGCAGGACCTCCGCGGGTGCGCTGCGG